>TARA_R100000501_G_scaffold5804_1_pt1 | contig 175671 bp, 164 predicted proteins | sample TARA_R100000501 | Tara Oceans TARA_R100000501 (sample SAMEA2620120) | marine metagenome | biome: marine biome (ENVO:00000447); feature: mesopelagic zone (ENVO:00000213) & marine oxygen minimum zone (ENVO:01000065); material: "saline water (ENVO:00002010), including plankton... | reverse complement strand
GCAGCAATCCCACCATCAGCAAGGCGGCCTATGCGCCACGCTTACTCCTTTTGTGAAAACGAGATGCTCTGTTGCCGATCATGTGCCACCGAGCGCCTCTTGTCGCGCGCAGCAACCTAGAGCTGGCGTTCAATCAAAATTCGAGGCGTGATGTCCCATCCGCGGACTCGAGCTTCAGCGAGGGCCTGGTCGTCCGCGGCACCTGAAGGCTCGCCTCAAGCGCCGATGCAATTGCTACCTCCGCCGAATCAGAATGGAAGATGGGACAAGCTCTGATGCCGCTATGTTTCTTTTCGTTCAATTAGCTGCCTAATGCCACGAGCGACAGACTCCCGTGTGTAGGGCTTGCGCAGGATCGGAAACTTACGCTCTGACACGGGAATGAACTGTTTACTGCTGTATCCGCTGGCAAGCAGCACCGGCATCGGGCCGTGAGTGACTTGGATCTGGTGCGCCATCTCCATGCCGCTTATGCCGGGCATAACGATATCCGAGAAGACTAAATCGACCTTGCTCTCCTTCAACAGTTCGAGCGCATCCTCGGCGCATGCTGCTTCGATGACGTCACAGCCGAAGTCTTCGAGAAGCTGTTTAGCAAAATAGCGCACATGCTCGCTGTCTTCCACGAGCAGAACCTTGAGACCGCGGGGCACCTCGATTTCACTTTCCGGCGCGGCGCTTCTAGCAACTTCCCGTTCGGTACGGGGCAGCCGAATCTGGAGCGTGGTGCCGCGATCAACCTCCGAATGAAGCGTCGCGGTTCCGCCGGACTGAACGGCAAAGCCATGGATTTGAGAAAGGCCCAGACCGGTGCCTTTGCCGGAAGGTTTGGTAGTGTAGAACGGCTCGAACACCCGGGAAAGCTGGTCTGGAGGAATGCCTTCGCCCGTGTCACTGATGGAGAGACTCACGAGATCCTCGCCTGCGACGCGCACGTTACGCGTCGAGAGCGTGATTGTGCCGCCGTTCGGCATGGCATCACGGGCGTTGATTACGGCGTTGAGGAGCGCTGTCTCAAGTCCCGTCGGATCGATTTCAACATGCCACAGCGCAGGCGCGAGATCGAGCTCAAGTTTATACAGGCTATCCAGTGTGCGCTGAAGCATCTCGCCCAACGCATCAAGACGAATGCTGAGATCGACGACCTCAGGCTCCAGCGGCTGGCGCCGTGCGAATGCGAGGAGCTGAGAAGTGAGGCTGGTGGCTCGCTCGGTTGTCTCCACCAGGACGTGCAGGTACCGTGTCCGCTTCTCGCCTGACATGTCCGGCTGCCGCAAAAGCATGTCGGCCGAGCCACGAACGACTGTCATGATGTTGTTAAAGTCATGGGCGATCCCGCCCGCCAGCTCTCCCAGCGCCTGCAGCTTTTGAGACTGGAGTAGAGCTTCCTGCGTCTGACGAAGCTCTTCCTCTGCCAGCTTCTTCTCGGTCACGTCACGCGTGATCTTCGCAAATCCAATATGTTCACCGGTGTCGTTGTAGATGGGGTCGATTACGACGTTCGCCCAGAACAGGCTGCCGTCTTTCCGTACTCGCTGGGCCTCTGCCTCGAACTTCCCCTCGCCTAAAGCAGTCTCGAGCGCAATCGCAGGGTTGCCCCGCGCACGGTCCTCTTCGGTATAAAACCGCGAGAAGTGCTGACCGACTATCTCTGACGCCTCATAGCCCTTGATCGCCTGCGCCCCGGCATTCCAGTTCGAGATGTAGCCTTCCTTATCAAGCATGTAGATTGCGTAGTCGCGTACACCTTGCACGAGCAGCCGGAACTGCAACTCGCTGTTGAACTGGGCCTGCTCTAGCCGCTTCTTTTCCGTGACGTCGCGTGTGATCTTGGCATAACCCATCAGTTCGCCGCGCTCGTCGCGGATGGCATCGACAACGACGTGTGCGAGGAACCTAGTTCCGTCTTTGCGGAGCCGCCAGCCTTCTCCTTCGAAATTTCCTTCCTGGGCTGCCGTGGTCAGGATGCACGATGGGAGACCATCGCGGCGATCCTCCGGAGTAAAAAACTTCGAGAAGTGCTCGCCAATGATCTCATTCGTCGAATAGCCCTTGAAACGCTCAGCGCCTGCGTTCCACGTGATGACCTTGCCTTCCACGTCGAGCATGTAGATCGCGTAGTCGGTAACGGAGCTGACCAGCAGCTCGAAGCGGCGCTCGGGAAGGTGCTGATCGAGGGTGGATTCCGCCATTTAGATTCCCACTTCACATAATCGAACGTCCCGGTGCCGGGTTGAAGCTAAACCGGCAGGCGATCAACCCCGAGCGCTAGTAGCGCCCCATTTTTAGCGAGGTGCCTCGTGGCTGATGCAAGTCGGCTTGCGAAGGCTATGAAGTGCCCTTGCTTCGGTATTCGACGACAAGAGCAGTGCCGACACGGGATCCAAGGCCCAATCTGTGGCGTCGAGATCGTCGGGGGTGCCATTCCCGGCCAGAATGCGCCCTACCACCTACTTTTGCCCGGCCGACTAGCTTTGTTCGGAGGGCGCAATCAAAATTGACTGTTCCACGCGGTTGCGGCCCGCAGACTTGGCTTTGTAAAGTGCGTGATCGGCAGCTTGCAGAAGGCTCTCCGGCATACGGATTGAGCCACCTATCCTTCACCCAGACGGCGCAGTTCTGCGGCAGGAGATCAAGGGTCCGGTTCGCACGTTCCAGATGAGACAGGTGCCGCCAGTCCATGAACTGGTAGAGAAGGGAGCCGTCAGCCAGATGCGGCAGCAGCGCGCCAAGGTTTGCTGCCAGGAATGCGGTAAACTCATCATCCGACATCTCTCCCGACGCCATGGCGAACTCCCGGTGCGCGACGCCGCCCAGCCCCGACACATGCCCACCGATCTTCACGTTGAACGGCGCATCCTGCAGCACCATCTGCACCTCTTCCCCGGCAAGCAGATCCGTGAACGTCTCAGGCTTGCAGGCATCGCCGCAGATGATGCGGTGTTCGCCCAGCCGCCATATATCGCCAGGCCGGCTGACCGGCTTGCCAACGGGAACATCACTCTCCTCGAGTCCCGCCTCGTCGCCCCCTTCGTCATGAGCAAACAGCTTGTCGATCTCAGGGATGGAGAAGCCGGTAAGACCCAGTTCAAGGGTGGGCGTTTCGATCGAGATTTCCTGCAGCTCAAGCCTGAGCGCGCCCATGTCCCAGCTGGCATCCTCCGCGATGCGATTGTCCGCCAGCGCGAAGGCGCGCAGCTCCCCCTTTAAAAGGTGCGTCGCGCGAATGGCGGGGACTTCATCCCAGCCGAGCCGCCGCGCGGCCTCGAGCCGCGCGCGTCCCGCGGCGATCTGATCGCCATCACCAATGACGATGGGGACGAGAAAGCCGAAGGCCTCGATGCCGTCCATCAGCTTGCGGATCTGGCCCGGCGGATGCTTACGAACCTGACGCGCGGGCAATTTGATATCCGCAATGCGGACCATCTCCACCTGATACTGATTGGTCTTCATCATGGTTCCTTCAGACATCGGACACAGCTCTCCCATGTGCTGAACGGTATCGTTCAGCACCGGTAGGGATCGATCATCTCTTGTCGGGAAGAGGGACCGGGGTCAGGCCTCTTGCGGAATGCTCATAACATCGGCTCCTGAACATCCCTGGTTGTGCCCCAACCAACAGCGCCAACGCTATGCAGGCGGCATGACAGCGTCAAGCATATTTAAGACGTGAGATCTTGCTTAGGTGCATCTTGCAAATAGATATTATCAAAATCACATCAGTGTCTGATAATAACTATTTACAAGTGTCTACAGGTTACTTGCCAGCACACGCCAACGGCAACTGATTCCTGTCCATGTGGGGTTCACTGTTACAGGGACATGGCTTCCCTGCTACCTGGAATACGCTTCCCTGTTTCTTGCTTAGGGAATTTGCCGCTCAAGCTCCTGAAAACAGGGCGATAGCTATCCGGCCGAGGGTGGCAAAATTGGCTTTTCCGCTATATTCGCCCTGTTAAAGCGCCGAAACAGGGAAATCCGACGGTGAGACCGGTTCGCTCAAAACTGCGTCCCGCACCACATGAATGTCTTTGGCTCGCCTGAACTGCCGGGAGCCATCTTTCAATCAGGCAGCGATATCCAGGCCGGGGGAAATTGCCCCCGCTAATGACCTCGCGCCCGGTGCCCCCCAGCAATTCTGGGATATTTGCAGTCAACAGCGGCGGCGGCTATCCTTTACATATCAGCGGGCCATAGAGCCCGCGTGTCAGGGGAGAGAGAGCATTGGCCGAGTTCGACTTGGTGCTGCGTGGCGGAACGATCGTGGACGGCAGCGGCGAACGGCCCTTCATTGGCGACGTCGCAATCCTGGCCGGTCGTATTGCCGCCATTGGCGTTGTGGAAGGGACCGGCACACGCGAAATCGATGTCGCTGGACGGCTGGTGACCCCCGGCTTCGTCGACGTTCACACCCATTATGACGGACAGGCGATCTGGTCCGACCGGCTAAACCCTTCGTCTGCCCATGGCGTGACCACGGTGGTCACGGGCAATTGTGGCGTGGGCTTCGCCCCCTGCCGCCCGCAGGATCACGACCTGCTGATCAATGTGATGGAGGGAGTAGAGGACATTCCCGGCGTCGTCATGGCGGAGGGGCTGAAATGGGACTGGGAAACCTTCCCCGAATATCTCGATGCGCTCGACGGTCGCAGTCGCGACATCGACATGGCGGTCTATCTGCCGCACAGCCCGCTGCGCGTCTATGTGATGGGCGATCGCGGGGCGCGGCGGGAGGCGGCGACGCCCGACGATCTGTCGCGAATGCGGACGATCGCGACGGAGGCAATCAAGGCCGGCGCGCTGGGCTTCGCGACGTCGCGTACCTTTTTCCATCGGACCGCAGCAGGCGATGCCATTCCCAGCTTCGACTCTTCACAGGTTGAACTGCAGGAGATCGCAATGGGAATGGCCGATGCCGGTGGCGGCGTCATGCAGGCAGTGCTCGATGTTCCCAACCATAGCTGGGTGGAGGAACTGAAGGGTATTCAGGCCATCATCGAGAAGTCCGGTAGACCCGCGACGTTTACCCTTGCCGCACCGAATTCCGGGCCGCCCATGTGGCTGCCGGTCATGGACATTCTGGACCAGGCGCAGGCAAGTGGGCAGCCGCTGACGGCTCAGGTTTTCCCGCGGCCCATCGGCATGATCGCCGGACTGGCTCTTTCAACGAATCCGTTCAGCTTTTGCCCCAGCTTTCGCCCGCTCGATGGGCTCCCGCTCGACCAAAAAGTGACTGCGATGCGCGATCCCGCCACGCGCGCGGCGATCATCGGAGAGGCGCCGGTGGACGGTCACCCCTTAGGTGCAATGGCCCGGAACTGGGATTGGATTTTTCCGCTGCGCGATCCGCCGGAATATGAACCCTCGGCAGACGAAAGCGTGGCCGCGCGTGCGAAGGCGGCGGGCATTACGCCCCAGGAAATCGCCTATGACATGCTGCTGGAGGATGACGGCAGGGCCATGCTCTATATCGCGCTTGGCAATTTCCACGACAACAGGCTGGATGTCGTCAAGACGATGATGGACCATCCTAATACCATTCTGGGACTTGGCGACGGCGGCGCGCATTATGGTGTGATTTGCGACGCCAGCTATCCCACCTTCATGCTCTCCTATTGGGCGCGGGATCGGCAGGGTGAGCAAGTGCCGATCGAACGTGCCGTCAAGATGCTGGCCCGCGATCCTGCCCATGCTGTGGGGCTGCTCGACCGGGGTTTGATTTCCGTAGGGTTAAAGGGCGACCTGAACGTCATCGATCTTGAGCGGATGCAACTTCACAAGCCGGAAATCCGCCATGACCTACCCGCCGGAGGGCGCAGACTGGATCAGCGCGCAACGGGATATGACTATACCATCGTGTCCGGCGAGGTGATCGCTGAGCATGACCAGCCAACCAATGCCCGCCCGGGGAAACTGGTGCGCGGCGCACAGCAGGCGCCGACCGCATAGACCGGCGCGGGGGCAGGGCCGCCCTCCGCTCAGGATCGGCGAACAGCGGCGAGCGTCAACGCACGAAGCAGGTCGCGAAAGTCCGACAGTTCTTTTGGATCGGCGCAATCATAGCGGCGCGACGCGCCAAACTGGTTGGCGTTGCAGACGTAGTAGAGAATGCTGCTGCCGACGGTATTGAGCAGCTGCACGGGCGGGATCGCCCGGAATTGCCCTGCCGCAATTCCCTCTTTCACGATCCTTTCGATATCCAGCAATGTCGTCTCGGAAAACTCAACCGGGTCCTGGGCGCGGGGGGCGATATCGGCGACATTCCGCTGAATGATGCGCGCTGCCGTCGGCCGGTCGACCATGAAGTCGAGCCAGCAATCAAAGAGGGCCAATAGCTGCGCAAGCGGATCGTCGGCAGGCGCCACCCTGTCAATTGTGGCTTCGTGGAGAGCAGAGAAGATGCTCGCCTCGACTTCGTCGTACAGCACCTGCTTGCTGGGGAAATAATAGACGATGGACGGGCGGCGGATGCCGACCGCAAGGGCGACATCCTCCAGACGCGCACTCGCAAAACCCACCTCGGCAAACAGGGTTTCCGCCGCCGCCAGGATCGACCGGCGCGTGGCCTCCCCGCGTTCCTGCCGTGCCGGAGGCCGTTCTGCATCTGCCACACCCATTGGCCATCCTTTCGATCATCGCGCCGTCACGAGCCACTATAGCAAAACAAAAAACTTGAAAACTACCGTCATGTAGGTAGAATTGGTTGCGACAAGGGGCGCCAGATCCCCTTCGCCATCTGCTCTAGGGGGGACGCTCATGCGCTCACGGAATTTCGCACGCACATCATTTCAGTTGCTCCTATGTTCGGTCGGCACGGCTGCCATCGGCGCCGCGCCCCTTTTTGCGCAGGAGCCGGCGGCAAGACCCAGCGCCGCTTCTGAAGCGGAGGGGCTGACGGAAATCGTCGTCACTGCACAAAGGCGAGAGGAATCGCTTCAGGATGCCGAGGTTTCCGTTCTCGCCTTCGACGAGAACGACATCGAGGCAAAGGGCCTCTACGATATCACCGACCTGGATAATTTCGCGCCCGCGCTTGAGGTTACGCCGCATCCGAACAGCACCGGGACCGCGCAGATCTTCATTCGCGGCGTTGGCCTGAACGAAGACCAGATCACCCAGGACCCGAGCGTCGCCACATATCTCGACGGGGTCTATCTGGGGCGCTCGCAGGGGCTCGCCAACGACCTGGCCGATATTGCCCGCATTGAGGTACTGCGCGGACCGCAGGGCACGCTTTATGGGCGTAACGCCACGGGCGGCGCGGTCAATTTCATTACCGTGGCACCCGAACTGGGCGAGCTTGGCGTTCGGCAGCAGGTCACATTGGGCAGCCGGGATCTGCTGCGTCTGAAGACATCCGTGAACGTGCCTCTGGGTGAAAATGCCGCGGCGCGCTTTACCTATCTCAAGGCTGAGCAGGACGGTTTCGTCGACAATGTGGGCACCGGCGTCGACCGTTTCGGCGACCGGGACCGGCAGGGTTGGCGAGCCGACATTCTATGGGAACCCTCGTCCGATTTCAGTTTGCGATATTCCTACGATCATTCGGAACTGGACGACACGCCGGGGTTTATCGGCGAAGTCCCTCTCTACCCCGAAACGGCCCCCCTTCCTGAGCAAGGGAGTGAATTCGTGTCCGGCCTTCAGCGGAACAAGGTACGGGCCGACGGCCATACGCTGCTTGGCGAGTGGAGCATGAATTCCTCCACGACATTCAAATCCATCACCTCGTTTCGGGATCTGAAGACGTTCCAGAACCAGAATTACCTGGCGGGCGTCCTGGGACCGTTCCCCCTGTTCGTCACGGCTGACGACGTCAATCAGGAACAGTTCAGCCAGGAATTTCAACTGCTGGGCGATTTCGGCCCCGCGTTCGAATATGTCGTCGGCGCCTATTATTTCGAAGAGCAGGCAGAGAATGTCGACAATCTGGAAGATCAGCTGCAGGAGACCGACAATAGCTCCTACGCGCTTTTTGCCCAGGGCACGTACACGCCGCCAATCCTGGACGAACGTCTTCACCTGACGCTGGGACTGCGCTGGTCACAGGATGATCGTTATGCCTTTCTGAGCGAGGACGGCGTTTCGGCAGACGGGGATGAGAGTTTTTCAAATCTAAGCCCCACATTTATCGCTGCCTACGATGTGACGGACGACGTAAATCTCTACGGCAAGATCGCCGCTGGATATAAAACAGGTGGATTCAACACTCGCGCCAGCTCGCTTGCGCGCTTTTCCGACGGTTTCGACGAAGAGACGCTCACCGCGTATGAAATCGGATTGAAATCGGAATTCTGGGATCGGCGCGCGCGGTTCAACCTTGCCGCATTCTATTCGGATTATACCGATATCCAGGTCAATGTTCAGTCGGTCGCCAACGACCCGACCGTGACCGACGTGCTGAATGCGGGCAAGGCCAGGATCAAGGGGGTCGAGGCCGACCTGACGCTGGCGCCCGGGGCCGGACTGGAGGCGAGCCTCAGCTATGCCTATCTCGACCCCGAATATGTTGAGATCATCGATGCGGCCGGCGTCGATGTCTCGTCGGGGTTTCGCTTCATCAATAGCCCGGCGCACAGCTTCAGCGGCAACATCAGCTATACGCTTCCGCCCACGCCGATCGGCGACCTGCGTGCAGACCTAACCTATTCCTGGCGGGATGAGCAGTTCGCGAGCAGTACGGTCGATCGCGGCGAACTGATCATCGACAATTACGGCCTGCTCGGCGCGCGCCTGTCTCTTTCGGAAATACCCGGCCTCAATGGCGTTCGTGCGGCGCTCTGGGGGCGCAACCTGACCGATGAAGTCTATTATCTGGCTCATTTCAGCCTTGGCGTTCCCGCCGCATATTTCGGCGAGCCGCGCACATTCGGGGTGGACCTGTTCTTCGATTTCTAGGGCGCTGCAGATCTTACACCGGATGAAGGGACTCAGGCCCATGCAAAGACGCATCGGTTTCATCTCGCTCGGCGCCGTCCTGCTTGCCCTGCCAGGATGCGCCGCGGGTGGCACGCCGGAAGGGAGCGGCCTGGCCACACATCTGGTCGCCGGCAACGACCTTCCCGTGACCGAGACACCGCTGGTCCAGGATGACGGGCGGCTTCGCTTCGTTATCGTGGGCGATCGCACGGGGGGCCATCGGCCCGGCATATTCAGTCGCGCCATGCAGCAGATCAATCTGCTGCAACCCGAATTCGTGATCAGCGTCGGCGATCATATCGAAGGCTACACAGAAGACACGGCGGAGATCGACCGCCGGTGGGACGAGGTCGAAACGGCAATCGATACGCTGGAAATGCCCTTCTTTCACGTCGTCGGCAATCACGATATCAGCAATCTGTCGATGCGGGAGATATGGTACCGTCGGCTGGGGCGGGACTATTACCATTTCATCTACAAGGGCGTGTTGTTCATTGCTCTCAATACCGAGGACCCCCCGGCGTCCGGCAGCGAGCGGCGAAAGCTGGCCAGCATGGCCGACCCGGAGGATCTGAAGCGGGTCTTTGCCGCGATGCAGGGCGATCCTGACGCCGCCGAAGCGCTGTTCTCCCGCGAGCCCCGTCTGGGGGAGCTTGCAAAGAAACTTTCCGGCTCGGAACGCATAGGCATCAGCCAGGCGCAATTGGATTATGTCGCAGAGGCATTGGCGCAAAACCCCGACCCCCGATGGACGTTCGTCCTGATGCATCGTCCGGCATGGCGGACCAATTCGCCTGAGTTCGCTAGGATCGAGGCCATGCTTGAGGGGCGGCCTTACACCGTGCTGGCGGGCCATTATCATTCCTACGCCCACGAGCAACGGCTGGGGCGCGATTACATCATAACCGGAACTACCGGTGGCACACAGCAGGCCAATCCGGACAGCCCCGGCACAATGGATCACGTCATACAGGTGACGATGACCGAAGATGGCCCACGCATGGCCAACATCACACTTGACGGACTTTCCGGCAAGGAGGGTCCGCAGCAGACGGAATAAGCCCAGGGTGCCCCGCGCCCAACTCCCATTCAATCTTCATGAAAGACACGCCATTGCCCCCCATTTCCACCGACCTTCGCCCGCATCTTGCATCGCCGTCGACTGCAGTCATCGTCACGGGCGCAGCGTCCGGCATCGGACTCGCCTCTGCGCGGGCGGTGGCGGCGGTCGGGCGGCCGGTGGCATTATGGGACATTAACGGCACAGCCGCCGAGGCCGCCGCTACGGCAATAGCGGAAGAATTCGGTGTGCCCACCTGCGTGGCAACAGTCGATCTGCGGGATGCAGCGGCCATTGGCCCGGCGCTGGAGCAGGCGCGGCAGGCGCTGCCGGCGATCGGGGGGCTGGTGCACGCGGCGGGCGTCGTCGATACAGGGTCGCTTGAGGGGATCACGGCGGACAATTGGGACGCGGGGATCAACGTGCACCTGCGGGCGCTGGCCCTCCTCGTACAGGCCATGCTGCCGGACTTGTCGGCCAATCCCGGTTCGGCGGTCGTGGCCATCGCGTCGATAAATGCCACGCTGGGGAATGCGACCAATCCCATCTACTCTGCGGCAAAGGGCGGCATGCTCTCGCTCGTGCGGTCGCTGGCCGACCGGCTGGCGCATGATGGTGTGCGCATAAACTCCCTTTCGCCGGGCATGATCGCGACGCCCATGATGCAGCCGACGCTCGACCATTTGCCAAAGGGACAATTGGAGCGCCGTGTGCTGATGGGACGCATGGGGGAGCCGGAGGAGATTGGTCGCGTCGCGCGCTTCCTGCTATCCGACGAAGCGAGCTTTATCACCGCGGCGGAAATCGTCGTCGACGGCGGCAATATCTCGTCGCAGCGCCAATAGTCCGGCATGATCAGACACGCGACCCCCAGCTAAAGGAAATCGACAATGCGCATTCCCGGCATCGCACTGGCCGCCACGGCGGCCCTCCTCGTCCTGCAGCCCTCGGCGGCGGCGGCGCGGAATATCATCCTTACCAATGACGATGGCCTGACGGGCAATGTCGTGGCGCTGTATCGCGCATTGAAGGATCAGGGGCATGACGTAATCGTGTCCGTTCCCTGCAAGAACCAGAGCGGCATGGGCGCGGCGCTGCATATCGGCCGGGCGCTTGCCCCGCTGCAGGAGGACTGCCGCAACCAGGCCGCCCGTGCAGGTGACCCCGGGGCGGGACCGGTGACGCACGCCGACTATGCGGGCGGCGATTTCTACTATGTGGACGGGACGCCGGTCATGGCCCTGCTCTACGGCCTCGACGTCGTGGCGGACCGGCGCTGGAACGCACAGCCCGATCTGGTCCTGTCAGGCCCCAATGAGGGGCAGAATGTCGGCGCGATCGTCCTGAGTTCCGGCACGGTCAGCAATGCCCAGTTCGCAGCGATGCGCGGATTGCCCGCCATTGCCCTCAGCGGCGGCGCCGAAAGCCCCGGCGCGCAGGATCTGGTGACGCCACATTCTGAGGAGGTTGCGCGCCATTCGGTCAAATTGCTTCAGGCGCTTGAGGTCAATGCGGGCAGCGGTCCTTTGATGCCAACGGGCATCGCTCTCAATGTGAATTTTCCGGATGATCTGACAGATGCCGAATGGAAGCTCACGCGTCTCGGCACCTATAACGCCTATAATGTTGGCTTCACCGACAATCTCGCGGAAACGGCATCGCCGACCATGGTGGAGATGGCCCGCGAGCGCGGCATCGAGGTGCCCCCGCTTCCGGGCGTCAGCTTCGAATTCAACGATGCGGATCCCGCGTCCGGCCAGCTTGACGACGAATCCATCGTCTACCGTCAGAATATCGCCATCAGTCCGATGCAGGCGGGTTATGCCCTATCGCCCGACGGCGAAACATGGCTCCGCTGGCAATTGGGCGACCTGCTGGCCAAGGATCTCAATTAGCAGCGGATGCCGCCCCGACGGCCCCTCTGCCCGATTCAACTTCGGGCAGCGCGGCAGCGACCGCCCGGCCCGCCATTTTCACGAGGGCCTCGGCCACTACGCCGATCATCAGTCCCGCGGCTACGTCCGATGGATAGTGCGAGCAACGGGGGATCTGGGCGAGCGCCACTGCGCCAGCTGTAGATATGGCAAGCGTCTCATATTCGGGGTATTCCGTCGACAGCGCGCGCGCGACGGCGATTGACCCTGCGCTGTGTCCGGATGGAAAACTGGACCTTGCCTTACTGGTGTCTCGCCCGGCGTAGGGCTTGTGATCCTTCTCCGTCGCAGCACTGTTTGGGCGGGATCGTATGATCCTGTGCTTGATAAAGGTTTTCGCATGCGTGGCGACTTCGTGGGCGATCAACATGCGCACACCGGCACGCATCATGCGGCGATCACCGCGTATCAGGCCCAAAACGGCAGTTCCGCCCGACAAGATCCGCAATTGTGGCTGGTCGCCGATCTGGCTGCACCAGGCCAGAGCCTTTACGGGCGCGCTGCTGCGAAAGGGCAAGGCAAGTTCGCATACCCTCTTGTCGATTTCCAGCAGTGGCTCCGCTACGTCCTGAAGGTCTTTATCTTCAAGATTTTTGCCTTCAGTGTCTTTGTCATCGCTCATGTTCGATAGAACGGCGATCCGGCGGAATTGTGCCACTGAAAGCAGAACATTGGCTAGGATATGGGCCGGGGCGGAATTGCTCGCTGCCCGGCGGGTGACCCGGCAAATTCATGCGGCGTTTAGACCGTGAAGCTTTCCCCGCACCCGCACATGCCCTTCGCGTTCGGATTCTCGAACGTGAAGCCGGCGGTGAAATCGTCCTCCTGCCAGTCCATGCGGCTGCCGATCAGGTACAGGAGCGACGGGCCGTCCACATATAGCACGCCGGCGGGAGTCTCGACTTTCTCGTCGGCAGGCTCCGGCGTTTCGACATAATCGATGGAATAGGCGAGGCCGGAACAGCCGCGACGGGGCGTCGACAGGCGTACACCCGACGTGCCCTCTGGGGCGTCCTTCATCAATTCCTCGATGCGCGCCACCGCGCCCTCTGTCAGGGTGATGGGGGCGGGACGTTCGCGAACCTTAGTGGCCATAATTTCCTCCTCGGTCGAAGCATCGCTTCGTTCGACCGTTAAAGCATTCCCAGTTCGAGCTTTGCCTCGTCCGACATCTTGGCCGGATCCCATGGCGGATCCCAGACCAGATTGACCTCTGCACTACCGACGCCGGGAACAGCGCCCGTGCGGATTTCGACTTCTGCAGGCATCGACTCCGCCACCGGGCAATGCGGGGTGGTCAGCGTCATGGTGACGACGGCGTGGTCATCGACGATCTCGATACCGTAAATCAGACCCAGATCGTAGATGTTGACGGGAATTTCGGGATCGTAAATCTCGCGCAGCGTTTCGACGACCGCTTCGTAAAGCTCGCCGCCGGGCGCGCCCTTCACCGGGGTATTGGGCTGCGATTTCAGGAAACCGTCCAGATAATCCTTGCCGCGTTCGCCGCTCTTGTCGCCGTCCTTGTCCTTGCCCCGATCCGGGCCGTCGAACATGGGACTGGCGGCACGGTTCGTGGATTGCAGCGCCGGGTCCATGAAATCGTCCATCGGTCCAGGCGCCATGGGACGCTCGCGATCCTTTTGCTGCTGTTCACTCATCCGAAAATCCTTTGTACGCGCTCCAGGCCGGCCACGAGTTTCTCGACATCCTCCGGCCCCGAATAAATGCCGAAACTGGCGCGGGCCGTGGCGGGTACGCCCAGCACGCGCATCAGGGGCTGGCAACAATGATGCCCGGCACGGATCGCCACCTGTTCCTCGTCCAATATGGTGGCGATGTCGTGCGGATGAACCCCCTGCATGGTAAAACTGACGATGCCGGTGCCGTCGTCGGGACCGTGGAGCGTCAGCGAATTGATCGCGCGCAGTGCCTCCCTCGCCTGCAAGGCAAGCGACCGCTCGTGCGCGTCGATGACATCCAGGCCGATGGAGTCGACATAATCGATGGCCGCATGCAGCCCCACGGCACCGACGATATGCGGCGTGCCCGCCTCGAACCGACCGGGCGGCGGGGCAAAGGTAGACCCTTCGAAGGTCACCTCCTCGATCATGGATCCGCCGCCCTGATAGGGGGGCATCGCCTGCAATATGTCGCCCCGCGCCCACAGCACGCCGATTCCCGTGGGGCCGTACAGCTTGTGGCCGGAGAAGGTGTAGAAATCTGCGTCCAGCGCCTGCACATCCACCGGCAGGCGCGGTGCCGCCTGGCACCCGTCCACCAGCAGCTTTGCACCCACCGCATGGGCGGCGTCCGCTATTGGTTTCAGGTCGGTGATGCCGCCCAGCACGTTTGACACATGGGTTACGGCTACGATCTTCGTCCGCTCCGTGACCAGATCGGCTAGGGCGTCGGCGTCGATGCGGCGGTCCGCCGTCAGCGGCGCCACATCGATATGGGCACCAACCCGCTCCGCCAGCAATTGCCACGGCACGATGTTGGAATGATGTTCCAGCGCGGAAATCAGGATGCGGTCGCCCCGCCCCACATTGGCGCTGCCCCAGCTATAGGCGACCAGGTTGATCGCCTCCGTCGCGCCGCGCACAAAAACGCACTCGCTGGCTTGCGGGGCATTGATGAAACGGGCCACCCGCTCCCGCGCCGCCTCGTACCGCTCCGTCATGGTGGCGGACCGGGCATAGACGCCGCGGTGAACGGTGGCATATTCCTCGCCATAAGCGCGGGTAATCGCGTCGATGACGACACCCGGCTTTTGCGCCGTCGCGGCCGAATCGAGATAGGACCAGCCCGGCGCCAGGCCGGGAAAATCGGCGCGATGGCTGGCAACCGCCGCAGGTGCGATGGCGGCGGCGGCTGTCACTTCACGCGTCCCAGCGCAGCGCGGGCATCGGCGCCAAGCACGTCCCGCAACTCCGCATTTTCCACGGCCTCGAAAGCGTCCGCGACAAAGGCTTCGGTCAGCAGGTTACGCGCCTCGCTGGACGGAATGCCCCGGCTGGCAAGATAGAATAGTGCATTCTTGTCCAACTCTCCGACGGTAGCGCCATGGGCACATTTCACGTCATCGGCGAAAATTTCCAGTTCCGGCTTCGCGTTCACCGTAGCCGTCCTGTCCAGCAGCAGGGCCTTCACATCTTCATTGGCGTCGGTCTGCTGCGCACCCCGCGCGACCTCTATGCGCCCGGCAAAGCTGGCCTGTGCCCGGTCGCCCGCCACCGTGCGCCAGGTCTGGCCGCTCGTGCCGCCAACGCCCTCGTGGCGAATGCGGCCGACAATGTCGAACACCTGCTTGCCGCCGGCAACCATCGTGCCATCGACATGGGCATCGGCCTCGTCGCCCAGCGTGAGTGCATATTCGCTGCGGACGGAGGCGGCATTGGCGATCATGCTGATCGACCCGTAATGCGCCGCTGTTTCCAGCGCGCCTGTCACGCTTTCCGTCCAGACGCCGCCCTGTTGCAGGACACGAACCGCGCGCCTGACCTTGCCGCGCATGCCGACATTCGCTGTGACGGCGACATTGGTCCAGCAATCGCCGCCGCCGACATAGGTCTCGACAACGCGAATCGCCTCGCCCGCCGGACAGTCGTAATGCAGGTCCAGATGCGCCTGACCGCCGCGTGCAAAGTGGATCAGGTGCACACGCTCGCCGGGTTGGGCAGTGACGCGGACGGCGCTGTGCCGTGCCGCAAGTGCACCCAGCGGCCCGCGTTCGGGCGCGTGCGCTTCGGCCTCGGTCGTGACATGACCCGGCGTCGGCCCCTGATCGATGAAACGGCCATCGACGAAGATCAGCAAGGGGCCGTCATGATCCGGGATCAGATAGGGGGAGGCGTCGGGCGCGGGGTCGTTGGCGGCATCGCGCGGGGATGCGTCCAAGGCCGCCTGGATCGCGCTCAGGTCTGACCAGCGCCAATCCTCATGCCGCTTCGGAAAGCCAAGCTCTTCAAGGCGTACGGGCAGGCTCAAGCTGCAATCCCCACATAGCCTTCGCGCTCCAGCTCTGCGGCCAGCTCCGGCCCGCCGGAACGGGTAATGCGACCGTCCTGCAGCACGTGAATCCGATCGGGCTTCACATAATCCAGCAGACGCTGATAATGCGTGATCAGCAAGAACGACCGGCGCGGATCGCGCATGCGGTTGATGCCGTTCGCCACCACACGCAGCGCGTCGATGTCCAGACCTGAATCCGTTTCATCCAGCAGCGCCAGTTTCGGCTGCAGCAGCGCCATCTGCACCATTTCGTTGCGCTTCTTCTCGCCGCCTGAAAAGCCGACGTTCACGCCGCGCTTCATGTGATCCATGCTCAGATCGAAGGCTTCCGCCTCCTCCCGCGCGGTCCGCATGAAATCGCCCGCCGAAACGGTATCTTCACCTCGGCTGGTGCGCTGCGCGTTCAGGGCGGTACGCAGGAAATTCAGGTTGGAAACGCCCGGAATCTCGACCGGGTATTGCAGACCCAGAAACAGCCCGGCCGCCGCACGCTCATGCGGGTCCATGGTGAACAGATCCCTGCCATCCAGCGTGGCCGTGCCGTCCGTCACCTCATATCCGGCGCGTCCCGCCAGCACATAGGACAGGGTCGACTTACCAGACCCATTCGGCCCCATAATGGCGTGAACCTCCCCATCGGGCAGGTCGAGCGAAAGCCCCTTGATGATCGGCTTGTCACCGACGGAGGCGTGGAGATTATTGATTGCGAGCATTTATTTACCAAACTGCTTTTGAAAAATGCGATGTCCCTGCATCATATCTGCATGTGCCTGATTTAGAATTCTCTTCATGTGTCCAATTGCGCCTTCAACTGGTTTGATTTGGGTTGCAACGGTCCTGGGGCTAGAACTTCCGAATTGAACAGAAGCTATCGCTGAAAATAGGCCCTGCTTTAACTCTAAAATGGCAATTTTCATTTCGCTTAGGCCTCCCATTGGTCCAAAGATGCTACCAATAATCTTATCCTGCTTCTCAAAAATTTGAATCTGCGTTTCCATCAACTCTAGGTCGACAAGCATCAGGTCGATCTTCCGCTCAACTCGCCCTCTCGTAGCGAAAAGCATCACCCCACGGCCCCTTCCAGGGAAATCCCCAGCAGCTTCTGGGCCTCTACGGCGAATTCCATGGGCAGCTGCTGCAGCACTTCCTTGGCAAAGCCGTTGACGATCAGGGCGACCGCCTCTTCCTCGTCCAGGCCGCGCGACTGGGCGTAGAACATCTGATCGTCGCTGATCTTGCTGGTCGTCGCCTCGTGCTCGATCTGCGCGGAGGGATTCTTCACCTCGATATAGGGCACGGTATGGGCGCCGCTGTCCGACCCCAGCAGCAGGCTGTCGCACTGCGTGAAGTTGCGGACATTCTCGGCGGACGGTCCCACGCGAACCAGGCCGCGATAGGTATTGTCGCTCTTGCCTGCGCTGATGCCCTTCGAGATGATGGTGGAGCGGGTGTTCGCCCCCAGGTGGATCATCTTCGTGCCGGTATCCGCCTGCTGGTAATTATTGGTCAGTGCGACGGAATAGAATTCGCCGACCGACGATTCGCCGGACAGGACGCAGCTGGGATATTTCCAGGTAACGGCACTGCCGGTTTCGACCTGCGTCCATGAAATCTTCGACCGGTCGCCTTTGCAGTGGCCGCGCTTCGTAACGAAATTATAGATGCCGCCCTTGCCGTTCTCGTCGCCCGGATACCAGTTCTGGACGGTCGAATATTTTATCTCCGCATCGTCGAAGGCGACCAGTTCCACGACCGCCGCGTGAAGCTGGTTTTCGTCACGCATCGGCGCGGTGCACCCCTCAAGGTAGGAGACATAGCTGCCCTTGTCCGCGACGATCAGCGTGCGTTCGAACTGGCCGGTATTTTCCGCATTGATGCGGAAATAGGTGCTCAGCTCCATGGGACAGCGCACCCCCTCCGGAATGTAGACGAATGTGCCGTCGGAAAAGACCGCGCAGTTCAGCGTCGCGAAGTAATTGTCGCGCTGCGGCACGACCGATCCCAGATATTTGCGTACCAGATCAGGGTATTCGCGGATTGCCTCCGAGATCGACAGGAAGATGACGCCCGCCTTCGACAGTTCCTCGCGGAACGTGGTGGCGACGGAAACACTGTCGAACACGGCATCGACGGCAACCTTGCGCGCGCCCTCGACATTGGCGAGCACCTTCTGCTCCTCGATGGGAATGCCCAGCTTCTCATATGTGTCGCGGATCGCCGGATCCAGATCGTCTAGACTGTCCAGCTTTGGCCGAGCTTTCGGCTCGGCATAATAATAGGCATCCTGATAATCGATGGGATCCATCTTCAGCTTGGCCCAGTCGGGGGTCTCCATCTTCTCCCACATGCGAAAGGCCTTCAGCCGCCAGTCCAGCATCCACTGCGGCTCGCCCTTCTTCAGGGAGATGTAGCGGACGGTATCTTCGCTGAGGCCCTTGGGCGCCATTTCGGATTCGACGTCGCTGGAGAAGCCCCATTTATATTTTGAGGCTTCCTTGGCGAGGGCGATGGTTTCGGCATCTGCCATCAGGCGGGTTCCTTGAGTCTGGATTCATGCGCCGTCACCGGCGCGGGAAGCTGGGCGAGGTCGGCAAGGCTGACGTCGCTGAGCGCGCCCCTTACCTTCCGGTTGATCAGCGTCCAGTGCGGCTTCATCCGGCACTGGGATCCGATCGCGCAATCGTCCGCACCTTCGTGCAGGCATTGCGTCAGGCCGATGGGACCATCGACGGCCTCGACGATCTCGGTCAGCCGGATGGCACCTGGCGGTCGCGAAAGGCTGACGCCGCCCAATGCGCCACGGGCCGACGCCAGCAATCCCGCGCGCGCCAGCAGAACCGTCAGCTTTGCGGCGGTCGGGGCGGGAATGCCCGTATCGGCGGCAAGAGCCGCGGCGCTGACACGCGTCTCGCTTTCGGCCAGCCGCACCATGGCGACGACCGCATAATCGGCGAGATTTGACAGGCGTAACATCAATTCGGACCTTTCCGGTCCTCTTTATATTGGAGCCGCCGTGACTCTTTCAACCCGGGCTCCGAACAGCCCCGCTCCATGTGACGCGCTTGCCCGGCAAGGCAGGGGGTGGGAACAGTAGAAAATTGCGAACAAGGTCAAAAATTGTCGGTTTTGTACAATTAGGACGGCCGTGGAACGACTATGTATCGCTGGGACTGGATCGTTGGCGGGTACGCTGGTACGCAACTCGCACGTCACGCAAGCCAACAAGAACGCACGCCTGCGATCCACGAAGCGTACGGGATGATATGTCGGCAGCTCCCGCATCTCATCCCGTACGGACTTCGTGACGCCTCCTTTATGAATTAGGCGACTCGCCAGCGCAAGGGCGCCACCTTATACGGCACGGCATCGTCCATGCGGCCGGGGGGTCTGTTCTGTCGATCATCGACATGCGCTTTTACGAGCCCGCGCCGGACCTGCGCGGGCTAATATCGAAATACTACGTCCTGGATTTCGACGTCCCGCGTCTGTCGGACATTATTCAGACGGAGGCGACCAATATTCGCTTCGCGCTGGGCGGCAGCTATCGCATGGCGCTGGCGGGTGCGGACATCGCTTGTAGCGGCGCGACGATGTTCGGTCCGCGCACGCAGCCGCTCAGCATGACCGCAACGGGCCCGGGTCGCGCGCTGGGCGTCGGTGTCCTTCCCATGGGCATGCAGGCCATTGCCGGGTTTTCCGCGCGCGAACTGACGGACAAGATTATTCCGCTGGAAGACGTGTTGGGTGCCGCCGCGGTCGACGCGCAGGATCGAATGCTTCACGCCCCCGACGACCAGACCCTGATCCGGATTGCCGACGCCTTCTTCCGCGCCGCCTGGCGCCGCCGACCCGACCGCGCCGCCCTGTTCCAGCAGGCAGTGGCAGCATGGCTGAAGGATTGCGACGATCCCCAGATCGACGATCTGGTATCCACGTGTGACCTCAGCGCGCGGCAGGTGGAACGGCTGACGGCACGCTATTTCGGCATGTCGCCCAAGCTTCTTGCGCGGCAGGGGCGGGTCCTGCGCGCGGCCGCGAAATTGCGCCTCGCGCCGGATCTGTCGTGGACCGACGCGGCGGGGGCAGGCTTTTTCGATCAGTCCCACTTCATTCGCGATTTCCGGGCATTTGTCGGCATGACCCCCACTGAGTTCCGCCAGAACAAGGCACCCGCAACCAGCGCCGGCCTGAGGGCGCGCACGCGCGAGCGGCTGATCTCTCCTCTGTCGCTGCTCAGCTAGCCCGCCATGACAAGGCGGGGGCGATAGGATACACGCCCGGCATGGCCCGCTCCGACTTCCGTTTCAGATTTCCGCTGCGCGTTCGCTATGCCGAATGCGATATGCAGGGCATCGTCTTCAATTCGCGCTACCTGGAATATCTCGATGTCGGCGTGACCGAATATTGGCGCGCCGTCGGCGCCACTGCGGAAAATTGGGGCGCGGAGGATTGGCGCAATTTCGATTTCCATGTGGCACGCAACCTCATCGACTACCGCAAGCCACTATTGCTGGACGAGACGTTCGATATCTGTTTGCGGTCGGACAGGATCGGTACCACATCAATGTCTCTGACCTGGGAAATCCACGGGCATGCAGAGGGCGACGATCAGGACGATCTGAGGGTTGAGGGCGCGCAGGTGTGCGTCCATGTAGCCACGGCCCGCGGCGCACCGGCCCCGGTGCCCGCCCAGGTGATAGAGATGTTTTCAGCCTATGAAGGGCGCGAACTGCAACGAAAGGCGGCAGCATGAGCATGAAATATCTGCACACCATGGTCCGCGTGTCCGATCTGGGCGCGTCGATCCGCTTCTACGAACTGCTGGGATTGAAGGAGATGCGGCGCAAGGATGTGCCGCAGGGCCGCTTCACGCTGGTCTTCATGGCCGCCCCGGACGATGCGGGGGGAGAGGTCGAGCTGACCTATAATTGGGACCCCGAAACCTATGATGGCGGCCGTAATTTCGGCCATCTCGCCTATGCCGTCGACGATATTTACGACAGCTGCCAGCGGCTGATGGATGCGGGCGTCACCATCAACCGACCACCGCACGACGGCCGCATGGCATTTGTTCGATCACCCGACGGAATTTCCGTGGAACTGCTGCAGGCCGGCAACGCCCTTCCCCCGAAGGAACCCTGGGCGTCGATGCCAAACACTGGCAGCTGGTAGCCGGTCGCGGCGCTCAGGCCGCCATCGCCTGCTCCTTGGCGGAGGAGACGTTTTCTTCCGCCATGCAAGACCGGTCCCTACCCTCCCGCTCCGCGCGGGCGAGAATGGCCGACAATGGCTCCTGATTCGCCGCGGCAATCCCGGCGCTGACGGTCAGGCGATTCTTCAATTCCGGCACAGCCAGATCGGCGCCGCGCGAGATCCTTTCGCGCAGCCGGTCGACTTGCTCCTTCGCTGCGCCCGGGCTGGCGCCCCGTAGCGCGAGCGCGAACTCCTCTCCACCCAGACGACAGGCAATCAACCGGCGCCCGGCGGCGGCGCGCAATATTCCCGCAACGGCGGTCAGTGCGTCATCCCCGACCCTGTGCCCGTACGTGTCGTTCACTGCCTTGAAATGGTCGATGTCCAGAATGACGACAATGTCCGGCCCCCATCTGGCGCATTCACGCTCAAAGGCGCGGCGGTTCATCAGGCCAGTCAGACCATCCGTATGGGCCAGATGGTCCAGTTGCGCTTCGCGTGCCTCTGCCTTATCCCTCTGCCGGCGCATCGTCAGGAACCGGTCCGCAACCCCCAGAGACGTCACGACCGCCTCTATGACCAAAGCGAAATACAGCCCCATCTCGGCGTCGGCGCTCTGTTCCACATGGCCGGTATATCTCAGCAGCCGCTCTAGGCTGGTCAGGACGATCCCGAGACTGGACAGGAAAATGAACTGTGCGGCGCGGCTGCCGCGCCACAACGCGATACCGATCGCCACGACGTAAAGCGCCAGCCATGGGACGAAGGAATAATACCACCAGATGCGGCCCGTCACGCGCGCCCAGTCGCCGGTGTGCAGGGTTACAATGGTCGCGATGCACAATAGCGGCAAGATTATCTGCAGAAGCCGGCATAGCCATTGCGGGATTTTTCCAGCCTCCGTGAAGTGGATCGCGAACATGCTGGCGCTGGCGACACCCAGAACGAACGCCCAATTGTTCAAATGCCATCGCGTCAGCAGCGGCAGATCGGGAAAGATCATGAAAATCAGGCCGCTTGAGGAGAGCGCATAGGTCGCGACGCTTACCACCATCAGGCCGTGCCAGATGATGAAACGCTCTCTCAGCACCGTAAAGAAGGCGCCATTGAAAAGCAGTGGCAATACGATCAGCCCCAGAATGAAAGCCAGGGCCATTCCCCGCTTGAAGCGCAGATCGGCAAGGTCGGTTCTGCCCTGCAGCGAGCCGGCGGAAAATATCGTCAGGGAGCGGGGGCGCTCCACCCCGACGACCAGACCGGTCAGCGGCGCGTCGTGCGGCGGCAACGCAAACGCCATCCTGACGGCGGGAACCCAGCTGCTGGCGGCGACATCAGGGCCATAGTTGATCGTTCGCCTCGTCCCGTCCGCATAGCTGGCGATCAGCGTCAATTCGTCGAACGCGCTCGGGTCGGTGACGTAGAACAGCTCATCATCCGGCAAGGAATCGAACGCGCCGGTCGCATTGGCCCAGACCATTGGCGACTGGTCGGTAAACCGGTCCGCGCCGCAATTGGCGCCGCCGCTTCCCCTGCCATCGTCGCGGCCTTGCCACCGTTCAGGAGCGGGGGGCGGCGCATCCGCCGACAGGCCGATCGTGCAGAATTCCAATTGCACGCCCTCTTGCGCGGCGGCAGGCGCAGACACGGCGGCAAGGAATGCAAGAATGAAGGCGACGAACGTACGAATTAGTAGGAATTCCCCAAGCCCGTCCGCTATTCCATAAGGCCGTTTCGGAACGGTTAACGGGGCCGCGCGAACCTGCTATGCTGCGGCCATGCTAGATATCGTCCAGATCCCCGTACTCAATGATAATTATGTCTACCTGGTCCATGATCCGGACAGTGGCGAGACAGCCGTCATCGACCCGGCGGTTGCCGGTCCCGTACTGACCGAGGCGGAGCGGCGCGGCTGGCGGATCACCCAGATTCTCAACACGCATTGGCATCCCGACCATGTCGGCGGCAATCAGGAGATAAAGGACGCCACCGGCTGCCATATCACCGGACCCCGGGGCGAGCAGGAAAAGATTACCGGCATCGACCGCGCCGTGGTCGAGGGGGAAGAGGTCAGCATCGGCAAGCATCTGGGCTGCGTTATAGATGTGCCCGGCCACACTGCCGGCCATAACGCCTATTATTTCGCGGATGAGGGTGTCCTGTTCTGCGGTGACACGCTGTTCGCCATGGGCTGCGGTAAATTGTTCGAGGGCACACCCGCCGACATGTTCGACAGTCTGCGCAAGTTTGCCGCCCTGCCCCCCGCGACGCAGGTCTATTGCGCGCATGAATATACCGAAGCGAACGGGCGCTTTGCGCTGACCGCAGAACCCGGCAATGATGCGCTGGCGCGCCGCCAGTCAGAAGTGGTCGCACAGCGCGAAAAGGGGATTCCCACCGTCCCTTCGACCATCGAGGCAGAGCTGAAGACCAATCCGTTCTTGCGGGCACGTTCTGCGAAGGAGCTGGGCGAACGCCGTGCGGCCAAGGACGCCTTCGCCGGTTGACGCGGTAATAAATTCCTAAACCCTGCATATTAGGCTGAGCCTATCGCAGTTTGGGTTCAGCTATTTGAAAATCCTGGTTTACATGGTGGCGCTTCTCCACCTGATCGGCCTTGTGGGCGATCCGGCGTCTGCCGCTGCCTTGTCGAATCACGTCCACGCCGCAAGCTGGGGCGCGATTCTGACGGGGATGCTGTGGGGCATCGTCATCATCCCGATTTTCTATGCGATGAGCTTCTATGTCGTCCTCAGGGAGCGGTTTTTGCTGCTGCTCAGCGCCCGGGCGTTCAGCAATATCGTCTTCATCTTCGGGATGTCCGCATTCGTCATAGACGGATTGCCGGCCCCGGACAGCCCGGCGCGATATTGGGCGACCCTTTGGGGTTTTAACATTCTCGTCGCCCTCGCCGGCCCGTTCCTGAAGGCATATCTGGAGCCGGGTTGCGTCGACCGCTGGGTTAATTGGGCGCTCTGCCTCATCTTTCCCTTCGTCATCGCAAAGACGATCGTTCAGCCGCTCTGGACGCCGGGCAGCACAGCGGCAGCGCTCTCCTCGCTTCTTTACGTTCCGGTACTTGGGGTCATTGTGTTCGCGCTTGGGCAGGCCTTTCGGCGCGGCAGCCGCGCGGCAACTTTCCAAATCGTTGGCTGGGCCCCGCTGATCCTCGTCTGTACCGAGATTTTGCTGCGCGGAATCTTTGGATTTGCCAGGCCGCCCGGAATCGATATCGCCATATTGGGTGCCACGGCCTTTGAATTCTGCGTCGGCGCCGTCGGCGTCGCCGATCGCTTCTACCGCCTGCGGCAGGAACGCGACGAGGCGCACGAGCGCGCGGACGCTGCCGACCGTTTGGCACGAACCGATCCGTTAACGGGCATCGCGAACCGCCGCGCGCTCGAACAGCGCTATGCCCGGGCGCTTGAGCAAAACGAAACGGTGGCGGCCGTCGCCGTCTTCGACCTGGATTATTTCAAGCGGATCAATGACCGCCATGGGCACGATGTCGGCGATGATGTTTTGCGAACCGTAGCACGTACGCTGGGGGAAGAGGGCGGACTAACAGCCAGAATGGGAGGGGAGGAGTTTGCCCTGCTGGTCTTTACCGGGGACCCCGAGGTGACGGCAGAGGCCGCACGTCAGCGCATTCCTGTTCGCGTTGCCGAAAAAGTACCCGGGCTCTCCCTGCCCGTGACGGCAAGTCTGGGCCTGGCACGCGTCGTTCGCGGCGAACCCCTGCGCGAGGCGCTGCGCCGCGCGGACGAACATCTTTATATCGCGAAGCGTGAAGGCCGTAATTGCGGTCGCTGGTCGACCCCGCCCATACCACAGCAGGTGGCAGCGGCAGTCCGCGCCGCCGCCTGAACCCTTCCCCGCAGCCGCACTCTCCCTTAGGGGTGTGTGGATCTGAAATTGGGGGAGTTCCAAATCATGCGTCCCGTCGCCGCCGTGCTTGCCGCCATTCTTGCCACCGCATCGCCGGCACTGGCGCAGCCCACACCGCCGCAGCGCGCGTCGGAAGATCCGTCGGTACAGCCGCCCCGGAAGGATCAGGGCGATCGCAATACCGGGCATGAGGGGAAGACACGGTCCGCCGTTCTGGGCCGACATGGCATGGCCGCGACCAGCCAGCCGCTGGCGACGCAGATCGCGCTCGACGTTCTGAAGCAGGGTGGCAGTGCCGCCGATGCGGCGATTGCCGCCAACGCGGCGCTGGGCCTGATGGAACCGACCGGAAACGGCATGGGCGGCGATCTGTTCGCCATCGTCTGGTCGCCCACCGAGAAAAAGCTCTATGGCCTGAACGCGTCCGGTCGCGCCCCCCTTGGGCAGACGCTGGAACAGCTTCGCGCCGCCTCCGCACAGGCAGGCGATGCGAACGATATTCCCGATTGGGGATGGCGCAGCGTCACGATTCCCGGCGCCGTATCCGGCTGGGGCATGCTGCACGAAAAGTTCGGCAAATTGCCGCTGGCGGACGATCTGGCCCCGGCCATTCGCTATGCCGAGGAGGGTTTCCCGGTTTCAGAGCTGATCTCCTATTATTGGCGTTCGACCATGGAGCAGTTTCAGCGGCTCAGCGACGAGGGCATCGTCGAGGATGGCGAGAATTGGAAAACGCTCTACGCGGTGAACGGCGTCGGCCCGCAGGAGGGGGAGATTTTCCGCAATCCCGACCTCGCCCGCACCCTCCGCACAATTGCGGAAGAGGGCACGGACGCATTCTACAAGGGCGAACTGGCCGAGGACATGGCCGCCTATCTGGAACGGATCGGTGGTCCGCATCGCAAGGTCGACTTCGAACGCCACACCGCCAATTGGGTCGAGCCGGTCAGCGTCAATTATCGCGGCTATGATGTGTGGGAACTGCCACCCAACGGCCAGGGCATCGCCGCGCTGCAGATGCTGAACCTCCTAGAACCCTATGATCTTGCCTCCATGGGGCGGGATTCCGACGAATTCTGGCACCTGATGATCGAGGCTAAGAAACTCGCCTTCGCCGACCGGGCGAAATATTATGCCGATCCCGATTTTGCGCAGACCCCCGTCGAATGGCTGCTGTCCGATGAATATGCGGAGGAGCGTGGCAAGCTGATCGGTGCGCGTGCTGCCGAATCCGTCGAAGGCGGGCGCCTGCCCGGCGATCTGGAGGCGGCGGACACCATCTATATGACGGTCGCCGACAGTGACGGCATGATGGTCAGCCTGATCCAGTCCAATTATCGCGGCATGGGGTCCGGCCTCGTGCCGGATGACGGAGAGGGGAATACCCTGGGCTTCATGTTTCAGGACCGGGGTACGCAATTCGCGCTCGATCCTGAACATCCCAATGCCTATGCGCCGGGAAAGCGCCCGTTCCACACGATCATCCCGGCCTTTCTGACGAAAGATGGCGAGCCGCTAATGTCGTTCGGCCTGATGGGCGGCGCGATGCAACCGCAGGGGCATGCGCAGATCGTCGTCAACATGATCGACATGGGTCTGGACGTGCAGGCTGCGGGCGACGTGGCGCGCTTTCAGCATATTGGCGGTCTGGAACCCACCGGCCTTGGCGACCTCAACGACGACGTGGTTGAGGTCGAATCCGGCATATCGCAGGAGGTCGTGCGGGCCCTCCAGGCACGCGGCCATCAGGTAAAATATGCGGTCGGCGAATTTGGCGGCTATCAGGCCATTTGGCGCGACCCGGAAACGGGCGTTTATTGGGGCGCCAGCGAAATGCGCAAGGATGGCCACGCGGCGGGATATTGAAACCAGGGGGCGCTGTCGTACGTACAGTCAGGGGGAGCCTGATCAGGGAGAGTTACCATGAAACTGCCCGTTATCACTGCAATTGCTATACTTGCTCTGGCCGGCTGCGCCGCCAGCACCCCTTCCGCCGATTCCGAACCACAGGATCCGCGCCTCACCGCCGCCGCGACGGGGGAGCCAATCAACTGCGTCAATCTTCGCGACATCGACCGGACAGAGCCGCTGGACGCGCGCAACATCCTGTTCGTCATGCGGGGCAGCAGGGTCTATCGCAACGAACTGCCCACCAGTTGCCCGCCCTCCGCGCGGGACGATGCGTTCAGCTATCGCACCCCCACGGGCCAGATCTGTTCCGGGGAAATTCTTACCTTCTTCGAACCGGCAAATAATTTTCCCACCGGCTCCTGCGCGCTCGGCCAGTTCACGCCGATAGAGGAATGATGCGCCATGCCTAACCGCACGGGCGGCGGGTCGGCCGGCACCGAATAGCGGCGTGATACACCGCACGCCTCTGTCCGTTCCCGAAACCCTTGGACGGCCCGGCATCCGGGTAAGGACGCTGATCGTCATTCGTTGGATGGCGATTGGCGGACAGGTCCTGACGATGCTGATCGTCGCCTTGGGGCTCGGGTTCGAATTTTCCTATCTTGGCGCTGCGGCGGCGGTGCTGGCCTCGGTCATCCTCAATCTCAGCCTCTATGCCCTTTATTCGCGAAAGGCGCGGCTGGTGGGGACGGAGGCGCTCGCCCACCTAGGCTTCGATCTCGTTCAACTTGGTGTGCTGCTGTTCCTGACCGGCGGCATCGGCAATCCGTTCGCGGTCCTGATGATCGTGCCGGTCGTTATTTCCGCGACCCTGTTGTCCTCGCGCGCCACGGGCATCCTGACTGCGATTGCCGTGGCCATCCTGGTCGTGGAGTGGAAATGGGCACGTCCCCTCCCGTGGAACGGGGCGCCACCGGAAATGCCGGGGCTACTGCAGGCCGCGACTTTCTCGGCGCTCGCCTTCACCATCATGTTTATCGCCCTTTATGTCCTGCGGGTCTCGCTGGAGGCGCGCCGCTGGCAACAGGCATTGGTGACAACCCAGGCCGTTCTGGAGCGGGAAACGAAAATGTCCGCGCTGGGCGCGCTTGCGGCGGCCGCCGCGCATGAACTTGGCGGCCCCCTCGGTACCATCACGCTCATTGCAAAGGATCTGGATAATGAACTGTCCGGCGACCCCGATTTCGGCGCCGACATCGCCCTTCTGGTGCGAGAGGCGGAGCGCTGTCGCAGCATCCTGACCGGCATCGCACAAAGATCGGAGGCGGAGGCGCCCTTTCCAGAGCTTCCGCTCGGCACCCTGCTGCACGAGGTCGCGCACGGCTTTGCGGATGCGCGCGTGCCCGTCCGGGTTGCCCGTGCAGCCACGCCTCTGCCTACCGTCGAAAGGTCGTCCGAACTGCTGCACGGCCTTTTGAACCTGGTGGATAATGCAGTACGCTTCGCCCGCGCAGAGGTCGTATTGGCGGCCACGGCGGACACGGAAAGGCTGGCGATCCACATAGAAGATGACGGTCCGGGGTTTCCGGCCGACATATTGCCGCATCTGGGCGAACCTTATCCCGGTCCGTCGCGTTCCAGAAGCGGGGGCACGGGGCTGGGTATCTTTATTGCCACGACGCTTCTGGAGCGGACCGGCGCGCGGGTACGGTTCTGGAATCGCGCACGTGGCGGCGGCCGCGTCGAAATCAGCTGGCCGACGGTCGAGCCACAGGAATTGGAGACGATTACATGACGGAAACCCAGAACGGCACCCTGCTGCTGGTCGATGATGACAATAGCTTCCGTCAGCGGCTGGAGCTGACCCTGTCGCGGCGCGGCTATCAGGTTCTGTCCGCCGCCGGCATTGCCGAGGCGCGCGCGCTCGCCGCCCGCAACCGTCCCACGCACGCGGTTCTCGACATGCGGTTACAGGATGGCAGCGGCCTGGATCTGGTCAGCGAATTGCGCGCGGCAAATCCGACGATCCGCATCGTCATGCTGACGGGATATGGCAATCTCGCGACCGCTGTTGCGGCGGTAAAGGCGGGCGCGGTCGATTATCTCGCAAAGCCCGCCGATCCCGACGACATCATAAAGGCGCTGGCCGCCAATTCCGGCGACAAGCCCGCCCCGCCAGAGGATCCCATGTCCGCCGACCGGGTGCGATGGGAACATATTCAGCGCGTGTACGAACTGTGCGACCGCAACGTGTCGGAAACCGCCCGCAGGCTGAAAATGCACCGGCGCACGCTGCAGCGCATCCTCGCCAAACGCTCCCCGCAATAATCTTCGCGGGGGGGGACGCGGGGAGGTTGCACAGGCGCGCCCTTCGGGGTCATGAGGCATCCCGATGACTACGCCCGCCGCCGATCCCGCCCACAGCTCCGCCGGGCCGACCGCCTATCGGGTTGATGCGCGCCTGATCTGGGCGATCGCATTGCCGGCGATGGCAACCAATGTCGCCACCGCCCTGATCGGCATTGGCGACATGTGGATCGTCGGACGGCTGCAGGATGTCGCCGCACAAGGCGCCGTCGACGTTGGCGCAAAGCTGTTTGCGTTGCTGTTCACGGTCATGAACTTCCTGAAAACGGGCACGACCGGCCTCGTTGCGCAGGACCGGGGCGCAGACCCCCGACAGGCCGCGACGCTGATCCGCGCCCTGATTGTCGGCCTGGTGCTGGCGGTCGTCCTGCTGCTGTTGAAGCCTTTGGTGGTGCCGTTCGGCATCAGCGCGCTGGGGGCAGAGGGCGCGGTCGCGCGCGCGGCGCGGATCTATATCGACATCCGCTATTGGTCGGCACCCGCCTTCTTCGCCAATCTGGCGCTGCTGGGGCTGCTGGTCGGGCGGCGGCAGGTGCGCGCCGCGCTCGTCATAGAGGTGCTCTATAATCTCACGAATATCGGCCTTGGCCTGCTCTTCGTGCTGGCGCTCGACCTCGGCATTGCCGGCATCGCCTGGTCCAGCCTGATTGCAGAATATGGCAAGTTCATCGGCACGGCCCTGTTTGTCATGCGCGGGGAAACCGTCCGCCATCTGGCATCCACCTTCACGGCGGGCGGCGCACTCGCCTGGGCGCGCTTCCGGCCGCTATTGGCGCTGAACGGCGACCTGTTCCTGCGCTCGCTGATCCTTGCCGTTGCCATGGCCGCCCTGACCCGCGCGGGCGCGGGCATCGGGCCGGTGGCGCTGGCGGCGAACGGCATCATCTTTCAGCTGTTCATATTTTCGGCCCTGCTGATCGACGGATTCGAAAATGCCGCGCAGGTGCTGAATGGCGAAGCGTTCGGCGCCCGCGACCGGCAGGGGTTCTTCACGACCATGCGCGCGATCCTGTGGCGCGGCCTGGGCGTGGCGGCCCTGTTGTCGCTGGCATTCCTCATCCTCGCCGACCCCATCCTTGCCAGCTTTGCCGCCACCCCCGCCGTGGCACGGTTCGCACAGGACCATGCCATCTGGCTGGCCGTGATCCCGCTGGCCGGGGTCGTCAGCTTTACGCTGGACGGGGTGTTCGTCGGCGCAAGTTGGACCCGCGCGATGATGGTGGGGATGATCGGCGCCGCCATCTGCTATGCGCTGGCCCTGTGGCTGACGCAGCCGCTGGGCAATCATGGCCTGTGGCTGTCCTTCACCCTGTTCCTGCTGGCGCGGGCGGCATTTCAGGCGTTGCAGATTCCATGGCTTGCGAGGCGCAGCTTCGCGGCTAGTGTCGCGGCATGAACGATCCCCAACATCCCAGCGGCCTGCCCTATCGCCCCTGCGTCGGCATCATGTTGCTGAACGCCGACAATCAGGTCTTCACCGCAAAGCGCATCGATAACCCCGCCGATTATTGGCAAATGCCACAGGGCGGCATTGACGAGGGCGAGGATGCCCGCACCGCCGCCCTGCGAGAGCTGGAGGAGGAAACCGGCATCGCCCCCACCTCCGTAGAGATCATGGCCGAAAGCGCGGGCGTGCTGCACTATAATTTGCCGGACGAGCTGGTCGGCAAGATGTGGAAGGGGCGCTATTGCGGCCAGCGGCAGACATGGTTCGCCATGCGTTTCCTGGGCAGCGACGAAGAGATTGACATCGCCACGGCACATCCCGAATTTTCCCACTGGCGCTGGGCAGAGCCCGCCACCCTGCCGCACAAGATCGTCCCCTTCAAAACAGACCTCTACCGCGCCGTCCTGCAGGAATTTTCCGGGCTTTTGTAGGTGCCTACGTCCCAGTGATGACAAGCTCGCGCTCGGCCTGAGCCCGCCAGCATGCCGGTCGTTTTGGCAGGATGGCCTGTCTCGCCCGGACCGGACATCGTCTTACAGCCGCGTCACTGCGAAATCGGGGGCGTTGTAGTCATCTGCCGTGGCGTCTTTCATGCTTCAATCGCGACATTATTCACCGGCTGGGATAGTCGCCCTATCGTTGTAGGTCTGGATCTTCGCCGAGGGTAAAATCCTCCGACTTGCACTCGGGTCGCTGTTGTCGTCTTTGACCAAGATGTTCGATTGTGCGGGCCCAAGGCTTGCACCTAATTGGCTTCTTCAAGCATCAAAGCTAGCCGTTAGGCAAGGTCCTGAAACGAGAACAGGCAGAAGACGATGCAGAGTTTGATCGAAGACGTCTCGTTCATTTTCGAGGAATGCGCTCGTCTCAACGACATGGTCAAGCTTGGCCGTTTCAAGGAGATTCCCCGAGAGGATGCGTTTTGCTATCTTCCGCACCCATCGCAAAGCTGGCCGCACGGCAAAATGATGTGCAGCCGCGCCGGGTTTACCAGGCTTGAGGGCATTACGCGCGTAGCTCTCCAGCGAGCTGACCTGCAAAAGCGCGTTTCAATTAAGCCCGCGCGAAAGGCGATGGCCGAAATTCTGGTTCGCAAGTTCCTTCGCGAAGGACGTCCCATCAATGAGAAGCACGTCGCGCGTGCGATGGCGGAAAACGGAAGGCGCTCAGCCGCGACCACGTCCGATCTCACGCATTTCGTTCCTTGTCATTTGATGCTTTCTCAGCAGCCCACGGAATTTCAGTTAGGGCCGGTCCGCTTCATCAATAGGAAAATTTTTCGGAAGAAGCTGGCCGATCACATTCGCGCAAATCGTGCGATCAATAGAAACATGAGCCGACGAGTTGTGTTTGATGCTGTTCGGTATTTCAACACATTCGGCTGGATCGCCGAGGTTACTATCACTGCTTGTGACAGGGAAGTATCGGAAACGATGGCCAACAGCGCCGTGTTCGCGGCATTGAATTGCCTCCACGTCTTGTTTGGCGCTCGCCACTCCCGAAAGATGACCGTCGGCGGTCCGGGCATCGACTACGACAAGCGGGGCGGATTTTCGGTCAATCCAGACGGGACATTATTCTCCGGCGCGTCGTACGGCGGACCCGGCGAAGTTGGGTTTGGGGACAAATGGTTCGAGCTGTTCGCCGACGCCGAGGCCCAAACTGCAATTGCCAACCTTGGCACCGCACTCGAAGTCGCGGTCGATCCTTCGCTTCGCCGTCCGATAAGTGAAAGATTTCTCGATGCGGCGCAGTGGTATGGGGAGGCGGTACGCGAGACTTCACAGGGCGCGAAGGCCGTGAAATATGTCACAGCCTTGGAACGGATGGTAATGACTGATGAAAAGGATGACATCGCAGGGCTAGTTTCGTCGCGGGTGGCAGCACTATGTCTTGAAAAACCGACTGTCGAAGGCCGCGAAAAGTGGAGAGCCGATACCAAACGAGCCTATGTCATTCGATCAAAGCTGGTTCATGGCTCCCTCTCGCCAACCTCGGACCTCGTCTACGAAGGGGTTAGCTTGGGGGCCGATCTCGGACGAAGCGCTTTGCTAAGCGCCCTTTCGGCAATCGGCCCAGAAGGCCTGAGAAGCCAAGATGTGTCAAACCGGCAGTTGGGTTGCTGCTACGACGACCTAGTCGCACATGTTGACCGAGTGATCGAGAACGCCGCGGCGAGACGATAGTACTCAACCCTGGCTGAACTATCGCAGCAAGAGGCAGCGTTACTTCAATATTCCTCGTTCCACGGCGCTGCGCCAAGATTGTCTTTTTAGACGGTGATGCCATCCTTACGGTGCTGCGTGAAGGGACGACCGGTTTTGCGATTATCAGCGATGGGATTATATGACCGCAATGAGGACGCGAAACCGACGTTTCGTAACCGTGTTATTTGCTGTCCATCTGCTTTGCAACGGACGCCCTTCTGCGCCTCGCTCCTACATATTCCTCCCAATGAACACCCCCTCCGAGCGCATGCCTCAAGGAAAAATCACCCGTTCGTCGCCGGGCGCCCATTGCGGGTGTTTTATCATTGCGCGCTTGAACAGGTCGGAGGCGAGGTGGCGGGCTAGCCATGCCTGTACGCGTGGAATGGGCTGGGCGGCGAACCAGTCGCGGTCGGTATGGGCGAATTGGCGGATGAAGGGGAACAGCGCCACGTCGGTCATCCGCACCGCATCGCCGTGCAGATTGGCTTGCCCCTCCAGCCGGTGCTCCAGAACCTTTAGCAGGGACAGCCCCTCTGCCCGGTGTTCCTGGGGGTCGCTGTCATGCCGGTTGGGGTATTTATAGCGGTCCAGATGATGCTTGAACGGGCCGTCATTGGCGGCGATCAGCTCTGCATCATTGCCGGACAGCCAGTCATCCGGATCATTCTGCGCCAGCGCATGGTGCATGATGGCCAGGCTTTCATCGACCACCTGCCCCCCGGCAAGGACCAGCGTCGGCACCGTTCCCTTGGCAGAGGCCTGCAGCATGGCCTCCGGCTTGTCGCTCAGCTTCACTTCTCGCAATTCGCTGACGATGCCGGCCACCAGCAGCGCCAGACGCGCGCGCATGGCATAGGGGCAGCGGCGAAAACTGTAGAGGACGGGCAGGTCACTCATCGGCGGCGTGCTCCACCCGGCCGACATGCGCCTCGCCGCGCGCCCGCGCCAGATTCACCTGCCGCTCCCGCTCCCGATATGCCTGCCGCTGCGCCTCTGTACGGGTGGCGTGGCAGTGCGCGCAGCTGACCCCCTCCTCGTACAGGGGCGATTCCAGGTCCTGCGGTGCCAGTGGCAGGCGACAGGCGCGGCACAGGCTGTGCGTGCCGGGCGACAGGCCATGGCCGACGGCGACACGTTCGTCGAACACGAAACATTCGCCCTGCCAGCGGCTCTCCTCCTCGGGCACGTCCTCCAGATATTTCAGGATGCCGCCGTCCAGATGATAGACCTCTTCGACACCCTCCGCCTTCAGGAACGCCGTCGCCTTTTCACAGCGGATGCCGCCGGTGCAGAACATGGCGACTTTCGGCGTGCCCGCGCCCAGCAGCGCGTCCCGCTGTGCGCGAAACCATTCGGGAAAATCGCGAAAGCTGGCCGTCTGCGGGTCGACCGCCCCGGCAAAACTGCCGATCCGCACTTCATAATCGTTGCGCGTGTCGATCAGGATCGTATCCGGCTGGGCGATCAGGGCGTTCCAGTCGCGCGCCGAAACATAGGTGCCGGCACCGGTCAGCGGATCGATCCCCGGCTGGCCCATGGTGACGATCTCCTGCTTCACCCTGACCTTCATGCGGTGGAACGGCATCTCCGCCGCCGTCGACATCTTGATATTGGCGGCCGCGCATCCGGGCAGCGCGCGAATATGATCCAGCACGCGGTCGATGGCCGCGGGCCGTCCCGCAATGGTTCCGTTGATTCCCTCCGCCGCCAGCAGGATGGTCCCGCGCACTCCCTCCGCCCGGCACATTGAGGCCAGGGGGTCGCGCAGCGCCGCCGGATCGGCAAAGGGCGCAAAGCAGTAGAGCGCGGCGACGGCTATCGCGGCGTCGGTTTCCGAAACGGGTTGCGGCATCATCCGGTCCATCTTGGCCCTGCAGGCCGCCTTGGCAAGGTCAGGCGTTCGGGTTCGTCGGCGCGGGTGGCGCATTGGGTGGCGCATTGGGTGACGGCGAAGGCGCAGATGGCGCACCGGCAAGACCCGCTGGGGGCGATGCAGGCGGGATCTTCAGTTCAGCAGGCATGACCGTCCCGACCGAAATATAGAATTTCAGCAGGTCGTCGACCGCCAGACCCTCTACCTCGATAATGCTCTCACGGGGAACGAGGGTCAGAAAGCCCGTCATCGGCAGGGGCGCTGACGGGATATAGACCAGCCGGCGTTCTTCACCGCCGACCCATACCGCCTCCGATGTGGGCAACAGCGCCAGCGCATCCGTGCCATTGGGGCCACCAAAGCGCACCGCGACGGGACGCATATCGGCCAGTTCGTTCTCCTCGCGCAGGCCGATCATGCGGGTGATGCGGCTGATCGGGCGATAAATGCCACCGATCACGGGCACGCGGTCCATCCAGCCGTCGATACGCTCCTGCATGCTTTTCTTCGCGCGCGTCTGAAACAGCCGTCCGATCGCCCAGATGCCCACCATGACCAGCGCGAGCAGAACCCAGATGCCAAACGCCGTCTCGCCAAAGATCAGGCTGGACCCGCCGGTCAACGCGGACCCGAAAATGCTCTCCTCACCGAACAGGGCGGCGATCTGGCGGATCAGCCAGTCGAGGATGACCAGCGTCAGAATGAATGGGGCAAGAAACAGCAAACCCGTCAGGAATGTGCCGAGCGCCTTGTCGAATATCTGCTTCCAGCGCTCCATGTCGGGATTGCCGGGCGAAGGGGGGACCTTGTCGTTCACAATGACTGAACGATGGCCGCTCCCATTTGTGCCGTCGTGGCGGTGCCGCCAATGTCCGCCGTGCGCGTGCCGTTATCGATGGCGTTTTCCACCGCCCGTTCGACCCGCACCGCCGTCGCCTCATCGTCCAGACTATAGCGGAATGCCATCGCCAGGCTAAGGATCGCGGCAGAGGGATTGGCCACGCCCAGTCCGGCAATGTCGGGCGCGCTGCCATGGATCGGTTCGTAAAGGCCCGGCTTCCCCGCCTCGCCCAGCGCCGCGGACGGCAGCAGGCCCAGCGACCCCGTCAGCATCGCGGCCTCGTCCGACAGCAGGTCGCCGAACAGATTATCCGTCAGGATGGTGTCGAACTGCTTCGGGTTCTTCACCAATTGCATGGCGCAATTGTCGGCCAGCATGTGGCTTAGCTCGATGTCGGCATAATCCTCCGCGTGCAGGCGCGTCACTTCCTCGCGCCACAGCAGCCCCGCCTCCATCACGTTGGACTTCTCGACAGAACAGACGCGGCCGCCCCGCTGGCGCGCCGTTTCGAACGCGGTGCGCGCCACGCGGCGGATGTCCTCCGTCGTATAGACGTGGCTGTTCACCCCGCGCCGTCCGCCATCCGGCAGATCCTCGATCCCGCGCGGCTGGCCGAAATAGACGCCGCCGACCAGTTCGCGCACGAACATGATGTCCAGCCCCTCGACCAGTTCGCGCTTCAGACTGCTGGCATCGGCCAGTGCCGGGAAACAGCGTGCGGGGCGCAGATTGGCATAGACGTTCATGGCCGCGCGTAGCTTCAGGAGGCCCGCCTCAGGCCGGGTGTCGAAGGATTGCGACGCCCATTGCGGCCCGCCGACCGCACCCATCAGAACGGCATCGGCCGCCTGTGCGCGCGCCAGCGTCTCGTCGCTGACGGGGACGCCTTCGGTATCGATACCGATGCCGCCGAACAAAGCCTCCGACACGTCGATGTCCAGCGCCAGTGCATCCAGCACCTTATGGACCTCGCCAATGACTTCAGGACCGATTCCATCACCGGGAAGGAGGAGAAGTGTCTTGTTCATGCGGCTACTCCGGCTGCCCCGCCGATCCAGGGCTGATGTTCGGTCAGGCGCGCCTCATAGCTGTCGATGGAGGGCGCCATGGCCTCCGTCAGGCCGATTTCGTCCAAGCCGTTCAGCAGGCAATGTTTGCGAAAGGGGTCCACCTCGAACGTGAAGCGATCCTGATACGGCGTTGTCACCGTCTGCGTTTCCAGGTCGATGGTGATTTCGTCCGTCTCCGCCACTTCCATCAGGCGGTCGACCTGATCCTGCGGCAATTCGACCAGCAGCATGCCGTTCTTGAAGGCATTGCCGGAAAAAATATCGGCGAAACTGGGCGCGATAACGGCGCGAAACCCCATATCGCCTAGTGCCCAGGGCGCATGTTCGCGGCTGGAACCGCAACCGAAATTGTCGCCCGCGATCAGGATCGGCGCGCGGGCATAGCGCGGCTGATCGAAAATATTGTCCGGGTCGTTCGCCCGAATGCTTTCGAAAGCGCCCGCGCCCAACCCCGTGCGCGTCACGGATTTCAGGAACTTCGCCGGGATGATGACGTCGGTATCGACATTCTCGACACCGAATGGGACGGCAACACCTGTCAACATGGTGAAGGGGGTCAACGCATCATCTCCCTGACATCGGTGATCTTTCCCGTCACCGCCGCCGCCGCCGCCATGGCGGGCGACATCAGATGCGTGCGCGCGCCCGGCCCTTGCCTGCCGACGAAATTACGGTTGCTGGTAGAGGCACATCGTTCGCCCGGCGGTACCTTGTCCGGGTTCATGCCCAGGCAGGCGGAACAGCCTGGCTCCCGCCATTCAAATCCCGCCTCCAGGAATATGCGGTCCAGCCCCTCTTCCTCGGCCTGCGCCTTCACCCGGCCGGAACCGGGAACCACCATGACCTGCGCGACGCCGTCCGCCTTGCGCTTGCCGCGCACCACCTCTGCGGCGGCGCGCAGATCCTCAATACGGCCATTGGTGCAACTGCCCAGAAACACATGCTGGATGGGAATATCGGCCAGGCGCGTTCCCGGCGTCAGGCCCAGATAGTCCAGCGACTTCGCAGCAGCGGTGCGTTTACCGGCATCGGCGAAACTGGCAGGGTCGGGAATGGCGTCCGTCACCGCCAGCACGTCCTCCGGGCTGGTTCCCCATGTCACCTGCGGCGCGATGTCGTCGGCGTGCAGCACGATTTCCCTGTCGAAGTGCGCCCCCTCATCCGTGGGCAGGGTGCGCCAATAGGCGAGCGCGCGGTCCCAATCATCGCCCTTCGGCGCGCGGTCGCGGCCCTCTACATAGGCAAAAGTCGTTTCGTCGGGCGCCACCAGACCGGCGCGTGCGCCGCCTTCTATCGCCATGTTGCAGACCGTCATCCGGCCCTCCATCGACATGTCGCGGAACACGGAACCGCGATATTCGATGACATGGCCGGTGCCGCCACCAGTGCCCGTCCGGCCGATAATGGCCAGCGTCACATCCTTTGGCGTTACCCCGAAGCCCAGCGTTCCCTCGACGGTCACGCTCATGGTTTTCGGCTGACGCAGCAACAGGGTTTGCGTCGCCAACACATGTTCCACCTCGCTGGTGCCGATGCCAAAGGCCAGCGCGCCGAACGCGCCATGCGTCGCCGTGTGGCTGTCGCCGCAAACCACCGTGGTGCCGGGCAGGGTGAAGCCCTGTTCGGGACCGATGATATGCACGATCCCCTGATCGCGCGCTGTCATTTCGATATGCTCGATACCGAATTGCGCGCAATTTTCTTTCAGCAGGGCCACCTGTTTCGCACTGGCGGGATCGGCAATCGGGCCGGAGCGGTCGGTGGTCGGCACGTTATGATCGGGCACGGCCAGCGTCAGGTCGGGCCGCCGGACGCCCCGTCCCGCCAGCCTCAGGCTTTCGAACGCCTGCGGCGTCGTCACCTCATGGATCAGATGCCGGTCGATATAGATGAGACAGGTCCCGTCGTCCCGGCGTTCGACGGTATGGGCGTCCCAGATCTTCTCAAAGAGCGTGCGCGGTTTTGATGCCATGCCCCGCTAGTGACGAATCCGAGAGGGCGAATCAAGAATGGACAGCGGAAAAACACCCGGCCACTCGGAGTATCGCTCCGCTGAAATAATTTAAGGCCCGGTAATCGGTTGATTACCAGGCCTTAATTCAGAACCAGAATGGTTTTGCAGCAACTCTTCTGGCGGCTGCAAACTTTTCGATGGCTTAATCTTGCGCTTCTGCCGCGCTGCCCGGCTTCTTCTGATCCAGGCGGCGCTCCGCGATACGCGCGGACTTACCGCTGCGGCCACGCAGATAGTACAGCTTCGCACGGCGCACGATGCCGCGGCGCTTTACCTCGATGGAATCGATATTCGGGCTGTAAAGCGGGAAAACGCGCTCGACGCCTTCGCCGAACGACACTTTGCGCATGGTGAAATTGGAATTGATGCCGCGATTCGAACGCGCGATCACGACGCCCTCGAAATACTGGATACGGCGGCGTTCGCCCTCGACGACGCGCACACCCACGCGCAGCGTGTCGCCGGACTTGAAATCGGGGATTTCGCGGGCCGCAGCCATTTTCGCGACCTGCTCGGCATTGATCTGTTGGATGAGATTCATCTCATTCGTCTTTCTTCTCACGCCGCACACCAGAGGGCGATCGAACCCGAGCGTCCGGATGACGCTCCCAAAGGTCCGGCCGCCTTAGCCGTGTCAATTCGCGGGCAGCATCATTGCGCCACGCCGCGATGCGCGCATGATCCCCCGATCGCAGCACTTCAGGGATCGTGCGCCCTTCCCACTCCTGTGGTCGGGTATAGTGCGGATATTCGAGGAGACCGTTTTCGAACGATTCGTCCTCGCCGCTCAAGGCCGCGCCCATTACGCCGGGGATCAGGCGAATGCAAGCATCCAGCAGCACCATGGCGCCCAGTTCACCGCCGGACAATATATAGTCGCCAATGCTGATTTCCTCGATCTCGCGCGCGTCGAGCAAGCGCTGGTCCACCCCCTCGAAACGACCGCACAGGATGGTGGCACCGGGGCCAGCGGCCAGATCGCGCACCCGCGCCTGCGTCAGCGGCGCGCCGCGCGGCGACATATAGATCAGCGGCGCATCCGGCTGCCGTGCGCGGGCATGATCGACCGCGCGGCCCAGCACATCCGCCCGCAGCACCATGCCCGCACCCCCGCCTGCCGGGGTATCGTCGACACTGCGGTGCCTGTCCTCGGCGAAGTCGCGGATCTGAACGGCATCCAGCGACCACCGCCCCTCGTCCAGCGCCCGCCCCGCCAGGGACGTGCCCAGCGGCCCGGGAAACATCTCCGGGTAGAGGGTCAGGATTTGAGCCCGAAAAATCAGACGGTCCAATCTTCCAGAAGCAACTCGTCGCTTCGAAAAAAATCCCTGCTGTTCTTGGAAATCAATGTCGCCTCCTCGGCTAGGGCGTGCGCAGCAATCAGGTGATCGAGCGTTCCGCGCTTCAGCGGCAGGCGAGCATAGGCATAGGCATGGGCGACATCGACACCGATCGACCGGACGGGCACTTGCCGAATGAAACGATCGAGCATCTCCATCGGAGGTCCCTTTCCCTGCCGGACCCCGTAAAGAATTTCCGCATAAACCGCCGCAGAAATACCAATCTGGAGGGGCTGGCATTGCTGAACCCGGTTTGCCAGTGCCGGAAATTCGTTTCGGAATAGATAGATGCAGCTATTGGTGTCGAGGTGGAATTTGGGCCGTTCAAAACTCATCCGGTTCGTCCCAGGCTCTCGGCTGCTTCAGCAAGGGACGGTCTTCGGGACGTACAGGGCGCATATCCGGCGCGCATCCAACGATGCCGGTTAGATCGATATTCTTCGCAAGCTCGACAATGTGGATGCCCTTGTCGTCCTTGATGATCTGAATCTGGGTATCCGGCTCGATGCCAAGCGCCTTGGGAAGTCGAACAGCCGTGGAATTGCCGGACTTAAAGGTCTTGCTGTTGATATGAATCGTCATTTGCCTGTCGCCAATGAAAGTATGCACACCATGTATATACCTTCACACGCCCGCCGGCAATATAAACCTATCCCTTCCCCTTGGTCCGCGTCTTTCCGGCCTTCGCATTGGCGGCGATGTAATCGATGATCATGCCGGCAATATCCTTGCCGGTCGCGCCCTCGATCCCCTCCAGACCCGGGGACGAATTCACCTCCATGATGACCGGCCCATGGTTCGACCGCAGCATGTCGACGCCGCAGACGTTCAGCCCCATCTTCGCCGCCGCCCGCACGGCGGTGGAGCGTTCCTCTGGCGTGATCTTCACAGTTGCAGCGCTGCCGCCCCTGTGCAGGTTGGAGCGGAAATCCCCCTCTGCGCCTGTGCGCTTCATTGATCCCACGACCTTGCCGCCGACGACAAAGGCGCGAATGTCGGTGGAGCCGGCCTCCTTGATGAATTCCTGCACCAGGATGTTGACGTTGGCGCCGCGGAATGCCTCGATGACGGAGCGGGCGGAACGGTCGGTGTCGCCCAGAACGACGCCGATACCCTGTGTCCCTTCGAGCAGCTTGATGACGACAGGCGCACCGCCTGCGATCTTCAGCACCTCCTCCGTCGCCTTCGGATCGTGGGCGAAGGCGGTGACGGGCAGGCCCAGTCCGGCGCGCGCCAAAATCTGCATGGAGCGCAGCTTGTCGCGGCTGCGGCCGATGGCGACGCTTTCGTTCAGCGGCCAGACGCCCATCATTTCGAACTGACGCAGCACGGCCAGGCCATATTGCGTGATCGACGCGCCGATGCGCGGGATGACGGCATCATAACCGGTCAGCTTCTCGCCATTATAGAACGCCTCCGGCCGGTGGGAGGTGATGTTCATATAAACGCGCAGCGTATTGACGATGTCGAGCGTATGGCCGCGCTTTTCCGCCGCCTCCACCAATCGCCTGTGCGAGTAGAGGTTCGGATTGCGGGCGAGCATCAGCAGTTTCACGAGACCGGATCCTTTGGAGGACGCTGGCCCTGCAGCCAGGATTTGGAGACATCGACATTAAATCGACGCAGCAGCGCGGTCCGGCCGACCAGCATCGCATAACCCATTTGCGACCGATTCGAGAGTGTTACTTCTGCAGAGAACGTCTTTTCTCCAATCCGCAGGCGCGTATGGACGAAAAAGCGTTTCTGCGTTTCGCCGTTCGAGCTGGTCACGCTTTTCACGCCGGCCAGGGGGGCCTCCACCCGGTGTGCCGGGCGGCCCTTTCGCGCGGGAACCGTGAAGCGCACCCAATCCTCTCCATTGACTTCGTAATGGTGCAGGCGGGTCGCGTGTAAAGAGGATGTCCGTGCGCCGGTATCCACCTTCGCACGGACGAACGGAATGCCCAGGTCGGGGAAGGCGACATATTCGCGCCAGCCCACGAGCGGTCGGGTCTTCAAAGGGGGCATCATTGTCATGGATCCGCGCTTACTACCGAAGCGTGGCCGGGGATATCGGCTTTACCGTTCGTTTGCCAGGTGGAAGCCCGCCGCCATGTCTCCGCTCCAGCCGGCATCACCGTCACCGTCCCGGTCTGTCTCCGTCCTGTTTCGCCCGGCATATTTCGCAGCATAAAGTGCGCGGTCGGCGCGCGCGATCAGGCTGTTCAGTTCCCCGCCGGGCGTCAGGGTGGCCACGCCGGCACTGGTCGTCATCCTGACGCACTGGCCGTTTGCGTCGATTTCCGCTTTCTCGATCAGGCGGCGGATGCGCTCTGCCGCCTGCCAAGCCTCTTCCGGGCCGATGGAGGGCAGAATGATGGCGAATTCCTCGCCGCCAAATCGCGCGGCGACGTCGACGCCGCGCACGTTCGCCGCGATCATGTCGGCAATCCGGCGCAGGACGATATCGCCCGCAGTATGGCCGTAATCGTCATTCACCCGCTTGAACCTGTCCAGGTCCAGCAGGATCAATGACAGAGGCGTGCCGTCGGCCGCTGCCGTCATGCACATCGTTTCCAGCTGGCTGGTCAGATAATGGCGGTTGAACAGGCCCGTGACGGCATCGGTGGTCGCCAGTCGCAGCGACAGATGGACATTGCCGCGCAGTCGTTCGGCAAACATCCGCCGCCGCAACAGCGTGCGGACACGTGCCTCGATCTCACGGTGGCTGGCGGGCAAGCGGACACAGTCGCCCGCACCCAGGTCGAACGCACGCACGATCGGGGCGACCCGGTCCTCGGTCGCGGCGGCCAGGATCGGGATGTCGCGCGTCGCCGGATTTCCGCGCAGCCGCGCCAGCAGCTCCAGACCGCCGCGTTCCTGGGCAGAGATCGGCAGCGCCACCAGGTCGATATGCATCTTGCATATGGTGTCGAGCGCGCCGTCCATCGGCAATGTCCGTACTTCGCCAAATGTCACCAGTTGCGCCTTCAAAGCCGTCAGCAGCGCGGAACCATTGTCGATCAACGCGACGGTCCGGTCCCGCTCGCCGCTCAGTTGCGCCGCGAAGGGCACGACGGAACCGGACACGTCTTCCGGACCGGACAATTCGTCAAACATGAACTTCTGCCGCAGGACGGATCGGACGCGCGCGATCAGTTCGGCGGCGTTGATCGGCTTCGTGATGAAATCGTCGGCGCCTGCGGCCAGCCCCTCCGCCCTCGCCTCAGGGTCCGAAATCGCGGTGACGAGAATTACCGGCAACAGCCGCGTCTCGCTCAGCGCCTTCAGGCGGCGGCACACGCAATAGCCGTTCTGATCCGGCATCATGATGTCCAGCAGCACCAGATCGAACTGTTCGCGCGCGGCAAGCTCCAGGGCTTCTTCGCCGCTGCCCGCCGTCACGACGTCATAAAACTCCTCCTCCAGGATCGCCTGGAGCAGCATGATATTTGTCGGCATATCGTCGACGATCAGGATTCGTGCAGTCATTAGGTATAGGTACGAACGATATCTATGAAACGACCCACGGAGATGGGTTTTGCAATGTAAGCTTCACACCCGCCCGCCTTCATCCGCTCCTCATCGCCCTTCATGGCAAAGGCGGTGACGGCGACAACAGGAATGTCGGACAGCGCCGAATCGGCCTTCAGCCACCCGGTCACTTCCAGTCCGGAAACTTCCGGCAGTTGAATATCCATCAGGATCAGATCGGGACGACGTTCGCGCACCATGTCCAGCACGCGGCGTCCGTCGCGGGTTTGCATGGTATCATAGCCGTGCGCGCCCAACAGGTCGCAAAACAGCTTCATGTTGAGATCATTATCCTCGACGACCAGGACTGTTTTTGTCATTTATCCTATCGTCCTTCCTGTGGACTTTCCTATACGACATTTCACTAAGGCGCGCACCGCCTTTCGCAGAAACCTCATCACCATTAGCAGGCCGACCTGAATGAACCCCTTCCCCGACGTTCAGACTGAAGCCAGCCACGGGCGCGTTCAAGCTGCGGAGATGCTTGCTATCGCCGCTATAACACATATCGCCGCGAATGAGGCGCTGTTGGGACGCTTCATCGATTTGTCGGGAATTTCCATCCCGCAATTGAAGGCGGGTCTGGACAAGGCGCCGGTGCAACGCGCTGCTCTCGATTTCCTTGCGAATCACGAACCCGACCTGATTGCGTGCGCCGAATCGATGGATGTGACCCCGGCGCAGCTTATTTCCGCGCGGGACCGGCTGTGAAACCGCTGCTGATCTCCGACTGCGACGAAGTTCTGGTCGGCTTCCTGGCGCCGTTCACCGAACATCTGGACGAGGTCCACGCCATGTCGCTGGAACTGAACAGCTTCGCCCTTTCCGGCAATATCCGCCGAAAGCACGACGAGAGCGTCGTTGCGGACGAGCATGTGGGGCACCTGCTGAACGATTTCTTTCAGGATGGCATGCACCGCCAGCTGGAGGCACCCGGCGCGGCAGAGGCACTCAGCGCGCTGTCATCTCTCTACGATATCGTCATCCTCACCAATATCGAGGACAGCTTTCAGGCGGCGCGGCGCGAACAGCTGCGTACACTCGGCATGGATTACGAGGTTTATTGCAACCGGGGGCCGAAGGGTCCGGCGCTGAAACGGCTGCTGGAACAGCACGGCAATCCTCCGGCGGTGTTTATCGACGATCTGCCGCCGCACCATGAAAGCGTGAAGGCGGAGGTGCCGCGCGTTCACTGCATTCACATGGTCGCCGATGCGCGGCTGCAGCAGCTATTGCCGCCTGCAAAGGCCGCCGATGCCCGCATCGACAATTGGCCGGAGGCGCGTCGCTATCTTGAGGATCTCGCGCCACGGCTATAGCTGTCCTGCGGGGTCTTGCGATAATTACCGGCACACCATAGGTTCGTCATTCTCCGACGCCGTAAACGCCATAATTCAGGAGCAGTCTTGCTGTGAAATCACGCGCCGCCGTCGCATTCGAAGCCAAAAAACCCCTCGAAATCGTGGAAATCGACCTTGAGGGACCCAAAGCGGGTGAAGTCCTCGTCGAACTGAAGGCAACCGGCCTTTGCCATACCGACGCCTACACGCTGGACGGGCTCGATTCCGAAGGAAAGTTTCCCGTCGTTCTGGGGCATGAGGGCGCGGGCATCGTGCGAGAGGTAGGCCCCGGCGTCACCTCCGTCGCCCCGGACGACCATGTCATCCCGCTCTATACGCCGGAATGCGGTCGTTGCCGCGAATGTACCAGCGGCAAGACCAACCTCTGCTCCGCGATTCGCGCTACCCAGGGGAAGGGCGTCATGCCCGACGGCACAAGCCGCATGTCGTATAAGGGCGAAACGCTCTACCACTATATGGGCTGCTCGACCTTTTCGAATTTCATCGTCCTGCCTGAAATCTCGGTCGCGAAGATGCGCTCCGACGCCCCCTTCGACACCAGCTGTTATGTCGGCTGCGGCGTAACCACCGGCGTTGGCGCGGTCGTCAACACCGCGAAGGTCGAACCCGGCGCCTCCGTCGTCGTCTTTGGCCTCGGCGGCATTGGTCTCAACGTCATCCAGGGCGCCCGGCTGGCCGGCGCCAGCCGTATTGTCGGCGTCGACCTCAACCCCGACAGAGAGGAATGGGGCCGCAAGTTCGGCATGACCGATTTCGTCAATCCAAAGGATGTCGGCGATGTCACCGCACATCTGGTAGAAATGCTGGACGGCGGCGCGGACTACAGCTTTGAATGCATCGGCAATGTCGATGTGATGCGGCAGGCGCTGGAATGCTGCCATCGCGGATGGGGCACCAGCGTCATCATTGGCGTGGCCCCGGCCGGCGCGGAAATTTCCACGCGCCCGTTCCAGCTTGTGACCGGCCGCAACTGGATCGGCACGGCGTTCGGCGGGGCCAAGGGCCGCACCGACGTGCCGAAGATCGTCGACTGGTACATGAACGGCCAGATCGAAATCGATCCGATGATCACCCACCGGCTCAGCCTGGAGGACATCAACAAGGGCTTCGACATGATGCACGCCGGCGAAAGCATCAGGAGCGTGGTCGTCTACTGATCTGCGTGCTAGCGAGACCGGGCCGCGCGCACGCCGCCGCGGCGCCGAATGCACCATGCAGGAGACGATGATATGTTCAGCCACATGATGGTCGGGTCGAATGACCTCGATCGCTCGAAAACCTTTTACGACGCCCTTTTCGCCGCGCTTGGGGGAAAGCCTGGCGTGATGGATCCGAAGGGCCGCCTGATCTACATGCACGGCAGCGCGGTATTTCTGGTCACAAAGCCGATCGACGGTGAAGCTGCGACGCCGGGCAATGGCATGACGATCGGATTTTCGGTCGACAGCGAATCGCAGGGCGATGCCTGGCACAAGGCCGGCGTCGAAGCGGGCGGCACCGCGATCGAGGATCCTCCCGGCATCCGGGAAAGCGATATTGCCCGGCTGTACCTTGCCTATCTGCGCGATCCCGACGGCAATAAGCTGTGCGCGCTGAAACGCATGTGAAGCAGGAAAATTCGTACATATTGCTGTTTAGCTGCGACGATCGAACGGGGATCGTCGCAGCCGTCTCCGGTGCGCTTGCGGACCATGACGGCTTCATTCTCGACAGCCAGCAATATGCCGACCTGGACAGCGGCCGCTTCTTCATGCGCGTGGAATTCCAGGCCGGGGGGCCGGGCTTTCCAGACGCGCCAACCCTGGCGGCCCTGCTGGCGCCCATTGCCGAGCGATTCGGCTGGGAATGGTCGCTGACCCCGTCCGAAAACCTGCCCCGCGCGGTCGTGGCCGTATCGCAGGGCATGCACTGCCTGAACGACCTTCTGCACCGTCAGCGGACAGGAACGCTTGGCATGCGGATCGCCGCCATCGTTTCCAACCATGAAACCGCGCGCTCTCTCGCAGAATGGCACGGCGTTCCGTTCCATTATTTGCCGGTCAGGAACGAAGACCGCCCAGCGCAGGAGGCGGCAATTCGCGACGTCATCGCATCTGAGGGCGCGGATTATCTGGTGCTGGCCCGCTATATGCAGATCCTGTCGGACGATATGGCGGCACGTCTGCGCGGGCGCTGCATCAATATCCACCACAGTTTCCTGCCCAGTTTCAAGGGCGCGCGTCCCTATCATCAGGCGCACGACCGGGGCGTGAAGCTGATCGGGGCCACGGCGCATTTCGTCACCGCCGACCTCGATGAGGGGCCGATCATCGAACAGGCGGTCGAGCGCGTCGATCACCGCCTGTCAGCCGAGGACCTCGCCCGCATTGGCCGCGATACGGAGGCGCAGGTGCTGGCGCGCGCAGTCGACTGGGTGGGACGCCGCCGCGTGCTGATGAACGGCACGCGCACCGTGGTCTTTAGATAAAGGCCGCCCCCGGCGCGGTCAGACGGAAGGAACTGACATGGAAACCGTTTCAACCTGGAAGGCGCATGGCGGCACGCAGGGCGTCTATCGCCACCGCTCGACGAGTACGGGCACGGATATGGACTTCGCCGTCTTCGTGCCGCCGCACGAAAAGGGGCAGAAACTGCCGGTGCTGTGGTATCTGTCGGGCCTGACCTGCACCCATGCCAATGTCATGGAAAAGGGCGAATATCGCGCCGCATGCGCGGAACATGGTATCATCCTGGTGGCGCCCGATACCAGCCCGCGCGGCGACGACGTCGCCGATGCGGACAGCTACGATATGGGCAAGGGCGCGGGTTTCTATCTGGACGCGACGCAAGAGCCCTGGGCGCCGCATTACCGCATGCGGACCTATGTAGAGCAGGAACTGCCCGCCCTGATTGCCGACGTCTTTCCGGTCGACATGGACCGGCAATCTATTTTCGGCCATTCGATGGGGGGCCATGGCGCCCTCACCATAGGCCTTAGAAACCCGGATCGCTTTCGCTCGATCAGCGCCTTTTCGCCGGTCGTCACCACCATTGGCTCGCCCTGGGGGCAAAAGGCCCTGACTGCCTATCTGGGCGCCGACGAGGCAGCATGGCGGCCCTACGACACATGCGCCCTGATTGCCGACGGCGCGCGCCATCCGCATCTGCTGGTCGATCAGGGGGGTGACGACGACTTCCTTGAGGAGCAGTTGAAAACCGGTGTCCTGCGCGACGTCTGCGCGGAGGTTGGGCAGGACATCAGCATCAATCTGCGCCCCGGCTACGATCACAGCTATTATTTCATTTCGACCTTCATGGCGGAACATGTCCGCTGGCATGCGGAGCGTCTGGCGCAGTAAGGCCGTATCGATGGCCGATTTCTTCACCCGTTCCTTCACGCCTGCCGCGACGGGTTTCTGCGGCTCCCGCATCGACAGGGCGGATCACATGCGGCGCGATCCGCAGGCAGTCGCCGCCGCGCGCATGCATCCTGGCGCGCGCTGGCTGCCCTTCGATACGTTAAGGCCGCTGCTGGCGGACGGTGCGCTCCTGTGGATTGACAGGGCGCAGATCCCCGCCGACGCGCTGGAGGTTTTCCTCGGTCTGGAGGACGGCGCTCCGCGCTTTGCCATTGCGCTCCCCGCAAGAGTTACAGAGAGTCTGACAAGCGGAAATCCTGCGGCAGAGGCGCAAGATGCCCGCGGCGCGGCTATGACGCTGCCCGCGGATCAAGCGGCTATCGTCGCGCACGGCCGCTCCTTGATCGACTGGCATCAGCGGCATGGCTTCTGCGCCAATTGCGGCGCGCCCACGAACATCGCCAAGGCCGGCTATGCACGCGCCTGCGCCCGTGATCGCGGCGGCTGCGGCGCCGAACATTTCCCACGCACTGACCCCGTCGTCATCATGCTGGCGATAGACGGCGACAAATGCCTTCTGGGTCGCCAGCCCAGTTTCCCCGCACGCTTCATGTCCGCGCTCGCCGGCTTCGTCGAACCGGGCGAATCGATTGAGGAGGCTGTACGACGCGAACTGCATGAGGAGGCCGGGATTCGCACGGCCCGCGTCACCTACGTCGCCAGCCAGCCCTGGCCCTTTCCCTCCAGCCTGATGATCGGCGCCTTTGCCGAGGCGGTCACGACGGACATTCGCCTCGATGAGGACGAGCTTGAGGAGGCGCGCTGGTTCACGCGGGCGGAGGTGGAGGCGGTCCTCTCAGGCGACGGCCCGTTCCTGACCCCGCCCCCTATGGCCATCGCCTGGACGCTGATGAAGACCTGGGTCGACGCCTGACGCAATGTCGTCGCAGGCGCCTTAATCCGCCGCCATTCCCTTCAGCTCGTAAAGCAGGTCCAGCGCCGCGCGCGGACTCAGCTCGTCGGGACGCACATCCTCCAGCCGCTGGCGGAGCGGGTCCGCCACCTGCACCTTGGGTTTCGCCTCCGCGAAGAGGGGGAGGTCCGACAGGCCCGCCGCAATCCCGCCGGTCGCGTCGCGCCGGTCCTCCAGCTTTGCCAGCACTTCCGCCGCGCGAGTTGTGGCGCGCAGGGGCAGTCCGGCCAGCCGCGCGACCGCCAGGCCATAGCTCTTGTCAGCCGCCCCCTCGATCACCTCGTGCAAAAAGACGAGGTCGCCTTTCCATTCCCGCACCTTCACCGTCGCCAGGCGCAGCGCCGACAGCCGCCCTTCCAGCGCGGTCAGCTCATGATAGTGCGACGCGAACAGGCAGCGCGCTTTCAGATCGTCATGCACGGATTCCAGCACCGCCCATGCGATCGCCAGGCCGTCATAGGTCGATGTGCCGCGCCCCACCTCGTCCAGGATCACCAGCGACCGCTCCGTCGCCTGATTCAGGATCGCCGCCGTCTCCACCATTTCCACCATGAAGGTGGAGCGCCCCTCCGCCAGATTGTCGGATGCCCCCACCCGGCTGAAAAGGCGGTCGATGGCGCCGATATGCGCGGCCTTCGCCGGGACGAAAGACCCCGCCTGCGCCATGATGGCGATCAGTGCATTCTGCCGCAGAAAGGTGGATTTGCCGGCCATGTTCGGCCCGGTCACCAGCCAGACATGGCCGTCGCGTTCCAGCGTGCAATCATTGGCGACGAAAGCGCCCGATTTCATCGCCGCCTCCACGACGGGATGACGACCGTGCCGAATGGTAAAGGCATGGCCATCGTCGACGGTTGGCCGGACCCAGTCCCGCCCCGCCGCCAGTTCCGCCAGCGCTGACGCCACGTCCAGCCGCGCCAGCGCCGCGCCCGTCGCCTCGATCTCGTCGGCATGGGCAAGAACGGTCTCGCGCAATTCCGCGAAATGCTTCGCCTCCAGCGACAGGGCCTGCGACTGCGCCTGCGCGATGCGCGTCGCCAGACCCGCCAGATCCTCGGAATTGAATCGCACTGCGTTCGCCAGCGTCTGCCGGTGCGCGAAGGGGCTGTCTGCTTTCATCATGCCATCGGCATGCTTGGGCGCGACCTCGATGAAATATCCCAACACGTTATTATGCTTGATGCGCAGCTTATCGACCCCGGTGGCGGTGCGGTATTCCGCCTCCAGCGCGGCGATGTGGCGGCGGGCGTCCTTCGCAAGGCTGCGATGCTCGTCCAGTGTGTGGTCGTGCCCCTCGGCGATGAAGCCGCCTTCATTGGCGTTCATCCCCGGCTCCGGCACCAGCGCCCGGCTCAGCACATCGACCAGTTCGCCATGCGGTCCAATGGCCCGCAGCAGATCATCCAGCAGCGGTGGTGGCCCCAGCAGCGTCGCCGCCTTCAGCATTTCGCGCACCGCATCCGCCGCCCCCAGCCCGTCACGGATCAGGCCCAGGTCGCGCGGCGATCCCCGCCCCGCCGCAAGCCGCCCCAGCGCGCGCGCCAGATCCGGCACGGATTTCAGCCGCTCGCGCAGCCGTTCGCGCACTTCGCCGCCGGCATGGAATGCCGCCACCAGATCCAGCCGCGCGGCAATGGCCTTGGGCTCGGTCAGCGGCGCGGACAGGTCGGCGGCCAATTGCCGCGCGCCCGGCGCCGTCACCGTCGCGTCCAGACAGGCGGTCAGCGATCCCTTGCGCTCTCCCTTTGCGGTGCGCGCGATCTCCAGGCTTTCGCGCGTTGCCGCATCGATCGCCATATGGCCGCCCGGCAATTGCCGCACCGGCGCGCGCAGGCGCGGCACGGCGGCCATTTGCGTTGCCTGCAAGTAGGACAGCAGCGCCCCCGCCGCGGCAATCTCAGCACGGGAAAAATCGCCCAACCCCTCCAGTACGCCGACGTCGAACCGCGCCTTCAGCGCCGCCTCGCCCTGCCTGCTGTCGAAATCCGCGCGCGGCAGCGGCGTCAGCGGCCAGTCGCCCGCCACGTCCATCCCCTCCGGAATGATCAGCTCGGCCGGGTCCAGCCGCGCCAGTTCGGCGGGCAGCGCGGCGTCCGTCACGGGCGCGGTCCAAAATCCGCCTGCCGACATGTCGCACCACGCCAGCGCCTTTGTACCCCCTGCCTCCGCCAGCGCCGCCAGATGGTTCGCCGCCCGCGCATCGAGGAGAGCCTCCTCGGTCAACGTACCGGGCGTTACCACGCGCACGATTTCCCGCTTCACGACCGATTTCGCGCCGCGCTTCTTCGCTTCTGCCGGGCTTTCCACCTGTTCGGCGATGGCGACGCGGAAGCCGCGCTGGATCAGGCGCGCCAGATAGCTTTCCGCCGAATGCACGGGCACGCCGCACATGGGGATATCCGCCCCTTCATGCTGCCCCCGTTTCGTCAGCGCGATGTCCAGCGCCGCCGCCGCCCGCACCGCATCGTCAAAGAACAGCTCGAAAAAGTCGCCCATGCGAAAGAACAGCAACGCCTCCGCACCCGCCTCATGCTTGATGGACAGATATTGCGCCATCATGGGGGAAACGGCGGGGGGAGCGGTGGCAGCGGGCATGATGCGCGTCATAAAGCGCGCGGTCGCCAGCGTCATCCATTGACATGCATGAAGTAAAAATCCTGCCCGGCAGGGAACTTTTCGTCTGTTCGCCTCTTCATTTCATTATAATTATAAACAAACCAAATATTTTTCGGGTAGAACAAAATACCCAAGGAGACATGCCATGCAGAAACCAATTATCGCATTTGCCGCTTTAGCCATCGCAGCCCCTCTTTCCGCCCAGACTGGCGGCGACATGATGGATCTTAGTGAGGTCGTCGCGGCTGCTGAAAGTTCGTCTTCCGCTCATGCAATGGAGGCCGAGCTTGAGGGTTACAAGGGACAGTTGGCCTATGAAGTCGAGCTTGTTGGTGACGGCAAGATCACGACCATGTACGTCGACGCCAGAACCGGCGCGACCCTGGGCACGGAAGAGCCCCGCCTTGAAAATGCGTGGCGCGATATATTCGACCGTGAAATGAAGATGTTCGCCGATCTAAATCAGCCACTTGCACCCCGCATTGCTGCCGTTGAGCAGGAAACCGAGGGCAAGGTTCGTGAAGTCAGCTACGACGTAGAGGGCGGCATCCCCGTCCTTGAAATGGAGGTCGATACACCCACCGGCACGGCCGAGTGGAAGATCGACGCCCGCGACGGTTCGCGTCTGCCTGCGGGGTTCGACGATTAATCGCGCGGGACAGTAAGTTCCGCTACAGCGGCCCGCCCGCCTTCATCGGTGGGGCGGGTTGCTGTCGCTGTTCAATCTGATCCGCCAGATACCGGCACGCTATCTAACGGCACACAGCGCTGCGGAACTGGTGACCACACCCAGTGCGCGCGGATCGTTCCAGTCGCGAACATGGTCGATCAGCCGGTTGACGGTCAGCCCCTTGCCCTCACCGCGCACCGTATCGGCAAAGCGGGCAATGCCGCGTATCTGGCCGACCGACAGATCGTCCGCCCAGATTTCCGCCATGCAAGAGGCGATGCGTGTCGGAATACCAGCATCCGTCAGCCCCGCCTCCACGCGCCGCTCAACCCCGGTCGCACATCCGGCCACTACAACCGCCAGCACAGCAACTCCCGCAAATCTTCCCAAAATAGCCCGCATGTCATTTCCCGTTCAGCCGTCGAAAACAGACGAACGCGCTAATCCTTGAATGGTTCGGCGGAGCTATTGAACGCAGTGGCCCACAGCAGATTACCAGCGTGACGAGCCTCGCGGGAGCGGCTAGCCGGAAGATATTATTTTACGGCATCCGCCAAGCGGGAGAAGTCGGGGATCGTGCGAAAGATTCTTATCGTCGCAGCTGGGGCTGTAAGCTTGGCATTATTTTATATTTTAATTGCCGGGACCGTTGTCTTGAGGGACGACACCGACGCGGTGGTCGAAGCGGTTCTCGCGAATGACAGGTTTCGTCAAAATCTAACGCGTTTCCCCGGGGGATATTATCTAGCGGTGCCGAAAGTTGAGGGAGAAATCCGGGCCAGGTGCCTTGATGGAAGTATAGCGCGAGGCGCGTACGTGACGCCGCATCTGCATATATCTGCACGTGTAGCAGGCAATGGGACCTGTCAAAGGATCGCCTGATACGCAGCCTGACTGCGGACAGCAGCCAAGAAGGCAGCTCCCCGCTTCCCTAATAGGGTTTCATCGGCGACACTGTTCGGATGAAGCACTCCTCCGCATGCTATCACCCAAATTTGTCCCATCCCCGCGCCTCTCTGACATCGGCCCCGCCCGCGCAAAAAAAACCAATGTTTTCTCGCGCGGGCGCGTACGGGCGCGCGCTGCGTGTGCGGTTTGTCCGGTTGGGACATGTGCGCTTGCCCCCTGCGCGGCGTTCCGCCATGGCGGAACGCGAATGATTAGCATGAAGGCGCGAGCATGACCGAGAAGAAGGATACGGGCGGCAAGCCCGCAGGCATTGGCGGATCATCGGTAAAGTTTTCCGATTCCGAGGCGCTGCGTTTTCACTCGCATCCGCGCCCCGGGAAGATCGAGATCGTCGCGTCGAAGCCCATGGCGACACAGCGCGACCTTAGCCTGGCCTATTCGCCCGGCGTTGCCGTTCCCGTGCAGGCCATCGCCGACGACCCGCAGGCGGCCTATGATTATACTGCGAAGGGCAATCTGGTCGCGGTCATCTCGAACGGCACGGCCATCCTGGGCATGGGCAATCTGGGGGCACTTGCCTCGAAACCGGTGATGGAGGGGAAGGCCGTCCTCTTCAAACGCTTTGCCGACGTCGATTCGATCGACATCGAACTCGATACCGAGGATGTCGACGCCTTCTGCAATGCCGTAAAGCTGATGGAGCCCAGCTTTGGCGGCATCAACCTTGAGGATATCGGCAGCCCCGAATGTTTCGAGATCGAGGCGCGGCTGCGCGACGAGATGAACATTCCCGTCATGCACGACGACCAGCATGGCACCGCAATCATTTCCGCCGCCGGCCTGCTGAACGCGCTGGAACTGACCAAGCGCAAGCTTGAGGAGATCAAGATCGTCGTCAACGGCGCCGGCGCCGCCGCCATCGCCTGTGCGGAACTGTTCATCGCCATGGGCGTCGACCGGCAGAATGTGCGTATGTGCGACAGGGAGGGGGTCATCCACCGGGGGCGCACCGGCCTGGGACAGATGAAGTCGGCCTATGCGATCGAAACCGACGAACGTTCCCTGCGCGACGCGCTGAACGGTGCCGATGTGTTTGTCGGCCTGTCGGTCGGCGGCGCAGTGCAGCAGGACGACATATTGCTGATGGCGGATCAGCCGATCATCTTTGCCATGGCCAATCCCATCCCCGAAATCCTGCCGGAACTGGTGCGAGAGGTGCGCCCCGATGCGATCATCGCCACCGGACGTTCGGATTATCCGAACCAGGTCAACAATGTCCTCGGCTTTCCCTACATCTTCCGCGGGGCACTCGACGTGCGCGCCACCACGATCAACGAGGAAATGAAGATCGCCGCCGCCCGCGCGCTCGCTAATCTCGCGAAGGAGGCGGTGCCGGATGAAGTTGCCGCCGCCTATGGCAAGCAATTGTCCTTTGGCCCGGATTACATCATCCCCGCCCCCTTCGATCCGCGGCTGATCGAGGCCGTGCCCTTCGCGGTTGCAAAGGCCGCCATGGATTCCGGCGTCGCGCAGCGTCCCATCATCGATGAGGAGGCGTACCGCGTAGAGCTGCGTTCTCGGCTCAATCCGACCACCGCCGTCCTCGAACAGAGTTTCAATGCCGCCCGCGCCGCGCCGAAGCGCATCGTCTTTGCCGAGGGCGAAGAGGAGGTCGTGCTGCGCGCGGCGCTGACCATCAAGTCGCAGGGCTATGGCACCCCCGTTCTCGTCGGCCGCACCGAAAAGGTACACGAACGGCTGAAGGCCCTCGGCATCGACGATCCCGACATGTTCGAAATCCAGAACAGCCGCGTCAGCCCGCTTGTCCCCGGCATGGTCGAACATCTCTATCGCCGGCAACAGCGTAATGGCGCGCTGCACCGCGACATTCAGCGCTACGTCAATCAGGACCGCAACATCTTCGGCGCGCTGCTGGTGGCGCTGGGCCATGGCGACGTACTGGTAACGGGCGTGACGCGGCATTTTACCCAGGCGCTGAACCAGGTCAGCCAGGTCATCGACCCCAGCCCGAAACATTCGCCCTTCGGCATTCACGTCGTCGTGGGGCGGCATGAAACCTACATGATCGCCGATACTACGGTCACAGAGCGGCCAAACGCGGAACAGCTGGCCGACTATGCGGAACAGACGGCGGCCGTGACGCGCCGCATGGGTCGCACGCCCCGCGTCGCCTTTCTCAGCTATTCCAATTTCGGCAATCCGCCGGGTGAGATTATCGACGAGGTGCGCGAGGCGGTAAAGCTGCTGGACCAGCGCCGCGTCGGCTTCGAATATGAGGGCGAGATGTCCGCCGACGTCGCGCTGAACCCGGACATGGCCACGCTCTACCCGTTCAGCCGCCTGACCGGGCCGGCCAATGTCCTCATCATGCCGGGCCTGCACAGCGCCAACATATCCGCCAAATTGCTGAAGGAGCTGGGCGGCGGCCGCGTTTTCGGCCCCCTGCTAATGGGCATGGCCCGACCGGTACAGATCGTCCCCATGACATCGGGCGCGACCGACATCGTCACCATGGCCGTCCTGGCGGCGAGCGGCGTCACGGACTGAGCCCCACCGCCCCGCGCCGTTGCGATCTCGCCGCACGATCTCGACAGCGGCAGGTGGGACTGGCAGGGTCGGACCATCGTCCTGTCCCGAAATGGGGCGATGGTACTGGTTCAGGGTAGAGATCAAGATGACGAAACCGCCGCTTTTCTTCGTTCATGGCATGTGGGCAACGCCGAAAATGTGGGACGAAATGGCCGCGCATTTCCGCGCTCGGGGCCACGTCGTGCACACCCCCGCGCTCCCCTTCCACGAACGCGACGCGCAAGGCCCCACCCCCGACCCGCTGCTCGCCAGCGTCAGCATCGGCGACTATGTCGACTCGCTCGTCGCAGCGGCCCGCGATGTGGGGGAGGCGCCGGTTATCATCGGCCACTCCATGGGCGGGATGCTGGCGCAAAGACTGGCAGAGGAGATCGGCGCTCGTGGTCTGATCCTGCTATCGCCCGCCCCCACCGCCTCAACCAGCCGCATCGCCCTGGCGCCGCTGCGGACGACCTTTGGCGTTACGAAAAATGTGCGCGGCAAATGGTGGAAATCGCCGACGCTGATCGACGAAGAACATGCGCGCTGGGGTATTTTCAACGAGGTGCCGGAGGATGATATTCGCCAGGCGCTGGACGAAATGGTGTGGGATTCGGGCCGCGTTCTCTATCAGATATCCATGCCGTTCACGGATCAGGCGAAGGGGTCCGCCGTCGAATATGACCGCCTGGGCATGCCCGCACTCGTCATGGTCGGCGACCGCGACCGCATCACCCCCGTCGCCATCGCTCGTGCGACCGCCCGCTCCTTGCGCGGAGAGGTCGACTATGTCGAACTGGACGGCGTCGGCCACTGGCTGTTTCACCAGCCGGTCGCCGATAAGGTCATGCAGCGGATGGAGGAATTCCTGACCCGCTTCGACGGCTGAGCGATCAGGAGAAGCTGGGTTTCCGCTTTTCCAGGATCGCCATCACCGCCTCCAGATGGTCGGGGGATTTTTGCAGCACCCCCTGCAACAGCGCGGCATGTTCCAGATTGGCATCCAGCGCGGTGGCGCGCGCATCCAGCATCAGCCGTTTCGCCTTTCGCAGCGCGGCCGGCGGCTGCGCCGCGATGGTGGCGGCGATCTGACCCGCCCGGTCCAACAGCTCGCCGTCCGGCACCACTTCCGTAACGAGACCCCAATCCAAGGCCTTTTTTGCGCCCACCGCCTCGGACGTCAGCAACATATGCATGGCGCGGGGCAGGCCGATCATTCTGGGCAACAGCCACGCACCGCCATCGCCGGGGATCAGGCCGACCCGGACAAAGCTTTCGGCGAAACTGGCGCTTTCGCCGCAGATCCTGATGTCGCACATCGTCGCCAGGTCGCATCCCGCGCCGATGGCATGGCCATTGACCGCCGCAATGACGGGAACGCTCAGCCGTTCAAAGGTCAGGGGGATACGCTGAATACCCGTGCGGTACCATTCGGCGATCTCCAGCGCGCTGTTTTCTTCGCTGATCTTGCGGATCTCATTCAGATTGCCGCCAGCGGAAAATCCCTTGCCGGCCCCGGTCAGGATGACACAGGAAACGCCCTCATCCTCATCGGCCCGCAGCAGCGCCCCGATCAGAGCAGGTACGACGTCATCCGACAGCGCATTGCGCGTTTCCGGCTGGTTCAGCGTGATACGTGCAATGCGGTCGGCGCTTTCGTAAAGTACGGCGTCGGTCATTCTGATGCTCTCCGTCAGATCTCGTTAGTCGGCCAGGCGCACGATGCGCTCCGCTTCGGAAAGGTGCAGGCGTTCGGTCATCCTGCCATCCACCTTCAGGACGCCTGCCCCGGGCTCTGCGGTAAAGGCGGCGATCACGGCGCGGGCATGGGCAAGCTCCTCCCCGGTGGGCGAGAAGGCGCGGGTGGCGGCTTCGATCTGGCTGGGGTGGATCAGCGTCTTGCCGTCGAATCCCAATGCCGCACCCTCGGCGCATTCCGCAGCCAGCCCTTCCCCGTCGGCAATATCGTTCCAGACGCCGTCGAGCGCAGTCTTGCCCTCCGCACGGGCGGCAAGGACAATCAGTTGCAGCGCAGTCTGAAACGCGGCGCGACCCGGCGCGATCCTCGCCCGCATTTCCTTGGCCAGATCGTTGATCCCCACCACGAGCGTTTCCACGCGGGTCGCGGCGATTTCCGCAAGGTTCTGAATGGCGCGCGGCGTCTCGATCATCGCCCAGACCGGCGTAGTGCCGCACATGGCATCGGCGATCTGAAACCCGCTTTCCACCTTCGGCAGCAGGATGGCATCGGGGCGGGCCTCCGTCGCGGCGGCAATGTCCTCGGCGCCCCAAGGCGTGTCGAGCCCGTTGACGCGAATGACGATCTCGCATTCTCCGTAATCGCCGGCGTAGACAGCCTCTGTCACCATGTCGCGTGCCACCGCCTTCTGATCGGGCGCCACCGCATCCTCCAGATCGAAGATCAGCACATCGGCATCCAGTGTCTTTGCCTTTTCAAGGGCGCGGGCATTCGATCCCGGCATATAAAGCGCGGATCGTCTTTTACGGTATTGGGTCGTCATTGCGCTGACCTTTTCGGGGGGCTGTTGGCGGGCTGCGGCCTCTCTAAAGCGGGGCAGGAAGTATCGGCAAGGGACTGTGGCGGGGTTGCGGGCTTCCTTCGCCGATATTGACTGCTAATCCTGTCACCCACCGCCGTACGAACCCCGTACGAACATGGTTCAGAAGGGCTATTCATGAAGACGCGCATTACAGAGCTGTTCGGCATCCAGCATCCGGTCATTCAAGGCGGCATGCACTATGTCGGTTTTGCGGAACTGGCCGCCGCCGTTTCCAATGCAGGTGGGCTGGGTATCATCACCGCGCTGACGCAGGGGTCGCCGGAGGCGTTGGCGAAGGAGATCGCACGCTGCCGCGAAATGACGGACAAGCCGTTCGGCGTGAACCTGACCTTCCTGCCCGCCTTCAGCGAGCCGCCCTATCCCGAATATATCGATGCGATCATTTCCGGCGGCATCACGGCGGTCGAAACGGCGGGCCGCAATCCAGAGGAGCACCTGCCGCGGCTGAAAGAGGCCGGTATCAAGGTCATTCACAAATGCACCTCTGTCCGTCATTCGCTGAAGGCGCAGTCGATCGGCTGCGACGCGGTCTCGGTCGACGGCTTCGAATGCGGCGGACATCCGGGCGAGGACGACGTGCCGAACATGATCCTACTGCCGCGCGCGGCGGACGAACTGGACATTCCCTTCGTCGCATCCGGCGGCCAGGCCGATGCCCGATCATTGGTCGCCAGCCTCGCGCTGGGCGCAGAGGGGATCAATATGGGCACCCGCTTCATCGCCACAAAGGAAGCGCCGGTGCACGAAAATGTGAAACAGGCGATCCTGGCGGCCAGCGAACTCGATACCCGGCTCGTCATGCGCCCGCTTCGAAATACGGAGCGCGTGCTGCAAAATGACAGCGTCGACGAAATCCTCGCGATTGAACGCGAAAAGGGCGCCGACCTCAAAATCACCGACATTCTGGATCAGGTCGCAGGCGTCTATCCTGCGATCATGAAGGAAGGCCGGATGGACGCCGGCGCATGGAGTTGCGGCATGGTGGCAGGCCTTGTCTACGACATTCCCACTGTCGGCGAACTGATCGACCGCATCATGAAAGACGCGGACACGATCATTCGCAAGCGGCTGGAGGGGCTGCTGGCGGAATAAAGGGCAGGCAAACCTGCCCGTTATTCCGCGCACGCGGGAGCGGGGAGCAGGGGTGTTAGACTGGAGGGGCACAAGAAATTCCCCTCCAAAGCCGCTGAAGACTAGCGGCCCTTGAACTCGCCCTTCCGCTTTTCGGCGAACGCCGACATGCCTTCCTTCTGGTCCTCGGTCCCGAACAGACCGTGGAAGACGCGGCGCTCGTAATTGATGCCCTGCGCCAGCGTCATTTCATAGGCGGCATTCACCGCTTCTTTTGCGGCAATCGCGGCCAGCGGCGGCATGGCGGCAATCGCTTCCGCCATCTTCATTGCTTCGACGACCAGATCATCTGCCGGTACGATTTTCGCGACCAGGCCAGAGGCTTCCGCCTCTTCGGCCTTCATGTTGCGGCCGGTCAGGATCATTTCCATTGCCTTGGCCTTGCCGATCGCGTGGGTCAGCCGCTGCGATCCCCCCATGCCGGGGATCACGCCCAACTTGATTTCCGGCTGTCCAAAGACGGCACTGTCGGCGGCGATCAGGATGTCGGACATCATCGCGACCTCACATCCGCCGCCCAGCGCATAGCCCGCCACTGCGGCGATCCACGGCTTGCGGGTGCGGGTAACGTCCTCCCAGCCTGAGAAATAGTTGGAGCCGTACATCTCGCCGAATGACTGGCTGGCCATTTCCTTGATGTCGGCGCCAGCCGCGAATGCCTTTTCGTTGCCCGTAAGGACCAGGCACCGCTGGCTGTCATCGGCATCATAAGCGCGGAAGGCGCTCGTCAGATCGGCAAGCACGGCGCTGGATAGTGCGTTCAGAGCCTTGGGCCGGTCGAAAGTGATCAGCGTGACAGCGCCCTGCTGTTCGACCTTGATGGTTTCGTAGGTGCTCATGATTTCTCCCGCATGGCGAAAAGGTGGATGGTGCGTCGCTATTGCCGCAGCAGATCGCGACCGACGATCATACGCATGACCTGGTTCGTGCCCTCCAGAATGGAGTGCACACGCAGATCGCGCCAGAAACGTTCGATGGGGTAATCCTGCAGATAGCCATAGCCGCCGAACAATTGCAGGGCGTCGTTGACGATCTTCGACCCGTTGTCGGTGGCCAGACGCTTCGCCATGGCGGCAAACCGCGTCTTGTCGGGGGCGTTTTCGGTAACTTTTGCCGCAGCCATATAGAGCAGCGCGCGTGACGCCTGCAGGTCGGTTTCCATGTCGGCAAGCATGAATTGCGTGTTTTGGAAATCGGCGATTGCCTGCCCGAACTGGTGGCGTTCCTTGGTGTAGGCGACGGCCTCGTCCAGACAGCGCTGTGCACCGCCGAGGGAACAGGCGCCGATATTCAGGCGCCCGCCATCAAGGCCCATCATGGCGATGCGGAAGCCCTCGCCCTCGGCACCGATGCGGTTCTCGACGGGAACGCGCACATCCTCGAACGTCACCATGCGCGTCGGTTGCGAATGCCAGCCGAGCTTCTTTTCATTCGCGCCAAAGGAGACGCCGGGCATGTCCTTTTCAACGACAAGGCAGCTGATGCCCTTCGGCCCGGCCTCGCCCGTGCGGACCATGCAGACATAAACCTCGTTCTCGCCGGCGCCGGAAATGAACTGCTTCGATCCGTTCAACACATAATGGTCGCCGTCCAGCTTTGCCGTCGTCTTCAGGGCGGCGGCGTCCGAACCCGATCCGGGTTCCGTCAAGCAATAGCTGGCGATGCGGTCGCAGATGACCAGGTCGGGCAGATATTTCGCCTTCACCTCTGCGCCGCCAAAGCGGTCGATCATCCATGACGCCATATTGTGGATTGAGATAAACGCACTGGTCGACGGGCAGCCATAGGCCATCGCTTCCATGATCAGTGCCGATTCCAGCCGCCCGAGGCCGATCCCGCCCGAATCCTCGCTGACATAGATCGCACCGAATCCCAGCTCCGCCGCCTCCTTCACCACATCGCGGGGGAAAATATGCTTCTCGTCCCATTCGGCGGCATGAGGGGTGATCCGATCGGCAGTAAATTTCTGCGCCATCTCCTGGATGGCGCGCTGATCGTCGGTCAAGTCGAACTGGGTCATGGCGAAGATCCTATCATGGCTTCGGCGTCCGCCTCCACCCGCCATTCGGACAGGCGGGCGGGGCGGGCGATTATCTCATCCGGGTCTGGGCGGGCGTACCGCTCACCCCATGGTCGGGATGACGAAGACGTTTTCGTCCCCGACGCCCGAGCCGTCCGGCCAACGCTGCGTTACGGTCTTCAGCTTGGTCCAGAAGCGGACGCCCTCCATGCCGTGCTGGCCGTGATCGCCAAAGGCGCTGCGCTTCCAACCGCCAAAGCTGTGATAGGCGACCGGCACAGGGATCGGCACATTGATGCCGACCATGCCCACATCGACGCGCTGCGCGAATTCGCGGGCCGCATGACCGTTGCGCGTAAAGATCGCGACGCCATTGCCATATTGATGCTTTGAGGGGAGGGCGAGCGCCTCCTCGAACGATTCGGCGCGGACGATCTGCAGGACGGGACCGAAGATCTCTTCCTTGTAGCTTTGCATCTCTGGCTTCACATGATCGAACAGGCTGGGCCCCATGAAGAAGCCCTTTTCGTGGCCCTGCATGGAAAAGCCCCGGCCGTCGACGACCAGTTCGGCCCCCTCGTCGACACCGGTCTTGATCCAGTTCTCGACGCGCGTGCGGTGTTCCGCCGTAACGACCGGGCCATAATCGGCATCCGGGTCGTTCGAAACGCCGACGCGCAGCTTCTCGATGGCGGGCAGCATCGCCTCGCGCAGTTCGTTGGCGGTCTGTTCACCCACCGGCACCACGACCGGCAGGGCCATGCAGCGTTCGCCGGCGCTGCCAAAGGCGGCGCCGGACAGATCGTTGACCACCTGATCAAGGTCGGCATCCGGCAGAACGATGCCGTGGTTCTTGGCGCCGCCCATGGCCTGCACGCGCTTGCCGTTCTCGACGCCGCGCTTGTAGACATAATGCGCGATGTCGCTGGACCCGACAAAGCTGACGCCGGAAATATCGGGGTGGTCAAGGATGGCGTCGACCATTTCCTTGTCGCCATTCACCACCTGCAAAATACCCTCCGGCGCGCCGGCCTCCAGGAACAGTTCGGCAAGCCGCATGGGAACGCTGGGATCGCGCTCGGACGGCTTGATGATCATGGCATTGCCGACCGCGACACTGACCCCGAACATCCACATCGGGATCATGGCGGGAAAGTTGAACGGCGTGATGCCCGCTCCAATGCCCAGCGGCTGACGCATCGAATACACGTCGATTCCCGGCCCTGCACCCTGGGTATATTCGCCCTTCAGAACATGCGGGATGCCGCAGGCGAATTCGATCACGTCGAGGCCGCGCTGCACGTCGCCGCGCGCATCGGCAACAACCTTGCCATGTTCGGAGGACAAGAGCTCGGCGAGCTCGTCCATGCGGCTTTCCACCAGCCGCTTATATTCGAACATGATGCGCGCCCGTTTTTGCGGGTTCGTCGCCGCCCAGGCCGGCTGCGCCGCCTTTGCCAGTTCGACGGCGCGGTCCAGGTCCGCCGGCGTGCCGAGTTCGACCTGCGCCTGCACCTCTCCTGTCGAGGGGTTGAAGATGTCTTTCTTGCGCGTTCCGCCGGATACGCGGCCGCCGCCGATCAAATGCTCAACAATTCGCATATTATACCTCCGTGAAATAATCGTTCATGCAAGAATCAGATAAGAAGTCAACAAACGGAGTCTCCTGGGAGCGGACTCGTCCTGTTCGCCGGGGAAAACGCCACGCCCGGGCCAGCGTACGGCCCCTCATACCAGCGGCTAATGACAAGGCAAAATAGAAGCCGCGAGCGCGAAAGAGGCACACGACGCTGCTGAGTAGGTCAGCGGCTGTGCAAATTGGCATCCATTGCCGACGCCTTTCTGCGCAGCGGCCAATCGACGATGTTCCCCGCGAACAGTGCCCACCAGACAAAGACCGGCTGGAACAGCAGGCGCGGCACGTGATATTCCCAGCCCAATTGCGTGCCGCCAATCGAAATGCCGTCGAGCGCGTGCTTTATGTTCGCAGGGTAGACGGCGACGGCATAGGTGGCCAGCATCCATCCGGCGACGCGACGCAGCCGCGATGTCATCATCATCAATGCGCCCGCTATCTCCCAGATCCCTGTCACAAGAATAACCTGTCGGGGGAACGGCACCCAACCGGGCATGATCGGCAAGAATGTGCCGGGGTCGCGAATATGGGCAGTGCCAACAAACAGATAAATTGCGATCAGCGTCCAGCGGAGGATCGTGCGAAGAATGAGGCGGGTCGGCTGCATGTCGATGTACAATTCATCGCAGAATTCCACCTGACCTGCCAGCCGTGCTGGGCTGATGCGACCATGGCGCCTCTGCAGTCACCAAGCAGTTCACTAGCGCCCCCCGACATTTTTGGCAGGGAAACAGGCTCTACCAATCATTAACTAACGCCGGGGTATCGGGAGTCGGGATGGCCCAGTCTCCGCCCCTTCCGCGCGGGAAACTAGCGTTTCCGCTGGCGCTCAACGCATCCACGGTCGTGGCGGCAATGGGCGGCGCCTCAACCATGACGATGGGTCTGGCTGTTGCTGCGGGACTCGCGCTGCTTTGGGCATCTCATAGTTCGAGAACCCGCAGCCTTGATTGGAACCCGGCACCATTGCCGGGACAGAGGCTGCATTATCAGGCGTGGCTGGATGCCAGGAACGGCGCGCTGGCCGCCATCGACATTGTCGCGGAGGGCGAGGCGGCGGCATCGCCGGCGGCGCTTCTGACACGCGCACTTGCCGAAGGCTTGCCAAGCGATTCGCTTATGATCGGCGTACCGGTTTCCGCGGCCCAGTTGCGCGATACAAAGGCGATCGCCACCTGGCTGGAGGAGATGGAGGGTATTGCGGACCGCGTCAGCCTGCTTATTCCGGCTTTCGCAGCCACCCGTCGCGCCCATTGCCGCAGATCACTGGCGTTGATCCGCGATGCCGGGGTTACGATTCGCTTCATCGGAAGGGGGCGCAGGCGGCACGGCGACAGCGTCATGCTGTCAGGCAACATGGCGCAGGAACGACTGGGCCTTGAAGCCGCGGCGGCCCATCGTAGCGGCGGGTATGTATATGTGGCGGACATCTCAACAAATGCAGCAGAACAGATAGCGCTGCATGCGGGCTGTGACTTCGTATCCGGATCTCATTATTTCCCCGTTATGGATGCAGCGCAGCTTGCTGCCATGCTCCCCCCGTCGCTCAGACAGTCACCCGCTTCGGGACAGCCTTACCGGCGCAAAATTGTTGGTGGAGCGCTGATCAGCCGCGAAGACCGCCGCCTGATGAACGAACTGCGCGTCGGCTTCGATAATGGCGAGGTGTCACTGCATTATCAGCCAAAGATGAAATGCCGGACCAACGAAGTCGACAGTGCAGAGGCGTTGATCAGGTGGCACAATCCAGAACGCGGCGCCGTTGGACCCGCCCACTTTATTCCGTTGGCTGAACGCAATGGCGATATTGTGGACCTGACCTGGTGGACGCTGGAGCGCGCGGCGGCGGATCAGAAGATCTTGATCGAACAGGGTATTTCGCTCGACATCAGCATCAATATTTCCGCCGGGCTAATCTCTGATCCTAATTTCATTTCAGAGGCGATTCGTCGCCTGGAAAGGCGCGCCGGCACGATCGCATTTGAAATCACCGAGACAGCGATCATCGACGACCCAACGGCTGCACTCGCTGGGCTCGCCCGCCTCGTGGAAGCGGGCATCGACCTCAGCATCGATGATTATGGCGCCGGCATGTCATCCCTCACCTACTTGAAGCGGGTACCGGCAAAAGAACTGAAGATAGACCGACTGTTCAGTGCCGAGCTTACCAAGAGCCACAATGACCCTATGCTTATGCGATCCTCGATAGATCTTGCGCATGGCCTTGGCATGGAAGTCACCGCAGAAGGAATAGAAACGCAGGCTGCACTCGCACTTCTGCGGGTCATGGGCTGTGACAGGGTACAGGGTTATCTGACTGGAAAACCCATGCCACTGGCCCAATTCGCGCACTATGTTCGCAATCGCGAACATCTAACCGCGCTCGATGCTGCGCCTCTAGGATTCCGGCCCGCCGCCAACTTTTGGTAGCGCGCCGACGGCGCTTGCGAATCGCTTCCTGATTCGCTCCGAATTTAACCATTTTTAGCGCGCGATTCTGTGAATCGAAAACTCTGCGGCGGCCACAATTTGCGTGACCGTACCAGAAACAACTTCCGCTTCAACATCTTGCCGCACGTAAAGAGTTGCGAAGAACGCCCTTGCATTTCTTGCCGTTAACAGGTTAAAAAACTATTAACCACAACGGGAGCCTTCTCATCATGCGTAGTGTAAAGTATTTTGCCGCCCTCGCCGCCACCGCCCTCATGGCAACTGGCGCTGCTGCTTACGGCGACATCATTCCACTGAACGCTAAGGGCTATGGTGACATCATCCCGCTGACCGCCGAAGGTTATGGCGACATCATCCCGCTGACCGCTGAAGGTTACGGCGACATCATCCCCCTGACCGCTGAAGGTTATGGCGATATCATTCCGCTGACCGCTGAAGGTTATGGTGACATCATCCCGCTGACCGCCGAAGGTTATGGCGACATCATCCCGCTGACCGCTGAAGGTTATGGCGACATCATTCCGCTGACCGCTGAAGGTTATGGCGACATCATCCCGCTCAACGCGTAACGCTTTATTTGTTTTGAACGGCTAAGGGCACTTCGGTGCCCTTTTTCGTTTCTGCCTCTAAAGTTTTTCCCTCCCTGAAGGGCGGAGCGGATCTATGATTTGCGGGAGAGGATTATTTCCTCGTTATAATCAGAACCTGCTGGGGGGCGGTATATCCTTCAGGGCCCTTGGGCTGTGCTTGGTCCTTGCTGTCCTCATGCTGACCTTCTCCGCTTCCGCACGAGCACAGTCGCCGAGCGAACTGGAAGTGCAGCTGGATACGCTCTCCGACCAGGTTCGGCTTGATCCTGGCAATGTGGAGGTACGGATCGAGCGGCTAAAGCCGCAACTGAACATGATCGATGACGCGGCCACCCGCGAATATCTCTTGGGCATTGCAGAACGCGTTGAAGGTACTGCGCTCGTTTCACTGAACAGAAACAGCGAAGCGGAGCCGCTCTTGCTTTCTGCACGCAGCCGATTGCAACGCCTGTCCGCCGATGATGACCAGACAGGCCAGGCGCTTCTTGCGCTTGCAGTGTTACGCTATCGACAGTCGAAAATGGAGGAGGCTCTCCCACTTGCGTTGAGGGCGCATGACATATTGCGGGATGCCGGCGACGAGCGGGCTCAGGCGAATGCGCTTCTTCTGATCGGCGGCCTTTATCGCGACGCGCGCGATTATGAGCGGACCCTGCGATATTATCGAGACGCCGACGAGGCATTCAGCGGCGATCCCATGATGCGGCTGGCGGCGGCGAACAACCGTGCGCTGGTCCTTCGCGAAACGAAGCAGACCGAAGAGGCGATCACGGAATTTCGCCAGGCCCTCTCCATTGCGCAGGGCCTTGGTAACGAGCTCCTGCAGTCGCGGATCCTGACCAATATTGCGGCCACTTATGCCGAAGCGGGCGATCTGGAAGCGGCAAAGCGGGAAGCTCTTCGCGCAGATGCGTTGACCAACAGACCGGAAAATGCCGGCTGGCGACCCTTTGTGATCGGTACGGAGGCGCAAATTCTGGCAAAGGAGGGTCGCTACAAGGAGGCAGCGGCGGCGCTCGATGCGGTTTTCCGGGATCGTGATATCGCAAACACTGAGGCGGCGTTTCGGGATTTCCACGCGATCGCCAGTGAGGTCTATAGTCAAACAGGCCGCCCGCGGGACGCGTTCATACATTTGCAGGCGCTAAAGCGTCTGGACGACCTGGCGGCGCAAATCTCTGCGTCCGCCAATAATGCCATTCTTGCCGCTCAATTCGATTTCGCTGGACAGGAAGTGCGAATTGCGAATCTGCGCAATCAGCAACTGGAATCGCAGGTCGAGCGAGAACGCGAACGGGCCATCGTCAGCCGCAACACCGCCTTCGGAGTCGTCCTGGGCGCCGCCATCATCATCACGCTTACGCTCATTGCCCTTTATAACGTTCGCAGACGTCGCGAGGAAGTTAGCCGGGTCAACGAAACGCTGAAGGAAACCAACGCCGATCTGACAAAGGCGTTGAATGCCAAGAGCGAATTTCTTGCCACCACCAGCCACGAAATCCGCACACCGCTCAACGGCGTTCTGGGCATGACGCAGATCATGCTGGCCGACCGCAAACTGGATCCGATGGTGCGCGAGCGGGTCGAACTGGTGCATGGCGCGGGCAATACCATGAAGGCGATCGTCGACGACATTCTGGACGTCGCGAAAATGGAAACCGGCACGGTCGCACTACGAAGCGAGCGGTTCAACTTGCGTTCCGCCCTGTCCGAGGTTGCTCGGATTTTCGAGGATACGGCACGCAGCAAGGGCCTCGACTGGCACGTCGACCTGAACGATTGCCCGGAAAAGGCAATTGGCGACGAACAGAGGGTCCGCCAGGTCGTGCTCAACCTGATCTCCAATGGCGTGAAATTTACCAATGAAGGACATATCCGCCTTCATGCCGCACCATCGGGGGATGACCCCGACGTGCTGCACATCTGCGTCAGCGATACCGGGATCGGCATTCCAGAGGATCAGCAGGCATCCGTATTTTCCCCGTTTCATCAGGTCGACAGTACGCGCACCCGCGCATTTTCGGGCACCGGCCTTGGCCTCACCATCTGCCGCGAACTCGTCAACGCCATGTCGGGGGAATTGAACCTGCAAAGTCAGGAGGGAGAGGGAAGCCGCTTCGACCTGCTGCTGCCGCTTTCATTGCAAGAGGCAAACCCTTCTGGCGCGAAGGAGGCCTCGGCACCGGGCACCGATCCGCAGCAAAGGGCGGTGCTATACGCCCCCAACGCGCTCGTCGAAATGATCGCCACCCGCGCACTTGGCACGCAGGCGGATAGGCTTACCGTCGAACAGGACTTCGATACTGCGCTAAATACTGCGAAGGAAACCTCGACCCTTTTGCTGGCATTCGGGACGACCGGAACCTTGGAACAAATCGCAGCGTTGCAGCGTTGGCACGCTGATTACCCCAACATTGCAATAGCGGCGGCAGGATGGCCGAAGGACGCAGCGACAACGCCAGAAGAGGTCTGCCGTGCCTATGTCACGGAAGTTCCAGCAATGGCCAAGCTGGTGGAGAAGCTGAAGGCGCCGGGTTTCAGCGCCGAACCGATTGCGGAACTATCAACGCCGGTAAATTCGAATTAACCAATTCCGTGCAAGAAGGGGGCACCGGACCACGCAAGGAACCCGATGCGCGTATTGTTCATAGAAGATGACGAGCTGAATCGACGCATTGTCGAGGACATGCTGCATGTTGGGGGCGCGGAAATGGTCGGCGCGGAGGATGCTGCGGCGGGCCTCCTTCGTTTCGATCAGGAGAATTTCGATATCGTCCTCGTCGATTTGCGCATGCCGGGCATTGACGGGTTTGAAACGATTCGACGAATCCGTGCCCGGGACGACGCCAAGGCATCGCTACCGATCGTAGTGGTAACTGCGGACACCGGCACGACGATCAGGGAAGATTGCCTGCAATGCGGTGCCGACGCGGTGCTGCTGAAGCCTGTCGCAATGCGCGAACTGTTCGAAACCATCGCCGACATCGTCGTCACCAAAGCTGCAAGTGACTGACAAACCGCAAAAGCGGTGACGTCGGCGTAACCCTATACTGCGGCTACTGCGGCTACCGAAATAATTGGATGTCCGTGCCGCATATATGGGGCGGTCGGATCCGCCATGAAGCGGACCCGACCGCCTGCTAATCCTTAGGCGCCCTCGGGCAGAGCGCCGCCCGCTTCGCGCCCGCCTCGGCTGGCGCGATTACCCGATTTTGGGATTGCGCTGGCGCCGGTGGCGTTGCCGACGGTGCGCGGCTTCAGCCCGTCGGAACGGTCCAGATCCTCACCCTTCAGCACCCGGTCGATCTCTTCGCCGGACAAGGTTTCATACTCCATCAGCGCGCCTGCCAGCAGGTGCAGCTGGTCCTCATGACCCTTCAGCACCTCGTTCGCGCGGCGCAGGCCCCGTTCGACGATGGCCTTTACCTCGGCATCGATCAGCTGGGCCGTTGCCTCCGACACATTCTTCGTCTGCGACAATTGCTGCCCCAGGAACACTTCCTGCTGGTTTTCCGTCAGCATGACGGGCCCGACCTTGTCGGACATGCCCCATTGGGTCACCATGTTGCGGGCAAGATCGGTCGCATATTGAATATCCCCCGACGCACCGGAGGAAACCTTGTCGTAGCCGAAGATAATCTCTTCGGCGACACGTCCGCCCATCGCGACGGCAAGGTTCGCATGCATCTTGTCACGGTGATAGCTGTATTCGTCCCGTTCCGGCAGGCGCATCACCATACCCAGCGCGCGACCGCGCGGGATGATCGTGGCCTTGTGGATGGGGTCGGATGCCGGCTCGTGCAGACTGACGAGCGCATGGCCAGCCTCGTGATAGGCCGTCATTTTCTTTTCGTCGTCGGTCATCACCATCGACTTGCGTTCGGAGCCCATCATGACCTTGTCCTTGGCCGCCTCGAACTGGGCCATACCGACCAGGCGCTTGCCTTCACGCGCCGCCAGAAGCGCCGCCTCGTTCACGAGGTTGGCAAGGTCGGCACCCGAAAATCCGGGCGTACCGCGCGCAATGACCCGCGCCACGACGTCAGGGGCCAGCGGCACCTTCTTCATGTGCACTTCCAGGATCTTCTCACGGCCTTCGATGTCCGGACGCGGCACCACGACCTGGCGGTCGAACCGGCCCGGACGCAGCAGGGCGGGGTCCAGCACGTCGGGGCGGTTCGTTGCCGCGACGATGATGATTCCTTCATTGGCGTCGAAGCCGTCCATTTCGACCAGAAGCTGGTTCAGCGTCTGCTCACGCTCATCATTGCCACCGCCGAGGCCCGCACCGCGCGAACGACCGACGGCATCGATTTCGTCGATGAAGATAATGCAGGGCGCGGATTTCTTCGCCTGTTCGAACATGTCGCGCACGCGCGACGCGCCGACACCGACGAACATCTCAACGAAATCAGAGCCGGATATGGAGAAGAACGGGACTTCCGCCTCGCCGGCGATCGCGCGCGCCAGCAGCGTCTTGCCGGTACCCGGCGAGCCGACCAGCAGCGCGCCCTTCGGGATCTTGCCGCCAAGACGGGCGAATTTCGACGGGTCCTTCAGGAAATCGACGATCTCCTGCAATTCCTCGCGCGCCTCATCGATGCCGGCGACGTCGTCAAAGGTCACGCGGCCGGATTTCTCCGTCAGCATCTTGGCCCGGGACTTGCCAAAGCCCATGGCGCCCTTGCCCGCGCCGTTCTGCATCTGGCGCATGAAGAAGATCCAGATGCCGATCAGCAGCAACATGGGCAGCATGTTGATCAGGATTGCGCCAAGCAGGCTGCGTCCCTCTGCCGGCTGCGCATTGAACGTCACACCCTTCGATTCCAGGCGCGCGACAAGACCGGGGTCGTCCGGGGCATAGGTGACGAATTGCTGGCCATTGGTCATGGCGCCCGACAATTCCTGTCCCTGAATTTCCACCTGTTCTACGGCGCCATCCTCCACCTTCTGAAGGAAGTCGGAATAGGCGATCACGCTCTGGTCGCTGCGGGCGCCGCCGCCGGAGAACATCGACACCGCGACGATCAGGCCGAGGACGATCACAGCCCAGATGGCGAGATTCTTCGCCCAGGGGGTCTGCGGCTTCTTTTCCTTATTGTCGCTCATGTGACGGGTGTCCTCAGTATCGTCTTCGCGTCATAGATAGGTAGTCGCGCGCTATCACCAATAGGTTCCTTCATTCGGACCACAGAGTCCAGCGTGCCCCGCCTCGCCCACGCAGGCCCGACAGTTGCGCGGTGCCGCCGGAATCGAGCCGCTCCATGAAGTCCACGAGTGCAGGACCGCGCGGAACAGGTGCCCGCAGCGCGGCAAAGGCGCGCAGGAGCATGCGGCGGCGCAGCTCCGACGGCAGACCCGCTAAATCCAGATTCAGATATTGCCCCCGCCCCTCCGACGAGCCTTCAACGCTACGGCTCTGGAATGCCAGTTCTGCCGCCCAGTCCAGTGCTGCATCCGCATCTGCCAGATGGGCAGCACTCGCCGCCAGCCGCGCAGCATCCAGCTGCACCTCATTCAGGAGGGCACGGTATCGCGTGCGATCATAGGCTGGATCGCGATTGGACGGATCCTCTCGCACGGCAAACCCGGCCGCCGCGGCGGCGGCATGCAGGGTATCGCTGGTCAGATGCAGACATGGCCGCAGCAGGGTCACATCTGCCGACAATCGCCGTTGCGCGCGAATGCCGCTCAATCCTGTAACGCCGCTTCCCCGTGACAGCCGCATCAGAACGGTTTCGGCCTGATCGTCCAAATGATGCGCTGTCAACAAATAGGGGATGGCGCTGTGCCCACATGCATCGGTCAAGGCGCGGTAGCGCTGACGGCGCGCCGCGGACTGACGGTTCGCCGCCGGCGGCGCACCTCCCCAGTCCAGCCGCAACACCCGGCAGGGAACCCCCTGCTGCGCGCAGATCGCCTCCACATGGGCGGCATCGGCGGCGCTGTCGGTACGCAAAGCGTGATCGACGGTAAGGACTGTCAGACGCTCGCGCTGATCATGCAGCGCCAGGGCCAGCATGCCCAGGCTATCGCCGCCGCCGGAGACGGCCAGCGCCAGCGGCCCATGGGTGGGCAGCGCCAGCGCGGGGTAATCAGGAACAGTCAGCTTCCAGCCGCGCTTCGACGACACCGGCAGCGACTTCGTCGGATAGTTTACCGGCATATTCGTCCTCCAGCCGGTCATAGGCCTGGCAGGCCTGCGTCGTGCGGGGCGGATCGATCTGCATCAGCGCCTTCCCCACCCACAACAGGCTGTCGGCGGCCCGCGCGCCTTCGCGACGATCCTGATAATTGTTCAGGAAGGCCTGCACTGCCTGAACCGGCTGATCCTGCGCCAGCAGGGAACGGCCCATCCAATATCCGGCGTTGGAGGCGCGCTCATGCGTCGCGTGATCCTCAAGGAACGTCTCGAAAGCGGCCTGCGCGGCGGCAAAATCCTCGTCCGTATAAAGCGCGTAGGCCGCCTCATACTGCGCCGTGGCGTCGTCGGATGGTGCATCCGTTAGGCCGTCTAGCCCCGCACCCCCATTTCCTTCCAATTCGCTGATGCGGAACTTCATGTCGTTTTCGAAACGCGTGAAATTCTCCTCCATCTGGCGAAGCTTGAAGCTGTTTTCCTCCATCTGTCCCGTCAGCGTCTGCATCTGCGCCTCCAGGGCGTCGATCCGCTCCGTCAGGACAGCCGAGGGCGTTGCGGCAGGTACGCCGAAGCCATCCGGATTTGCGGTCGGCGCAGTGACTTCGGGCTCGAAGAAACGATCGTCTGCCCCCGGAAATACCTTCCGCTGAACGGCGCGGACTTCCTTCTCCAGATTGTTCAGGCGCCGGTCCAGCGTATCGACCGTCTGGGCCATTACCGGCGCGGCCAAGAGGGTCGCGCCAAGCGCTGCTAGGATGATCGTACGCTTCATGATTAGGTCGGCTCCCATATGGTTCAGGGGCGGGAATGTGGGGGATGTTAGCTGAAGCTACGCTGAAACATGATCAGATTCACCCGTACCTTCCGCAATTTCCTGCTATTCGGACGGCGTGGTGGCGCCTTCTCCCTGTGCGGATGTGAAGGCCACAAGACCCTCCGGGGTCAGTGTTACCGGCCCAACGACGGTACCCGGCGCGCCGATCTTCGGAATGGCCGTACCGCCCACCGTGATGTCCAGGACGCCGGCATTTCCGGCGCGCAGGATCAGATTCGCTCGTCCCTGCGGGACCTGAAAGCTCTCGCCGGGTGCCAGCACGCGTTCAAACAGGCGCTCATTGGTTTCGGAATCCATAACGCGCATCCACGCGCCGTCCGATGCACCGGCATTGGCCGTAATGACGATCTCGCCCTGTGGCACGGCGGGTTCCGGCGCGGTGGCGGCGAGCGGCTGCGCGGCCGGGGGGACAACGGCAGGCGGGGGAACCGGAGCGGCCACGTCGGCGACCACCGGGTCGAATTCGGCGTCAACAGCGTCCTCGCCGCCGAACCATCCCGCGCCCCATGCCATCGCGATCAGGATGAAAAGTCCGACCAGAATCAGCCCCAGGAACACCGCGCCGCGCGGTGGCGCACGGCGTTCGTCGATGGGCTCCATGATCACCACGCGCGGCTCTCGCGTCACCATGTGCGTTTCGTTTCGGAACTGCGCACTCGCCTCGTTCGGGTCCAGGCCGACGGCGCGGGCATAATTCTTTACGAATCCGATCGTATAGGGCAGCGCCGGAAGTTCTTCGTGCCGGCCCTCCTCAATCGCGGCGAGGTGACGCATGGGGACGCGCGTTTGCGCAGCGATATCGGCGAGTTCGCGCCCCTGCTCCAGCCTGGCGGACATCAGTATCTGACCGATATGCCCGTCGGCACGCTGGCTGGGCGCTGCTTCCTGCATGCCTTCAGCGGGTCTGTCGATATCGTCCATTAGTCGCGGCGGTCCCTAAAAAAAGCAACATATCTCTAGTCGCGCACGGGGAACGTCCCGTCAATGGTTTGCAGGCGGCGGTTAGGCCCCCTATTATAGACGCGAACGCACCGTGATTTCGGTGTGACGTGATTCTGTGGAGAAAGATCATGGGCGGTCTCAGCATCTGGCACTGGCTCATCGTGGCAATCGTGATCATGCTGTTGTTCGGCAAGGGCCGGATTTCGGACATGATGGGCGATCTTGCGAAGGGAATTACCAGCTTCAAGAAGGGCTTGGCGGAAGACGAGCATGATTCCACCCCGCCTAAGCAGGTGGAATCGCGGTCTGCGTCCAGCGCGCCCGTTACCCCCGTCGACGCCGCGCCGGTAAGCGACCACAAAAACAATTAAGCGAGCGAGACAATGCCGTTCTTCGATCTCGGCTCCATGGAGCTGCTGCTGATCGGCATTGTCGCCCTGATCGTGGTCGGGCCGAAGGACCTGCCGAAGCTTATGCGCGCGGCGGGCCAGGCCATGAACAAGGTCCGGGGCGCCGCCCGCCATTTCAAATCAGGCATCGACGAAATGGTTCGCCAGTCGGAGCTGGATGAGATGCAGAAGAAATGGGACGCCCATAACAAGGCGATCATGGCGGATTCTTCTGCGTCCGAAAAGGCGAAGCCCGGCGATTTCGCCGCCGATTCGGTACCGGCTGAGGCGCCAAACAATACGCGGCCCAATGAAGAGTATGTGCCGGTCGAAAGACCCTCCGCAAACGGTGCCGCTCGCGCCCCCGGCGTGAAACCGGCAAAAGCATCCCCCTCTACTGCAGCTGACAACGCTGCCCCTGCCCCTGCGCCTGCGCCGGCACCCTCGCAAACGTCGTCCTCGACGACGCCATCCCCGACGACGGATCGGACTGCTGGATCATGAGCGATTCCTCGGAAGCAGATGAGCTCGACGCGTCGAAGGCCCCGCTTCTAGAACATCTGATCGAACTCAGAACGCGGTTGCTCTGGTCGGTTGGCGCGTTCCTGATCGCCTTCTTTCTGGCGTTCAGCCAGGCAAAGTGGCTGATCTCCTTCATCGCCCAGCCCCTCAGGATCGCCTATGAACGAATCGGCCAGCCGGATCAGGCGCTGATCTACACGAAACTGTACGAGGCCTTCTTCACCGAGGTAAAGGTGTCGATGTTCGCTGCCTTCCTGATCGCGTTTCCGGTGATCGCGAATCAGATCTGGCGCTTCATCGCGCCGGGACTGTATCGCAATGAAAAGCGCGCGATGCTCCCCTTCCTAATCATGACACCAGTGCTGTTCTTTTCGGGCGCGGCGCTGGCCTATTTCGCGGTCATGCCGACCGTCTACACATTCCTGCTGAGTTTTCAGGGTGAAACCGGCGGCGTCGCCCTGACGGCGCTTCCCGCCGTGGGCGATTATCTCAGTTTCGCGATGAGCCTGATCTTTGCATTCGGCGCCTGTTTTCTGGTGCCCGTTGCCCTGATGCTGCTGGCGCGGGTCGGCATCATCAATGTCGATCAATTGGTGTCATGGCGCCGCTATGCCATCGTCATTGCATTCGTCATTTCGGCGCTCGTCACGCCGCCCGACATCATCAGCCAGTTCATGCTCGCCGTCCCGATGATCATCCTCTACGAAGGCTCGATCATCGCCATCCGCTTTACGCAAAAGCGCGAGGCAAAGGCTCAGGCACTAGCCGCCCTCGATTAGATTTAATGCCGGATGGTTAGGGGGCGGGCGGAACGGCGCGCGCCTTGGCCTTCGCTTCGGCCTTTGCCACGGCATCGGCCACCTCTGGTGGCATGTAATTTTCGTCGTGCTTGGCGAGCAGGGTGTCGGCGGCGAAGGTGCCGTCGGCCTGCATGCGCCCATCGGCGATCACGCCCTGCCCTTCGCGAAACAGATCCGGGACCAGACCGGCATAGCGTACCGGCACGCTTTCCAACCGGTCGGTTACCCGGAAGCTGATCGAGACACCGTCCGGCTGCCGCTCCACACTGCCCTCCTCGACCAAGCCGCCCAGGCGAATGGCTTGGCCCGGCGTGACAGGCGCTTCGGCAAGATCCGCCGGTGCATAGAAATAGGACGCCCCTTCGCGCATGGCGGGCATGGCGAGCAGGGCGGCGACAACCAACGCCGCGACGGCGGCACCTGCCAGCAGCAGACGTTGATGCTTCGGCTTCATTTTTCGGCCCTTCGCATCGCCAGATACGCCCACAGCACCAGTCCGCCAATGCCGATCACGGTCACCAGATAAGCCGCCAGTATGAAATCCGCCTGCTCCGTCATGCCGAAGCCGCCATTCGCGCAGCGCGCGCCGCGCGCTTTCGCAGCGCGATGATCGTCCTCATACGCATCAGGACAATCCCCGCCATCAGCAACAGAAAGCCGGAGGCACTGGTCAGAAGCGGCCACAGCATGCTGCCATCGATACTGGAGCCGGTGACGGTGATCGAAGCGGGCTGGTGCAGTGTATTCCACCATTCGACGCTGAACTTGATGATGGGCAGATTGACCAGCCCCACCAGCGCCAGAACAGAGGCCATCTTCGCGCCCCGCGACGGCTCATCATGGGCGTGCATCAAAACAATAATGCCCAGATACAGGAAAAACAGCACCAGGACCGAGGTTAGTCGCCCGTCCCACACCCAATATGTGCCCCAGGTCGGTCGCCCCCACAAGGAACCCGTTATCAGGCACAGGGCGGCAAAGGTGGCACCGACCGGCGCCAGCGCCTGCAGGGCGACCTCCGCCAGCGGGTGTTTCCACACCAGTGCGGAAAAGGCGGCAATGCCCAGCCCCAGATAGCCGCCCATGGCAAGCCATGCCATCGGCACATGGACGTACAGCATCCGCACGCTTTCCCCCTGCAGATAGTCAGCAGGTGCACGAAACAGCCCCCAGTAAAGCCCCGCGCACAGGATCAGAAGCCCGCTCCAGAAGGTCCATCCGGTCAGCGGCTTCGCGATCCTTAAAAAACGAGCAGGGTTTGCGTAGCGGTGCATCTTGCCGTGCGAAATAGCATGCAAACGCTATTTTGCGAGTCGCCACCGCAAGAGAAATAGATGCAACGCGGGTTGGCAGGGGACGCAAACAACGCCATTTAACCGTACATGAAGACATTCAACACGAAAAAACCCTCGCTTGTCCGCACCTTCTGCCTGACGGGAGCGGCCGCCATGGCGCTGTCCGCCTGTGCGACATCATCCTCCAACAATGCCGCGCCGGGCGCCGCCAGCGACGCCCCGATGGAAACGAGTTTCAACATGACCGAACCGCATGACGTCCTTCTGGCCGAATGGGAGGGGCCCAATGGCGGTCTGCCACCCTTCGACCTCGCCGATCCTGAGAACCCTACCCTGTTCCGCCCCGCCTTTGATGAGGGGATCGCTCGCCTGAACGCAGATATGGAACGAATTGCGCAGAATCCCGAGGCGCCGACATTCCAGAACACGATCGTCGAAATGGAAAAGGCGGGCCGCGAACTCGACCGTCTTGGAACGGTTTTCTTCACGCTGGTATCCAGCCGCAATACGCCCGAGATTCAAGAAGTCGCCAGCGTCGTTCAACCGCAGCTGACCACGGCCTATAATGCCATCAGTTTCAACGATGCGCTGTTTGCGCGCGTGAAGGCGGTTTACGACGCCCGCAATTCGTCCGGCCTTTCGCCGGAACAGATCCGCCTGACCGAAAAGAACTATGACGATTTCGTCCGCGCCGGTGCCGCGCTGGACGATGGCCCGCAGGCACGCGTCGGAGAGATCAATGAACGCCTGTCCGCGCTGTTCAATGATTTTTCCAACCGCGTTCTGGCCGACGAGGGCAAGTTGATCACCGTTGGCGAGCAGGCGGTGGCCTCGCTTCCCGCCGCGTTGCGGGCCAGCTTCGCAGCTCAGGCAAAGGATGCGGGCCAGTCGGGTTTCGCCGTCCCCAATACGCGGTCGTCGGTGGATCCCTTCCTGACCTTCTCCGATGATCGCGCCGCCCGCGAGGCGGTCTGGCGCGCCTTCGTCAATCGCGGCGACAATGGCGATGAAAACGACACCAATGCGCTGATTGCCGAAATCGTGAAGCTGCGTGCCGAGCGCGCAAAACTGCTGGGTTTCGAAAGCCACGCGCATTACCGCATGGCCGACACCATGGCGAAGACGCCGGATCAGGCCATGGACCTGATGATGCGCGTGTGGACACCCGCCGTGGCCCGCGTCGGCGAAGAGGTCGCCGATATGCAGGCGCTCGCCAATGCCGAGGGCGCCGGTATCACGATAGAACCCTGGGATTATCGCTATTATGCGGAGAAGGTTCGCAAGGACCGCTATGCGCTCGATCAGAACGAATTCAAAAACTATTTCGAACTGAACAACATGATTGCTGCCAGCTATTATATGGCAGACAGGCTGTACGGATTTCAGTTTGAGGAGGTGACCGGTACCGTTCCCACCTTCCATCCCGATGTGCGCGTCTATCACGTCACGAACAAGGACGGCAGCCATGCCGGTTACCTATATCGCGATGATTATGCGCGCGCGCAAAAACGGTCCGGCGCCTGGCAGTCGACGTACCGGGCACAGCAGCATATCGATGGGCAGAAGGTCCATCCCATCGTGTCGAACAACAATAATTTCACCGAGGGTGCCGACGGCGAACCGACGCTGATCAGCCTGGACGATGCGGAAACCCTGTTCCACGAATTCGGCCACGCGCTTCACGCCCTGTCGAACAATGTGGAATATCCGGGGCTGGGCGGCACGCCGCGTGACTTCGTGGAATTCCCCAGCCAGGTTCATGAAAACTGGGTGCTGACGCCTGAAGTCCTCGACCAATATGCCCGCCACTACCAGACCGGCGAAAAAATGCCGCAGGAGCTGATCGACAAGCTGAACGCCGCGCGCACCTTCAACCAGGGCTTCGCCACGGTTGAATATCTGGCGGACGCCATCGTCGACATGCAACTGCACATGAACCCGAATCCGCCGGCCGATTTCGACGCCGACCGGTTCGAGCGGGAGGCATTGGAAGAACTCGGCATGCCAGACGAGATTGTGCTGCGGCATCGTCTGCCGCACTTCAGCCATCTATTCTCTTCGGACGCCTATTCCGCTGGCTATTACAGCTATTTGTGGTCCGACGTGATGGCATCCGACGCCTGGTCGGCCTTCGAGGAAGCAGGCTCGCCCTGGGACCCGGCCACGGCCCGGAAGTTCCAGTCCATCATTCTCGCGACCGGCGACGCCATTCCACGTGACGAGGCCTATCGGGAATTCCGCGGGCGCGATCCAGAGGTGGATGCGCTGCTGAAAAATCGCGGCTTCCCCACGGGCGAATAGGCGGCAGCGGTTACAGCCCGCCGGACCCTCCGGCCACGCATATTGCTTGGAGCCGGGGGCCTGGCGCCAGCGTGTGAATGCCAGAGGGTCTGTAAGCCGGGTTCTGTAATCGGCGATCATTCATCTAGGGGCGCGGTTACCCGCGCCCTCCAGCAACCAACCCGGGCGACGGGCCGAAACCAGGCCCATATGCCGCCCCTATTCGGTCTTGCTCCCGGTGGGGTTTACCATGCGGGCGACGTTGCCGCCGCCCCGGTGCGCTCTTACCGCACCCTTTCACCCTTACCCCCGCGCCAATGGCCGGGGGCGGTTTCCTTTCTGTGGCACTGTCCCTGGGGTCGCCCCCGCCGGGCGTTACCCGGCACCGTGGTTTCGTGGAGCCCGGACTTTCCTCGGCACAATTTCACAATTGCAACGCGATCGCCCAACCCTCTGGCCGGCCCGGCTTAGGTCCGGGGGAAGTGGTTGCCAAGCACGAGATCATCAGGCTCGTAACTGCGAAGCAGCGCCAGCAGGATTGCCCGCGTCTCCACATCGATATCCCCTTCGTGCAGGGCGGGGCGCCACCGGCGCTGAAAGGCGCTGACGCTCATGCGCGGAACACGCGTTTCATAGCCGAAGCGCCGCAGCGCGGTCAGCGTGCCGATGTCCGCCCATTTGGGATCGATACCGGGCTCCGGCCGCGCCTCGGCCAGTCCCGCCGCCGCCAAGCGTTCCCACGGGAACAGTTCGCCGGGGTCGATCTTGCGGTCTGGGGCGACATCGGAATGACCGACGACATTGCGCGGCTCGATGTCATGCCGGGCCAGAATACCCTTCATCAGTTCCTGAAGAGCCACCATCTGCGGTTCCGGAAATTCCGTGTAACCGTGGTCATGACCCGGATTGGCCAGTTCGATGCCGATGCTGGCGGAATTCACATCCCTGATGCCCCGCCAATAGGCGCGGCCCGCATGCCAGGCGCGATCCGCCTCCGCCACCAGCCGCATGACGGTACCATCCTCGGCAATCAGATAGTGGGAGGATACGCCCGCGTCGGGGTCGCGCAGGCGCGCCAGCGCGGCAGCGGCGCTTTCCATGCCGGTATAGTGGATCACGCAGATCGACACTTTTTCTCGCCGCTCGTCGAAATTGGGCGAGGGGCTGTCGATGATGTCCATGCTATCTTCGTCCCCGCGAAATGATTTCCTCGGTCAGCTCTGGCTGCTTCTGTGCGCTGCGCCAGGTGATGATGGCGACGCCCGCGAAACTTACAAGGGCGCCGGTGATCAAGCCGGCCGACACGGGCGTATCGAAGAACAGCACCGCGAAAAATGCGGAAATCAGCGGCGTCGGCAGGGTCAGCGGCACGATCGTCGACACCTCATATTGCTGCAACAGCCAGCTCATCCCCGCATGACCGATCAGGGAGGAGAAGATCGCCGAGAAACCGACCCACCCCCAGATGGAAAGCGGCACATCCGACACATCCGCAAACGCGCCCGGTTCGAAAATAAGCGACAGGCCGCCCAGGACCGGCACGCTGATCAGCGCCAGCCAACCGTGAATATTCATCACGTTGACACCCTTCAGCTGCCGGAACAGCAGCGACCCGGTGGCCCATAGCAGCGATGCCATGACGGTCAGGCCGACGCCGCGCCACTCCTGCAGAATTGCCGGGTCGAAGCCCATGATGGCCACGCCCAGAAAGGCCAGCGCGACACCCGCGATACGGATCCACTTGATCCGCTCGCGCAGGAAAATGACGGCCATGATCAGGCTGAACGGAGCCCCCAACTGGCCCGCAATGGCCAGCGCTGCGACATTTTCGGTAACCGCCATCGACAAATTGACCAGCGTCATGAACCCGGCCCCCGCGACCAGGCCGGTCGCGGCGATCTTCCGCATCTGGCCGGGTACCCAGCGGATGAAGGGGAGGCAGACGATCAGCGCAATTAGGTAGCGAAACGTGACGGCGGCCAGCGGGTCGATCGCGTCCACCGCCAGCTTCACCGCGATGATGTTAAGCGCCCAGCACAAATCTATGAACAGGATAAAGGCAAGGTGGAGCGGCCGCATGCAGAGGACCTAGATGCTGCGATGCAATATGGGAATGGAAAACCCCATGCATGTGACGACGGGGCAGTCATGCAATTGCCTGGATATGGCGGCAATCAATGTGTCGCAGGCGGCGCTCGCAGAAAGACGGCCTCGGCGCGTTCTTTCTCATTGAGTTCACCGGATGGCGGGATCTCGACGGCAGACGGCGCATCGCCCAGCACCGGCGCATAGAAGCCGCGACAGGCGGGATGTTGTACGAACAGGTCGGCATAACCGAACAGAGTTTCTGCGGCGCCGATGATCAGGACCCCATCATCCGCGAGCGCGCGGCGCAGCATCTGGATCGCCTGCGCCTTTTCCTCAGCTGCCAGGTACATGAGGACGTTGCGGGCGAAAATAATATCGAATTTCCCGGTCCGTCCGGGCGCCGCAGGGGGCGGCTGAAGCAGGCTGCGGCGTTCGAACCTGATGCTGTCGCGCACCTCCTTCGACACGATCCATTTGTCTGCATCCTGGGTGAAATGGCGCAGCAGCCGGTGGATCGACAGGCCGCGCTGCACCTCGAACTGGGAATATTCGCCTTTTTCGGCGCGAATGACGGCCGCATGGGAAATATCGCTGGCCAGAAGGTCGATGCGCCAACCCTGCCAGTCCGCCTGTTGCTCGATCAGTTGCATGGCGAGCGAATAGGGCTCCTGCCCCCCCGCGCAGGCCGCCGACCAGATGGAAAGATGCCGTCGTGCCGCCCGTGCGCCGCGCAAGCCCGGATAGACGGTGGCCTCCAGTTCGGTGAAAGGTGTGCGGTCGCGGAAGAAAAAGCTCTCATGGTTCAGCATCGCCTCCACCACGTGCCGTTCCAGCACATGACGATGAGGTGCGTTCACCAGCCTTTCCGCCAGCGCGTCGAGGGTCGCGCACCCTTCCCGCGCCATAATATCGCTCAGCCGCGCGGTCAGCAGATAGGATTTCTCGGGACTGAATTTCAGTCCGGCATTGCGCCGCAACACCTGCTCAAAAACCGGAAAACTTGCAGGCGGCACTGTCATGGAAATTCCAATAGGCTGGCAAGCTCGACTGTCAGGTGATCAAGGGGCAGAACCTCGTTCGCCAGCCCCGCCTTTGCGATCGCCCCCGGCATTCCCCACACTACTGAAGTCTGCGCGTCCTGGACCAGAATAGCGGCGCCCGCCTCTTTCATCCGCCGCGCGCCCGCCAGCCCGTCGCTTCCCATCCCGGTCAGCACGATGCCAAGTGCGGCCTTCCCCCAGCCGTCGGCAAGGGAACGGAACAGCGGGTTGACGGAGGGGCGGCAGAAATTTTCGGGCACGCCGTTGGAAAGTGAAATAATGGCCGAACCGTCCTGATACCGGCGCGCGGACATATGGGAATTGCCCGGCGCGACATATATCCGCCCGGGCGCCAGCTGTTCGCCATCGACCGCTTCGGCAGCGGGAATATCGGTCAGCCGCGTCAGATGTTCCGCCAGAATCGCGGTGAACATGGGCGGCATGTGCTGCGTGATCAGGATCGGTACGGGCGGTGGCTTGCGAAGTCCCTGAAGCAGCGCAAATAACGCCCTCGGTCCTCCCGTCGAGGCGCCGATGCCGACGATGGCGGGACGCTTCAATGGGGTTCTGGCCCTCTCTGGCCGCACGGGCCCGTCGATTGCCACACGCGGCACCGTCACATCCACCCTGGTCCCCAGTGCCAGAACCTTGCGTATCAGCTCGTCGCGAAAGGCGGGTGCCCCCTGGCCTGCCCAGCCGGATTCCGGCTTGGCCAGCGTGTCCACCGCCCCCGCCCGCAGAGCATCCAGGGAAATACGCGCATTGCGGCGGGACAGGGTGGACACCATCACGACCTTCGCCCGTGGCGCCAGGGCAAGCAGTTGCGGCAGAACTTCTATGCCGCTCATGCGCGGCATTTCTATGTCCAGCAGGATGACGTCGGGTCGCGCAGCGACCACTTCCGCCAAGGCCTCCTCGCCATTTCTGGCCATGCAGGCAATCTGAACGCCTGCTTCCCCCAACCAGCGCGCCATCAGGGCGCGGCTGACGCCGGAATCATCCACCAGCATCACGCGCGGGTGCGCCGACTCCGCAAGGCGGGCCTTGCCGGGCGCAGGAAGGGTCACCGCCCCCCACCTCCCCGGCACAGGAGAGGGAAGGTCAGGCGAGACCAACCTGGTTCAGCTTTGCCGCGATGATGTCGCGATCGAACGGCTTCATGATATATTCGTCCGCGCCTGCCTCTATGGCGGCGCGGATATGCGACATATCGTTTTCCGTGGTGCAGAAAATCACGGTCGGCCGCTTCTCGGTATCACGAGCCCGCAGATTTTCCAGGAATTGCATCCCACCCATCACGGGCATGTTCCAGTCCAGAAAGATGACATCCGGCATCTCCGTGCCGCAAAAATCCAGTGCTTCCTGACCATCGCATGCTTCCTCGACCTCAAGGTTGAAGTCCTCCAGAATTCTTCGGGCAACTTTCCTGATTACCTTGGAATCATCGACGATCAGACAACTACGCATGTACAAAATCCCAAATAGACACTCGATGACATGGGTAACGCTGACAAGTTGCCCCCGCGTTAAGCAGCCATGAAAAATCGGTCCGGCGTAATAATCTTGCCGATGTCCAGTTCGACCAGCAGCCCCCCCTCCCTCTGGACGATGCACGACGAAACCTGACGCCAGCGTTCGTCTAGGGTGGCGGGACACCGCCGACAGTCCGCCGCATCGACATTGATCACTTCGTCGACGGCGTCCACGATCAGGCCGAATGAATCGCCGCCAATAGAGACCACCACGCATTTGGGCCGCACCCCCTGCGGCGCGGGGGGCATGCCTAGCCGGGTCCTCAGGTCGATGGCGGTAACCACATGGCCGCGCAGGTTCATCACGCCGGCAATCCAGGGCGCGGCAAGCGGGACCCTCGTTACCCTGCCCAGCCGCACGACATCCTCGACCGTGCCGACATCGATGCCGATTTCGGTGTCGCCCAACATCATCGTGACCAATTGCGTCATGCCGCCTTGTCCTTTCGGCTCATGCTGGAGTCCACCAGTGCCAGCAATCGGCGGCGGTCCAGCTTGGTGACGTAGCGGTCAAAGCCTGCCAGCAGGCCCGCATCCATGTCGTCCTGCTCCGCCGGGGACGACAGCGCTAGCAGGGGCAGTTTCGTCCACTCGCCCCCCGCCCGAATGGCACGTGCGAAATCCATGCCGTTCTTTCCGGGCATCTCGATATCGGACAGGATCAGGTCGAACGGCTCCCCCGCGTCGCGCAGGGACAGCGCCTCGTCTACGCTTGCGGCCGACGTCACGTCATAGCCTGCCCGATCCAGAAGCGGCGTCAGCATATTCCGAAAAAACGGGCTGTCGTCGACGATCAGCACCCTGCCGCCCTTACCGGCACGCGGCGGTCCGCTCCTGCCGCCATAGCGTTCGTACAGCAGGTACGAAACATCGATGACTTCCGTCGCCTGGCCGTCGATCACCGCGCTGCCCAGCACCGCCGGATCATCAGACGTCATATCCAGCGCCAAATGCGCGTCGACGATGTCGACGACCTCATCCACCGCCAGTGCCACGGTCTCGTCGCGACTGGCAAATACCAGCGCCGTTTGCCGCCCGCCGTCAGGCGGCGCATAGGGGGCTGCCATATCGACCAGCCGAACCAGGCTTTCGCGCAGTTGCACGACATGGTCGCGGCCCGACCGCTCTATCCGGTCATGCTCGATATCCTCGATGCGCGACACCAGGGCCAGGGGCACCGCGCGCGGGTGCGGCTGTCCCCCGGCACGGAACACCAGCATGGCATCCTTGGCCAGCGCCGCCTCGCAGGCTTCCTCCTCATCCTCCTCGGGCTCCTCGATCGCGCTGTCGCCCAGATGTTCGGCAAGGCCGGTGACATCCAGGATCATGATGACCTCGCCATCGCCCAGAATGGCATTGCCGGAATAGACGCCCAATGCCGACAATGGCCGCGAAACCGGCTTGATCACCAGTTCCTCGGTATCGAAAATCGTGTCGACCAAAATGCCGAACTGGGTGCCGCCACCGCGTATCACCAGGACGTGATCGCTGTCGGTCCCCCCGGTCTGCAGCACCTCCCCCAGATGGAGAAGCGGCAATAACCGGCCGCGAAGCCTCAGGACCGGCACGGGCCCCGCCATTTCGATGCGATGGCCGCCATGGTCGCCCGTCCGCACCAATTCCGCCACGGCCATTTGCGGCACGGCAAAACGCGCCTCCCCCACCCCAACGATAAGGGCGGGCATGATCGCCAGCGTCAGCGGCACGCGGATTGAAAAGCGCGTTCCCTTGCCGGGGCTGGAGTCGACCTCGATCGTGCCACTCATCCTTTCGATATTCGCGCGCACCACATCCATGCCAACGCCCCGACCGGATATTTGCGTGATCTCGGCAGCCGTCGACATTCCCGGCGCAAAGATCAGGCGCGCCAGCTGCGCCTCGGTCGCTGCGGCGGCCTCAGCTGGCGACATCTGTCCCCTTTCCACCGCCTTTTCGCGCAAACGCCCGAAATTCAGGCCCCGCCCATCGTCGGACAAGGTGAGGGTAATATGCCCACCTTCCTGCACGGCCGTCAGCCTGATGGTACCCCTCGGCGACTTCCCCTGCGCGCTCCGGTCTGCCGGAGCTTCCAGGCCATGGTCGGCGGCGTTTCGAACCATGTGGGCCAGCGGATCCTTGATCAGTTCCAGCATCTGGCGGTCCAGTTCCGTGTCGCCGCCTTCCAGTTCCAGATCGATTTCCTTGCCCAGATCGACGCTCAACTGGCGGACAATACGGGGCAGCAGGTTCCAGGCGCCGGAAATGGGCTGCATCCGCGTTCGCATGACGCTGTCCTGCAAACGGCTGATCTGCGCGCTCAGCCGCTGCAGCGGCAGGTCCAGATCGGTCGATCCCGTGGCCCGGCGTTCCTGGATCAGCTGGTTGCGGGTCAAGACCAGTTCCGAAACGCTGGTCATCAGCTCTTCCAGCAGGGTCACCGACACGCGGATCGACTGGTTCGCCATGGACCCTTCATCCCTGCTCGCGCCGATATCTCCCGCATTTCCGGTGGCCTCTGGGTTTGGCGCGCAAAGGGTTTCTCCGCGCGACAGACGGTCCAGCCGCTCGATCAGCTTCCCATCGTCGCCTTCAGGCTCCTTACCGTCCACGCCTATGCTATGTGTGATTTGCCGGATGGTATCGATGGCGGCCAATGTTTCAGTGACGATGGCGGCGTTCGCCTGCAATTCGCCGTCGCGCAGCTTTCCCAACAGCGTTTCCGCCGCATGCGCCACCCGCTCCAGCCGGGGCAGCGCGATAAAACCGCAGGAACCCTTTACCGTGTGCACCAGCCGGAAAATATTGGCCAGAACCTCGGCATCGGATGGATCGCGCTCGAACCGCACCAGTTCGTTCGCCACGATCTGCAGGTTCTCCGCCGTTTCGGACAGAAATTCAGGAAGAAGGTCATCCATCGCGTACAAGGGCCTCTGGCTCGATCAACCGGAAACCTGCACGCCGTCTAGTTAAGGACGGGTTAGGCGCCAGAGCGCGGATTGGGCTGCTCCGAAGCTGTGGGAATTCCGTGCGCGCTGGGCTAGAGCGCTCCGCCATGACAACCCAATCCCCCATCTCCCGCGGACTATTGCCCGAGGGGTTTCACGATCGCCTGGCCCCAAAAGCGGCTGCGGCCGAGCGCCTGGTGCGGACCCTATCCGATTCGATCGGCGCCCACGGCTATGACCGTATCCAGCCGCCGCTTGCAGAATTCGAGGAAAGCCTCGTCGGGCGACTGTCCGACGGCGGCGCGCAGGATCTGCTGCGCCTGATCGATCCGCTGTCGCAGCGCACGCTGGCGATCCGGTCCGATATCACGCCGCAGGCAGGCCGTATCGCCGCCACCCGCCTCGCCCATCGCGCGCGTCCGTTGCGCCTGTCCTATGCCGGACCCGTCCTGCGTGTGCGCCCGCCGCAAGTGGGGGCGGAGCGGGAAATGATGCAGGTCGGGGCCGAACTGATCGGCGCCGATACCGTCGCCGCCGCCGGCGAGGTGCTGGGCGTCGCGCTGGAGGCACTGACGGCGGCCGGGTGCACCGGCCTTTCCGTCGATCTGACGCTGCCTTCCCTGGTGGGCGAGCTTGCCGCATCGGACTGGCCGGTCGAAAATCTGGCCGCCGTTCAGGCGGCGCTCGATGGCAAGGACCAGGGCGCTCTGGCGGCAGCCGGCGGCACGGCCTATGCCCCGCTGATCGATGCCGCAGGGCCGGTAAAGCCCGCCATCGCCGCGCTTAGAAAGGCGGGCATGGGACCGCTGTTCGACCGGCGCATCGATGCCGCCGAAATTCTTGCATCCGGCGCCTGCGCCGTGGCCAACGTCACGCTTGACCCGACGGAACGGCGCGGCTTCGAATTTCAGACATGGCTGGGGTTCAGCCTGTTCGCCGATGGCGTCCCGGGCGAAATCGGTCGCGGCGGGACATATAAGGTCGTCCATCCCGACGGGCATGAGGAGCCCGCCGTCGGCGTCTCGCTTTACACCGATTCGCTGGTGCAGGCAGATTTTGCGGGCGCGACGACACAGCGGATATTCCTGCCGCTCGGCACGGATGCTGACACCGGCCGGACTCTACGTGCGGAGGGGTGGGTCACCGTCGCGGCGCTGTCCGATGCGGACCGGGCAGAGGCGCTGGGCTGTACGCACCGCTGGGATGGCAAGGCCGTGGCCCTGTGACGGAGGAGGAAGCAAGGGAACTGCGCGCGACGGCGCAGCGTGCCAGCTCCTTCGCCACGGTCGCCCTGTTTCTTGCCACCATGGCGCTTGCGCTTGCCATCCTTGGCCTGTTCATGCCGATCCGTTAAGGCGCAGGCCCTTCGGTCACCTTCCCCCACGCGCCGGAATGCCGCGGCACCGCCGGATATTGTAACAATTCACCAAGACGTTCTTCTTTTGCGATCAGGACATTTCAGACCATGACCAACGTAACCGTTATCGGCGCACAATGGGGCGATGAGGGCAAGGGCAAGATCGTCGACTGGCTGGCGGCCCGTGCCGACGTCGTCGTAAGGTTCCAGGGCGGCCATAATGCCGGCCATACGCTGGTGGTGGACGGAAAGGTCTACAAGCTCAGCCTGCTGCCCTCCGGCATCGTGCGCGGTACCCTGTCGGTTATCGGCAATGGCGTCGTCCTCGACCCCTGGGCGCTGGTGCGAGAAATGGAGACGCTGCGTGAACAGGGCGTGACCATCACGCCCGCGCAATTGCGGCTCAGTGAAACCTGCCCCCTCATCCTGCCATTTCACCGCGACCTCGACGGGCTGCGAGAGGATGCGTCGGGGGAGGGCAAGATCGGCACCACCCGGCGCGGCATCGGTCCCGCCTATGAGGACAAGGCCGGACGCCGCGCGCTGCGCGTCTGCGATCTGCGCGACCTCGCCCGTGTCGGCCCACAGCTTGATCGGATAGAGGCGCACCATAATGCCCTGCGCGCCGGGTTTGGCGTCGATCCCATAGATCGGGCCGAGCTGGTCGCGGAACTGGAGAAGATCGCCGAACAGGTCCTTCCCTTCGCCGGTCCCGTCTGGCGCGACCTGAACGAAGCCCGCCTGCAGGGAAAGCGCATCCTGTTCGAGGGCGCGCAGGGCGTCCTCCTCGACGTCGATCACGGCACCTATCCGTTTGTCACCAGCTCCAACACCGTCTCGGGCACGGCAGCTTCCGGGTCCGGCCTCGGCCCCAGCGCGGCGGGTTATGTGCTCGGCATCGTCAAGGCGTATACCACGCGCGTCGGTTCCGGCCCGTTCCCAACCGAGCTGGAGGATGCAACGGGCCAGAAACTCGGCGAGCGCGGTCATGAATTCGGCACGGTCACCGGGCGGCGTCGCCGTTGCGGCTGGTTCGATGCGGCGCTGGTGCGGCAGTCGATCGCCATATCGGGCGTCGCGGGCATGGCGCTGACGAAGCTCGACGTGCTCGACACGTTCGAGACGCTGCGCATCTGCACCGGCTACCGCGTGGATGGCGTCGAATATGATTATCTGCCCGCAGGTGCGCAGGCGCAGCTTGCTGCCGAACCGATTTATGAGGAGTTCCAGGGATGGGAAGGGCCGACCGCCGGCGCGCGGTCCTGGACCGACCTGCCTGCTCAGGCGGTGAAATATGTGAAGCGCATCGAGGAACTGGTCGGCTGTCCCGTGGCGCTGGTCTCCACCAGCCCGGAGCGCGACGACACGATCCTGGTGACCGACCCCTTCGCGGCATAGCGCCCTCTCCTGATCGACTTTCTGGTTCTCATTGAGCAAGAAAACTCGTTTCCGGTATTTCGGGATCGGGGGTACTGTTGCTCGACTGAAAGAACCTGGGAGACGAAGTCATGGACGCCCGCACGAACGATCCGCTGGAATGCCCGGTAAAGAAGCCCGCAGCAAAGCGCGCACTTCTGGGCCGTACCAACCGCGACTGGTGGCCCAATCAATTGTCGCTCGACATATTGCACCAGAAGGGCATTTCCGGCGACCCGATGGGCGACGACTTCAACTATGCCGAAGCGTTCAAATCCCTCGACTATGACGCGGTCAAGCGTGACCTGACTGCATTGATGACCGACAGCCAGCCGTGGTGGCCGGCCGATTACGGACATTATGGCCCCTTCTTCATACGCATGGCCTGGCACTCGGCAGGCACGTATCGCACGGGCGACGGGCGCGGCGGCGCGGGTTCGGGCCAGCAGCGCTTCGCCCCGCTGAACAGCTGGCCGGACAATGCCAATCTGGACAAGGCGCGCCGCCTGCTATGGCCGGTGAAGCAGAAATATGGCGCGAAGCTTAGCTGGGCCGACCTGATGATCATGGCGGGCAATGTCGCCATTGAATCCATGGGCGGACCCGTGTTCGGCTTTGGCGGCGGACGCGCCGACGTCTGGGAACCGGAAAAGGATATTTACTGGGGCACGGAGGAGGAATGGGTCGGCCAGGGCGCCGAAACCCGCATCCAGCCCGACAAGGACGTCGTGCTCGAAGATCCGCTGGCTGCGATCCAGATGGGCCTGATCTACGTCAACCCAGAGGGGCCGGGCGGCGATCCGGATCCGCTCGGCTCGGGCCGCGACATTCGCGAAACCTTCAAGCGCATGGGCATGAATGACGAGGAGACCGTCGCCCTGACGGCGGGCGGGCACACGTTCGGCAAATGCCACGGTGCAGGCGACGCCTCCCTGGTCGGCGCAGAGCCAGAGGGATCCGACATCGCACAGCAGGGCCTCGGCTGGCAAAGCGGCCATGAAAGCGGCATTGGCGATCATACGATCACCAGCGGCCTTGAGGGCGCATGGACACCGACCCCCATCAAATGGGACATGAGCTATTTCGCCATGCTGCTGGACCATGAATATGAGCTGGTCACCAGCCCCGCGGGCGCCAAGCAGTGGCAACCCGTCGGCAATCCCGAAGAGACGCTGGCACCAAAGGCGCACACGCCCGGCGTAAAGGTGCCGACCATGATGACGACGGCCGACATGGCGATGAAGATGGACCCGGAATATCGCAAGATTTCCGAACGCTTCCGCGATAATCCCGATGAATTCGCCGATGTCTTCGCGCGCGCATGGTTCAAACTGTGCCACCGCGACATGGGGCCGAAGGCACGTTATCTCGGCCCTGAAGTCCCCGCAGAGGACCTGATCTGGCAGGACCCGATCCCGCAGGCCGACTATGCGCAGATCGACGATGGCGACGTCGGGCAGCTGAAGTCAAAGCTGCTCGACTCCGGCCTCAGCGTCGCGGAACTGGTGACCACCGCCTGGGCCTCCGCCTCCACCTATCGCGGGTCCGATCATCGCGGCGGCGCCAATGGCGCGCGCATCCGGCTGGCCCCGCAAAAGGATTGGGAGGTCAATCAGCCCGAACAGCTGTCCCGCGTCCTTGGCGTCTTGGAAAAGATCAAGGCGGATTTCGACGGCAGCGCGTCAGGCGGCAAGAAGGTCAGCATCGCCGACCTGATCGTGCTGGGCGGCTGTGCGGCCATCGAAAAGGCGGCAAAGGACGCCGGCCACGACATCAGCGTTCCGTTCACGCCGGGCCGCACCGATGCCAGCCAGGATCAGACAGACGTGGAGGGTTTTGAAGTGCTGGAACCCAAGGCGGACGGTTTCCGCAACTATCTGCACACGAAGCACAGCGTTCCCACGGAGGAGCTGTTGGTCGATCGCGCGCAATTGCTGGGGCTCAGCGCACCGGCGATGGCCGCGCTGGTCGGCGGTCTGCGGGTGCTCGGCGCCAATCATGACGGGCGGCCGCACGGCGTCCTGACCGATCGTCCTGGCCAGCTGACCAACGATTTCTTCGTGAATCTGCTCGACATGGGTCTGGCATGGAAAGAAGTCGACGACAGCGCCGATGAGGTATTCACCGGCACCGACCGCCACACCGATGAGCAGAAATGGACGGCGACCCGTACCGATCTCGTATTCGGATCCAATTCGCAATTGCGCGCCATTTCAGAGGTCTATGCCGCCCATGATGCAAAGGAGAAGTTCGTTCGGGACTTCGTGGCCGCATGGGTCCAGGTCATGAACGCCGACCGTTTCGACCTGGTCTGAGGCTGCCGGTACGCCCCTGAAGGCCGCTCCATAAGGTCAGAGGGCAGGTTTCGCGTCGCGGCGCCCCGGCGTCGCGGCGAGCGAGCCGGGGGAGGAGGAATATATGCACCTTCGCGACGTCGACACGCTCGACGCGACCCGAACCTATTGGGTGCCCGCGGTCGTCGCGCCGGTACGAGACTGGGGCGGCATGCCTACCTGCCGCAAGGGCGCGCGCTTCATGGTCGACCGCCGCACGCTGCAGCCCAGCAGGGACGCGTTCGAGGCCTTCGACAGCAAGGCAAGCTGCCTGCAATGGATCATGCGCCACCGCGCTGAACTGAACCGCAACATGTCGGGCGCGCAGGTACATGCCGTCGCGCTCGACGAATGGATCCTCGGCCTCGCTTGAAGAGGGCACGCCACAATAGGTCGGGAAAGCTGACCCTTCCTAGAACACGCCCATGGAAAGGCCCGCCGCCATCGCTTGCCCAAGCTCGGCACACCGCGCCAGGTCCCCGGCCTTGATCTGTTTTTCCGCCAGGATTTCCTCGGGCGTCTGCGCGGAGACATTTATGATGAGGGCATCCTGCACCGGTTTCAGGCGCCAGCCCTTGGCGATGCGGGCGGTCTGCCGCGCGCAATTCTCTCCGTCGGAACCCGCGCACACCATCTGCGCATAGGGGCGCCCTTCGATGCGGCCCAGTACGGGATAATAGCAGCGGTCGTAAAAATCCTTCATCAGCCCGGCAATCGCCGCCAGATTTTCCGGCGCGGCGAAGATATAGCCATCCGCCGACAGCAGGTCGTCGGGGCCGGCATCCACAGCTTGTTTCAATATCGTCTCGACGTGCGCTTCGTCCCGCGCAGCCTCAGCGGCCGCCTCCGCCATCTGCCGGGTGCCTCCGGTGCGCGAATGATAGATGATCGACAGCCTGGTCATCGGTCCGCAGCCTAGCGAGCTCTCCCCCGGATGCAAAAACCGGTACACGAAGCGAACTTATCCCCGCCGCCTGCGTTGCCAGATCGAACCGGAATACCGGCAAACCCGCCCGTTCCTTCTGGCGGGAATCAGGTAAGGGAAAGGCTGCAAGATGTTAGAACATATTCCGCACTGGCTCGGATCGGCTCTCGGCAATGTCCGCGCGGGACATAATAAGCTGACCATCGTGCAGGAGGATATGGAGCTGGGCGACGTCGATATCGAACTGTCCAGCCCTGCCTTTGCCATGAACCAGCCGATACCCCTGCGCTACACTGCGGATGGAGAAGGAATTTCGCCGCCGCTTTCCTGGGAACATGTCCCACCCGGAACGCAAAGCCTTGCCCTCATTGTCGAGGATGCCGATTCGCCATCGCCGCAGCCTTTGGTGCAGGCCATTTATTGGAATCTGCCCTCGTCCGAACGCTATCTGTCCGAAGGCGCGATTCGGGAGGACGGGCGCGGCAGTCTCGATGGCCGCGACGTGGGGCGCAATTCCTATCTGGTGGAGGGGTGGCTGCCGCCCGACCCGCCCACCGGCCATGGCCCGCACGATTATGTCTTTCAATTGTTCGCGCTGAAAGACACGCCGGACCTTGGCGAGACGCCGGGGCGCAGCGCGTTTGTCAGTGCGATCAAGGGCCGCATTCTCGGGGCCGGCATTCTTGTCGGCACCTATGAGCGCGGGGCGAGGGAAAGGGTTTCTCCCGACGGCGCGACGATGGCACCGGCGTAACGACGCCATAAGGCGGCGCGGCGTTCGATCCGCAACGTCGCCTTCGTTTCATTAGAGTGGCACTGTTTTCGTGTTCGCTGAACGCCCCAACGGCTAAGAGGGCGGCTCACCCTTTGCGCCGCCCCCGCGGCATGGACAGGATTCGCCATTTCCCCATCCCCTCGCCTCGGCCTGATCGTCAACGCGCATAGCCGCAAGGGCGCCGACATGTTTCCGCATGCAAAGGAGGCATTGCAGGCGGCGGGCGCCACGCTCGTATTTGCAGAGGCGGTGCCACGCCCGGACCGTATTTCGGCGGCGATCGACACGGCCATCGCGAAAGGGGCGACGCGGCTCGTCATCGGCGGGGGCGACGGGACCATCTCGTCTTCTGCAAAGCAGATCGCGGACGCTGGCGTCGAAATGTCCATGCTGCCGCTGGGGACCGCGAACAGCTTTGCGCGCACCATCGAAATGCCGCTGGATGTGGAGGGTGCCTGCCGGATGGCGGTCACCGGCGATGTTCATCTGGTGGACCTCGGCAGGCTTGGCGATTATTATTTCACGAATGCCGCTGCCATCGGTCTGCCGGCGGAAATTGGGCGCAGCGTGCCCGATGGGCTGAAACGCATATTCGGCCGCCTCGCCTATTTGATCTGGGCAATCTACAAGCTTTTAAAGTTCAAGGGCTTTACTTGCACCATCGACGATGGAACGGGCATAAAATCATATGAGGTTGTAGAGGTACGCATCGCCAATGGCCGGTACCTGGGCGGTCTGATCGCGGTACCGGACGCCGATCCGGAAGATCACAGATTGACGGTCCAACTGGTACGCGGCGTCAGCGGCTGGCAGTTGGCCCATGCCTGGGCCTATATGGCAACGGGCGATGCCCCCCAGGCGGGCGAAGTCACCGAGCTGATCGCAAAAAGATTCGAGATCGTGACCGACCCGCCGCAACCGGTATCTATCGACGGAGAGGTACTTGCTCAAACGCCGACATTGGTTGGCCTGGCTCCGGGCGTGCTGAAACTTGTGGTCCCGGCTGCATAGCGCCCGTCAGTTCCAGCTGGTTTTCGAATCCGGCGGCGTCCCCTTCTCATCATTCGTAACGTCGTTCAGCGTTTCGCCGGGCGCGGCCTCTTCCTTCTTCAATTCATCGCTTTTTGGCGCCTTCTTCTGCACCTTATCCTGGGGAGGCGTTTTCGGGGGTTTGGCCATGGCTCGCTCTCGCTTCCGTTCTCGTTTCGCGAAATCAACCGCCGAAGCCGGGCGCCGTTCCGTCGGCCGCTGTCACAGTATTTTCATGCAAAAAAAGGTCGGCGCTGGGAACCCGTCCCTGGAAGGGGCGTTGATGGGGGCAGATAGCGAATGACACCCCCCGCTCTCGCTATCTCACCCACGAGGCCCGATCCAGCGCCAATCCCCCCCAACGGCCCTGGATCGGGCTTCACCTTATTACACACAGTGCGAATTCGCCGGAACCGATTGGTTCGGACGATGGTTCTGGTGAACGAGGACAGCGGGACTGTTCCTGGGAAGAAGGAGTATCGAGATGCGTAAACTTACGATCGTAGCCCTGGCCACGCTTGGCCTGGCACTCACAGCGTGCAACACTGTCAAAGGCGCTGGCGAGGATGTGAAATCCGTTGGCGAAGCCGGCGAAGACGTCATCGACTGATTTGGCCGATTTTGTCGATGAACGGCGTCGCCCTCGGGCGGCGCCGTTTTTCGTTCGCACTGTTGAAATTTTCGTTCGTTCGCTTGTAAATATCCCACACCCCTTGTGCCGGTCCGCCGCGCTTGCGAGAGGGCGGCGCAACATAGAATTTGGGAGCAGGCCATGAATATCGCCTTTATCGGACTCGGAAACATGGGCGGCGGTATGGCCGCCAATCTGGTCAAGGCATCGCACGATGTACGCGCCTTCGATCTCAGCGAAGAGGCGCTGTCCCGTGCGGAATCTGCGGGCTGCACCCGTGCCGCCTCCGTTGCTGAGGCTGTGGCCGCCGCGGACGCCGTCGTCACGATGCTACCGGCGGGCACCCATGTTGCCGCGGTTTACGGGAACGAGGTTTTCGATACCGCCGCAAAAAACACGCTACTGATCGACTGTTCCACCATCGACGTCGCCACCGCCCGTGCCGTGGGCGAAGATGCAAAGTCACGCGGCTTTGCCATGGTCGACGCCCCCGTCTCCGGCGGCATCGCCGCCGCGTCGGCAGGAACGCTGACATTCATGGTCGGCGGGGAAAAGGAGGCATTCGACCGCGCAGAACCGATCCTGTCGGCCATGGGAAAGGCGGTCATCCACGCCGGCGACATCGGCACAGGCCAGGCGGCGAAGATCTGCAACAACATGCTGCTGGGCGCCACCATGGCCGCCACGTCGGAAACGCTCGCCCTTGCCGAAAAGCTCGGCCTCGATCCGCAGACCTTCTATGACATTGCCAGCGTCTCGTCGGGTCAAAGCTGGTCGCTGACATCATATTGCCCGCTGCCCGGCGTCGGCCCGCAGAGTCCGGCCGATAATGACTATCAGGGCGGGTTCGCCGCCGCACTGATGCTGAAGGACCTGAAGCTGGCGGCGGATGCGGCGCGCACCGCCAATGCCGCCGTGCCCATGGGCGGCCTTGCCGGCTCGCTCTACCAGATGCTGGTCTCGGCGGGCGAAGGCGGGCGCGACTTTTCCGCGATCATCGAAATGCTGCGCGGGAAGACCGCCGCCCGCTAGGGCGCGTCGTCTCCGCGCCGCATTTTTCGGCCTCGTTCGGTTATTTTGTCTCATTTCGGCGCTCGGCGCTGCCGTTCGGCGTCTTAGCCTGCTAAGCGCACGCCCGACATGATCCCGGAACTTGGACATTTGGCCCTGTGGCTCGCTGCGGCGCTCGCGCTGATGCAGCTTGTCGGCGGTGAAGTCAGCCTGCGTCGGCGCGATGACGACGCCGCGCTGCGGCTGCTGGTGCCCGCCGCGATCGTGCAGGCCGCCCTTTGCCTCTTTGCCTTTGGCGCGCTGATCTACTGTTTCGCGGTTTCCGATTTCTCCGTGCAGTTGGTCGCCACGAACAGCCACACCATGAAGCCCTTCGGCTATAAGCTGACGGGCGCCTGGGCGAACCACGAAGGGTCAATGCTGCTGTGGGTCAGCGTGCTTGCCGTCTTCGCCGCCGCCGCCGCGTATCGCGCCCGCGCGCTCGGCCCCAGGTTTAGGGGCCGCCTGATCCAGACGACCGGCGCCATCGCGCTCGGCTTTTACGCCTATCTGCTTCTTTCTTCGAACCCGTTCCTGCGCCTCGACCCCGCCCCGGTTGAGGGTAACGGGCTTAATCCGCTGTTGCAGGACCCCGGCCTCGCCTTTCACCCGCCACTTCTTTATCTCGGCTATGTCGGGCTCAGCGTAGCTTTTGCCTTTGCCGTCGCCGCCCTCATCGAACGGCAGGTGGGGCCGCAATGGGCACGCGCGGTAAAGCCATGGATCCTCGCCGCCTGGGCCTGCCTGACCGCTGGCATCACGCTCGGCAGCTTCTGGGCCTATTATGAACTGGGCTGGGGCGGCTGGTGGTTCTGGGATCCAGTGGAGAATGCCAGCCTGATGCCGTGGCTGGCCGCCACCGCCCTGTTCCATTCCGCCAGCGTCTTGGCGCAGCGCGACGCGCTCAGGAACTGGACCATTCTGCTCGCGGTTGCGGCGTTCAGCTTTTCGATGATCGGCACCTTTATCGTCCGGTCTGGCCTTCTGACCAGCGTACACGCCTTTGCCGTCGATCCGGAGCGCGGCCTGTTCCTGCTGGCGCTGCTGGGCCTCTATGTCGGGGGCGCCCTGACGCTTTATGCCCTGCGCGCCGGCACGGTCAGCGCGGGCGCGGGATTCCGCCTGCTCAGCCGGGAGGGGGCGCTCGTCGTCAACAATCTTCTCCTGTCCGCCATTCTGGGTGTCGTTTTCATCGGCACCCTCTACCCGGTCGCACTTGAGGGGCTGACGGGCGAGCGTGTGTCCGTTGGTCCGCCCTATTTCGAGGCGGCGCTCGTCCCCCTGATCCTGCCGCTCCTCATACTGATGGCCGTGGGACCGCTGCTCAGCTGGCGCAAGATGAACGTCGCACGGCTGAAGTCGCGGCTGCTTTTCTTTGCCGCCGCCGCATTGGTGGTCGCCGTCGCGATCTGGCTGGGCGGCATGCGCTCGGTTCTCGCCATTGCCGGCATCGCCATCGCCGTCTGGCTCGCCATTGCAAGCCTCTCCCTCCTTCGAAAGCGGCCCTCCGCCCGTATCTTCGGCACCGCCGTCGCTCATCTGGGCGCCGCCATCATCGCGGTGGGGGTCAGCGTCAGCGCCGCCGGCTCCCTCGAACGCACGCTCAGTCTTGCACCCGGTGAAACAGCGAACATGGCGGGGTTCGCGGTCCGCATGCTGAACGTGGAACCGACCGCCGGACCGAATTATACCAGCGTCATGGGAACACTGGATGTCGGCCGCGGCACACGCACATATATGCTGATGCCGGAGCGGCGCGCCTTCATCACGCCGATGCAGGTAACGACGGAGACCGACATCCTGCCTTTGTGGGACGGCAATCTCTACGCCGTTCTGGGCGAAGGCTCAGGCGATGGACGCTGGCAGGTGCGGCTGAATTGGCAGCCGATGATCGCGCTGATCTGGATTGGCGGCATTATCGCAGCGCTTGGCGGCGTCGTGGCAATATATGGCGGCCGCGTGCAGCGGCGGCGCGACAGAAGGGGATTGCCCGCATGACGAAGCGCCTCGCCCTCATCATTCCGCTTCTTCTGTTCGTTACTTTCGTGGCGGTGGCGATTTTCGGTCTGGGGACCGACTCCAACCGCCCCATCGAATCGCAAATGATCGGTCAGGCCGTGCCCGATTTCGATCTGCAGGGGCTGGATGCCCAACATCCCGGCCTGTCGTCGCAGGATCTGCGGCAGGGCACCGTCACCCTGGTCAATCTGTTCGGCAGCTGGTGCCTGCCCTGTCGCGTGGAGGCACCTCAATTGGAGCGGTTGAGCGAAGCCGGCATCGTCATCCATGGCATCGCCATTCGCGATGAAGGTCCGGCCGTCACCGAGTTTCTGACGCGCTATGGCGATCCCTTCCGACGCATCGGCATGGACCCACGCGGGCGGATGCAGATCGAACTGGGCGCAAGCGGCGTGCCGGAGACCTTCCTGATCGACGGCACGGGCGTGATCCGCCGGCAATGGATCGGTGTCATCCGCGAAGAGCAGGTAGACGAGATCATCGCAGAGGTTGAGCGGCTGCAATGACGCGTGGCCGCCCCTACCCCGGTCTGATCGTTCTGATCGCCCTGCTGCTCGCCGGCTTTACCGATGTGCCGCTCGCCGATCCTGCGCGGGAAAAGGCGGCGCAGTCCTTGATGCATGAGTTGCGCTGCCTGGTCTGCCAGGGTCAGTCTATCGCCGAATCGGATGCAGAAATGGCGTCCGACATGCGGGGCCTGGTGCGGGAGCGGATAGCGGCGGGCGAGGATCCTATTGAAATCCGAAATTATCTGGTCAGCCGCTATGGCGACTGGGTCACCTTCTCGCCGCCAAAGCGCGGGCCGCACCTGATCCTGTGGCTGGCGCCGCTGCTCTTGCTGCTTGGCGGCGGCCTTCTGGCGGCGCGCATGTTCCGACGGAAACATCCATGAGCTGCGCGACATGAGCTTCGCGTTGCCCCTGCTCGCCATTCTGCTCGTGGCCGCCGCGCTACGCGCCGCGCGTATGCCGGTGGTGGCGGTGGTGATCGTCGCCGTTCTGGGCGGCGGTGCCTATGCCATTACCGGAGTGCCCGGCCTGCCGTCACAGCCGGTCGCTGCCCCCACGCCGCCGCCCGGTAATGCCGCGCGTCAGGCAGAGGCGCAGACGGCCCTTCTGTCCGATCCAGGCAACGTTGCCGCCTGGGCGCAATTTTCCGATTCGCTGATCGCCGAAGGGCGCAGCCTGGAGGCGGTGGAGGGTCTGCGCCTTGCCGTACACGCCATGCCGCAAAGCGCCGATCTATGGATACAGCTTGGCAGCGCGCTGATGTCGCATGGCGACGGCGTCATCACACCTGCGGCGCGTCTGGCCTTCGGCCGCGCGTCGGCGCTGCAGCCGGAACATCCAGCGCCGCCCTATTTCCTCGGCCTCGCCTATCTGCAGGCGGGTGAACCGGACCAGGCCCTTGCCGTCTGGCGTGACCTGGAACAGCGCACGGCGCCGGGGGCGCCCTGGCGCGCCGACCTTCAGGAGAGGATCGGCGCGGCCGAGCGCATGGGCGCCGCGATGGCGACCACGACCGAGTGAGCCGCTCTTATCGGGTGGCCAGCATTTCCTCTTTAATCCGTAACTTTTCTCTCTTCAGCGCGTGCAGGCGGACCTCGTCTGGCAGGGGGCGGTGCGTTTCCGCCTCAATTTTCGTTTCCAGCGCTTCATGTTTCCTGGCGAGCGCATCCGAATATGCCTGACCCATGGTCTAAACCTCCTTGATTGAAGTGACACGGAACGGCTAGCCAATCACAGAAAAATGAGTCTGTCATCCCCGCCCGTCCACGGGCCGGGGCAGGTCGTCGCGGAACTGGTCATGAAGGGCGGCATAATGGAAGAAGGCGAAGCGCGAATCCGCTTACAGGGGGTTTTGGTCGAACATGCCGACCTCGACGCCGCCATCGCCGCGCTGTCACAGCAGGCATCGCCCGACCAGTTGCAGTTGATGCGTCTGAAAAAGCGCAAATTGCAGCTGAAGGACCGCATCGAACATCTGCGCGATATCTTGAATCCCGACATTATCGCATGATCTGGGCCGCATGAGCCCGCTGCGCCGCCTGCCCGATACGCTCGTCGATCGAATTGCGGCGGGCGAGGTCGTGGAACGGCCCGCCTCCGCCGTGAAGGAACTGGTGGAAAACGCCCTCGACGCCGGGGCGACGCGCATCTCCATCGATCTGCAGGAGGGCGGCACCGACCGCATCGCCATCACCGATAATGGCCATGGCATGTCGGCGGAGGAGTTGCGCCTGGCAGTAGAACGGCACTGCACGTCGAAACTGCCGGACGGCGATCTGCAGCACATCGCCACGCTTGGATTTCGCGGGGAGGCCCTGCCCTCCATCGCCAGCGTCAGCCGTTTCGAACTGGCCAGCCGCCCGGCCGGGGCGGACGGCTGGGCAATTCAGATCGACCATGGCGAAATGCTTTCAGACGCCCCCGCCGCGCTGGCGGAGGGGACACGCGTCACGGTGGGCAGTCTGTTCGGAAAAATCCCCGCTCGCCGCAAATTCCTGAAAACGCCGCGTGCGGAAATGGGCGCGATCAGCGACATTGTTCGACGCCTCGCCATGGCGAGAGCCGAAGTGGCGTTCCTGCTCAGCCATAATGGCCGCAAAATGCTGGATGCACCCGCGCCGGGTCTGTCGCTGGAGGGGACAGACCGCATGACCCATGCTCGTGTCGAGCGGCTCGGCACCATCCTTGGCCGCGACTTCACCGCCAATGCCGTCGCGGTCGACATGGAGCGGGAAGGGTTTCACCTCGGCGGCCTGGCCGGCGTGCCGACATTCAATCGCGGCGCGGCGGACCATCAATATCTGTTCGTCAACGGGCGCCCGGTGAAGGACCGGTTGCTCCTGGGAGCGGTACGCGGCGCCTATCGCGACCTCCTCGCCCGCGACCGGCATCCGGTGCTGGCGCTGTTCCTGTCGGTCCCAGCGGAGGAGGTCGACGTAAATGTGCATCCGGCAAAGACGGAGGTTCGGTTCCGCGATGCCGCGCGGGTACGGGGACTGATCGTTAGCGGCCTGCGCCGCGCGCTCGATGCCGATTCGACGCGGACCGCCACAACGGTCAGTCAGGATGCGCTTGCCCGCTTTCAGCCGGAACGCACACCGCTTTCGCTAGATCGGCGCATGTTCGGCGAAAGCCGGGCCAGCTTCATATCGCCGCCATCCTATGCGCAGGAACGGCCATCATATGGCACTGCGGCACAGGACGGCACCCCGCCCTATGCTGCAGTCCGGGAACAGCACGGCGCCGCTGAGGCCGATGCAGACGCCAATACCGCCGATGGTCCGGAGGATCACGCCCACCACCCCATGGGCGCCGCGCGGGCGCAATTGCACAATAGCTGGATCGTCGCGGAGACGGAGGATCATCTGATCCTGGTCGATCAGCACGCCGCGCACGAGCGGCTGACAATGGAAAAGATGAAGGCGAGTGCTGCGACCGGCCACCCGAAGGTGCAGGCGCTCCTGATCCCCGAAGTGGTCGACGTCACCGAGGTCGAAGCAGAAGCGCTGGAAGCGCACGCCGAAGAACTGGCAGCGCTGGGCCTCGAAATCGAAAGGTTCGGCGACACGGCCATATTGGTCCGCGGCGTCCCCGCCCTTCTGGGCACCCGCGCCGATGCGCAGGGCCTGATCCGCGATCTGGCCGACGACATTGCCAGCCTGGGCACCACCCACAGCCTGAAGGAGCGGCTGGACGATCTCTACGCGACCATGGCCTGCCATGGCAGCGTCCGCGCCGGACGCCGTCTCGCCATAGCAGAGATGAACGCGCTGTTGCGCGAAATGGAGGCGACGCCGCATTCCGGCCAATGCAATCATGGCCGGCCCACCTATGTAAAGCTTGCCCGCGCCGACATTGAAAAGCTGTTCGGACGCCGCTGAAGACGCTGTTGCGCGCCTTAATTTAAGGGATGCGGATCGCCATGACGTGCGGCGGCAGCGGATCCGATGTAGCGGGCGGCTGCACAATCGTACCTTGCGCCGCCAGATCGCCCACGAGGGTGGCCGATACCCACGAAGCAAGCTGACGGGCCTGACCATCCTGCGGCCCTGCATCGCTGATGACGGCGGCCCGGGTAAGCGGCGCTTTGACAGCGCGGGTGCCGGCCACCGTCCAGCCCGCCGATTCCAGCGACCTGACCAGACTTTGCGCCCGCCGTTTGCTGGCCCCATTGCCACGCTGATATTCGACCAGCACGGCGGCAGGCCTGACTGTCACGACAGGCTGCGCCGGCGCGTCGTTTCCACTGCTCATATCGGCGACCGATCCTGGCGAACGATCCGGTACAGCGGCCCGCGCCGCTGAACGCCGCGCCGGGGTGCTAGACGCCGTCAAGGAAGTGCGCGCCTCCCTTACGTCATCCGCCTCCCTTCGCTCCTGCGCGTCACGTAGGGAGATATCCCCATCCGCAGGGACGTCGGCGTCGGGCACCATCGCCACCGGCCCCTCACCTGCCGCCATGTCCAGCGTCGGCAGGTCCACGAGTGCATCGCTTCCCTTGCCGGTCACAGACGGCTCGGCAGGACGGTTGCGGTCATTTACCGGTGCGGCGGCGGCCAGTTGGGGCTCGCGCGGCCCTTCCGACGGTGGGGCGGCAAACACCCACAGGGCAATCAGCGACAGCAGGAACAGCCCGGCCGCCAGAATGGCCGTGCGTGTGCGATGGTCGGGGGCGACGCCTGCATCCGCCGCGTCGGCGCTAACGACCTCCGAAGGCGCATTTTCGGAAAAGGCGGGCGTCGGCGCTGGCGCCGCAACTCCGGCTTCTGCGGGTGCGGCATCTTCGGGCCCCGGTTGGGGGACAATCCGGATCGGCTCCCGCTCGCTCTCCGCCGTTCCGGGAATCGTCAGCATCGCGGCGTCCACATCTTCCCGCGTGACCCGGTCGCGGTCCGCAAACATCGCCTCGATCAGGGCGGCACCGGCCAACTGTCGCAGGCGGAACAGGGATCCGTCGGCACCGGCGGCAATATATTCCGACACCTCATCGCCGAACAATTCCGGCGCGCCGCCAGCGGCCACCACCTTTTCGCGCAGATAGGCTTCGACGTCGGCGACACCGATCGGGGGAAGCGGCAGGATATGTGCACCGGGCAGGGCGACCAACCCGCTACCCTCTGTCACCGCCAGGCAAACGGGCAGGTTCCAGCCGCGGGCCGTCGCCAGCACCGTCTTCAGCCGGTCGTCGTTCCAGGCGGGGGCCTCGTCGATCAGCAATATATCCGCATCGATTCGCCTGCCGACCGGCAGTCGCACATCCCGCTGCAGGGTTCGCACCGTGCCACCATGATCGCGCAGTCGTTCGGCCAGAAACTTCAGGGCCGATGTCTTGCCGCCACCGGCACGACCGACCAGGACGATCAGGCGCTCACCCTCCGCCACGGCGCCAACGGCGTCCGCCACCACCCTGTCGATGGAGGCAAGCGGCGTCGCCGGTGCCCCCGCCGCAAAAGGCAGCGTCGACAGACCGAAATGGTCGGAAAGGGCAGTGGTGGCCATGATGGCGTCTCTAGAGCTTTCCCGTGAACCCAGCTTTAAGGAAATTTTAACCTTATAGTCAGTTGGCCCGGCTGATCTCAACGATGGACGTTGCCAGCCGTCGTGCCTCCTGACGGTCATGCGTGACGTAGAGGATGGGCAGGCCGCGCTGGCCACCAATCCGTTCAACCAGACCCATGATCTCCTCGGCGCGGGCACCATCCAGGCTGGAAAGCGGTTCGTCCATCAGCAGGAACTCCGCCCCCGACAAAATCGCGCGGCCGATGGCAACGCGCTTTGCCTCGCCGCCGGACAGGCTGCGCGGCCAGCGAGAAAGCAGCGGACGAACCCCCAGCAAATCGACAATATCGTCCCATTCCTGATGCCCGTCGCGCATGCCGAAACGCAAATTCGCATCCACGCGCATATGCGGAAATAGTCTCGCATCCTGAAAGACATATCCGGCGCGGCGGCGCTCCGGCGGCAGATCCCGATCGTCCCCGAACAGCGTGCGCCCGCCCACGCGGATATGCCCCGCATCCGGCCTTAGAAGGCCCGCCACCATGCCCAAAATGCTACTCTTGCCGACGCCGGAGGGGCCGAACAGCACGGTTATTCCGGGCGGCGTCGAAAAGCGGGCGGCGATCCGCGCCTCCCCCCTTTGCAGAACGACGTCTACGTCAAAGGACATGCAGACCCCTGCCCGCCCGTCGGGCGATGAGTTCAGACAGGATCAGCGCCCCCAGCGACAGTGCGATGGCGATCAGCGCGAGCCTGAAAACGGCATCCTCCGCTCCCGGAACCTGCAGCGCCGTATAGATCGCCAGCGGCAGCGTACGGGTTTCGCCCGGAATGTTGGATACGAAGGTAATCGTCGCGCCGAATTCACCCAGCGCCCTGGCAAAACCCAGCACACTGCCCGCCAGGATCCCCGGCAGGCTGAGCGGCAGCGTGATGGTGCGAAAGGTGCGCGCCGGGCTGGCCCCCAGGGTGCGGGCCGCCTGCTCCAGCCTGCGGTCGACACTTTCCAGGCTGAGGCGGATCGCCCGTACCATCAGCGGCAGCGCCATAACCCCCGCCGCGATGGCGGCACCCGTCCAGCGGAACAGCACGCTGACCCCCATAAGGTCGTTCAGCACGCGACCCACCGGTCCGGCAGGGGCAAAGGCCAGCAAGAGCAGCCAGCCGGTAACGACCGGCGGCAGGACGAGGGGCAGATGCACCAGCCCGTCCAGCAACACCTTGCCGCGAAACCGGCCACGCGCCAGCAGCCAAGCAAGGCCGAAAGCGACGGGGAGGGTAACCAGAATCGCTGCCAGCCCCACCTTCAGCGACAGCAGGACGACGTCCCAAACCGCGCCGGTCACGGTGTCGGCGGCCCAAAACCGTGGCGCCGCAGCGCGCGCTGCCCCGCAGAGGAGGACAGGAACCCTAAGAAAGCCGCCGCCTCCGCATGGCGTGACGATGCCAGACGTGCGGCGTGATATTCGATAGGTGCGTGGCTGCCACGGGGAAAGGCACCCGCGAAAATTACCACGTCGGACGCGCGCCAGTCGGTCGCATAGACCACGCCCATCGGCGCGGCACCCCGCTCGACGAGCGCCAGCGCGGCACGCACATTCTCCGCGCGCGCCAGCCGCCCTTCCACGTCGCGCCAGAGGCCGAGCGATTCGAGCGCCTGCCGCGCATAACGTCCTGCCGGCACTGCATCCGGGTCGGCAAGGGCGAGCGGCCCCGCCTTTAACTGGCGCAAAATGGCGCTGCGTGAACGAACTGGATTACCGGCGGACCTCGCCAGCACAAGAACCAGCCGGTTGGTGGCAAGAACCCGACGGGTGCCGGGACGCAGCCGCCCGCGCCGCTCCACATGATCCATCCACTCCGCATCGGCGGACAGGAACAGGTCGGCGGGCGCGCCGCCCTCAACCTGCCGCGCGAGGGCCGACGTCGCAGCAAAGGACAGGACAGGCCGCTGGTGACCGGCCCGCGTCCAAATATCAGCGGCGTCGGTCAGCGCCTCCTGCATGCTGGATGCGGCAAGCACGAGCGGCCCCTGCGCCATAGCGGGCACGGAGACGAAAAACAGCAGGAGAAGGATCAGCCGGCGCATCGCACACCTCCCTGCCGGATCGTCAGAGGATTTTGAAGCCGTCCATGGCGCAGCGTTCGCTCAGGCGGCGTGTTCGCGCATTCCCGCCAGTAACAGCCAGCCGATACCGTAGGCGAGCGCAAGGCCGGCAAGGACCGTCAGCACGATGGTTATTCGCCGGGGATAAAGCGCGCGTTCCGGCAGATTGGGTTCGACGATGCGAACGACGAACAGATTCTGGCGCAGCGCATCGGAGCGTGCCTTTTCATACATGCCCGCAGCGAGTTCGTAGCGCTTCGCGGCAAATTCCTGCCGCATTCTCAGATCCTCGAAATTGCCGATGGCCGCCGTCAGGCCGCGTCCGCCCGATATGCGCGCCTCTGCCGCCGCAACCTCCGCCTCGACGGCGGCGATGCGGCGACGAAGCGCCACACGCTGCGGACTATCGGCGGCGATGCCCGACATCGCGGCATCCTGGGAACGCAATTGCGCCAACTCCCCGCGCAATGTCGTCTCCAGCTCAGTCCCCGCCCGTCCGGAAAGGGTCGGATCCACCTGTCGTTCAGAGCGGCGATAGGCGGCAAGCGCGCCGGAAACGCGTCCCAGATCGGCCTCCGCCTCGTCCAATTGGCGCCTGGCGGATTCCAGCAGCGCCTCCTGCCCGCGCTCGTTCAGCGCATTGACCCGCTCCTCGCCCAACTGCAGCAGGGTCGTCGTCAAAGCCTCTGCATCCTGCGGTCGGTAGGCACGAACGGCCAGTTCGGTAATGCCGGTATCTATGTCGTAGGCGACATCCACCTTGCCGCGAAAATGCCGGACCAGATCCTCCGCATCGGGATCGGCATACCATAGGCGGGAAATGAAATCGGCCTCTGGCCGGCGAAACAGCGCCGTCAGGTCCAGACGCTCGTCCGCCGCCATGACCGCATCGTGCGAATCGAGATAATCGGCGACGCTGACGGCCTCTCCGCCGCCGCCCAGCGCGCCGCCGAGGCCCACCATCTGGGCAAAGCCCGGCAGGCTGGACCCCGACTGCCCCTGATCGGCCTTGCGGACCAGGAAATGGGCCTCACTCTCATATTGATCGGCCGCGAACAGGAACAGCCAGAGCGCGACGAGGGTCGTGGGCAGCAGCACGATGGCGATGAACCAGCGGTGACGGCGCAGCCATCCCGCGCGCGGCGCAATGTCGGCCTGCTGCAGCAGATAGGGCGGGGTCCGGCTGTCCACGTAGTCCCCCCTATCCGATATGCACGTGTCTGCGAACTGCGCGGATCGACAACAGTCCCAGGAACGTCAGAAGCATGCACCAGAATATGATATATATCGGCTGGACATAATCGTCGCGCGCTGCCGCGAACATGCCATAGCGGATCAGCTCGAACATCTGCGTCATGGGAAACCACGCCATGATGTCGCGATAGACGCGCGGCAGCCAGTCCAGCATGTAAAAGGCCCCCGAAATCGGCAACAAGATATAGCTGATCGGGTGCACGAACTTCGTCACCAGCCGGTTCTCGTTCGTCGCCGCACAGATCAGAAAGGACAGCGCCAGCGACCACCACCACAGCAGGCCGATGCCCGCCAGCAGCGCGAGGGGCCGCTCCGGAGGGTGCGCCAGTTCCGCCAGCGTCGCAATGCCGAACAGAACCGCCAGCACGACGATGGTCGATGCCAGCTCCAGCAGGGCGCGGGCCAGCACCATGTCGAAGATGGATATCTGCCGATGGTACAGCAGCGGCGCATTGGTTTCCAGAACCGCGTCCGCGCGCGTGAAGATGGAGCGGAACATGATGAACGTCGTATAGCCCAGCAGGGCAAAGGGAATGGGGCCGATACTGCCCGTCAGATGGCTGTTGCCGCCAATATGGATCAGCGCCACCATGGCTGCCAGGATCGCCGGTTCCAGAAACAGCCACAGATAGCCGACATTGTCGCGGCCATAGCGGGTATGAATTTCGCGCAGGATCAGGGCGCCGATCACATTGCGCTGAACGGAAAGTCCTTCAGAAAGGGAAGCTGTCGTCATGCGGTGACCGTCTCGGCCACGGAAATGACCGTTTCCAGATGGCTGCGCCAGTCCGGCGCACGCCATTTCGTCATCCGCGACATCTGTGCCGCCCGCCGCCCGCTATCGCAGGTATAATCGAGGATCGCCTGCGCCCAGCCCTCCCCATCCAGCGGCCCCAGGAATTCCGGCACATCGGCCCCCGCCTCATGATGGGCAGGCAGATCGCTGGCGATGACGGGCGTGCCGAGCGACAATGCCTCCGCCACCGGCAGGCCGAACCCCTCCGCAAAGCTGGGCATCAGCAACGCCCGTGCGCCGCGAATCAGGGCATGCAGTTCAGGTTCGGGCAGCGGACCCAGTTCGCGCACATGCGGGCGTGTCAGGGGTCCGCGTTCCAGCATCTTCAATATATGTTCGTTTTCCCAACCGCGCCTGCCCACCACCAACAGCTCCGGAATGGCGTCCGCAGGCATGGTTTCGGCAAAGCGGCGCCAGATTTGCAGCAGCAGCATGTGATTTTTGCGCGGCTCTATGGTGCTGACACAGATGAAGAAGGGACGCTTCCTTTGTGCCCGGTGGCCGAGCGGCGGTACGTCGATCCCCAGCCGCGATGCGTGGATCGCGGGGTGTCGTTCGCCCTGCCAGAACTGGGCAAGCTCCACGGCGGTCGCAGCACTGTTCGTAACGAGCGCCGCCGTCTGCCGCTTCAGCGTTTCAAGGCGGCAGTGGTGCCGCGCCGTCCCCGCCGGCCGCGCATATTCGGGATGGGTCAGCGGAATAAGGTCGTGCACCAGCGCCACCGTTCGTGTTCCCAGCGTTCGATTCATGCGGGCGAACCGGGCCGGGCGGTGCAGGTTGCTGGGAGACGCAAGGATAAGGGTACCCCCCGGGGCAGGCGCGGACAGGCGGGGCATCGTGCGCAAAAATGGTTCGACGGAGGCTGCCAGGCCATAAGGTCTGCCACTCGTCCATTTCGCCTGCTCCCGTTCCAGGAAGAACGCCACGTCCGAGGGGTCCAGCCGACCGAACAGGCCGGTTGGATGACGCGCGACGAAGCCGAGGGTCTTGCCCAGCATCTGCGGCAGGTGCGTTGCATAGGCCATTTCCACCCGGTCCACGCCGGTGGGGGCGGGCTGATGCATGCGGGACATCAGACGCGACAGGTCGAGATAGAATCTGGCGTCGCCCCGAAAAATCGCGGGCGCACGGACAACCGGCCGCGCCGCGGGGGGGATATCCAGGGTTAGCGTTTCACCATCCGGAGAAATGCGCCTCATGCCGACAGCCTTCTTTCCTGAACAAGCGAGAGGGCGGGTTTCAGCAGCTTTGCCGCCGCCGATTCGACCAGCAGAGCCAGACCGGCCTCGCTGCCATGATCCCCCGGCACTTGGGCGTCATGGATGACCATTTTGTGAAACGCGGCAAACAGATCCGCGTCGGGTGCCTGCGGTGCGGTCCAGAAACTGGCCAGCGATCCCCGATGTGTCAGACCGGGAACGTCGTAAATCGCCTTGCCCAGGGCCTTTACCGGCAGGCCCATTGCCAGCCCCTGCAGTGCCGCGGTCGAATTGACCGTGACCATGCCCTGGGCCCGGTGCAGCATGTCGGTCAAATCGCCCGTGGGCGCGAAGATCAGCCGGTCGCCGAACAGGCGCGCGGGCCAGTCGACGCCGCCATTGTCGTGGGGATGCCGCTTTATCAGCAGCCAGACGTCGGACGACGCATTTTCGGCAAAATCCGTCAGGATCCCCGCCAGGGCGTTCCGCATATTTCCGTAGCGTGAATGGCTGCGAAGCTGAAAATCGGCATCCATTTGCAAGGGCAACACGAAATAGCGGCGTCCGGCGATGGCGGCGCACGCCTGCCTTGTGCGTTCGCCGTCGTTGCGATTGCGCAGCCAGCCACCGGCATAGGAAATCCCCTCAGCCAGGGGTGCAAGGCCCCGGTGCCATCCACGATGCGGGAAGCGGCGCGTCGCGACCCCGACATGCGCGCGGGCATAATAGCCAAATGTGCCCCACCCCTTCTGCCTTCCGGCAGGCGGCAGCGCGGGCGGCGGCGATAGCGGCGGCAACTGGGCAGCGCGGGAATGAATGGCTTGCGGAGTGCGAGGCAGGGGCGAATATCCGTTCACGCCCCCCCGCTCCAGGGTCATGTAGCCGGGGCGAAAATATGCCTCCTCGAAAACGTGGGCGGTGATACCGCGATCAATGGCGGCATCGATTGCCACCCTATGATCACGGCGGCAATCGCCATAGACCACCAGGTCCGTCGTACCGATCCCGTCCATGATCGCAGCGATATTGGCGGGCCACTCCGCCGGGCGGGTGCGGATTTTCCGGCCCGATGGCCAGTCGTGCCGGTCACCAGCGTTCAGGTTCAGACGCAGCACGGCATGGCCCGCCGCCTCGATTCGCGCGCCGAGGCGACGGAAAAATGGCCCCTGCGGCCCCTGAAGGAAAAGAAAACGCCGCATAGTCAGGCGAACCCCCTCAGCGCGGCGGTCACGCGCCCCTGCATGCGTCGCGCCCGCGTCAGGATGGTTACCGGCGCGGCGTGCCCCGCCTCTAGCCGCGACACCAGCACCTCCGGCGGACAGGGCAACGATGTGACGGGGTCCAGATAACGGGGATAGAGGATCAGCGTGGCCGCCGCCAGTTCTGCCAGCGTACGGCGACGCGTGCGGCGGGCCGGCACCTCGCCAAGATCGCGGGTCAGCCCCCACCCTGCGTAAAAGGGCGCGCCATAGGTGGTGACGGGAATGCCGCGCAGCAGCGCTTCGAACCCTGTCTGGCTGGTCAGGCTGTGTACCTCATCCACCTGCCCGAACAGCGTCGTCAGACTGGCATCGCGCACGACGGTGTCCGCCAGCCGGTCCGCCTCTGCCGGACGAGGGCCGCCCGCGCGCAAACCTGCCTCGACGTCCGGATGCGGCTTGAAGATGATATGGGCATCGGGGCGCGCGGAGCGGACGGCAACCAGCAGGGCGGCATTGGTCGCGATTCTGCCGCCGCCCAGGCGCACGGATCGGTCATCCTCCACCTGGCCGGGGACAAGGATCAAAGGCCGCCCGCGCGGCAAGGTAACGGCTTGACCGCGTGCGCCATATTTCACGATGTCGGCGGCGACGATGCGCGCGACGAGCGCCTCCGCACGCCGGGTCAGGGACGCGTCGATATCCGCGGTTTGAAGCAGATGCTCCAGATCGCTGGGCCGGGAGGGATCGTAATAGATCCCGCGCGTATCCACGACGATGGAAAGGGGGGCGTTCAGCTCTGCGCCGAGGCCGCGCGACCGGATGAATCCGTCCTCTATCTGTATGTCGCCGGGGGCGGGCGCCACTCGACTGGGCCACACCGCACGGGCATCTCCCGCCGATGATCCGGAATGCCAAAGAAAGCGCCCGATGGTGCGGCGTTTCCAGGCGCGAACGCCCTCGACCCGCGCAATCCTGCGATTCACGCCCTGTTGTGCAGCCCACATGTCCGAAAGGGCAAGTGCCTGCTCCAGGGTGCTGGGGTTACCGTCGAAGGGGCAGAAATAGGTCATCTCGCCCTCCTGCTCCCGCAACATCCGGCGCCGGATAGCCGGCATCCACGGAAAGTCCGGAATTTGGGGCTGGCGTTGCGGGGGGAGTGTCACATATTGCCTATACATAGGAACTGGCCGGATGGCGGACAGCATACGGGATCGTGAGCCCCTTGGCTGTGCCGGGGAGTCTAGCTGCACTCCCCCGGATTACCAGAGCCTGTACAGTCGGATGCGCGGCACCTATTCCCGCGCACGCCGTTGATCACCAACCAACGCTGCCGGGACGCTGATGACCGATGGGATCCAGACATTGATATCGGACGCCGGCTATGCCGGCATTGCGCTGCTGATGTTTCTGGAAAACCTGTTTCCGCCCATCCCGTCAGAGGTGATCATGCCGCTGGCCGGATATGCCGCCGCGCAAGGGAACGACATGTCGCTGTTCGGGGTCATCATGGCAGGCAGCGTCGGATCGCTGATCGGAATGACCTTTTGGTATTATGTCGGCCTGTGGGTCGGCGAGGAAACATTGCGCCGGGTCGCGATACGGCATGGACGGTGGCTGACCACCTCCACGCGTGACCTGGACCGGATCGATCGCTGGTTTGAACGTGGCGGACGCTGGGCGGTGATGATCGGGCGCTGTGTCCCTACCATTCGCACCCTGATCAGCGTTCCGGCGGGTATTTTCGCCATGCCGCTGCGGCAATTTCTACCGCTGACATTCGCGGGGGTCTTCATCTGGGACGCGGCGCTCGCCTGGCTGGGCCATCGCCTGGGCAGCGATTATGCCGTCGTCGACCGGTATCTCGGCCCCCTGTCTATCGCGGTCATCGGCCTGATGCTGATCGTCTATATCTGGCGCGTGATTAACTTCAACAAGACGCACGGTCGCCTCTGATCGCGGATCACGTGGACACGGCGCCTGCCGTGCCTACGGCAAAACACCCTGTTCTGCGGATCCGCAAAACAGGGTGCTGCGTCATGCAATCTTCAGCAGATCGCATCGGACCGTTTATGGCCGATAATAGACCCGAACTTCTTCACGATATTCGATGCTGTCGAACTCCGGTGCATCGTCCTCTTCGAACCGCGGTGCATTTTCCAACTGATCCTTCGTCACGGCGAGGCGATAGGCATCCTCCTCCGTGTCATAATCGAGGATAGGCCAGGGCAGCGGGAAATAGCTGGCGCCAAAGCCCATCACTCCGCCGAACTGCAGGACGGCATAGGCGACGCGGCCGGTATATTTATCTACCATGAAGTTCTTGACGGTACCGATCTTCTGGCCCGACTGGTCAACGACAGCCGTTCCTTCGACCTTGTCGGAGGAAATCAGGCGGACATCCTCATCGGTCTGCAGGCGCAGTTCGAAATCGTCGCCATGCGACCCACGACGTTTCCAGAACGGATCCTCGCCGCTCTCATCCTTGCGCTTCTTGTATTTCGCGCCAGCCGCAACACCCCCCGCCAACGCAGCGAGGCCCAGCGCGGCACCGGCGCCGATGCCGATCTTGTTCCAGTCCCAGCTACCGCCCGGGATACGCTTCAGCTTGGCATGGGTATATTTTTCGCCCAACGTCTTCCCTTCGCCCGCGTCGACCAGCGGCCGGGCCTGGGCGATCAGCGCTTCGTGACGAGCGCAAAGCTTGTCCAGCTGCTGCAGCACGACCTCGAATTCCTTCGTCCATTCCGGGTTATCCTTGTTCGTGCGATCCAGCGCATTCAGATCGCGGCGCATGGATTTATGATGCTGCTCGATCTCGTGGACGACGGCGCTGGTATCGCCCTGCTTTTCAAGCGGCGGGAACACCACGTCCTCGACGGCGGCCAGATGGCGACGCAGCAGCGTATCGAACAGATCGAACTGATTGTCACGGCTGGCGGGGCCAGAGCCCCCCATGCTGCCGAGCACGTCCTTCCCCAGCGCCTTAATGTCTGCATGATCGTGTTCGATCTGTGTCCAGATATCCATATCGTTGCTCCTGATGCGTTTATTTCTCTCCTCTTGAACGAGGCGCAGGGCAGCGAGGTTCCGCACCGGAGCGCGCGCGCCAGAGATAGGCGTTTCAAGCTTCGCAAAAGCGCAATCAGGCTGCATCAGGCGTGTGCGAACGCCTGATCCAGGGCATCGTTACCTTCCAGGCGGCCCTTACCCCCCTTTTTTGCACGATAGAGCGCCGAATCAGCCGCGGCCAGCAGATCGGCGGCACGTCGCCCATTCCATGGTGCCACAGCCGCACCGATGCTGGCCCCGGCGCGAAGGGACAGACCATCGATCAGAACCGGGGTCTCCAGTTCGTTCAGGAACCGGACCGCAATGGTGTTCAGCATGTCCCCTACGTTCGATCCTATCAGGATAAGGGCGAATTCATCACCGCCCAGTCTCGCCGGAAGCGCGGTATGAATTGCCTGAAGGTCTTTCAAACCTGCAAGTCCCGACGTCATGGCTAGATTCAGCCGACGTGATATTTCCTCTAGAAAGACGTCACCGACGGGATGGCCATGTGTGTCGTTGATCGACTTGAAATCGTCGAGGTCGATCAGAAGAAGTCCGGTTTCGCGAAACGACGTCTTGCCGTCCTGCATCTGGAATGCCGCTGCTAGGCAATTGTCGAAGGCGCGGCGGTTCGGCAGCTTCGTCAGCGGATCATGATGCGCGACATGGGTCAGTTGCGCGATCGTCAGCGACATTCCCGTCAGCCCCCGCGCCAGCTGCGCGACCTCGTCATTTCCCTTTACATCCAGTGCAATCGCCTCTCCCTCCCGGGCGCGATTCACCATGTGCCCCAGCGTCGAAATGGGCCGAACGATGCGCTTCGCCAATATCCAGGATGCCGCCAGAACCACCAGAAAGATCAGACTGCTCAGACCTGCGATCTTCCAGGCAATTGTCTGATAATGTTTGCTGGCTTCTGAAATGGGAAATCTCAGGCGCATGACGTAATCGTCGCCCTCGATCAGGCTGGGCAGCGGGATCAGGTTTTCGACATATCCACCGCGCACGGGCGCCGTTGGGCTCTGCGCCACCGCAGATTCTCGCTGAGCCGAAGACCCAAGGACCGATTTCATCAGACGGCCCTGCAGAAACTTTACCGGCGAAGCGCGCGATCCACTGCCATCATTTCCGTCCAGTCGATTGCCGAACAGCACCCAGCCGATCGTCAACGGCGCGCGCACCGGCTCCGCCGACACCCAATATGTCGCGTCGCTAATGTTGAGTGTGCCGGTGCGGCGTCCGGATTCCAGCGTACCGCTAAGGCGGGAACCCAGGTCGTCAATCTCGTCCGACGTGCCATGCACTTCCCCGTCCTGCGTTATGAACAGCGCGAGGGGCCGCTGATTTCTTGCGGAAAGATTGCGGAGGGCGGATTCAATCGTTGGACCATGAAAACTTGCCGCCGCCCTTATGAACCCAAAGTCCCGCGCAAGAAGAGCTGCCTCCTTGTGCATGGAGGCCGAAGATGCCTGCCATTCCCGCACCAGATTGCCCGTAGCGGACCGAACATCCGCAAGGGCATGATTTGCCGCGTGGGTATGAATAACCGCGCGCGACGAAAAAAACAAAACTATCAAAGATATGCCGAACAAGGACGCAAACATAAGCGTCAGCTTCAACGACATGTCGTTTAGAAGTTTCATTCCGCTCCGCCCTTTTTACAAAGCGGCCCCATTCGATCGCCAAATGGTAAAGCGGAACGTGTTAATTTCTATTAAAACTTACATTAATCTGGGTCAGTTACGGACGCAGAATCCGCCATTCCGGTAGAAAGCAGAAATGACAGTGACATTAACAATATAAATGCACCGAACGCGCGGTGCACTTACTTGCCTATCCCAAAGCTCTCACCAGAATGACGACTTTCCATCAAGTCCGTCAGTTGAGCAATTCAACCGCCATGGCAGTCGCCTCGCCGCCGCCAATACACAGGCTGGCGATGCCGGTCTTTCCCCCTCTTGCCTTCAATGCGTGCACAAGAGTCACGAGAAGTCTTGCACCACTGGCACCTATCGGGTGCCCCAGAGCGCAGGCACCGCCATTTACGTTCACCCGGTCTTCGTCCAGCTGTAGATCACGAATCGCTGCCATGGCGACAACGGCAAAGGCTTCGTTCACCTCCCACAGATCCACGTCGCCAGCCTTCCAGTCCAGCTTTTCAAGCAGCTTTTGACATGCCGGGATGGGCGCGGTCGAAAACCACGCCGGCGCCTGCGCGTGGGTGGCATGACCCAGAATCCGTGCCAGCGGGGTCACGCCGCGCTTCTCCGCCTCCGATTCCCGCATCAGGATCAGCGCAGCGGCGCCGTCCGAGATGGAGGAAGCATTCGCGGCGGTGATCGTGCCATCCTTTCGGAAGGCAGCCTTCAAAAGCGGGATGCGGTCTGCGCGGGCGGCGCCCGGCTGCTCGTCGGTCTCGACGACCGTTTCGCCCTTCCGATCGCTGACGGTGACGGGCGTCACCTCGTCGGCAAAGTCACCGGATTTGATGGCCTGCAGCGCCCGCTCCAGCGAACGGATGGCATAGGCGTCCTGCGCCTCTCTCGTGAACTGGTATTTCTCCGCGCAGTCCTCGGCGAAGCTGCCCATCAGCCTGCCCGGTTCATAGGCGTCTTCCAGTCCGTCGAGGAACATATGATCCTTGACCTCGCCATGGCCCATGCGCAGCCCACCCCGCGCCTTCGGCAGCAGATAGGGCGCGTTGGTCATCGACTCCATGCCGCCCGCCACCATGATGTCGGCGCTGCCCGCCGCGATCATGTCGTGCGCATCCATCGCCGCCTTCATGCCGGACCCGCACATCTTGTTGACGGTGACCGCGCCGACGCTTTCCGGGAGGCCCGCGCCCAGAAGCGCCTGGCGCGCGGGCGCCTGCCCCTGTCCCGCGCCGAGGACGCAGCCCATCGTACCCTGATCCACATCCTCACCCGACAGGCCCGCCTGCGTCATGGCTGCGCCGATGGCGGCACTGCCGAGCTGGCTGGCGCTCGCCCCCGACAGGGCGCCCTGAAACCCTCCCATCGGGGTGCGCTGTGCGGCGACGATTACGATTGAGTCTGTCATGGGGAAACCTTTCCTGAAGCGAGCATTACTGCGTGTTTTGGAATTCCAGATAGTGAGCCGGGTGCGCTCCCACCAGATTGTCCTCCCAGCCGGCAATACCAGGACGGACAAGCGACCAGCGTATGGGTGAAAACAGCGGGATGATCGGGGCATCCTCTGCAATCAGGCGCGCGGCCCTGCGGATCAGGTTAATGCGGGCCGCGCCGTCGACCTGCTGTGCGGCCTCCGCCAGCAGGCTGTCGGCGTCTGGGTTGCAATAACCGCCCAGCCGTTCGGCGCATGTGAAGGGTTCCAGAAAGAATTCCGGAATAGCGGCGGGCGCGATGCGTTCGGTCAGGGCAAGATCATAGTCGCCGCTTTCGATCGCGCGTCGATGCTGCTCCGACGAACGCTTATAGGCGCGAAGTGAGATCCCCAGCGGACGCCAGTCATCGGCCAGCCAGGCCAGAACCTCCTCATGCGCGTCACCCTGCGGTATGGCGACGTCCAGCGTCAGGGGACGATCGGGACCATATCCGGCCTCCTGCACCAGACGCCGCGCCTCCCCCATCCGGACCTCTGGCGACCAGACTGCCCAGTCGGGCACGGCGCCGGCATAGGCCTCCGGCAGGGTGGGGGCGAGCGGACCGAAGGCCGGCTGCATTCCGTCCAGCGCGAAATAATCCCGCACCAGGATCTGGCGACCGGCCACCATGGCCAGCGCCCGCCGAATGCGGACATCGGTCAGGGGGCCGCCGGACGTACGGGCCAGATAGCCATAAAGGCCCAGCGTCTGTTCAAGACGCAATGCGGGAACAAGAGCATCCGTGCGAGAGCGGCGCAGACCCTGAATGCTGCCCCCGGTCACGATATCCGTGCGCCCCTCTTCGAACGCGCGGATGGCCTCCCCGACGGGCAACACTTCCAGCGAAATCGGCTGGCGCGGCTCCTCCTCATCGTCGAACCAATAGGGGTTCGCCACCAGAAAACCATCATTCCGTCCCTGCGCATAGGGGCCGGAGGGCGGCGGCGTTTCTTCCTTTCGCACGATCGCCATGGAGGGATGCGCCAGCAGCGACAGCAGCAGGGGGTCCGGTCGATCGAGCGTAATCACGACGACGCCCGGACGCGGGTCGTCAACGCCCAGCATTCGGGGCGGCTTGCGGTTGCTGGCGACCGCATCCGCCTCTTGGATGGCCATCAAATAGGGCTTCATGGGCTGGTGAGAGGCTGGCGCCAGATTACGTCGCATGACCGCAACCACGTCGCCCGCCGTGATTTCCCGCCCGTCGGGCCAGGATGCCTGCTCTAGCCTGAAGATATAGGTCCGGCCCTGATCGAGGACGCGCCAGCTGGACGCGAGCGCTGGCACGATGCGCCCGTCGGCCGCATGCGCCGTCAGCCCGGTATGCAGTGCCTCGGTACGATAAAGGTCCGCACCGAACATGCCCGGCGCCTCCGTACCCTCCGCGCTGAGCATCGTGATGCGAATCGGCGCATCGCCACCGCTGTCCGGCGTCGACATATCGCACGCGCTCAGCAACAGCAGCAAAAGGAGGGCGACACGCATGTTCATCAGATAGGGGAGGGCATGCACATGCCACAAGCGACTTTGCGTGGGATTCCACCTGCTGCTAGAGCCGCAAGCATGACCCTGGTGCGCAACACACTCGACCTGATCGGCAATACTCGCCTCGTCCGTCTGGCCGGCCCGTCGGCCCGAACCGGATGCGAAATCTGGGGCAAGTGCGAATATGAAAATCCAGGCGGCAGCGTGAAGGACCGCGCGGCGCTGTTCATGATCGAGGCGGCGGAACGCGACGGGCGCCTGCAACCCGGCGGCACGATCGTCGAGGGGACGGCAGGCAATACCGGCATCGGCATCGCCACGGTGGCCAATGCGAAGGGCTACAAGACCATCATCGTCATGCCCGACAATCAATCGCCAGAGAAAATGGCGACGCTGAGGGCGCTTGGCGCCGAGCTGGTGCTAGTGCCGCCGACGAAATACGCCGACCCTGAACATTTTCAGCACCGGTCCCGCCGCATGGGCGAGGAGACCCCGGGCGCCATCTGGGCGGGGCAGTTCGACAATGTCGCCAATCGGCAGGCACATATCGAAACGACGGCGCAAGAAATCTGGACCGCCCTCAATGGACGCATTGACGGCTTCACCTGCGCGGCGGGGACCGGGGGCACCATTTCGGGCGTCGGCATGGGCCTGAAAGAACGCTCCCAAGACGTGACCATTGCGCTGACAGATCCCCATGGCGCGGCCCTTTACAGCTATTACACCGAGGGGGAGCTCAGGTCGGAGGGCAGTTCCGTTGCGGAAGGCATCGGACAGGGACGCATCACCGCGAATCTGGAAGGGGCGCCCATCGACCTGGCATTCCGTGTCTCCGATCAGGAGGGGCTGGACGTCATCCGGCAGATAAATTCCGAAGAAGGCCTTTGCCTCGGCCTCTCTTCCGGCATCAATATCGCCGGTGCGGAACGTCTGGCGACCGAGCTTGGCAAAGGATCCACCGTGGTGACGATGCTGTGCGACAGCGGCTTCCGGTATCTGTCCACCATCTGGAACCCGGAATGGCTCAAAGAAAAGGGGCTGACCGCGTGAGGATGCCGACCCCCTGATGCGGCCGCTGGCGCGCTTCGAAAATGTGGGTCTGCGCTATGGCACGGATGCCGAAGTGCTGCGCGACATCAGCTTTCGGCTGGACGCCGGGACATTCATGTTCCTGGTCGGGGCGTCGGGTGCGGGCAAAACGTCGCTGTTGAAGCTGCTGTATCTGAACCGCCGCCCGACACGGGGGCGTGTCACCCTCTTCGGAGAGGATATCGGCAGCATAGAGCGCAAGAAACTGCCCGCACTTCGCCGCCGCATCGGTGTCGTATTTCAGGATTTCCGTCTCGTCGACCATCTCAGCTGCTTCGACAATGTCGCCCTGCCGCTACGGATCGAGGGCGTCGTCGAAAGCGAGGTGCAGGCACATGTCGGCGAACTGCTGGAGTGGGTCGGCCTGACGAAACGTGCCCATGCCCGACCGCATACCCTGTCCGGCGGCGAGCAGCAGAGGCTGGCCATCGCGCGCGCAGTCATTGCGCGGCCAGATTTGCTGCTGGCCGACGAACCGACCGGCAATGTCGACCCCCAAATGGCGCAGCGCCTGCTGCACCTGTTCCAGGAATTGAACAGGCTGGGAACGACGGTGGTGGTGGCCACCCATGCCGTACATTTGTTGCCGCAGGTGCCAACGGCCATGGTGCTGCGGCTGGACCGGGGTGAAATGCGCGACCCCACCGGCTCGCTGCGTCACCCCCCGGGCAGCCAGAGGCAAGCGGCCATCCATGAAGCCGGAAGGGCGGCCGAATGATCCCCGACTGGATTCGGCCCCGCGCCGAACGCTTTCGCTTCCTGCCGGCGGAACAGGCCGCACGCGGGTCGCTGCCGTGGATCGTCGCCCTGATGGTTGCCCTGGCGGTGCTGGGAATGGCGGCCGGCATTTCGCTCGTCTCGGGCGTCGGCGTGATGAAAGATGGGCTGGCACAGCGCTTCACCGTGCAGATCGTGGAGCCCAACCCAGACATACGGGCCGATAAAGTGGCCGCGACCGTCGCCGCGCTGGAAGGCAGAGACGGTATCTCCCGGATTCGCGTTCTGGAAACCGCGGAGCTGCGCGAGCTGCTGGAGCCATGGCTGGGTAGCGGCAATGTCGGAGAGGATCTGCCGCTGCCGGCGATGATCGATGCAGAGGCGGAATCGCCTGCCCTGCTGAACCACGTCGCCGCCAGCCTGGAACGGGATGTGGACGGCGCGCGCGTCGATGATCATGCCGGCTGGCTGGCACCGGTCGCGCGCCTGGCGTGGGTATTGGCCATCGTCGCCCTGGCCGCGGCACTGCTGCTGACGGCGGCAATGGCGGCGATCATTGTCCTGGGTGTGCGCGCGGGCTTGACGCGACATGCCGAGACAGTGGATGTCCTGCATCTGATCGGCGCGGAGGATCGCGTGATTACCCAATTATTCCAGTATCGGTTCGGCATGGTGGCGGCACTTGGCGCGGTAACGGGGTTCCTGGTGGCCTTGCTGCTGATTTTCGCAATAGGCAGGTTGATCACCGCGCTGGGCAGCGGTCTGGTGGCGGCGGCGGGTCTGCCATGGTGGGGCTGGGTGATGGTCGTGATGGTGCCGGTCGTGGCGGTCATGCTGTCCACGATCACCGCCCGCATCACGGTCGAACGCAGTCTGGCGGATGTGCTTTAGATGCGCGTGCTCCTGAAACTTGCGCTGGCCGTTCTGTTGCTGTGGATCGCGGGCTTCGTCGCCTTCATGCTGATGCTGCCGGATCCCGCGCCGCTGGACGAGAAGACCGACGGCATCGTCGTCCTAACGGGTGGTCCCGGGCGGCTGGCAAGGGGTGTCGAGGTTCTGCGAGAGGGCAGTGCGGAACGCCTGCTGGTTTCCGGTGTCGACCCGGTCGTGCGGCCCGTCGACCTGGCCACCGAGCTGGAAGTCGACCAGCGCCTGTTTGAATGCTGCATCGACCTGGGCAAGCGCGCCGCCGACACGGCCGGCAATGGCGCGGAGATCGCCGCCTGGGCCCGCACTCGTGGCTACAGTTCGCTGCGGGTGGTCACGGCCGCGGACCATATGCCGCGTGCGCTGATCGAACTGGAACGGCGGCTGGAGGATCGCGTCCGCATCCTGCCCGACGCAGTCCCCGTCGCGGGTGGCATCAAATCGCTGCTGCGCGAATATACCAAATTTTCCGCGCGGCGCATCGCCGAGGCGGTGGCCACCGTCGAGCAGGGAGACAGCAGCACATGATCCTGCTTCGCAATGTGATTTTCACGCTGTTCTTCTATCTGGGCAGCATCGTCATGGTGGTGACGGCGGCCATACGTGCGCTGTTTTCCCGCAGGCAGGCGCAGAAGGGGGCATCGGCCTGGTCCGCCTATGTCATCTGGCTGGCGCGCATCATTCTCGGCATTCGGTTCGAAATCGAAGGCGCCATTCCGGCAGGAACCGTCATCGTGGCGGCAAAGCACGAATCGAATCTGGAAACGATGGCCCTCCCCTCCCTGTTTCCGTGGCCCGCCGTCGTGATGAAGGCGGAACTGGAAAATATCCCCGTCTGGGGCTGGATCGCACGTCGTCACGGATCGCTGTTCGTGGACCGGCAGGCGGGCGCCGCCGCCATGCGCGTAATGCTGCGCGCAGCGGAAAGGGCGCGTGAGGAGGAACGCCAGATCGTCATTTTCCCGGAGGGAACGCGGACTCCGCCCGGAGAAGCGCCGCCGCTACGCGCAGGGATTGCCGGATTATATCGCCTGCTCAAGCTACCCGTCATTCCCGTCGCACTGGAAAGCGCCCATGTATGGCCGAAATCGGGTGCGAAGCGCCCCGGCGTGGTGCGCCTGCGCTTCATGGACCCTATCCCGCCGGGCCTGGGCCGCGAGGCGTTCGAAGCGCGGCTGCACGCCGCGATCAACGAGACACCATGAGAAACGCACGTCCCTTTCTGCTGGCTCTGGCGCCGCTCCTGATCGGGCTGGCCGCCTATTATATATATTGGCGGGGACAGGCCGAGATGTTGGCAACGTCGATCGAACGGATCGTCGGTCACGCACCGGATATTACCGGATTTCCCTATCGCCTGAGCGCCGATCTGAATGCCATTCAGCTAAGTCGCGGCGGCGACGCCACACGGGTCGACCTTTCGGCTGCGCATAGCCAGATCGACAGCGGCCCCCTGCGTGGCGCGCTCTATGTCGGATATCTGACCCAGATCCGCATAAATGCAGAGGCGGCAGGCATCGGCCAGTTACGCCTGACCGCGCCCGACGCCCGCGCCAGCCTGCGGGCGAACGAGTTCATCGACCGTCTGTCGGTGCAGTTCGAGGAGGTTGAAATAGACTCTTCCCTGCTGGACCGGCCGATCCAGGCCGCGCCGATGGAATTCCATTTTCGCGAGACGCCGAACCCCACACCGGCGGACACTGCCACCGGGCCGGGACAGGCGGAGGCGCGGATTGCCGGCACATTCAGCTTGGCCGACCGGCGGCTGGCGCTCGCCCTTCCCATCAGGATTACTGCGGATGCCCCGCTAAGTTCGCTGGCCGGCTGGACGAACGGCGGCACCATGGAGATTGATGGCGGCACGCTCAGTTCTGCGTCGGGAGACGCGGTGGCTGGGTTCGACGTGACGCTGGTTCCGCTGCCGGGGGGCGAATTGCAGCTGGCGGGAACGCTTAGCACCGATTGCCCCGCCACCGTCGCGGCGGTGATCCAGGGTTCCGCCCTGCCAGCCCAGGAATTTCGTCAGCGCCGGCCTGCGGAATTCGCCCTTGGCGGCTCGCCCACGCAGATCAGTCTTCAGCGTCTGCCCGGCCCTTCGGGGGGGAGCGTCCGAAGTCAGGAGCCGCCGTGTCCTGACCTGCGTCGATAACGCGGCGGCGCGTTTCCCGCGTCGTTTCGAAATGCTTGAACAGCATATCGCCATCGTCCCAGCGAATGGCGCGTTGTAATGCCGTCAAATCCTCGGTGAAGCGCTGCAGCACGTCCAACACGGCATCCTTATTGGCCAGAAACACATCGCGCCACATCGTCGGATTGCTGGCGGCAATGCGGGTGAAATCGCGAAAGCCGCCAGCGGAATATTTGATCACTTCCGAATTGGTGACCTCTTCGACATCGGACGCCGTACCCACGATGGTATAGGCGATCAGGTGCGGCAAATGACTGGTCACCGCCAGCACGATATCGTGATGCGCAGCGTCCATGATTTCGACATCGCTGCCCAGCCGCCGCCAGAATTCCGACAGGCGCTCGACCGCAACGGGATCGGCCGCGTCGGCGGGGGTCAGAATGCACCAGCGGCTCTGAAACAGCTCGGCAAACCCCGCATCCGGCCCGGAATTCTCCGTTCCCGCAACAGGGTGCGCCGGGACGATGCGCCCTGGATGCGGAATATTGTCGTTCAGCCAGCCAGCCACGCGGTTCTTAACGCTGCCGACATCGCTGACGACGGCCTCATCCGGCAGATCGGCGGCAATCTCCTTCGCCACCGCCTCCGTCGCCTGCACGGGAACGGCCAGGATCACCAGATCGGCGTCGCAGACGGCGGCGCCTGCACTGTCCGTGATGTCGTCGAACAGATTGAGCGCGTCGGCGCGCGCGCGCACCTCGGCATCGGCGTCATAGCCGGTCAGGCGAACATCGCGCATCTCCCTCCTGACCGCGCGCGCCAGGGAGGAGCCGATCAACCCAAAGCCTATGATCGTTACGCGGGAAAAGGGCAGCATCAGGCCTGACCGACAAAGTCCTGCAGCGCATGGATAACGATGCCGGTCTCGTCCTCCGTACCCACCGAAATCCGCAGGGCATGGGCAAGATCCTGGCTGGGCAGCCAGCGCGTCAATATGCCTTGGCCGGTGAAAAACTCGTTGGCGCGCTCTGCGGTCAGCGCCCCTTCTGGTGGGAATTCGACCAGTACGAAGTTCGCCGCAGACGGGATCGGCCGCAGGCCGTGATTGCCGAGCGCCTGGACCGCATCGGTAAGGCGCGCGCGCTGCTCCGCATTGTCACGGCGGCAACGGTCAACGAATTCCTGGTCGGACAGCGCCGCGATGGCGGCGGCCTGCGCCTGGCTGTTGACGTTGAAAGGGCCACGGATGCGGTTCAGCGCGGCAATCACCTCCGCCGGGCCATAGGCCCATCCAACACGCGCGGCGGCAAGGCCGTAGATCTTTGAAAAAGTGCGCGTGGTGACGACATTCTCATATTTGCGCGCCATTGCGATGCCATCTTCATAGGCCGCATCGTCGATATATTCGGCATAGGCGGAATCGAGCACCAGCAGAACATCGTCGGGCAGACCGGCATGAAGCCGCTCCACCTCCTCGCGGTCGATCATCGTACCGGTCGGATTGTTCGGATTGGCCAGATAGACCAGCCGCGTCCTGGGCGTGACCGAGGCCAGCAGCGTATCGACGTTGGCCGTATAATCGCGGTCCGGCGCCGCCACCGGCGTCGCGCCCGCGCGCTGGGCAGCGATGGGATAGACCATGAAGCCGCGATGCACATAAAGCACCTCGTCGCCCGGCCCGGCATAGGCCTGCGCCAGCAATTGCAGCAGTTCGTCGGACCCCGTGCCGCACACGACACGGTCGGCCTCCAGCCCGTGCAGCGCGGCGATGGCGTCGCGCAGCTCATGGCTCGCCGCATCCGGATAGCGGTTGCTGCCATCCGCTGCCGCCCGCATCGCCGCCAGCGCCGCGGGCGACGTGCCAAGCGGGTTCTCGTTCGACGACAGTTTGACGGTGCGGCCCGCGCCCCCTCCCGACCGCCCGGGTACATAGGCGTGGATCGCCTCGATCCAGGGTTTCATGCGGGGTGCAGTCATGTTCATCATCCTTGCCGGAAGGGGAAAGCGCCCCGCATAGGTAGGATGCAACCAAGGTGCAATCGGCGCGTTGGGAGCCGACCTAACAACAAAAAGGGGTGTAAGATTATGGCAGAGTATGAGCGCAAGAGCAGCGGCGGCCGTACCGTCATCATCATCGTCATAGTTTTGATCGTGCTTGCGGTGATCGCATATGCACTTGGTTTGTTCAACGTGAACACCAGCGGCGATGTCGAGATGCCGGATGTGGACGTTGAAGCCAGCGCGACGGGCGGCAATCTGCCTGATGTCGATGTGGACACCGCCGATATCGCAGTCGAAGAGGGCGATGTCGACATGGACGTCGATCTGCCCTCTGTTGAAGTCGATCGCGCCGAAGACGACGATTCGGTTCAATAATTAAAACCTGTCCAACCGACGGGTACGAGGAACGACACGATGAGCATTCTGATTTTAATCCTGACGATCCTCGTACCGCCGCTTGGCGTTTTCTTGAAGCATGGCCTGGATAAGGATTTCTGGATCAACCTGATTCTCACCCTCATCCTCTGGCTGCCAGGCGCGGTACACGGTGTTTACGTTAATTATCTCAGATAAGTGACGTCGCCGCGTGACACCGGCAAATGACTATATGACGGCCGCCCTCGCTGAAGCCAGGGCGGCCGCTTCGCGTTCCGAAGTGCCGATCGGTGCCGTTCTGGTGCATGGCGGAGACATCATAGCGAAGGACGGCAATCGCACACGCGAGTTGAACGATCCCACAGCACATGCCGAAATGTTGGTGCTACGCGCCGCAGCCGCTGCCCTTGGGCAGGAACGGCTGACAGGCGCCGATCTATATGTGACGCTGGAACCCTGTCCGATGTGTGCCGGCGCGATTTCCCACGCCCGCATCCGGCGGCTCTATTTCGGGGCCGAGGATCCGAAGGGCGGGGGCGTCGTGCATGGTGCGCGAGTATTTGCACATCCGACCTGCCACCATCGCCCCGAACTATATCCGGGCATCGGCGAGCGTTCGTCAGCCGCGATGTTGAAGGAATTTTTCGTCGCCCGGCGGGTGCAGCCTTCCCGGTAACTCTTGCTCAAAGTTTCTCGACGAGCATCATAGAAAAAGCCCCGAACCTATCAGGGTTCGAGGCCTTTTCCGTCAGTCTGCTAGGGAATCAGACGTCGTCAACGACGCCCTTTACCTTGCCTTTAGCCTTACCGACCGTCTGCTGGGCTTCGCCCTTGCGTTCCTGCTGATAGCCTTCCTGCTCCATCTGCCGGTTATCGGTCGCCTTGCCGATGTCCTGCTTGACGTTGCCGACTGCTTCGTTCGCCAGGCCCTTTGCCTTGTCGCTAAATTCGCCCATCGAAACTCTCCTTTAAATTACAATGTCCTACCGCTCATTCTAACAATGGTTAAAAAGCCAGAAGGTTCCATTGCAACGACGGCGAAAGGCGTCGTAGTTTGCAGGAAAGTGGTTCAGATAAGTCCAGCCAGGGGCGAGGACGGGTCTGCGTAGCGGCGTTTCGCCATGCGCCCCGCGAGATAGGACATGCGCCCGCCCTCGATGGCGCACTTCATCGCGCCTGCCATCAGGACGGGATCCTTCGCCTCTGCGATTGCCGTGTTCATCAGCACGCCGTCACAGCCCAGTTCCATCGCCGCCGCCGCGTCCGACGCACAGCCGACGCCGGCATCGACCAACACGGGAACGGAGGCATTCTCGATGATCATGCGAATGGTAACAGGGTTCTGTATCCCCAGGCCCGACCCGATGGGTGCGCCCAGCGGCATGATCGCGGCCGCGCCAGCATCCTCCAGCTTCTTCGCGGCGATGGGATCGTCGGCGCAATAGACCATGACGTCAAAGCCGTCCTTCACCAATTCCTTGGTGGCGGAAAGCGTCGCCTCCATGTCGGGATAAAGCGATTTCGCCTCTCCCAGCACCTCCAGCTTCACGAGTTTCCAGCCGCCCGCCTCTCGCGCCAGACGTAGCGTCCGCAGCGCGTCGGCGGCGGTAAAGCAGCCCGCCGTATTCGGCAGATAGGTGATCTTCTTCGGGTCGATATAGTCGGTCAGCTTGGGCGCGCCCGGATCGGAAACATTGACGCGCCGCACGGCGACCGTGACGATCTCCGCACCCGCGGCCTCGACCGCGCGGGCGTTCGTTTCAAAATCCTTATATTTGCCTGTGCCGACGATCAGGCGCGATTTGAAGTGCCGGCCCGCAACCGTCCATCCCTCATCCTGACCAGCATTGTCCTGGCCACCCCCAACAAAGTGCACCACCTCTATCTCGTCGCCGGATTCGAGGCCGGTCTGCTCATAGGCGGATTTCGGCACGATCTCCATATTGCGCTCGACCGCCACAGATGCCGGATCCTGGCCCAGCACATTCAGAAGGTCGACGACCGTTGCCGGTTTGCGGATGCGGCGATGTTCGCCATTCACCGTGATCGAAAGCGTCTTGTCCATGGGATTCCCTATTGCTGTCCCGGACGATATAGGCAGGCGGAGACAGCGAACCAACCGGATAGGACGGCAATGGCCGACATGCCCCTGATCATGGTCCTGAACGGGCCAAATCTGAACCTGCTCGGCACGCGGGAACCCGACGTTTATGGGTCGGAAACGCTGGATGACATTGCCAGCCGCCTGGAGGATGAGGCCCGGGCGCTGCAGGTCCGCGTGGACATGCGGCAATCGAACCATGAGGGGCATTTGATCGACTGGCTGCACGAATGTCCGTCATCCGGCGTCCAGGCGGTCATCCTCAACCCCGGCGGGCTGACGCACACGTCCATTGCACTGCGGGATGCGGTTGCCGGAATCGCGACGCCTGTGATCGAGGTTCACCTGTCGAACACACATGCACGAGAGTCCTTTCGCCGCCGGTCCTACATCAGTCCGGTGGCGCGGGGGGTCATTGCGGGCCTTGGCGCACATGGTTACAGCTTGGCGCTTCAGGCTGCGGCGCAGCTTTAAAGGGACGGAGTATAATGGCGCAAAGCCCGAGATCCGGCGGTATGAACGTCGATACGAAGCTGGTGAAAGAACTGGCAAAACTACTGGCCGACACCGGCCTGAGTGAAATCGAGGTCGAGGATGGCGACCGCAAGATCCGCGTGGCGCGGCAGATGATGGCGGCCCAGCAGAGCTTTGCGGCAGCCCCCATGCCTGCCCCGGCGGCGGCATCTGCACCGGCATCCGCCAGCACGGGCACTGCCGCTGCGGACGACGCCGCCGCGGACCTGAAAAGCCATGCCGGCGCCGTGAAATCGCCAATGGTGGGCACCGCCTATCTGTCGCCCGAACCGGGTGCGGCGAACTTCGTCAAGGAAGGCGACAGGGTCGAGGCGGGCGACACGCTGCTGATCGTGGAGGCGATGAAGGTCATGAACCCGATCGTGGCCCCCCGTGCAGGCACGGTGACAAAGCTGTGCGCTACTAACGAAGCACCGGTCGAATTCGACGAAGTGCTGGCAATCGTAGAATAATGTTCGAAAAGCTGCTCATCGCCAATCGGGGCGAGATCGCGCTGAGGATTCATCGCGCATGCCATGAAATGGGCATCAAGACGGTGGCGGTACATTCCACCGCCGACGCGGATGCCATGCACGTCCGGCTGGCGGACGAAAGCGTCTGCATCGGGCCGCCGTCCGCGACGCATTCCTATTTGAACATCGCCAATATCATCTCCGCGGCAGAGGTGTCGGGCGCCGACGCGATCCACCCGGGCTATGGCTTTCTGTCCGAAAATGCGAAATTCGCTGAGATCGTCGAGGCGCATGACATCGCCTTCGTCGGTCCGACACCCGAACATATCCGCATCATGGGCGACAAGGTGGAGGCAAAGCGCACGGCGGGCGCAGTCGGCCTGCCGCTGGTGCCGGGCTCCGAGGGCGCGATCACCGACCTGGAAGAGGCCGAAACCGTCGCATTCGAAATCGGCTATCCGGTCCTCGTCAAGGCCGCGTCCGGCGGCGGCGGCCGCGGCATGAAGGTCGTCGAACGGCCAGAGGATCTGTCAAAATCCCTTAAGGCTGCGGGGCAGGAGGCGAAGGCCGCCTTTGGCGACGACACCGTCTATATCGAAAAATATCTCGGCAATCCGCGCCATATCGAATTTCAGGTATTCGGCGACGGCAAGGGCAATGCCATCCATCTGGGCGAACGCGATTGTTCGCTGCAACGACGCCATCAGAAGGTTCTGGAGGAGGCGCCCTCCCCCGCGCTGAACGCCGACCAGCGCGCGGACATGGGCGAAACCTGCCGCCAGGCGATTGCCGATCTGGGCTATCGCGGGGCCGGAACCATCGAATTCCTGTACGAGGATGGCCGCTTCTACTTCATCGAGATGAACACCCGTCTGCAGGTGGAGCATCCAGTGACAGAGGCAATCACCGGCATCGATCTGGTACGGGAACAGATCCGCGTTGCGGCGGGCCTCCCCCTCTCGGTCACACAGTCAGAGGTGAAGTTTTCCGGCCACGCCATCGAATGCCGGATCAATGCGGAGGATCCGCGCACCTTTGCGCCGTCCCCCGGCCTCGTCACGCAATATCACGCGCCCGGCGGGCTGCATGTCCGCGCCGACAGCGCCCTCTATGACGGGTACACGATCCCGCCGCATTACGATTCGCTGATTTCAAAGCTGATCGTCTATGGCGCGAACCGCAACGATTGCCTGATGCGCCTGCGCCGCGCCTTGGAAGAATATGTCATTGAGGGGCCGAAAACGACGATCCCCCTGCACCGCGCGCTGATCGAGCAGCCGGATTTCATCAATGGCGACTATTCGATCAAGTGGCTGGAGGAATGGCTGGCGGCGCAGGATTGATAGGCAAGAATTGATGGCGCAGGATTGATGCGCAACGTTGCGGCGAGCCCGGCCCGGGTTCGCCGCAGCTAATTAAACGAACTTTTCCCCAAAGCGCCCCGCTGCAATCAAATATGCAGCGCATGTCCCAGCGTTCTCAGCGCCGCTTCCTGCAGCGCCTCGCCCTGTGTCGGGTGTGCATGGATCGTGTCGGCAATATCCTCGACGCGCGCACCCATTTCCAGCGCCAGACCGAACGCGGCGGATAATTCGGCGCAGCCCTTCCCCACGGCCTGCAAACCCAGAACCAGATGATTGTCCGCCCGTGCCACGACCCGCACGAAACCGTCATCCGCTTCCATGGTGAGGGACCGGCCATTGGCGGCAAAGGGGAAAATCGCCGTTTTGACGTCATAACCCTCTGCCTCCGCCTCGGCAGGTGACAGGCCCGCACTGACGATTTCAGGGTCGGTGAAACAGATGGCGGGGATGGCGCGCTTGTCCCAGATGCGCTTTTCGCCCGCGACGATTTCCGCCACCATTTCACCCTGTGCCATGGCGCGGTGCGCCAGCATCGGCTCGCCGGTCACGTCGCCAATGGCATAGATCCCCTTCATCGAGGTCTCGCACTTGTCGTCGATGCGAATGTGCCGGCCATCCATGTCCAGCACCAGAGCTTCGCGGCCCCAGCCCTCCGTCACCGGGCGGCGCCCGACCGTAACCAGGATCTTCTCTGCGGCGATCGTTTCCGCCGTGCCGTCTGCTGTCTCTATGTCCAGACCGTCTTTCGCCTGTCCCTTCGCTTTCGCCCCCAGACGCAATTCGATGCCCAGCGCCTCGGCCCGCTTCATGACAGGTTTGGTCATGTCCTTGTCGTAAAGCGGCAGGACTCGGTCCTCCATTTCCACGATGGTCACTTTCGATCCCAACTTGGCATAGGCCATGCCCAGTTCCATGCCGATATAGCCGGCACCGACGACAGCCATGGTGGCGGGCACGCTGTCCAGCGACAGCGCCTCCGTCGAGGAGATCACGTTCCCGCCGAATGGCAGGAAGGGCAGTTCGACTGGCGCCGACCCCGTGGCGATACAGGCCTTCTCCGCCACGATGGTCACCGGGCCGTCTTCGCTATCGACATGAACGGTACGGCCGTCCTGGAACGTCGCCCAGCCCTTTACCGTGCGTACCTTTGCCTTCTTCAACAGGGCAGCGACGCCGCCGGTCAGCTTGCCGACAATGCCATCCTTCCACGCGATCGTCTGCGCCAGATCGATTGCGGGCGCCTTGACGCTGATGCCCAGCGGGTTTTCCCCTGCAAAATGCGCGGCGGCCTCGTATTCCTCCGCGGCGTGGATCAGCGCCTTGGACGGAATGCAGCCGACGTTCAGGCAGGTGCCGCCGACGGGCGCCGCCTCCACGATAATGGTATCCAGCCCCAGCTGTCCGGCGCGTATGGCGGCGATATACCCGCCGGGACCGGCACCGATGACGAGGAATTTGCAGGTAAGATTGGTCATGACGTGATGTCCCGAACTTGAAAATCGTCATTGCGGCGCGCGGGCATTTATAACCGCGCAGGAGGCGTTGGGGCGGGTGTCAGTCCTCGATGAAAATCATCGCGGGCGATTCCAGCAGGCCCTTAATGCGCTGGATAAAAACCGCCGCATCCCAGCCGTCGATCACCCTGTGGTCGAAACTGGATGACAGGTTCATCATCTTGCGCGGCACGAACTGAGTATCCTGCCAGACCGGCGTCACCCGCATCTTGTTGACGCCGACAATGGCGACCTCCGGATAGTTGATTACCGGCGTCGTCACCAGGCCGCCCATGGCGCCCAGCGACGTAATGGTGATCGTCGCGCCCGTCAGCTCGTCGCGCGTGGCACTGCCGTCCTTCGCCGCCTCCGCCAGTCGCATCAGCTCCGATGCGCAGTCCCACACGGACAATGCCTCGACATGGCGCACGACCGGGACCACCAGCCCCTTATCCGTCTGTGCCGCGACGCCCATGTGCATGCCGCCATGCTGGTGGATGACACCGGCATCGTCATCATAGCGCGCGTTCATTTGCGGCTTTTCCGCGATGGCGCGCGCCATTGCCCGCATCAGGAACGGCAGCAGGGTCAACTTTGGTTGATCGTCGCGCTTTTCGCGATTCAGCTTCGCGCGCAATTCTTCCAGCGCGGTCACATCCACCTCGTCGACATAGGTGATGTGCGGAATGCGCGTTTTGGCGATCTGCATCTTTTCCGCGATCTTGCGGCGCAGGCCCACCACCTTGATCTCGTCGATCGCCATGTTCGGCATACGGGAGGAGCCGCCGCGCACGACCGCTTCGCCGCCCGATTCGATAAAGGCATCCAGGTCGTCATGACTGATCTGGCCGGCCTCGCCGCTTCCCGGAACGCGTCGCAGGTCGATGCCGGCGTCCAGCGCGCGCTTCCGCACCGCAGGAGAGGCCAGGGGCTTTTCGCCCACTGGGCGCGGCACGGCGCGCTGCGGCGTGGCGGCTGTGGACGGTTTCACCGCTGGCCGCGCTGTCTGCGTAGCTGCCGGCGTTTTCGCGGCAGCTGGCTTTGCGGCAGACGACGTGGCGGGGGCGGGTGCGGGCGCCACGCCCTCATGCTCACGCGCATCCTCTTCGGGCGATTCAGGCGCTGACGGCGTCGCACCGCTCTTCTCGCGCTCGTCCGCATCGGCGGGCGCGGCCTCGATCACTTCCGAGGTTTCGCCGGGGGTTGCATTGCCCTCGCCTTCGATCTCCATGCGCATGATCGGCGATCCGACGGCGACCACTTCGCCGATCTCCGGGCCTAGCCACAGGATCTTGCCATCGCGCGGCGCCGGGATCTCGACCGTCGCCTTGTCCGTCATGACGGCGGCCAGCACCTGATCCTCGCGCACCTCGTCACCAACGGCGACTTCCCATTCGACCAGTTCCGCCTCGGCGACGCCTTCGCCGATATCGGGCATCTTGATGACATGTTCGCCCATCAGCTGGCCTCCATCACTTGGGTCAGGGCCGCGCCGACGCGTTTTGGCCCGGGGAAATAATCCCATTCCTGCGCATGGGGATAGGGCGTGTCATAGCCCGTCACGCGAACGATCGCCGCCTCAAGCGAGTAGAAGCAGTGATGCGCCACCAGCGCCGCCAGTTCTGCGCCAAAGCCGCAAGTACGGGTCGCTTCATGGACGATAACGCACCGTCCTGTTTTCGCGACGGATTCCGTAATGGTGTCGAGGTCGAGCGGCACGATGGAACGCAGGTCGATCACCTCCCCATCGACGCCGGTTTCCTCAACCGCAGCCAGGGCAACGTGCACCATCGTGCCATAGGCCAGGATGGTCACATCCGCGCCGGGCCGCCGGATCGCGGCCTTGCCCAGCGGCACGGTATAATGCCCCTCCGGCACCTCGCCCAGTTCATGCTTCGACCAGGGCGTGACGGCGGCATCGTGATGGCCGTCGAACGGGCCATTATACAGCCGCTTCGGCTCAAGGAAGATGACGGGGTCATTATCCTCGATGCTGGCGATCAGCAGTCCCTTTGCATCATAGGGGTTGGAGGGAATGACAGTTTTCAGGCCCGAAACGTGCGCAAACAGCGCCTCGGGCGATTGCGAATGGGTCTGGCCACCAAAAATGCCGCCACCCGTTGGCATACGCACCGTCAGCGGGGCGATGAAATCGCCATTGGAACGATAGCGCAGGCGCGCCGCCTCCGACACCAGCTGGTCATAGGCGGGGTACATATAGTCGGCGAACTGGATCTCGACGCACGGGCGCAGGCCATAGGCGGCCATGCCCACCGCCGTACCGACGATGCCGCTTTCGTTGATCGGCGTGTCGAAACAGCGCTGCATGCCATATTTCTGCTGCAGCCCCTTGGTGCAGCGAAACACGCCGCCGAAATAGCCGACGTCCTGTCCGAACACGACGACCTTCTCATCGCGTGACATGGATACGTCGTGGGCGTCGCGAATCGCCTCGATCATGGTCATTCTTGCCATGGTCAGATTCCTGCTTCCTGGCGCTGCCGGATCAGATGCGCGGGCAGCTCCTCAAATACGTCGTCGAACATGCCCTTCGAACTCGGGTGCGGTCCGTCGTGCAACGTGCCGCGGCTTTCCGCCCGCTTCTGCGCGGCCAGAACCTCGGAATCGATTTCCGCCTGCGCCTGCGCGTGGCGCTCCTCGGTCCAGATGCCGCGCGCGATCAGATAGGCTTTCATGCGCTTGATGGGGTCGCCCAGCGGCCAGTCGGCGGCCTCTGTCTTGGGGCGATAGCCGGCGGGATCGTCCGATGTCGAATGCGGTCCCGCGCGATAGGTGACATGCTCGATCAGGGTGGCGCCATGACCCAGATGCGCGCGCTCCGCCGCCCATTTCGCGACCGCATGCACGGCCAGGAAATCATTGCCGTCGACGCGGATCGCCGGAATGCCAAAGCCCAGCCCGCGCGAGGCGAACGTCGCCGCCTTGCCGCGCGCAATGCCCTGAAACGTGCTGATCGCCCACTGATTATTGACGATGTTCAGGATGACCGGCGGGCGAAAGGTAGAGGCGAAGACCATGGCGGAATGAAAATCGGATTCCGCCGTCGCGCCATCGCCGATCCAGCCGGCCGCGATCTTCGTATCGCCCGCAATGGCCGATGCCATGGCCCAGCCGACGCACTGGACGAACTGCGTGCCCAGATTGCCGGAAATAGAGAAATAGGAATTGTCCTTCGCCGAATACATGACCGGCATCTGCCGCCCCTCCAGCGGGTCGGCGCTGTTGGAATAGACCTGGTTCATCATGTCTTCGATGGGATAGCCGGCCGTGACCAGCAGGCCCTGCTGGCGATAGGTCGGGAAATTCATGTCGCCCGGCGACAGCGCCGCCTGAAAGGCGCAGCTGATCGCCTCTTCCCCCAGCGACTGCATATAGAAACTGGTTTTGCCCTGACGCTGCGCGATCAGCATGCGCGCGTCCAGGCTGCGCACCGTCATCATGTCGCGCAGGCCCTTCAGCGCCTCTTCTTCGGTCAGGTCCGGCGCCCAGGGGCCGACCGCCTCGCCCTCATCGTCCGTCACACGAACGATCTCATAGGCCAGGTGGCGGATATCCTCCGCATCCACGTCCACCGCCGGGCGGTCGACTTCGCCCGCCTTCGGCACGTCGAAAGCGGAAAAATCAGGCGTGTCGCCGGGCCGGCACTGCGGTTCCGGAACGTGTAGTTGGAAAACCTTATTGCGTGTCATTGTAATCTTCCGTCTCAGACGTGGCGGCCACTTAGCGTGTAAAAACCCCGTCGACTAGGGTCTGCGCTGCCGGAACGATGTTCAGAGGGACGCGGGGGGAAGACTGTGTATCTACTGCTCCTCGATCGGCATCCCCAAATCCTGCAATTGCGGTCGCACCACGTCGGCATCGCCCACAATCACCCACAACAGGCGGTTCGGATCGATCTCCGCCTTCGCCGCGGCGGCCACTTCTGCCGGTGTCAGCGCGGCCAGCTTCGCCGCATAGGTTTCCTGATAATCGTCCGGCCGCCCCAGCGTGGCGTTCGACATCAGCGCCCCCATGACGGCGTCGGCGCTTTCATAGGCGCCGGGCAGACGACCGGACAGGAACTTGGTCGTATCCGCGACCTCCTTCTCGGTAATGCCCCGCGCGCCGACATAATCGGCGATTTCGCGCCGCAGCTCGGCCACGGCCTCCCCGGTCTTGTCGCTCTGCACTGGCGCGGTGACATAGAAGGGTTCCTGCTGCACAGCGCTGGAAATCGAGGTGCGCACGCCATAGCTCCAGCCCTTCTCCTCCCGCAGATTGCTGTTCAGGCGCGACGTGAACACACCGCCCAGCGGGATGTTGGCGACGCTGAGGGCGGTATTATTATCCGTGCCCTTCGTTTGCAGCGGGTAGCCCGCAAAGATGAAACTTTGCGGCGCGCCCGGGCGGTCGACCAGCACGATACGCGCGGACTCGGGCGCCGTCACCGTGGCAAACTGCTTCACGCCCTTGGACACGTCGGCGGGGCGCCAGTCGCCGAACCGCTCCTCCAGCATCGGCACGATCTCGGCCAGCGTGGTGTCGCCTACGACGAAAATCTGTGCCGTATCGGGCCGCAGCCAGCGATCGTGGAATTGCACCAGATCCTCGCGGGTCACCGCCTGCACACCCTCGGGCGTACCCGATCCGGTCAGCGGCGCACCATAGGGGTGTGCCTCGCCATAGATCAGCGGCGGCAACAGGCGCAGCGCCAGGCTGCTCGGCTGCTTCAGCTCATCATCGATCCGGGCCAGCTGGATATCGCGCACGCGCTGCAGTTCCGCCTGATCGAATTTCGGATTGCGCACCACATCGGCGTAGAGGTCCAGCGATTCCCCCAGATTGATCTTCAATGCCGACAGGCTCAGCGTCGTCGTATCCAGATCGCTGCCTGCGCTGATCCCCGCGCCCAGCCGTTCCTCCGCCTCGGCGATCTCGATGGCGGTGCGGTCTTCCGTGCCCTCGTCCAGCAGGGACAGGGTCAGCGCCTGCGTACCCAGCTTGTCCTTCGGGTCGGCGGCATCGCCGGCATCGAACGCCATGGCGATATCGACCACGGGCACGGCGGCACGGCGCGCGAAGGTCACGGGGATGCCGTTCGACAGTGTGGCCCGTTCGACATCGGGGAAATCCAGCGCGGGCAGGTCCGCCACCTGTGGCAGGCTGCTACGGTCGACGCCGGCACCGGCGGCGGCCAGATCGCCGACCGGGTTCACCAGCAGTTGAAATCCGCCCGCGCCCATCCATTCCGATGCCGCCGCCTGCACCTCTTCGGGCGTCGCGGCGACATAATCCTTCATTTCCGTTTTGAAGAAGGCGGGATCGTCCGCGTAAACCTCGCCCTCGGCCAGCGTCACTGCCTTGCCGCCAAAGCCACCGACACTTTCCAGGCCGCGGATCATGGACGAAACAACGCGCATGGCGATGCGCTCCACCTCGTCCTCGGTCGGACCGTCCTGCCGGAATTTCTCGATCTCCGCATCGATCAGCGCCTCGACCCGTTCAGGATCGACCCCCGGCTTCACGTCGGCCTGGATCTGCAGCATGCTTGCCACTTCCAGCGGCTGCAAATATCCGCCGACGGACGTGGCGACCTGCTCCTCCCGCACCAGCTTTTTGTACAGGCGCGAGGATTCGCCGCCCGCCAGCACCGCCGCGGCAATGCTCAGCGACCGCGCATCATCGGATTCCAGGCCAGGAACCGCCCAGGCGCGATAGACGCGCGGGTTGGCGACCTGATCCTGCATCACCTCACGCACGGTTTCCCGCCGCGTCGGCACCCAGTCTTCCACGCGGCCGGCCAGGGCCGGACCGGGCGGGATGTCGCCGAAATATTTCTCGACCAGCGGCCGTGCGGTGGCGGCGTCGATATCCCCCGCCAGCACCAGCACGGCATTATTGGGGCCATACCATTGGCGGAACCAGCTCTGCACGTCCTCCAGGCTGGCGGCGTCCAGATCCTCCATCGAACCGATGGTCGAATGGCGATAGGGATGGCCCGGTGGGAACAGCCCCTCCAAAATGCGATATTCGGTCAGGCCGAAGGGTTGGTTGTCGCCCTGTCTCTTCTCATTCTGAACGACGCCGCGCTGTGCATCCAGCTTCTCCTGCGTCACGGCGCCCAGCAAATGCCCCATGCGGTCCGATTCCAGGAACAGCATTCGTTCCAGCGCGGGGGTCGGCACGTTCTGGAAATAATTGGTGCGGTCGAACCAGGTCGTCCCATTATAATCCGTCGCGCCCATGTCCTGCAGCTCGACGAACCATTCATCGTCGTAATTCTCGCTGCCGTTGAACATCAGATGCTCGAACAGATGGGCAAAGCCGGTCCGGCCCTCGGGCTCGTCCTTTGATCCGACATGATACCAGACCGACACTGCAACGACGGGCGCCTTCCGGTCGGTATGGGTGATCACCGTCAGGCCATTGGGCAGGGTGAATCTTTCATAGGGAATGTCGACAGAGGCAACCAGTTCGGGCGATGGCCCCTGGGCATTTGCAGAGATTGCGGTGACAAGCGATAGCGCCGCACTGGCGGCCAGGAAAATCGTTTTCATGACGCAGCTATACGTCGGAACGCCCCCCGCTCCCACTACCTTTTCCGTGCGGCGCCGATGCGGCGGCGCAAGACAGGATCTCGCTTATGCAGTCGGCAAGGGCGCAAACGCCAACCGTCAGGCGGTATCTTTTCCAGCCTCATTGTCTTTCGCAGGCTGGTCGTCGCCCCCCGTCAGTCGTTTCAGCGGCAGGGGCTCCTTGAAGGTCAGCGTGCGATAGGGGAACGGAATTTCGATGCCTGCATCGTCCAGCGCCCGCTTGATCGCGCGTACCACCTGATCGCGGCTCTTGTGCATGTCGACCGGCTTCGATCCCGCCCACCAGCGCACCGTGTAATTGATTGAGGAATCGGCGAATTCCGCTGCGAATACCTGCACCGGCTTGTCCTTTGCCACCAGTTCGCAGCCCTCGACCGTTTTCTGGATCAGGTCACGCGCCATGTCGGCATCGGTGTCATAGGATACGCCGGCGACGATCTCGTGCCGCCGCATGGGAAAGTCGGTGTGGATTTCGACCGGATTCTTGAACAACATGCTGTTCGGCATGATGGTTACTTCGTTGGACAGCTTGCGGATATAGGTCTCGCGCAGGCTTATCTTCATGATCTCGCCGGAAATTCCCTCGCACTCGATATGATCGCCCACGCGCATCTTTTCGCGCAGCATCAGCAGGATACCCGCCAGGAAATTCTCGAACACGTCCTGAAAGGCAAAGCCGATGGCGACCGAGCCAAGGCCCAGCGCGGCGACCAGGCTGCCCAGCGTCATGGACGGGAACACGATGGTCATGGTCAGCAGGATGCCGACGATCCAGACGCCGACCTTGGTCAGCGTCTGCGTCAGATTGACCAGGGAGGGGCGCTCCCCCGCCTTCGACGCCGCCTTGGACGCCAGTTTGCTGAGGCCGCTTGCTATAAAGCCAAAGATGATCAGGACAACGGCCGCTATGGCCAGCGTCGGCAGCGCCTCGATCAGGCCGCGCGCCATTTCGGTCAACTGGCCCGTCAGCGTCCCCAGCAGGGAAAGATTGTCGCCGACGGCCTCGATCACGCCCTCACCCGACGCCCTGACTGCATCTGCATTCTGCGCTGCGCTGTCCTGCATATTGCCCCCTCAAGAACCCTTCGTTTCGCCTGTGAATGAACGGGCACCCCCACCGGTTCCGCTCATTCGCCCCCTCAATCGCCCGCCTCATTCGTCTTCGCCGGCACCCCCACCATTGCCACCGGCCGCGCGCAGAATGGCCTTGCGGATACGCGTATAGGTGCCGCACCGGCACAGGTTCGTCATGCCCCGGCTGATGTCCTCGACCGTCGGATCGGGCGTATCCTTCAGGAACGCCGCCGCCGCCATCACCATGCCCGACTGGCAATAGCCGCATTGCGGCACCTGCTCCGCAACCCAGGCGCGCTGAACGGGGTGAGAGGAATCCGGCGACAGCCCCTCGATCGTGGTGACGAAGGTTCCTTCTATGTCGCCGATGGGAACCTGACAGGACCGCTGAGCCTCTCCGTCCACATGCACGGTGCATGCGCCGCACAGGCCCACGCCGCAGCCATATTTCGTGCCCGTCAGATTGCTGGCGTCGCGCAGCGCCCACAGCAGCGGCGTATCCGGCGGCAGATCATATTCGACAGGATTGCCGTTGACGGTGAAGCGGGTCATGGTCTGCCGAAACTAGAGTTTGGGAAGGCCGCAATGCAACTTGAAACGCTCCGCGTCGAGACCGCCGACCATATTGCGCGGGTGACGCTGACACGCGGCGATGAATTCAACACCATGACGCCGCAATTCTGGGAGGATGTGATCACCGCCTTCGCCCATATCGAGGGCGAAGCCAGCGTGCGGGCGGTGGTCATCGCCTCGACAGGTCGTCATTTCACCGCCGGCCTGGACCTGAAATCGGCCAGCAATCCCTTTGGCGACAGCGGCGATCCGGCGCGGCAGCGCGTACATTTCCTGAACCATGTGAAGCGCCTGCAGCACAGCTTCACGGTCATAGACCAGTGCCGCGTGCCGGTGATCGCCGCGATTCAGGGCGGCTGTATCGGCGGCGGCGTCGATCTCGTGACCGCCTGCGACCTGCGCGTCATTACAGCCGACGGATGGTTCGCCATTGCCGAAATCGATGTGGGGATCGTCGCCGATGTCGGCACGCTGCAGCGTATCCCGCATTTACTGCCGCAGGGCCTGGTGCGGGAACTCGCCTATACCGGCCGCCGCTTCCCGGCGGAGGAGGCGGCGCGCTATGCCTTCGTCAACAGCGTCGCGGCCGACCATGACGCCGTCATCGCCGCCGCCATGGACCTGGCGCGCACAATCGCCGCCAAGTCGCCGGTCGCGATGATGGGCACCAAGACGATCCTGAACAGGGGCCGCGACCAGTCAATCGAACAGGGCCTCGACAATGTCGCCGTCTGGAACGCCGCCTTCCTGCAGGGCAGCGACATGCAGCAGGCCATCGCCGCACAACTGGAAAAACGCGCGCCCACGTTCGACGACCTCTGAGCTGGCAGGCCACGGAAACAAGTTTGCGCCCGATCTTGCGCACCGCCCGTCTGGCTCACTCCTCGTAAACGAATACCGCCAGCCGGTTCCCCGCCGGATCGATGAATTCGAAGCGGCGGCCGCCCGGGAATGCAAAGATGTCCTTGACGATCTCTCCGCCCGCCGCCGTGACGCGGGCACGGGCCGCCTCCAGATCCTTGACCTTGAGTCCGGGCATGGGCGCGGGCGGCGCCCCCTCGGATATCAGGCCAATCTCGGTGCCGCCGCTGGTAGAGCCGGCATAGGTCGGGCCGTAGTCGGTAAAATCATACCCGAACGCACCCTCGTAAAACGCCCTGGCCACCGCAACATCGGCGGCGGGCAGTTCCACATAAGCGAGTAAAGCGGCGGGGGCAGGCATCATCTCGTCTCCCGTTTCAAAAGCTTCAGCGGCCATGAAGCCAGGCAGCGCCGCCTCCCGGCCATAAGCACAAGTAAAACCCTCTGTTTACTTCAGTTCTAATGAATGTGGTCTGGAGTCAAAGGCTGCCGTCGTTCACTTCAGAAGAGAGGATGGCCTTCGCCCCGTATTCGTAAAGCCGCATGTATTCCATGCTACCAAATCGGGCTTTGCAGCAACTCTGCGAGGAGCCGCTTGACCTTCTCGGCTGCCTTCCCGGATTCGTATACGGAAGGGAGCGACCTTCTACATCGTTGCAGCGGCTCCAAGGGTGAGCCTACCGAGCACCTATAGATGCCGCCTTTTGCCTTCGCTCGCAAGAGGTGGCCCTTGCCCACGCGCAACCGATCACTCCCTGACTACTCGAAAGCCAATATGGCTAGAGGATATAACGTTCGCCAACTTTGATGAATCTTTGATCTTCGAAGCATCAATATACCTAGAACCCTTTACCTTATAATATAAACACCCACTAGAATCGTCCGCGCATTTCTCGTGGCGAAGCTCTGCGCCGTTACGTAAAATCAAGGGATAATAAGGCTCTATCTCATTAACAACTTCAGCTGCATTGCCAATTACGTCAAAAATTCCCCAAGAATTTGGATCGAGCATCCCTACCTCTCTAGTATTCGAGGTACCCCTTTGTCTGGCAAAGCCTTTGATCTTATACTGCGCAGGATCAAAAAATGGCTTCCCCATATTCGTTTGGACCAACGCCCTATTGAAACCGATCTCATCGCCCCAGGGATATTTCGTCGTTGCGCCGGCAGCGGCGAAATACATCCACTCTGCTTCGGTGGGGAAGCGATATTGATGCCCGGTCTTGTCGCTGATCCAGTCGAGATAGCACTCCATGGCCAGGATGGTGATGCTGTGCATCGCGACGCGATCATCTACTGCGGGGCTGCTGACATCGATCTTCTTGCCCCCCGGCCGTTCAGGGACCGGGCATCCCGCTTCCTCGATCGCGGGAAGATATTCCGACCACGTCACTTCATAGCGCCCCACCAGCAGGGGTGCCGCGCCCTCTTCGGCGGCAGGGATCTGGACCAGTTCAGGACAAGTATCGCAGTCCTTCACGATCTTTGCCGTGACCTCCGGCGCGGGGCTGGGCGCTGCCGGAGAGGCAGAAGACAATAGCAAATATAACAATACGCTCATGGGCAGAACTCCTCATCGAACATGTGAAGCCGCAGCCTCGCTTCGGGCAGTCCAGCCTGCGCCGGCCCCTTGTCCAGCACCTGAACATGGCCAGGATATAGCGGAGTGCCCGGAACGAACATGTGCGTACGGCCCCCTCCGGGCTTTGCAGCGCTTTCGTAAAGCTTCTCCGCCAACTCGCGGTCGCGCGGAACCCCCGTTCCGCAAAGATACAGATCTCCCAGCTTCACTTGCGCGTGTTTCTCGCCCCGTTCCGCAGCCGCGACCAGATCACCAAGGCGCTGCTGCTCGCGCGACGTCACCTCCACGTCCGAAATGCCGGGATAGTGCGTCGCCGTGCATCCGCCAGCGGCGAGGGCGGAAAGCAGAAGAATATACTTCGTCAGTCCCACCGCCCACGCCCCCGCGAAAGGCCCACCGCTACTCCGCCGCCACCAGCGCATCCTCCTCCAGCGGCGCTTCCAGCATGTGCAACACTTCCTTTGGCACGATCTGCACGAATTTGGGCAGTACGTCGTCCCAGTCGTCGAGCAGGCCGCGCGCCCATTTTGAATCGGTGGCCTCGACATGCTGTTCGATGGCGTCGCGCAGGTGCGCCTGCCAATGGGCGGAGCGGACCGGGCCGTGGACGACGCTTTCCGCGTTCACGCGGCGGGCGAAATCACCTGCCTCGTCATAGACATAGGCCATGCCCCCCGTCATGCCGGCGGCGAAATTGTCGCCGACGCGGCCCAGAATGACGGCCAGCCCACCGGTCATATATTCGCAGCCGTTTGCGCCGCACCCCTCGACGACGACCGTGGCACCCGAATTGCGCACCGCAAAGCGTTCGCCGGCGATCCCCGCCGCGAACAACTCGCCCGCCGTCGCCCCGTACAGGACGGTATTGCCGATGATGACATTTTCGTTCGACTTGAGCGTAGAGGAGACGACCGGCCGCACGACGATACGCGCACCCGACAGGCCCTTGCCGACGTAATCATTGGCATCGCCCAGCACCTCCAGCGTCAGGCCCTGGACGGCAAAGGCGCCCAGCGACTGACCGGCGGATCCGCGCAGACGCACATGCACATGGCCGGGGTCCAGCCCCTGCATGCCGAACGTCTTGACGATATGGTGCGACAGGCGCGTGCCGACCGCGCGGTGCGTATTCCTGACCGCGTAGGTCAACTGCATTTTCTCGCGCCGCTCGAACACGGCCGCCGCGTCCTTCACCATCTGCGCGTCCAGCGTGTCGGCCACCTCGTTCCGGTGCCCCTTTATGTTGAAGCGCCGTTCCGCATTCTTGCGCAGGTCGGGCTTTGCCAGAATGGGGTTCAGGTCCAGATCGTCCAGATGTTCCGCACCGCGCGACACCTGCCGCAACAATTCCGTGCGGCCGATCACCTCGTCCAGGCTGCGCATGCCGAGCGAGGCGAGGATTTCCCGCACCTCCTCGGCGATGAAGCTGACCAGGTTGATGACCTTTTCGGGCGTCCCGGTGAATCTCGCGCGCAGCGCCTCGTCCTGCGTGCAGACGCCGACCGGACAGGTATTGGAATGGCATTGCCTGACCATGATACAGCCCATGGCGACCAGGTTCAGCGTACCGATGCCGAATTCCTCCGCGCCCAATATGGCGGCGATGACGATGTCGCGACCGGTCTTCAGCCCGCCATCGGTGCGCAGCTTCACGCGTGAACGCAGGCCGTTCAGCGACAGCACCTGATTGACTTCGCTCAGGCCCATCTCCCACGGCGTACCGGCATATTTGATGCTGGTCTGGGGACTGGCGCCCGTGCCGCCAGTATGTCCCGCCACCAGGATCACGTCGGCATGCGCCTTTGCGACGCCCGCCGCGACGGTGCCGATGCCGGCAGAGCTGACCAGCTTCACACAGACGCGCGCCACCGGATTGATCTGCTTCAGATCATAGATCAGCTGCGCCAGATCCTCGATCGAATAGATGTCGTGGTGCGGCGGCGGAGAGATCAGCGTCACGCCCGGCGTGGAATGGCGCAGCTTCGCGATCAGGTCGGTGACCTTGAACCCCGGCAATTGGCCGCCCTCGCCCGGCTTGGCGCCCTGCGCGACCTTGATTTCGATCTCCGTACAGGCGTTCAGATATTCCGCCGTCACGCCAAAGCGGCCGGACGCGATCTGCTTGATCGTGGAATTGGCGTTGTCGCCATTGGCATAGGGTGTGTAGCGGCTCTTGTCCTCGCCGCCCTCTCCCGACACGGCCTTTGCACCGATGCGGTTCATGGCGATGGCCAGCGTCTCGTGCGCCTCCGGGCTCAGCGCGCCCAGCGACATGCCCGGCGAAACGAAACGCTTCCTGATTTCGGAAATGGATTCCACCTCGTCGACCGGAATGGCCTCCGCTGTGCTGGTAAAGCCCATCAGGTCGCGCAGATAGATCGGCTGCAGATCGGCACAACCGCGGCTGAACTGCTGATATTGCGAATAGCTGCCCGTCTCTACCGCCTTTTGCAGCAGGTGGATCAAATTCGCCTCATAGGCATGAGGTTCCGAACCGGAACGATAGCGGTACATGCCGCCCACCGGCAGGGCGAGCACATCCTCGTCATAGGCCGTTTCATGCCGCCGCCGCGCCGATTGATGCAGGCTGGCAAATCCCTCGCCGGAAATCTTCGACGGCATTCCGGGAAAGAATTCCTGCACCAGGCTGCGCGAAATGCCCACAGCCTCGAAATTATAGCCGCCGCGATAGGAGGAGATGATGGAGATTCCCATCTTCGACATGATCTTCAGCAGGCCGCCGTCGATCGCCGCCTTGTAACTGGCGATACAGGCGTCCAGCGTCCGCTCGCCCAGCAGGCCGCGCGCATGCCGTGCGGCAATCGCTTCCTCGGCCAGATAGGCGTTCACCGTCGTCGTGCCGACACCGATCAGGACCGCGAAATAATGCGTGTCCAGACATTCGGCGGACCGCACATTGATGCTGGCATAGGACCGCAGCCCCTTTCGCACCAGATGCGTATGGACGCCCGCCGCCGCCAGGATCATGGTAATCGCCATGCGATCCGGGCCGACATGTTCGTCGGTCAGGAACAGCTGCGACTTGCCGGAACGAACGGCATGTTCCGCCTCTTCGCGAACCCGGCGGATCGCATCGCGCAAATCGTTCTCGTCGCCGCCGACCGGGAATGTGCAGTCGATTTCCGCCGCGCTGCCATCCTCTTCGCCAATGCCGAAATGCGCCTGCAGGCGGTGCCAGTCGCGATTGGTGAAAACCGGCGACTGCGCGATCATCACGCCCTTCTGGTCGGCATCGTCGTCCAGAACATTGGTGAAATTGGAAAAGCGCGTCTTCAGCGACATGACCCGCGTTTCGCGCAGTGAATCGATTGGCGGGTTGGTCACCTGGCTGAAATTCTGCCGAAAGAAATGGCTGAACACGCGCGGATTCGTGCTGATCACGCCCAGGGGGGTATCGTCGCCCATCGATCCGATGGCTTCCTTGCCCTCCTCCGCCATCGGCGCCAGGATCAGCTCCATATCCTCCATCGTCATGCCCGCCGCGATCAGGCGGCGGCGCAACTCGGCATTGTCATAGGCACGCGCCGGCTGCGGCGCGCCGGCACCCGGCAGATGTTCGAACCGCGTGAAGTTGGAGATCAGCGCGGGATAATCCTTCGCCGCGGCGACCCGGTCCTTGATCTCCTGGTCGTGGTAGAACTTGCACTCGTCCAGGTCGACGGCGATCATCTGACCGGGGCCCAATGCCCCCTTTTCGACGACATTCGTCTCGGCGACCGGCACCATTCCGGTTTCCGACCCCACCAGCAGCAGATTGTCGCCCGTGATCGTATAGCGCATCGGGCGCAGCGCGTTGCGGTCGACACTGGCCGCGACCCAGCGGCCATCCGTCATGGCCAGCGCGGCGGGGCCGTCCCACGGCTCCATGACGCTGGCGAAGAAGGCGTACATGGCGCGATGCGCGTCGGGCAGGGTCGAATCTTTCGACCATGCCTCCGGCACCAGCATCAGCTTGGCCGTGGGCGCGTTGCGGCCCGACCGGACCATCACCTCGAACGTGGCGTCCAGCGCCGCCGTATCGGATGCACCCGCCGGAATGACCGGCTTCACCTCGCCCGAATGATCGCCAAAGGCTTCCGCCGCCATCAGCATCTCGTGGCTTTTCATCCAGTTCTTATTGCCGCGCACCGTATTGATCTCGCCATTATGGGCAAGACAGCGGAACGGCTGCGCCAGCCACCATTCCGGAAAGGTGTTGGTGGAATAACGCTGGTGAAAAATGGCAAAACGACTGGTGAAGCGGTCGTCCAGCAGGTCGGGATAGAAATCCGCCAGGCTTTCGGCCAGGAACAACCCCTTGTAGATGATGGACCGCGACGACAGCGAACAGATGTAGAAATCCTTGATCTGCGCGGCGATCACCCGCTTTTCGATGCGCCGCCGCACCAGGTACAGATCCTTCTCGAACTTGGTCTGGTTCTCATAATCCGGGCCGGGATTGGGGCCGGCGATCATGATCTGTTCGATCTCGGGCCGCGTCACGCGCGCCTTTTCACCGATGACCGACGTGTCCACCGGCACCTGCCGCCAGCCATAGATGCGATAGCCGAATTCCAGGATTTCCGATTCCACGATGGCGCGGCAGGTTTCCTGATCGTTCAGCGAGGTGCGCGGCAGAAACACCTGTCCCACGGCCAGCAGGGAATCCCGGTGCGGCCGGTGACCCGTGCGCTCGATATGCTGATTGAAGAAGGCGACCGGCAGCTCGACATGAATGCCCGCGCCGTCGCCCGTCTTGCCATCCGCATCGACGGCGCCGCGATGATAAACGGCCTTCAGCGCGTCGATGCCCAACTGCACCACGCGCCGCGACGCCTTCCCATCGGTTGCCGCGATCAGGCCGACGCCGCAGGCATCTGACTCCATGTCGGGCCGGTACATGCCGGTTTCGGCCAGGCGGGCGCGTTCAAACTGAGTATCGGTCATCGTCTGTTTCTTTCTCTTCGCGCCGGCTGCCTCTTCCCGTCGGCACCTTGGCTGCTTTGTCGGAAAGGCGGGATTACGCCGCCGCCTTCTCTTCCGCGTCCATCGCCAGCAGATATTCGTGCATCGTCTTCGCGACGTCGCGACCGTCACGGACGGCCCACACCACCAGCGATGCGCCGCGGACGATGTCGCCGGCGGCGAATACGCCGTCCAGACTGGTCATCATGGTCTTGTGATCGGCGCGCAGCGTGCCCCAGCGGGTGACGCCCAGGTCTGGCGTGCCGAACATCTGCGGCAGATCCTCCGGGCTGAAACCCAGTGCCATGATGACCAGATCGGCATCCTCGCGGAAATCCTCGCCGCCGGGTTCGGGTTCGCGGCGGCCGTCGGGACCGGGCTGGCCCAGCTTCATGCGCGTACCCTGAACGGAACTGACCTGGCCGCCCTCATCGTGGAATGCGGCGGGTGACGTCAGCCAGACGAACTCGACACCTTCTTCCTCTGCATTGGCAACTTCGCGCGCACTGCCCGGCATGTTCGCGCGGTCGCGGCGATAGAGGCACTTCACGCTCGTCGCGCCCTGCCGTACCGCTGTCCGGACGCAGTCCATCGCCGTGTCGCCGCCGCCGATCACGACGACGCGCTTGCCCTCTGCATTGAACGTGCCGTCATCAAAGCCGGGGACCTCGTCGCCAAATCCCTTGCGGTTCGACGCGATCAGATAGTCCAGCGCCTTGATGACGCCGCCGCTGCCGACGCCCGGCGCTTGCAATTCGCGCGCCTTGTAAACGCCGGTCGCGATCAGGATCGCGTCATGGCGCGAACGCAGCTGGTCCATGGTGGCGTCGGTGCCGACCTCGAATTCATATTTGAACTCGATGCCCGACGCCTCCAGCCGCTCCAGCCGGCGGCCGACGACATATTTCTCCAGCTTGAAGCCCGGAATGCCATAGGTCAGCAGGCCGCCGCCGCGATCATGGCGGTCATAGACCGTCACCTTATACCCCTTGCGCCGCAGCAATTCCGCCGCCGTCAGGCCGGCGGGCCCGGCACCGATAATGCCGACGGAGCGGTGGGAGCGATCGCGCAGGATGCTGATGGGCTTCACCCAGCCCTGTTCCCAGGCATTTTCGGTGACGAACTTTTCCACGCTGCCGATGGTGACCGCGCCATGGCCGGATTGCTCGATGACGCAATTGCCCTCGCACAGCCGGTCCTGCGGACAGATGCGACCACAGATTTCCGGCATGGTGGAGGTCGATTCCGCCATCTCCCACGCTTCCTGCAGCCGGCCCTCGGCGGTCAGGCGCAGCCAGTCGGGGATGTTGTTGTGCAGCGGACAATGCACCTGGCAAAAGGGCACGCCGCATTGGGAACAGCGCGACGATTGCGCCTCCGCCTTTTCCAGAATGAACGGGCGGCTGATCTCCAGGAAATCGTCGTCCCGCTCCCCGGCGGGCCTTTTCGTCGGATAATCCTGGTCCACCTTGGTGAACTTCAGCATGTCTGATGCGGCCATAACGATCCCAACGGGTCCCCACTGTCTATTTCGCGCGCCTTTTGCCACAAAACTGGCTGAAAGTCCAGCGCGTTACCGGTTTTATGGCAGTAGTGTTGACTTACCTGCGTCTGTTATAACGAATTTAAAAAGAAATCTAACGTGGTTGGTTACGTCTTAGTACCGGTTTGCGACCATTCCCGCGGGAGTCGTTTAGCGCGGCACCTTCGCCAACTTCGCCGCGACAAGGCCCCGTCCGCCTGCTATGCGCCGCGCTTTCTCGCCAGCGGGGGCCCTCATGGATTTCCTTCAACTCCTCATCATCGCCATCGTTCAGGGCGTGACGGAGTTCCTGCCGATCAGTTCGTCGGGCCATCTGATCCTGATCCCAAAGCTGACCGATCTGCCCGACCAGGGCCCCCTGATCGACGTCGCCGTCCATGTCGGCACGTTGGCCGCGATCATCGTTTATTTCTGGCGCGACGTCAGCGGTTTGGCACGCGGCGGCCTCGCCAGCGTCGGGGTCGGCAACACCTCTCCCAAAGAACGCCGCCTGTTCTGGTACATCGTTGCTGGCACCATCCCCGCTGTGGTCGTCGGTCTGTTTCTGAAAACAGGCGGCTATCTGGAGGGATTCCGGTCGACGCAGCTGGTCGCAATCAACCTGATCTTCTGGGGTGTCATCCTCGGCCTCGCCGACCGGTTCGGCAAGCATGTCAAACGCTTCGAGGATGCGAGCCTGAAGGACGCCGTCATCATCGGGCTGTTTCAGGCACTGGCGCTGATCCCCGGCACCAGCCGTTCCGGTATCACGATGAGCGCGGCGCGCCTGCTCGGCTATGGACGCGTGGAATCCGCCCGGTTCAGTTTCCTGTTGTCGATCCCCGCCATCGCCGGCGCTGGCCTGCTCGCGGTGCTCGACCTCGCCGATGCGACGGCCTCAATGCAGCAGGATGCGCTGATCGCCGGCGGCCTGACCTTCATTGCCGCCATCCTGACCATGGTCTTCCTGATGCGCTTTCTGAAGCGCGCGTCGATGATGGTCTTCGTCGTCTACCGCATCCTGATGGGCGTCGCCCTGCTGTTGCTGGTCGCCTGATCCTCAGGCGTTAAAGCCATCGATCACCTGCAGAAATGCGTCGCCAAATCGCTGCAGCTTTGTCGCACCCACGCCGCCGATCCTGCCCATATCGGTAAGGGTGGCGGGGCGCGCCGCGGCCATTTCCTGCAGGGTGGCGTCGTGGAATACGACATAGGCCGGCACGCCCGCTTCCTCCGCAATCTGCCGACGCCGCTCTCGCAGCGCATCGAACAGGGGATTGTCCGCGGCCGACAATTTTGGCGCGTCGCCCTTCCCGCGGCGGGAGCGGCTCCGGCGCTTGCCCTCCGGCGGCGGCGCGATCTCGACCGTCTGCTCCCCCTTCAGGATCGCCCGCGCGGACGGCCCCAGAGAAATGCCGCCATGACGCGCATCCGCCCGCAGCGCATCCATCGCGACCAGCTGCTGCTGTACCGGGCGCCAGTCGCCCATGTCCTTGTCCGGCGTCAGGCCAAAGACCCCCAAATCCGTATGGCCCAGGCCCACAGCCCGTTCATTGGCATCGCCCGCCAGCACCGCAGCGACATGTCCCAGCCCAAACCGCTGCCCGGTGCGATAGACGGCAGACAACAGCTTCACCGCATCCTCAGTGACGTCCGTCACCTTTGGCGGGTGAAGGCAATTGTCGCAATTTCCACAGGGCGGCGGTGCAGGCTCGCCGAAATAGGTGAGGAGCGCGATACGGCGGCATGCGGTCGACGCGGCAAAGGCGGCCAGCGCATTCAGCTTTCCCTCCTCGACCCGCGCCTGCGCCTCGTCCAAACCATTCTCGCCCAGTTGCGAGCGCGCACGGGCGACATCCGCAGCGCCCCACCACATCACCGCCTCCGCGGGCGCGCCGTCGCGACCGGCACGGCCCGTCTCCTGATAATAGGCCTCGATGCTTTTCGGCAGCGCCATATGCGCGACAAAGCGCACGTCGGGCTTGTCGATGCCCATGCCAAAGGCGACGGTCGCACACATAATGACATCGTCGGCGCGCACGAACGCCTCCTGATTGGCGCGCCGCTCGGCATGGTCCAGTCCGGCATGATAGGCGTGTGCACGGTGGCCGCGCTTTTCGAGGGCGGCCGCCAGCGCCTCCGTTTTCGCCCGGGTCGGCGCATAAACGATCCCCGACCGCCCGCGACGATCCTCCAGCCAGTCGGTCAGCTGGGTCGTGCGACTGGCCCCCTGATTCACATAATAGGTGATATTCGGACGGTCGAAGCCGGCGACCACCACATTGCCCGTGCCGATGCCCAGTTGCTCGGCAATATCGGCCTGCGTTACCTTGTCCGCCGTCGCAGTCAGGCCGATACGCGGCACGCCGGGAAAGCGGTCGGCGAGTGGACGCAATTGCCGATAGTCGGGGCGGAAATCATGTCCCCACTGGCTGACGCAATGCGCCTCGTCGATGGCGATCAGGGACAGCCGCGCCCGCGCCAGACGATCCTGGAAATGCGGCATCGTCGCCCGTTCCGGCGCAACATAGAGCAGGTCCAGCGTTCCATCGTCCAGCGCATCGAATGCGCGGCCGCGCTCATCCGCGTCCGTATCGGCGGTCAGCGCCGCGCAGGTCACGCCAACGGCGCGCAGGGCACGCACCTGATCGTGCATCAGCGCCACCAGAGGCGAGATGATCAGGCCGGTGCCGGGCCGTGCCATGGCCGGGATCTGATAGCATAGCGATTTGCCGGCACCCGTGGGCATGATGGCCAGCCGGTCCTCCCCCGCCGTGACCGCGGCGATAATGTCGCCCTGCAGGGGGCGGAATGCAGGATAGCCAAAGACCTGCTGCAATATGTCGAGAGGGGTGCGGGACATTGGCAGGCGATGTAGCTAGGCTGGGCGTGAACCGCCACCCGGAGTCGTCCCAGCGAATGCTCGTCCGCCGCAACATGCCCATCGCCTGGCGGACCTGCCTATTGGCGGCGCTGCTGTTCGTGGCGAGCGCCTGCGCCGGCAGGGAAGAGGGCGCCGCGACGACCAGCGCGTCGTCGGACGCCATTTCCGTTACTGCGGCGCCGGTACCACTTAACGAGCGCGATCCCGCGCAGCAGCGCGCCGGGCGCCTGGAATATCGCGGTGGGCTGCGGCTGCAATCCGACGATGCCCGCTTTGGCGGCATTTCCGGCCTTCGCTGGCTGGATTCGGATGCGCCAAGACTGCTGGGGATTACGGATGCGGGCAATTGGCTGCTACTGGAACCCATTGAGGACGCGCATCGCCTGACCGGCCTCAGATCTGCACGGATGGGCGATCTGCGCGGACCATCGGGCGAGGTTCTGGAGGGCAAGGCCAATGCTGACGCCGAATCACTGACCCTGATCGAGGGCTGTGACGGCGCCCGCCCGGCCTGCCGTGCGACAGGCGCCATCATCGGGTTCGAGCACGATCATCGGGTGCTGGTTTACGATCTGCTGCCGAACGGGGCGCCGGGCGGGGTGCCCAGCGACGCCGGCCTTGCCGCCGCCTTTCTGAATGTACAGCCGTCGAATGGCGGCGCGGAGGCCATCGCCGGGTCGCCGCCGCACCTGCGCATCTATGCGGAGGATGTGCGCGACGAAGATGATCTGGCGGCGGCGATCGACCTGAGCTGCGTCGACTGCGATGGCTGGCCGAACAGGGAAAGGCCCTTCGGCGTGGCGATGCCATCGCCGTTCAAACCGACCGATGCCGACTGGGCGCCGCAGGGGCAGTTGCTGCTCGGCAGATCCTTTTCATTGCTGGAGGGGGTGGGCGCACGGATCGATCTGGTGGTCGAGGGCGAGGCAGGGGCGCCGCCGACAGGAGAGCTGCGCAATCTCGCAATTCTCCATCCGCCTGAAACAGTCGACAATTTCGAGGGGCTGGCCGTGCGGGTCGAAGACGGGCGCACGTTCCTCTATATCGTCAGCGACGACAATTTCTCGCCATTGCAGCGCACGCTGCTTCTGAAATTCGAATTGATGCAGGACTGACCATGGCCGATTTCACCGACACGCTGACGGAAAAGCACATCGCGTTCATCCGCGCACAGCCGGTTTTCTTTACGGCGACGGCGGCGGCGGGCGCACGCATCAATCTCAGTCCCAAGGGCCTGGACACATTCAGCATCCTGTCGAACGACAGGGTTGCCTATCTGGATCTTGGCGGGTCGGGCAATGAGACGCACGCCCATCTGTCCGCCGACGGCCGCATCACGATCATGTTCTGCGCCTTTGAAAACCCGGCGAATATCCTGCGCATTTATGGACGCGGGACGCCGATATTACCGCAGGATAGGGAATGGCCGGAATTCGTTCAGCATTTCGAAATTCTGCCGGGCACGCGGCAGATTTTTTCGATCGAGGTGAAAAGCGTACAGACCAGTTGCGGCTGGGGTGTGCCCATCATGCATGTCGAGCGGCCACGCGAGACGCTGACAAAGGCCCATGCGAATGCCGACGGCGACGCATGGGTGGATACCGTTACACAGCGCACAAAGTCTATCGACGGCCTGCCGATTCGGCCGACGGACCGCTATTTCGGCCCAGAGGGCGGCCAGGGGGCCAAGAGTCTCTGATGCCCATGGTCGAGATCGCGCGGTTTCATGGTCCCGTAGAGGCCGATCTGGCACGCGCGCGGCTGGACGCGGCGGGAATCGAGGCGCTGCTGCTGGACCATAATCTTTCGTCGGCGTTCGGCGGCGCGATGATGCCGTCGCGGCTGATGGTGCTTGACGAGGACGAGGACGAGGCGCGTGCGCTGCTGGCGGACGTGCACGGCTAGCCGCCGATAGCAGGGCAGGGGCAGGGGCTTACCGGCCTGCCTCGCCCAGTGATTTTTCCGCCATCTCGCGCACATCTTTCGAAAGGCCCTTGGTCGCCAGAATACGGGCCAATTGGCCCCGCATCAGGGCAGCGCGCTCCGTCTCGAACCGGCGCCAGCGGCCCAGCGGCGCGATGAACCGGGCAGCCGTCTGCGGGTTCAGACGGTCGACGGCCAGGATCTGATCGGCCAGGAGGCGATAGCCCGCGCCATCCGGGCGATGAAACCCTGCCATGTTCGCAACGAAGCCACCGATCAGCGCCCGAAAGCGATTGGGGTTGGAAATCGAGAAATCGTCCCGCCGCATCAGCGCCACCGCCGTCGCCAGTGGATCGCCTACCTCTGCCAATGCCTGCACCGCGAACCATTTATCGATGACATTTGCGTCTCCGGCAAAGCGTGCCTGGAAATCGGTAAGCGCCCCCTCCCGCTGCGGCGCCTCGGAATTGGCGAGCACGCCGAGCGCTGCCATTCGATCGGTCATATTGTCCGCATTGTCGTACAGGTCCGCGGCGGCGCGGCAGGCGGCCTCGTCGGCATCGGCGAACAGCAATTGCAAGGCGACGCCGCGCAGCCGGCGACGGCCCTTCGCATGTGGTGTCAGTTCGAAGGGGCCGCCGCCCAAACTGGCGAACAGGTCGGTCACCCGGTCGCGCCCGATGCCGTGCAGCAGCGCGCGCATCAATTGTTTGCGTGCGGCGACGACTGCTTCGGGGTCTGCATCGTGCCCAATGCGATCGACGATCATTGTGTCGGCGGGCAATTGGATCGCCTCTGCCTGGAAGGCGGCGTCGAGTGACTGGTCGGACAGCGTCCGGCGGACCGCCTCGACGATTGCGCGGGGCGCGCCCGGCTCGCCGCCCGTGGCGCGCGACGCAAGCCACAAGGACATCAATTCCTGTGTCGCCTCGTACCGCGCAAACGGATCGTCGTCGTGCGCCGCCAGGAACGCCAGATCCTCGGTCGTGCGGTCGGTCCGCACCTCTACCGGGGCCGAAAAGCCGCGATTCAGGGAAAGAACAGGCGTTTCACGAACATCTTCGAACACGAAATCCTGCATCGATTCTGTCAGTTCGAGGACGCGCTCTTCTGTAATGCGTGATCCGCTTTCCCGGCCCAGCAGGGCTACGCGCAGGGGAATATGCATGGGACGCTTCACCGGCTGGTCCGGTGTCGGCGGCACGTGCTGCGACAGGGTCAGCGTCACCTGCTCTCCGCTACGGCGAAGTCGCCCGGTTACGACAGGCGTTCCCGCCTGCTCGTACCACAGGCGGAATTGCGACAGGTCCAGACCCGCGCCGTCTTCTATGGCAGCAATCCAGTCGTCGCAGGTTGCTGCCTGGCCGTCATGCCGCTCGAAATAAAGATCTGTGCCGGCACGATAGCGCTCGGGGCCCGCCAGCGTCGCCATCATGCGGATGACCTCGGCACCCTTATTATAGATGGTCGCCGTGTAGAAATTGGAGATTTCCTGATAGGAATCAGGCCGGATCGGATGTGCCAGCGGCCCCGCATCTTCCGGAAATTGCGCCACGCGCAGGGTGTGCACATCGTTGATCCGGGTGACGGCTGCGCTGCCATGATCGGCGCTGAACGACTGATCGCGAAACACGGTCAGCCCCTCTTTCAGGCTCAACTGGAACCAGTCGCGGCAGGTGATGCGGTTGCCGGTCCAATTGTGGAAATATTCATGCGCGACGATGGCGGCGATATTGTCGAAATCCCGGTCGGTGGCGACGTCGCGGTCGGCGAGAACATATTTGGAATTGAATATGTTCAGACCCTTGTTCTCCATCGCGCCAAAGTTGAAATCATCGACGGCGACGATGTTGAAGACATCCAGATCATATTCGCGGCCATAGACTCGCTCGTCCCAGCTCATCGCGTCCTTCAGCGCCTGCATGGCGTGGCGACAGCGCGGCTCGTCCCCCGGACGTACCCATATGCCCAGCTGCACAAGGCGCCCGGACATGGTGGTGAAACTGTCGCGCAGGACACCCAGGCGCCCCGCGACGGCGGCGAACAGATAGCAGGGCTTCGGATGCGGGTCCGTCCAGACGATTTCATGTCGCCCATCACCCAGCGCCCGCAACTCGCCGGGATCGCCGTTCGACAGCAGCACGGGGTACTCATCCGCCTGCGCGCGCAGTGTCACCGTATAACGGGACAAAATGTCGGGCCGGTCTGGAAAGGGCGTAATGCGGCGAAATCCCTCCGCCTCGCACTGGGTGCAAAGAATACCGCCAGAGGCGTAAAGGCCCATCAATTGCGTGTTGCGGTCCGGCCTCAGCAGAACCTCCGTTTCGACGATCGCACTGTCGCCATCGATCGGCACGGTCAACAAATCGTCGGCGAACATATAGTCGGCGGGATCGAGGTCCCGGCCATCGACGGCCACCCGTACCAGTTCCAGAGCTTCCGCATTCAGGACGAGCGGGCCAGATTCGCCCTCTCCGCGCACGATGGAAAGGCGCGCAGCCACCCGCGTCTCCCGTGCGCCAAGATCGAACGTCAGCGCAACATCGGGCACCTGCCAGGCGGGCGGACGGTACTCCGTGCGTCGCGTGACGGCGGGCTGACTGGCGGGCGGCTGCGCATCTGTGCTGACAATATCCATGATGCGGAATTAGTCCGATAGGGCGCGGGCGCAACTGCCGTGCGGCAAACTCTGCCTGGGCATCGGTTCGCCGCGACACGGCAACGGCTGAACGCAGGAGCGACGAACAGGCGATTCCGTTTATTTGACATTAAAGAATCCTGCCGACTATGTGGATTGGCAGGATTTTCGGCCGCAGGTGCCATGAAGGCGACCGAATAAGGAGGGGTCTTTTGTACAAGGGAGCCGCGCTCGACGAGCTAAGCCCGTTCGCCATCGCGGCGACGAAGCCCTCCGCTGGCACATTTTTCGTCGACTTGGGCAACGATATCGGTTCCTCCGCCTGGTGGCGTGGCATGGTCAGCCTGGTCGTGATGCTGGTCGCGGCGTTTCTGCTGGCAACAAGCCCCGCGAAGCTGCCGACACGGGCTTATGCGCCGCTGCCTCAGGCGCAGATGGCGGCACTGGCGGCGATCAGCATCGCACCGCTGAGCGCCGGAGGACGCACCGGCGCCCGTGTTGCCCCCACCGTGCTGGTCCAGCCGCTGTCTGAAACGCCGGAGCGCCCGCATATCGAATTGACCGCGGAACTGGGAAGCGTCGACAGCTTCGGCGGCGCCCTGCGAAGGGCGGGAGTCAGCATGGCGGACATCGCCGAGGCCACATCGCTGATCGAGGATTTTGCGGAGATCGGCAATCTGAAGCCTGGAACCGAATTCGACATCGTTCTCGGCCGTCGCAGCGATAAGACGCAGCCGCGCCCGCTCGATGCGCTGTCGTTCCGCGCCGCGCTCGATCTGAAAATCGACGTATCGCGCGGCAATGATGGCAAGCTGTTCGCACGCCGCATACCCATTCGCATCGACGATACGCCGCTGCGCATCACCGGCATGGTGGGCGACAGCCTGTACAAATCCGCGCGTGCCGCCGGCCTTCCCAGCCGGGTCGTCGCAAATTTCATCAAGGCGCTGTCTCCGCGCGTTAATTTCCAGCGCAATGTCTATGCATCAGACGAATTCGATGTCGTCGTCGCGCATCGCCGCGCGGAAACGGGCGAATCGGAAACGGGCGACCTGCTTTACGCGCGGCTCGCAGGACCGAAGAAGGACCTGGAAATCGCGGCGTGGGAGAAGGGCGGCAAACTGGAATATTTCCTGCCCGACGGAAAGGGCGTGAAGGAGGGGATGTCCGCCACGCCGGTTCGCGGTGCCCGCGAATCCTCCGGCTTTGGTGTCAGGAACCATCCCATCCTGAAGCGCACACGCATGCACAAGGGGCTGGATTATGCCGCGCGCGCCGGTTCCCCCATCGAGGCGACCGCCGCAGGGACCGTCATCTTCGCCGGCCGCAATGGCGGTTATGGCAATCAGGTGCGCGTGCGCCACGCCAACGGCATCGTCACCAGCTATAGCCACATGAAGGATTTCGGCCCTGGCATCCGATCGGGCGCGCATGTGAACCAGGGGGACAAGGTGGGGTATGTCGGGTCGACAGGCATGTCGACCGGCCCCCATCTGCACTACGAAGTGCTGGTAGCCGGACGGGCGGTAAACCCCAAATCCCAGACCCTTCCGACCGGACTGGAGCTGACGGGCGGGGAGCTGCGGCAATTCCAGAGCCAGATGGCACGTTTGCGCTCGCTGTCGCCGAGCAATGACGACGTCGAGGACGAGGCCGCCAACGCCGGCTAGACGCCCGCGCAGGCCGCTTTGGCGAGGATCAATTTCTAGGCCCTGCAATGGTTAAGCAGGGTCATTACGGAGCCGTCGGCTCTGGCCAAGGCGATCCATTCCCCTCATATTTACATAGGTTTAGTCGGAACAATCCGTCCTTGGTCCCGTTGCTGGATCAGGTCCCCCCGTGGCCGTCAGATCAGGATTAGGAGCCGGCGCATGAAAATTTCCCTGAAACCCCTCTCTCAGCAGACGATGGTTGTGACCGGCGCGTCGAGCGGCATCGGTCTGGCCACCGCACTTCGTGCCGCCGAGGCGGGAGCCAATCTTGTTCTTGTTGCCCGCAATGAGGAAGCGTTGAAAGACGCCGCCGCCCGCGTTGAGGCCGCCGGAGGGCGCGCGGCATATATCGCCGTCGACATCGCAGAGGATGGCGCGGCCGAGCGCATCGGGACCAAGGCTGAGGAAGCATTCGGCGGCTTTGACACCTGGGTGAACAATGCCGCCGCTGCCGTCTATGCGCGGATGGCGGACATGACGATGGAGGAGCATCGCAAGCTGTTCGACACAGGCTATTTCGGCACGGTGGCAGCGTCCCTTTACGCCGCCAAGAAGCTGCGCGGGCGCGGCGGCGCGATCATCAATGTCGGCTCGATCCTTTCCGAACGCGCGATCCCCATTCAGGGCGGCTACAGCGCCATGAAGCATGCGGTTCTAGGCTTTACGGACGTGCTGCGTATGGAACTGGAGGAAGAGGACGCTCCGGTTTCCGTCACGCTGATCAAGCCGGCATCCATCAACACGCCCTATCCCGAACATGCGCGCAACAAGATGGACAAGCCGGCACGCGTACCGCCGGTTCTTTACGATCCGCGCCTGGTGGCAAAGGCGATCTGCTTTGCCGCAGAACATCCCAAACGGTCGCTGACCGTCGGCGGCAATGGCTTCGCGATAACGAAATTCGGCAACGCCGCGCCGCGCCTGACCGACAGGATCATGGAGGCGCTGTTCATGGAAAAGGGCCAGTCCACTGATCAGCCGCCGGCGCCGGGCACACGCGATAACCTGTTCGAGGCGCGCCGGGATGGCCGCATCGAAAGCAATCAGGACGTCTATGTCCGCCGCCAGAGCATGGCCCTGGAAGCGCAGATGCATCCATGGCGCACCGCCGGAATATTAGGCGCCGCCGGACTGGCGGCCGGGGCGCTATGGTTCAAGCTTGGCAACAAGAACGAAAGTGACGGCACGGGCAAGACATCCGGTCGTACCGGCAATACAGAACGCAGAACGTTCACGCCCGCCCCACCCGCACGCGCGCATCAGCCGGATGGTACGGACTCCTCCGCCTCCTTCGCAGCTGGAATCGCCGACGAAGCGACGATACCGGACGAACTGCCGCGCGACGTTCCCGCAGCATCGCAAACGGCGAAGCGTTCATGAAGGTCTCTGCATTCCTGACCGCTGTTGCCGTGTCCTTCGTGGCGACATCGGCCGTGGGGCAATCCGCCGGAGGAGAGGTGGAGCCCGGCCCGGAGGCAACCATCCTGGGTCATGTGAACAAATTCCGGCAGGCTGATCCCGACCCGCGCAGCCTGACGGTGCCGGAAGACTTCCAGGTCGAACTGGTTGCACGCGATCTTGGCAATGCGCGCATGCTGGCAATTTCTGACGAGGGGCGCGTTTACGTGACACGCCGCACCGAAGGCGATGTCCAGCTTTTGACCGACCGGGACGGCGATGGCGTTTACGAGGGGAAGCAAACCGTCGCGTCGCGCCCCAATATGCATGGCATCGCCATCGACGGCAGCACCATGTACCTGGTCACGATAAAGGAACTGTACCAAACCGATATCGGCCCGGATGGCGGGTTGGGGCCGCTACAACTGATCGTCGACGATCTGCCAGACGCGGGCCAGCACCCGAACCGGACGCTGGGCGTGGGGCCGGACGGACGCATTTATATCTCGGTCGGTTCTACCTGTAATGCCTGCGCCGAAAACAATCCCGAAAACGCGACAATCGTCAGGATCAGGGCCGATGGCACCGGTCGACAGATATTCGCCTCTGGCCTGCGGAACACGATCGGTTTCGACTGGAATCCCCGCGATGGCGCGCTGTGGGGTCTGGATCACGGGATCGACTGGCTGGGCGATGAAGTGCAGCCGGAGGAGGTCAATCACATCGTTCAGAATGGCACCTATGGCTGGCCCTATGTCTGGGGTGCGGATGGTGAAAACCCGCAGGATTATCCCCCCGGTGGCCTTACGATGGATGACTGGAAGGCGATCAGCACGCCGATGGTGCTGGGCTACACCGCCCACGCCGCGCCAATGCAGATGGCGTTCAACCGCGGTACGAACTTCCCAGCCGAGATGCAGGGCGATATCTTTGCCGCCTATCGTGGTTCCTGGAACCGCGAAGCACCCGCCGGATATGAGGTCGTGCGCATCCGGTTTGGCGAAGACGGTCAGGCCCAGTCGGCGGAGCCGTTCCTGACGGGCTTCCTGCAGCAGATCGAGGGGGAGACGGCGTGGACGGGTCGTCCGACGGGTCTCGCCTTCGCACCAGATGGAACCATGCTGGTCACCGATCCAGAGAATGGCGCACTTTACCGGATCAGCTATGCCGGCGGGAATGCCGCCGCGACACCGCTGCGAAGCGCGGAGGTCAGTCCGGCGGACCGGCCGCAGCCGCTTGCGCTGGAACGAATTTCGGCAGGCGCCGCAGCCGACATGCAAGTGAAAGCAAGTTTTACTGAGGGCGACGCAATTCCGCGCGCCCATTCCGCCTATGGCGAAAACATCTCCCCCGCGCTCAGCTGGACCGAGGGGCCTGCTGGTACGCAAAGCTATGCGATCATCGTCGAGGATCCCGACGCCGGCACGCCGGCCCCCATCGTTCACTGGCTGGCCTGGAATATTCCGGCGGACGTCGTGCGCCTGCCCGAGGGTATGGGCGGAGGACCGCAGCTGACCGACCCCGAAGGCATGCGTCAGGGGATCACCGCGCGCGGTTCACTGGGCTGGTTCGGCCCCCGCCCCCCGGCAGGGGATCCACCGCATAATTATCATTTCCAGATTTTCGCGCTCGACCGGCAACTGGATCTTCTGCCGCGCGCGGGGCGCGATGAAGTGATCGCAGCCATGAAGGGACATGTGCTGGGCAGGGGCGAGCTGATCGGTACCTATGCCCATGGGGATGCGGAGCCATAACTTACGCGCGGGCGGGGCCGTTACGACTGACCAACTACGTAACGCCGCCCCCACCCCGCCTGTGGCGATTATCCCCGATGACAGTGGCGGGCAAAAAAGCTATCGGCCCCGCTCGTGGGATCCATACGCCGCCTTTTCTTACGTAATCGCCGGCTCGCTGCGCTTGTTTTTGGCGCAGCGCTGCTGATGAAGGTGCTGGTTCCCCCCGGGTTCATGCCCGGCAGCGCGAATGGCATGATGCTGATCCAACTTTGCACCGGCCAAGGCGTCGAAACCGCCCTGATGGCAATTCCCGGCAATCATGGCGAGGGCGAGCACAAAAAGACCGACATGCCATGCGCATTTTCGGGCCTTGCGACGCCGTCGCTCGCCGGTGCCGACCCCGTCCTGTTGGCCATCGCAATCGCCTTCATCCTGGCGGCCGGATTTCGCGTGGCCGCGCGCCCCCTGCTATGGCGCGGCATTCAGGTCCGCCCCCCCTCCCAAGGGCCGCCCGCACTCATCTGATCCTTCTTAAAAAAAAGCCGAAATGCGCCCATGCGCCGCCGCGGCGGTGCGTGGGCCGGATCAGGATATATTATGTTTTATTCAGCAATTCACGGGGCGTTAGCGTCCCGACCCTTGTGTTCTGTTGGCGCAATCGCGACCGTCCTCCTGCTGTCCGTACCGGCCTTGGCCGATGATGCGGACTCTCTGGACACTATAATCGTCACAGGCACGAAATCCGGCTTTGGCGAGAAGTCCGGTATCCCCCTCGACCGGATGCCGCAAAGCGTACAAGTCCTTGATGCCGACGACATCATCGAACGCGGCGCCCGCAGCATAGAGGACGCCCTGCGTGCCGTTCCCTCCGCCACCGTGGCGCGCAGCCGCATTGGCGGCTTTGGCGGCAATACGCTTCGAATACGCGGGTTTGCCGCACAACAGATCCGCAATGGCATGTTTCAGCGCTTTTATGACGGTACGGACCCGTCCGCCCTGTCAAATGTCGCCCGCATAGAGGTGCTGAAGGGGCCGTCGGCAGTGCTCTACGGCCAGTCCGGCGTCGGCGGCATCGTTTCCATCATCACGAAACAGCCAACCGAGGAATTCGGTGGCTATGTCGCGCTGACGGGGGGCAGTTTCGATCAAAAGCAGGCAACCATTGATGTGGGCGGGCGAATCACCGACACGCTGGGCATCCGTTTGACGGGAGAGATTGAGCGCTCAGGCTCCTTCACCGATTTTCTGGACGTCGATCGTGAAAATTTGGCGCTGACCCTGGCATGGCAGCCCAGCGAGCGCGTTTCCACGCACTTGGTTGCCGAATATCTTCACCGCAAGACGCTGAATAATCCCGGATTGCCGACAGTCGGGACCATCATCAGCAACGGCGTGGCGACTGTCGACCGGTCGACATTCCTGGGCGAACCCGATTATTCGCTGCAGGAGAATCACGCGCCGCTGGTGCAATTCTGGGCCGATGTCGCAATGGGGGGCAGTTGGACGCTTACCCCGCGCCTGCAATATAGCGAATGGAACAATAAGGGGCGGTCGACGACTCTGCTGCCGCCCAGCCAGGACGATCCAACGCTGATCCCGCGCGTTGGCCGCAATGCTGGCGAGAACGACAAATTCTACCTGGCCCAGCTCGATCTGGCGGGGACGGCCCAGAGCTTTGGCATCGAACACAGGTTGCTGTTCGGCGTGGAATATAATCACGATCAGGTGCCGTTCCGCATGTCCGCCACGGTTCCCTGTGGCATCGGCCCCATCGACGCGTTGGACCCGGCCTATGGCTGCGGCGCGCCCACCGGCAATTTCGGCTTCGTTTCAGAGGCGGTGCTGGATGGCTTCAGCTTTTATGCACAGGATCAGATCGCGCTGACGCCTGCATGGGACGTACTTGCCGGAATACGGCATTCCGTCTCCGACAATCATAATTATTTCAACGGTTCGCCCAGCGGCTATGCAGAGCTGTCCAACACCTCCTGGCAATTGGGAACGACCTTTGCGCTGGGCAGCGGCCTGTCGCTGTTCGGGGGCTATAATACCGGCTATGATCTGGGCGCGGTGACCGGGCTGCGCAGCACGGATGGGTCCGCGTTCCAGCCGGAAACGTCCGACCAGGCAGAGGCGGGGCTTCGCCTGTCGCGCGACACCGTACAGGCCAGCCTTTCCGCCTTTCGCATGCGGCGCAACGACATCGGCGTTCCCGACCCGGACAATCTGGGATTCCAGATCCAGGAGGGGCAGTTCCGCGTGCAGGGCGTAGAGTTCGAGGGGGAATGGTCGCCAATGCCCGGATGGTGGCTGCAGGGCGGATATGCCTATCTGGACGCAAATGTAACGCGTTCGACCGATCCGGCGATCGACGGTGCACGACTCGCCGAAACGCCGAAACACAGCGCAACCGCCGCAACCCGCCTGTCGCTGGGACCCGTCGAACTGCGTGCGGCGGCCAATTATGTCGGTGCGCGAAAGATGGTAAATGGCGGTACCGTCACGCTGCCCGACTATGTCACCGCCGATCTGGGCGCGGGGACGGAATTCGGCCCGATCAGGCTCGATGCGACCCTGACCAATATCTTTGACGAGACCTATTATTACAGCGACAATCTGTCCCGCTATTCATTGGGGACGGAGGACCGCGTATTGCCGGGCGAGCCGCGTACCTTCAGCCTGCGCGTTGCGTACCGCTTTGGCGGCGATCGGTCATGAAGGCCGGGCGCCTTTATCCCACCATATGGCGCTGGCATTTCTATGCCGGGCTGTTCGTCATTCCGTTCGTCCTGCTATTGGCAGTGACGGGCGGGTTCTATCTGTTCAAGCCGCAGGTTGAACGGTGGGAGGAGCGCGCCTATCGGGACCTGCCCGTTGCAGAAAATGTCCTGCCACAGCAACAGCTGAACACCGCATTGGCGGCATTTCCGGGGGCGCGGTTCGACAGCTATCGCCTTCCCCGGCAGGCAGGTGATGCTGCGATGATTCATCTGGCCATGCCCGACGGTCGATCAATGCGCGATGTCTTTATCTCTCCACAAGGAGAGCTGCTGGGCAGCATGGACAGCCAGTCCCGCATCATGGAGGTGGATAAACGCATCCACGGACAATTGCTGATGGGCGCGCGGGGCAGCTGGCTGGTGGAATTGGTCGCTTGCTGGGCGATCTTCCTCATTCTCTCCGGTCTCTATCTGTGGTGGCCGCGCGACCGCATGTTTGCCGGCGTGATCTGGCCACGACTGAAGGGTCGGGGGCGGGTATTGTGGCGGGACCTGCATGCAGTCACGGGGTTCTGGATTTCCGGCCTGGTGCTGGCCCTGCTTATTACCGGTTTGCCCTGGACGAGCATATGGGGCGGCGCCTTCAGCAGCATCCGAACCGAACTTGGGCTTGTGAAGGGCGCGCAGGAATGGACCCTCGGCGGCGAAGCTGCGACTGACGAGGGGCCCCGGCCACCGGTCGTCGGGCTTCACCCGCGACACGACCATGCAGCCATGATGGCGATGATGCCGCCACCGAATGCCGCCGGCGCAGGCGCCGGCATCGACAACATGGTGGCACGGGCGAGGGAGGAAGCTCTCGCCTTTCCCGTTATCATCACGCCGCCCGGCGGCCCCGGCAGATTTGGTGCGCCCGGACCGATGGCCTGGACGATCCGTTCAGATGCCGCGGTTCCACCGCAGCGGACAAGTATCACCTATGACGCGGCGACGGGGCAGGAGATTTCGCGGGACAAATTTGCCGACAGCCACATCATCGATCGAGCCGTCGGATATGGCATTGCATGGCACGAGGGACAGTTGTTTGGCTGGATCAGCCAGGCCGTGGGTGTCATCACCGCCACCGGCCTGATCCTGATGGCGGTCAGCGGATTCGTCATGTGGCGCCGGCGCAAACCGGCAGATGCCCTAGGTGCGCCTTCGCCGTCCGCCCTGCCCGCGCGCATGGGCGGGGTCGCCGCAATCCTGTTGTTTCTGGCCGCGCTGCTACCGCTACTGATGCTGTGGACGGCTCTCCACCCTCCTGCGGTAGTATCGTAGGGTTGAGCTGGAAGGAGAGTCGAGATGGGCGAAGTCGTTACGATCGGTCTGGATATCGCGAAGTCGGTGTTCCAGGTACATGGCGTGGGAGCAGATGGCGAGGTGCTGATCCGCCGCCGGCTGACGCGAGCGAGGATGCTGCCTTTTTTCGCTAAGCTGCCGCGCTGTCTCGTCGGCATCGAGGCGTGCAACAACTCGCACTACTGGGCGCGCGAGCTGATTGCGCTCGGCCACGACGTGAAGCTGATGCCGGCGCAGTATGTTAAGCCCTATGTCAAGCGTGGGAAGAACGACGCTGCCGATGCGGAAGCGATCTGCGAGGCGGTGACGCGGCCGACGATGCGGTTCGTCGCAGTGAAGAGCCCGAAGCAGCAGAGCCTGATGATGCTTCACCGTGTGCGGCTTATGCTGAACCGGCAGCGCACGCAGATCTCGAACGCGATCCGTGCACACATCTCGGAGTTCGGAGTGGTGGCACCGGTCGGCCGGCTCGGGGTCGAACGGCTGCTCGAGGTGGTCGCTGATGTTGGCGACGATCGCGTGCCGGAAGATGCACGCATTTGCCTGCAGATGCTGGCGGCGCAGCTCGAAGTCGTGAAGCGCCAGATTCTCGAGAATGACCGCCGCGTGCTCGCCAGCGCGCGGCGGACCGAACTTGGTCGCAGGCTGATGGATATCCCCGGCATTGGCCCGTTGCTGGCGAGTGCGTTCGTCGCCTCGGTCGCCGATCCGACAGTGTTTAAGACCGGGCGTGACCTGGCCGCCTGGATCGGACTCGTCCCTAAGCAGAACTCGTCGGGCGGAAAGGATAGGCTCGGCAGCATAACGCGCGCCGGCAACCGTTATCTCAGACAGATGCTTGTCGTCGGAGCGATGGCGGTGATCCGCTATGCCCAGCGCCACGGCACGAAGCGGCCGTGGCTGGTGCAGCTGCTCGCGCGTCGCCCCGCGAAGGTCGCTGCGGTGGCGCTCGCGAACAAGAACGCGCGAATGGTTTGGGCGCTGATGACCAGCGGTGAACGCTATCGCGAACCAGTGCCAATGGCGGCATAGAGCTTAGGCGCGGGTAACCGCGTCGACGAAGTTGGAAAGGGCGAAGAGGAGTTGATGCACCAAGCCGGTTGAAACCGCCGGATCGGGAAAACCCATTTTGGGCCGTGGCGCTTCGAGCGCGAGCTATAGGTCGGGACCCGGTTCGCGCGAAAGGCATCATGGCCAGCGGCGCATGACACAGCCGCAATCAAAGGCCGGACACATGGCCGCCTCGACCAGCGGATTGCAGAACTTCAATTTACCCCTTGCCAACGGAGGGCCGTCCACACATGGCCCTTTCCCTGGCGGTGTTGTGGCTGTTCGAACGAAAGGCCCTCCCCCACATGCCCCGCCTCGCCCGCTGGCTGGGTGTGCCACCGCATAGAAGCGCCGCTGTGGGCGAATGATTCGGCGGCACGCGCAGCGAATCGGCGGCGCCTGACGGCGGCGTCTCGCGAATTTGGTGAAACTGGAGCGGGCGAAGGGATTCGAACCCTCGACCCCAACCTTGGCAACTGCCTCTCGGCATTTTCGCTATCGTTTTCGTATTCAGTAAAATCTACGATATTCCAGGCAATATCAATTGCTTGTTTCTCACATCGAGTCCCCATTGGTACGCTGCGATTTCCGGCGGTTTCCCTCCTACTGCTTCCCCCCTGCTTCCCCGGCCATGCTGCACCTGTGTGGGGAAGCAAATATCAAGCGCGTGGGCCACCGGAGCGCAGGAGCAACTTCGAAAGGAATGACAACTCAAATCAAGGACAAATCGCATGACCAGACTAACTAAACGCACCGTCGAGGCGCTCAAATCCAACCGAGAGCGCGACACCTTTCTTTGGGACAGCGAACTGCGCGGTTTTGGCGTTCGCGTTAAACCCAGCGGCACCAAAACATTTATCATCCAATATCGAAACCAAGAGGCGAGGACCCGTCGCTGTGTTATAGGCCAATATGGTGTTCTGACTGTCGAGCAAGCCCGCGACCTCGCCCAAAAGAAGCTCGCCGCTGTGATCGACGGGGCCGACCCATCCGCCGAACGGCACTCGGTCCGTACGGGGCTGACAATCGCAGCAGTTTGCGATTGGTATCTTGCCGAGGCCGAAGCCGGTCGGCTGATCGGACGAAACCGCCGCCCCATCAAGGCGTCATCGGTCGCAGGTGATCGAAGCCGTATTGAACTCCACATTAAGCCGCTGATCGGCAATCGCGTGGTCAGCCAATTGAAATTGGCAGATATTGAACGCTTGCAAGGTGATATTGCGGCTGGTCGAACCGCCCGAGCGAGGCGCACAAGCCGAGGTGGGCAAACGGCTGGCGGCTCAGGCGTTGCTGCCCGCGCCATCAGCACGCTTCGCGCTCTACTCAATCACGCCCGCCGCCTCGGCATTATTGAGGTTAGTCCGGCAACAGGCGTGCGCATCATGGCCTCGCAGAAGGTGAAGCGATATCTGAGCGCTGGCGAAATCCGTCACCTTGGCAAGGTGATGACGCAGATGGAACGCGAGGGCGAACACCCGGCCGGCCTCGCTGCGATCCGCGTCATGCTTCTCACCGGTTTTCGCCGCATGGAAGTGCTGGCAATGCACAAGGCATGGGTTCAGCCCGACGACAATCTCGTCCGTTTTCCGGATACCAAGTCCGGTCCGCAGATCCGCGTGGCCGGAGACTCAGCAATGCACGTGCTGGAGGCTCAGGCTTTGTCCAGTCATTCGCCCTTCATCTTCCCGGCGGATTGGGGCGATGGGCATTTCGTAGGCGTCGTTCGGGTGCTGGGCCGAGTCTGCGCGCGTGCAGGCCTGGACAAAGTGACACCGCACACCCTGCGCCACAGCTTTGCCAGCATGGCAGCGGCGCAAGGTTTCAGTGAACTGACCATCTCGGGCCTACTCGGTCACGCCCCGCGCGGCGTAACCCAGCGCTATGTGCACCTGGATACCGCGCTCATCATCGCGGCGGATCAAGTGGCGGCAGAGATTGCGCGACTATTGGACGGTGGCGAGTTGCGGAGCGTGCGGGAGATCAAGCAAGCGCGCACACTGGCAGCTTTGCGTGCAGTTGCATGACGCCTACTTGGCTAAGATTGCCCAAAAGTCAGATTGAAAAACTGCGGTAGCTCGTGGATAGCGCTCCAAATCAAAGCCCGTCTCCAAAAATGGGGATGGGCCTTGTGGATAAGCCTGTGGTCTGTTCGGACTATCAGGAACCGGATTCACGGACTATCAGGAACCCAAAGCTCGGACTATCAGGAACCGAAACAGGCCTCAAACCCGCAGAAATGCTTGGCTCCAGCATCCCTTAACAATGCTAACGACAATCCTTCTCGGATTGTTGCTAACACTAGGCACAGCGGCGCGCGGCTCCTCAGCGCTTTGGGGTGCGCCGTCACTGCGCGCCTTATGCACTCGGCAGGTGCAAGCTTCGCGGCTGCTTGCTAGAGATTAAACGATGAAGACCGACCTCGATCATCTTCCCCCGCAAAAGCAGCGCGAGATCGAGCGCGTCGTGCAGCTTATCTTCGAAGAATTCGACGATGCCTTCGCGCTCGCTAAGCATGAGTGGAAGAAGGCCGGGCGGATACTTAAGGTCATTCTTTACGGCAGCTATGCTCGCGGGACCTGGGTCGACGAGCCTCACACGGCCAAGGGATACCGCTCCGACTTTGATCTTCTGATCATCGTCAACGACAAGCGACTCACTGACAGGGTGAAGTACTGGGCGAAGCTCGATGACCGGCTAATGCGCGAATATGGCGTTACCGGTACGCTCCAGACGCCGGTCAATTTTATCGTGCATACCCTGCAAGAGGTGAATAACGGGCTGGCACATGGGCGCTACTTCTTCATGGATGTGAAGGAGGACGGGGTTGCGCTCTACCAATCCGACGACACCGACCTGCATACGCCCAAGCCGAAGACGCTGGAACAGGCGCTGGCGATGGCTCAGGAGTATTTTGACGAGTGGATGCCGTCAGCCGAGCAGTTTCTCATCCAGGGGAACGAGGCCACGAAAAGAGGCTGGAACAAGAAAGCAGCGTTTGAACTGCACCAAGCGGCTGAGCGCCTTTATCACTGCGTTCTGCTCGTTTGCACCTTCTATACGCCGCATAACCACAATCTTGCATTCCTGCGCACCCAGGCTGAACGGATCGACCCGCGTCTTACTTACGTCTGGCCGCGTGAAACGAAGCGTGATCGCGCACGCTTCGAGAAGCTCAAGGAAGCTTACGTGAAGGCGCGCTACTCGAAGCACTACCGCATCAACAAGGAAGAACTCGATTGGCTCGGTGAGCAAGTCGAAGAGCTGGGTCGCGTCGTCCACGATGTATGCACAGAACGCCTCGAAAAGCTTCAAGCCGATGCCAAATCGTGCCCGGATAAGCAGTAGACGCCGATTTGATTGGCCGGCAGCTTATCGATCTGGCTTGCCGGAAGCAGACCTTCGGCTATCGACCCCATTTCGGTGGTAGCAGCGCATTCGACCTATCGCCAAAAGCGGTCGTTCATGAAGAACCGGTTGTCGTTGGTAACGCGCCTCAATCCCAGCCATTCTGGTACGAGATCTGAACGCCCAAAAACAGTTGATCGTATAGCGGCAGCTACGCGCTACACTCTCCGAGACACAACAAATCGTCGCGAAAAATTCAGAATGTCAGCGGTCGACAAAAGGGCGGTCGCGAACCGCAGTCGAAAACGGCGCCGGGTTTAAGCCAGCGCCGTTCATCGTTCTCATTCAATGCGAAGTGGCCTGAGAATCAACCGTTGCATGAATACTCAAATTGCGCCGCGAAATAACCGGCGTTCTGGATTATGCGAATGACGTTGAAAGATGCCAGACCGCCATTCGAAGCACAGATGTTTTGCGCACCTTGCTCGGCCGCAGCTATGGCCTGTCCCACTTCGGGTAGAAATGGCCCGATATCCGTTTGCTGAGCAACCGCGGCAGAAGAGCCAAATGCGATTGCAGCCGAGAGTGCCAGAACCTTCGTTTTAGTTTTGAACATGGTATTTTCTCCGTGGGCTCTGAGCGCTTCACGCCGATATAGTGGCTTGGATCTCCGGACCTCGGCCGAGCAGCCTGGTCAACGGACGCGATACGCCGACCGGGCGTGCTCGGAGCAATCCAAGCCGCTTATCGTCGCTCCGACGAAAATGATTCCGCGCCCGACCAATCCCATGAATCAGGCAAGAGCGACTCGCTCCGGTCGGTCTCCTGGCTCGCGGGTCATCACTTGAAATACACCTTCCCGAACCAAACAATCAGTCCAGTGGTTGCGGAGTGACCCGCCAGTATTTCTCGCTCGCCGCTTACAGTTGCAGGGACAGCCGCAGATTTGACCTTGGAGGGCCTCACTGTGTTCCCGTTACCGGTGCGAACTTGAAGCTGAATGCGCGCAACTTTGCATGCAGCTGATTTTGAGTATCGGTACGCAGCTTTGAAAACAAGGGCTGATGCGCTCGTTTCGCGTCGAATAGCGCGAAAAACATCGTCAAACCCCATCGATGGAGATCCAATCCCGTCCCATCTCCAATGCCTGTGTTGGCGTCGCCCCAACCAACTGCGCGATCAGTTCAGCCGACTCGACGAGTCGTGGGCCAGGACGATTGAAAAGATGGTGGCCATCAACGGCAAAGACCTTCCCTTTGCGAACCGCGGTAAGGTCTTTCCAACCGAAGTGGTCGACGAGCGACCCCAGATCGGCGAGCGTTTGTGGCAACAGATATCCGCAGGGCATCGCAACGATCAGATCGGGATCGGCGGCAATCAAGTCGTCCCAATTCAGCCACGAGGAATGTTCTCCGGCTCGCGCGAACAATGGGTGACCGCCGGCCGCCTCGATTAGTTCGGGTACCCAGTTTCCTGCGGCCATCAGCGGATCGATCCATTCGATCGCGGCGACACGCGGGCGATCCATCCTCTCCGCGCTACTTCGGGATAGCCCTGACATCCGCTCCTTCAAGTCACCGACGACCGATGATGCACGCTCGGGAATTCCCGCCGCTTCGGCGACCTTAGCGAAATCGCTCCATACATCTTCCAATGTATCGGGTGCCAGCGACAGCAGCGTCGGGGCGGTTCCGATCCAGTCGCCGAGTGCTTCTTCCAGATCGGCAGGGGTGACCGCGCAGACCGCGCATTGCGATTGGGTCAAGATGAGGTCGGGCCGCAAGTCCCGCAGAAGCGCGGTATCGACTTCGTATACCGACAGTCCTTGCCTCACGATTTCCTGGATCCGGTCGTCGATCTGCCGCGACGTCAGTCCTTTCTCGAGTCTGGTCGACGTGACGACCGGCAATGCCTTTACGAAAAGCGGATAATCGCATTCGTGCGAGCGACCGACGAGGCTCTCTCCCAATCCGAGTGCGACGGCGATTTCGGTCGCGCTCGGCAGGAGGGACACGATGCGCGGCTGCGCCATGTCAGGCGAACCGTATTCGCGGAGAAGGTCCGAATAGCGTGGGAGCGGCTCTGGCGAGGAGCCAGGACGCCAACAACAGTCCTGCGAACCATAATGCATCGTTCGCGAAGATCTGTCCCACGATCGCCATCGTGAAAGTCTCTGTCCCGCCTACCACCAAAGCAAACCCGAATAGCGCAGCCTCGTAAACAGCGAAGCCGATCAGAAAGGCGCCAAATGTCCGAAGGGTGCTCAGCTCGTTTTGTTCTCCCATGATGATGGCACCGGCGAGCATGGCGAGAATAGATGCGATGCCCAGCGCACCGCCCCAGGCGAACGCATATCCCGTGTGCGGGTAGCCGAGGACGGTGAACCCCAGCAACTGGTTGGTCGCCCAGATCGCGAGGATCGTCGTTAACGCGAGCGAGCGGCGCATGGTCGCGGCGGTCACGATCGTAACAGCCACGAACGGCATCATGCAGGCGGCAACCAGCGATCCGCCCACCGTCGCCAAGGCAAGTGTGACAGGCCATGCGAACCTCGCAATGTCGGACTTTGCTATCATTTCATCCGTCATCGAAATTCTCCTTAGAAACGCGCGCGCGCGCCAATGGCGAACGAGCGTCCGGGCGTCGCGAAACTGAAGACATCCTCGTAATCGGCGGCCGTCAAATTCTCGACTCGGCCGAACAGCTCGACATTATCCATCACCCTCACGTCGGCGTTGACGTTCAGCAGAAAGTAGTCGTCCAGTTGCACGCGAACCGGCACGAACGAGGGATCGATGAAAGCGCTGTCGATCGTCTCTCCATTGTAGCGCGCAACGAGCGTGACCCCTCCGGCATCCTTGGGAGCGCGCCAGTCGACAGCCAGGCTGGCGGTATGGGAGGGCCGCCGCACTTCGCGCGCGCCATCCTCGTGGGAACGCAGATAGGTGTAGGCTCCATTGACGCGCCAAGCTTCCGCGAAGCGCGCCTCGCCGAACACTTCGACGCCGTTTCTCTTGGATACGGTATCGCGATTGCCAGGGCTGGCGACGAAGTTCGGGGGCGGAAAAGAAGTGAAGATCTCTTCGTCCAGTTCGCTCTCGAAATAGGTGACCCCGATTGAAGCGCGCTCACCGAACAGCGACTGGTCGATCCCGATCTCCCATCCGCTCGACTTCTCGGGCCTGAGGTCGGGATTGCCGATGAAACGGCCGTCCACGAACCCATATAGTTCGTAGAACGAGGGGTTCTTCACCCCCGATCCGACGGCCCCGCGCACTCGCGTAGCCGCAGCGATCCGATAGCTCGCCTGAAGCCTGTACGTGGTTGTATCGGCGAACTGGTCGTTCCAGTCCCTGCGGATGGATGCGGACGCGCTCGCTCGGTCTCCGAGATCGATCGCATACTGGCCGACGAGACCGACATTGTCGATCTGTCGGCGACCGGTGAATGCGAAGCGGGTCGGATCGGTGTTACGGAAGCGTTCGCGTTCGACATCGAGAGCCGCCGTGACCCGGTGGGTCAGACCGCCAGCCTCGATACGCAACGTCGTATCGTAGGACCCTTTCAACCTCTGGCCCTCGCTGCCATAGCTGCGTCCAGTCGAAGCGAAACCGTCGCGCCGGGTATCCGCGATCTGGGCCGAAAACGCTTGGGTCCAGCGATCGTCGAGCAAGTCTAGCTCGCCCCTGATGAGCACATAGATAGCCTCGTTCTCGAAGCGGTTGCCGGGGCTATCGACCTGGAATCCGAAGGTCGGACTTCCCGGATCGGAATCGCTGTCGTTGAATTCGGCATTGGTGCGCGCGTAGCGTAATACACCAGTGAGGCGTGCATTGGTTGATGGCGCGAACGTCGTCTTCAGCGAGACCGCACCACTGTCGTTCGCAAGATCGCGCGTGCCGTTCCGGGCGCCTGGCGTGCCATCGGTGGTATTGAGTGTGGCGGACAGCGCGTAGTCGAGATCGCCACTATATCCAGCGATCCGGGCAGCACCGTTCACCATGCCGAACGAACCGGCTTCGATCCGCGCGACCGCCCCGGGCGCATCGCGGCCGTCGAGAGTGATGTACTGGATGACGCCGCCGATCGCGTCCGACCCGTAGATCGCGCTCTGCTGTCCGCGCAGCACCTCGATCCGCGAAGCCTCGTCGGCGATAAGCGTTCCGAAATCGAACTCGCCGGCATAGGGATCCGACACCTCGATCCCGTCAACGAGGACGAGCGTATGGTTGGCTTCAGCACCGCGCAACCGAAGCTGTGTCTGACCGGGAACCCGTCCGACCGCGACCCCTGGGACGTCGCGGAGCACGTCGGACACCTCGCGGACTTGCCTCCGGTCGAGGATTTGCTCGTCGAGGACGGTGACCGATCCGCCGATCCGGTCGAGCGGCATGGGATCGGTGGCGCGGTTCCCGGTGACGACGATCGAGGTGTTGGATGTCTCTGGATCGGCAGCGGGATCGATGGTCTGAGCGAGCGATGGAGCCGGCAGAAGCACGGAAGACAGAAGCGACAGGTGAATGTATTTCATGAGAACGAATTTCCGGGGCGCCGGGCGACTTGGCCGGAGCGTCCGCACGAGTGCGGTCGACGAGACTGCTAGGGACGGACGCGTGCATCCCCCGGCAGTCCTGCCGATGCGGCTCCAACCGCTACTCGTCGCCCGGACGAAATTCGTTTCGCGCCTGGCCAATCCCATGAGCCCGGCAAGAGCGACACGCGCCGGTCGGTCTCCTGGCTCACGGGTTGTCGCACGAAACATACCTTCCCAGACGACAATTGCCGCCCAGTGGTTGTGGAGCCAACCCCACCCATGTTACGCGCTCGCCGCTTACAGTTGCAGGGACAGCCGCAGAATTGGCCTATCGAGACCTCACTGCGTTCCCGTTACCGGCACGCTTTATCGACATTTGATTCTGCCGACGCTCGTCTCATAGACTTTGGTCGAATGAGCGGCAAGCGCTCAGTTCCAGAGCAACGCAGCAAGACGATGGTCGCCGTTTTAGGGGGTAGGTGAACTTAATCCATCGTATCTGTTTAGGTCACCAACTGAAATGCCCAGATGTTGATCCGTCGACCTTTGGATTGGCACCAGCTTTCGCTTTCGTCTGAGATCGATTCTCAACCCTTTCTTAAATATCGCGAATGGTGTCGGAAGCCGTACGGCAGCATTTTAGTTTCTAATGCGCAAGCCGGACAGATCGCATACGGTCCAACTTCGTCGCCGGTTCAATGTCCTCTATATTGAATGCGCGGCCTAAAAGCCGACCGTCGCACACCCACCCTAAACCACGACATTAAAGCGTCAACATTATTGACCCAGAAGCTGACACATAGGCCGTCCACGAGCGTGGCTGCAACCAATCGTCGAGTATCCCGTGTGCGCTCGTAATCCGAATATCTGGCGCTTGGTGTGCGATGATCGCGTCGTTGCGCTGCCTTGGCGTTGCATCATTTAGCGACGCTCTTAGACACTGCCGCTACAGAAACTTTGCAGCTTGGTTGCTAATCAGAAGCACACTCGCAACGCTATCACTGCAGGTCGCTGGCAGCGCCGGATACAGTCGCGATGCACTCCGCTTGCAGGCGTAATCGGCGTGGGGTATTTGTCCGTAAGCGTCTGATTTGAAGAAAGAAAATGAGGGCGAGATAAAAGCGCCGCCGTCGGTCGGGGCGCAGGTGGTTGGTTTCGTTCAGTAATATGCGACGGCACCCATATTGCCCCTGCGGCGCTCATTTCAAAAAGTTCTTTGCTATCAAACAGATTGGCGACGGCGCTTGGCGTTCTGCGCTGTTTTCGTTCGGTAACCCGCTTTCGCCCGGACGTCCTTCGCCGTCCCGATGAGCATCGGTGCATTTGACTGGAGTGCTTGCCCCCACGCCTCTGCGCTGCGGCGAAAGAACGACAGCTGCGGCGTAGGAACGTCATGTGGCGCAGGGTGCCCTAATCGATCGATACTCAGTGCTGATGGCGGGCCGGCCTGTTCCCTCCATGCTTCCCAAGGTCGGTCCGTCATCACCCGAAAGATGAAAGGATCGACGGCTATGCCATCTGCGAGCACGACAGAGCATCCTTGCGAGCAATGCGGGCCCCAGGCCATCGAACCGATCGCCATGCGCG
>TARA_R100000501_G_scaffold17834_1_pt1 | contig 182768 bp, 166 predicted proteins | sample TARA_R100000501 | Tara Oceans TARA_R100000501 (sample SAMEA2620120) | marine metagenome | biome: marine biome (ENVO:00000447); feature: mesopelagic zone (ENVO:00000213) & marine oxygen minimum zone (ENVO:01000065); material: "saline water (ENVO:00002010), including plankton... | reverse complement strand
CGCCGTTATCATCAATCGTCCGAATGTGCCGTTAACGAGACGAGCAGGGAAAATCTCCCACCCCAGATGATTGGTGACACCAAAGAAGGTGGCGATCGCCAGAACAACGCCCAGCGCGGCATAGTGAATGGGAAGAATATAGAGCAATGCAGGAATAAGAACCGCGCCGGACAGAGACTCCGTCCAGTGAAAGCTCATCGCCGCCCAGGCGGTGGGCGGGCGGCTGTCATGATGCACCTTGTGAACCACCGGAAACAGCCGGCGGCCATGCATTGCCCGATGCGTCCAGTAGAACCAGGTGTCGTGAGCGAGAAGATAGAGGAGCACGCTGACCGGCAGATACCAGAGCGGGTAGGCCTCGAACTCGGTATAGACGCGGGTCCAGCCGAACTGCTCCCATGTCCAAAAGGCAAATCCGCCCGGGGCACCGTAGATGAAGGCGGCGAAAAGCGACCATCTGCGTTCCAAAACCTGCTGACGCAGCGAACGAGGCGTGTCGATCAGGCCTGGGCGTACGCGCCGGGTCAGCCATGCGAAGGCACCCGAGACCGCGAGGTAGCGCAATCCGACAATAACGGAAAATACCAAAATCGCGGAAAGAAGCGCCGACATGGCACGACATCTATCACGACCCTGACGCAACGGACAGTGCCGCGCGGCCCCGCCATGCCGATAGAGGGTCACCGCATGAGACACGATCCGCAACGGCGCGCGCCCGGCCATTACCCCTTTCACTTTACGTTCGATCCGCGCTTTGGCGATCTGGACGTCAACGCGCATTTGAACAATGTTGCCTATGCCCGCTTCTTCGAGGAGGGGCGCGTGCGCCTGCATGCCAGCCTGGGCGGGCTTGACATGCCGGGGTTCCGGCCAATTGTCGCCAATCTGACCGTAGACTATCTGGCCGAGGGACGCTGGCCCGACCCGCTGACCGTGGGTGTCGGCATCGCACGTTTCGGCAACAGCTCCTACGTCGTCGGGCTGGCGCTGTTCCAGAAGGACGCGTGCATCGCGCTGTGCGATACGGTCATCGTCAACCGCGCGGTGGAGGGGCCGGGCGGCGCGGCGCTACCTAAGTCCCTGCGCGACGCGCTCGAAGGGCTGCGCCTGGACGGGTCAGCCACTTGAAGCGTGCCACCAGGAATGCGCCCGCGACCAAGCTGGTAATAACGATAGACCAGACCAGCCCCTGAAGGCCGACCCCCATGGGAAGCGCGAGCCACCAGCCCAGCGGCAACATGACGCCGACATAGGAAATGGTGTGCGTCAGCGTGGGCACCCAGACGTCATCCATCGCGCGCAGGGCATTGGCGGCCACAACCTGAACCCCGTCCATGGTGAAGAACAGGGCGGCCAGGGTCACTGCCGGAACGGTGAGCGCGATCAGTTCGGGCTGCGTGGCATAGCCGCCGACAATCAGGTCGTCCGTCAACCAGACGATGACCGCCACGCCGCTGAGCAAGGCCGCGGTAAAGCCGATGCCGAGCCAGCCATAGCGGCGGACCTTGTTGAAATTACGTTCCCCAAAGCCATTGCCGACGAACACCGCCGTCGCCGCCGCAAGGCCCAGCGAGACCATGAAAATGACGGCGGAAACATTCAGGAGAATCGCGAAGGCCGCCACGGTGAGGCCGCCGATCCATCCGGCAATGACATTCATTCCGGCAAATCCCGCCGTTTCCACGAACAGCGAGCCGGCGCTGGCAAAGCCGATGCGCAAAAGCTCCCGCCAGTAGCGAATACCCATCCCCTCGACTGCCCGCGTCCAAAGGCCCAGAAGGCGGCTGCCCGGCCAAAGGAGGATGTAGAGGATCAGCGCCGCCATAAGAGCCGTGCGCGCGCCAAGCGTGGCCCACCCGGCTGCAACCGCCCCCTGGACCCCGAACGGAGAGGTGCCGGGCACCAGCCAGAGGCAGAGGGCCAGATTGACGACATTTGCACCCCACATGATCCACATGGCGGGCATGGGACGCTTCACCGCCTCCAGCCACATCTGACATGCAACGGCGATCAGATAGGGCGGCAGCGACAGGGAAAAGATGCGCGCCGCCGCGGCGCTGTGTGCGCCCAGTTCCCCCGGCAGGCGCATCAGGCGCATCAGAGCGTCAGCGCCGAAATAGAGCGCGGCCATTGTCAAAATCCCGACGATGGTGGCGAAGATGATTCCACGCCGCAAAACGGCACCTGCTTCCGTCTCGCGCTGCTCCCCCAGCAATTGCGCGGTATAGACCTGAACGCCGAGCAGCAGGCCGACGCCCGTCGTCAGGATGACCATCGTCGGCGCCCAGCCGAGGGAATGATAGGCGAGTTCCTGCGCCGAATGACGACCGACGACGATCACATCGGTCACCCCCATCGCCATGATTCCCAGGCGGGAAAGGACGACCGGCCATGCAAGCGTCAGCAGCGCGGCGAGGCCGGTGCGTTCGGTGGGAATGTCGGGGGCAGGTACGCTTGTCATGACGACGCCGGCCCCTAGTGCGGTTCCGCCCCGAGGGCCAGCGCTGGAGCGCCCGTTTCGCCTTTACGAGAGGCGCCGTTCCAGGACGCGCTTCAGATCGTCGTGCATGGTGAAATATTGGCGGCCATCCTCATGCCGTTGCGGCTGGCGCGGGGGGAGGTCGCCGGTGCGGACGATCTCGGCCAGGATTTCGGCAAGGAAGGATAATTGCGCCGCGTCCATTTTTTCCCGCAAAGCGGCGATGGACCTGCATTCGGAGGTATCGATATCGCGCGTGGCGAGGATGTCGCCCGTGTCGATGCCCGGATCCAGCAGATGAACGGTGCAGCCGGTCTGCCGCCCCTCCAGCCGTGACCATTCGGCGACATTCATGCCGCGATAGCGCGGCAGGATGCCCATATGCGCGTTCATCGTGCCAAGGCGCGGAATAGCCAGCAGCGGCGCACGCAATATGCCGGCGCCGGCGTGAACGAAAATATCGGCTTTGAGTGCACGGATGGCGGCGAGGCTGCCGTCTGATGTCAGGTCGGGAACATGCGTCACCGCTATGCCCTGGGTCTTTGCATGTTCCGCAGCCGTGGGAACGGCAGGGCCGGACGGAGCGGGCGCTAAGCTTGCCCCCGGAACCCGAGGCGTCGGCGGGGCCAGAACGGGAATGCCGCCATTTGCCAGCCGCCCCTCTACGCGGCGGCGCAGGTTGGGCGGGCGATATGCCTCGAACACATAGCCGTCGGGAACGATACCCCGTTCCGAAAGAGCTCGGGCAACCGTGGTGCCTCGGCGGGCGCGATCATGACTGAGCAAGAAAATCCGCATGGTGTCAGCCTGCCGCGAGCTTTGCCAGCACGCGTTCCTTGTGCAGCAGCGCGTCGATGAAGAATTTGGCTGCCCAGTTCGGCAGGGCGTGGAACAGATAGCTGCCCCAGACGGGATCGGAACCGGAAACACCGCCGCGAATGCCCGGATTGGGATTGTCCATGGCCTGTGCCCGCTTGACGAGATCGATGGCCTTGCAGGCGCCGTTGACGAAGCGGAGGTCGCCGCGTTCGTCATATAGCCGCAGCCAGATCAGCGCCATTTGCGCATTCCCGGTCAGGCATTGGGCGCGTTCGTCGATACGCCAGTTCGAATTCATCCGACCGGGCAGGAATTTGAGGATCTCGAGACGCTCCAGGACCTTCGTGGCGGCGCGCTCTGCAGCGTCGACGGCGTCCTCACGCTGGAGCAGCAGACCCATCAGAAGGACGCCCCAGATCGTGTAGGCAATGGTATGCGTAACGGCCGTGCCGTTTTCGTGGTCCCGGTCAAAGAATCCGGACCTCGCGAAGAAGCCGGTATCGGGATCCTGCAATGTCAGCACCCAGTCGAGGTGGCGACCGGCGGCGGCCCGCGCCTTCGCATCGTCGAACATCACGCCATATTCCGCCAGCCAGCACGTCAGGTGGCTGGAATAGGCGGACGGCTGGTTGGCATAGAAATGCTGGCGAAACGCCCCGTCTTCGTCTTGGACGGAGATCAGCCAATGCGCGGCGCGGCGCGCAGCCTCGGCCACATCGGCCTCTCCCGTATGTTCCGCCCAGATATTGAGGCCGTTCAGAATCTGGCCCGTGTTGAACGGTGACGGCTTCTCTGTGTTCTCGGCAATCTCTCCGCCGGGAAATGCGCCGTCCGCCAGTTGCAGCGGCAACAGAAAGTCGATGGCTCGCTGCGCGCGGGTCTCCCAGCTGGGATCGGCGAGACGCTTCGCAAGGTCGAGGCACGTCGGGATCAGATAGCCTGTCGTTTCCGGATAGGAGGAGGTCCACCCAGCGTGCAGCTTGTAACGGCCCGAAAAGCCGCCGTCCTGCTGACTATCCTGCGCGGCCTGCAACCAGGCTGCCGTCCGTTTCAGATGGTCTTCGTCGCTATAGCCCTTCGCCGCATTGCGGTTCCGGTCGGCGACCTGAAACAAATAGAAGTCGCGATGGCCCGGCTGACCCAGACGCGCATGCACGGCATTGCCGACCGCGCGGCGCGCATCCCGCAAGAGACCCATGTGTCGATTTATCCCGCTTCTACGAGTGCCGGTTCCATAGCGTCGATACCGAGCGATTTCAGCATGGCACCATCGCTATCCTCGCCGGCATTGGGCGCGGTCAATAGCGTGTCACCGGTAAAGATTGAGTTTGCGCCCGCCATGAAACACAGTGCCTGCAATTCGATCGACATGCTTTCGCGGCCAGCCGACAGGCGCACATAGCTTTCCGGCATGGTCAGGCGGCAGGTGGCGATGGCGCGAACGAATTCGATGCCGTCGATCGATTCATAATCCCCGGCCTTCATGGCGTCCCCGCGTACCGTGCCCTCGACCGGGACGAGCGCATTGACGGGCACGCTTTTCGGATGGGCGGGCAGTGTTGCAAGCGCATGGATCAGGCCGATTCTGTCGGATTCCGCCTCCCCCATGCCGACGATGCCGCCGCAGCAGACATTCATGCCCGCATCGCGAACCTTTTCCAGCGTGTCCAGCCGGTCGGCATAGGTCCGCGTGGAGATGATTTCCTGATAATGTTCGGGTGAGGTGTCGAGATTGTGATTATAATAATCGAGGCCGGCATCGGACAGCTTCTGCGCCTGGTCACCCGACAGCATGCCAAGCGTCATGCAGGTTTCGAGGCCAAGCGATTTCACGCCCGCCACCATTTCACAAACGGCATCGGTGTCGCGATCCTTCAGATCGCGCCACGCCGCGCCCATGCAGAAGCGGGAAGCGCCGCTTGCCTTCGCCGCCTTCGCCGCCTCGATCACCGCCTCCGCCCGCATCAGCTTTTCCGCCTTCACGCCGGACTTCGCAAAAGCGCTTTGCGAGCAATAACCGCAATCCTCCGGACAGCCGCCGGTCTTGATGGACAATAGCTGGCATGCCTGGACGGCATTCGCGCGGAAATGACGGCGGTGCACGGTCTGCGCCTCAAGTAATAGATCCATGAGCGGTCGGCCGTAGATCTCGGCGATTTCCTCGCGCGTCCAATCGGTGCGAACAGTCGTCGGAAAGGGCGTCTGGATATTCATGATGCGCGAGTGTCTCCGCTCTTTCGAAATGGGATCGTGGCGCGGGGTAACGCAGGGCGGGCGCGCTGCCAAGCCTGCTTGGCATTCGGCGCGGTCAACGGCCGTGCCCCGCCTTTCCCAACACCTTGTGCATAAGGACCGCGATCAGGCTACCCAAAAGGACGCCGAGGATCGCCGAGCCGATGGCGAAGATGATCCATTCGATAACGCCATGCAACGTGGCGGGCATCGCGTCCGCGACGCCGACGGCGATGCCGTGAACGAAATGTTCGGGTCCGGCCACGCCGAATTCGGCAAGCCCGTGCAGGATCAGCTGACCGCCCACCCACGCCATTGCAGCGGTGCCAATGATGGAAATGAAATTGAGCAGCGTCGGCATGAAGGTGACGAGGCCGCGCCCGAATGCCTGCAACGCCGCCCCCGGCCGCTTTGCAAGCGCCAGACCGGCATCGTCCATCTTAACGATCAATGCCACCGCGCCATAAACACCGGCGGTGATGACGAGCGAGATAACGACGAGAATGCCCGCCTGCGACGCAAGCCCCTGCCCGGCAATTTCATTCAGGCTGATTGCCATGATTTCGGCGGACAGGATGAGGTCGGTGCGGATGGCACCCGACACCATCGTCTTTTCCCTGTCCCCCGGGTCCATCGCCACGGGCTTGTCGCCCGGAGCGTTGGTCTTGTCGACGTTGAAAACCTCAAGGATCTTTTCCGCCGCCTCGTAGCAGAGATAGCCTCCACCAGCCATCAGAATAGGCGTGATCAGAAAGGGCGCAAAATAGCTGAGCAACAGTGCGCCGGGCAACAGGAATACAAGCTTGTTGCGGATCGATCCCTTGGCGATCTTCCAGATGATTGGCAGCTCGCGATCCGGGCTGAATCCGGTGACATATTGCGGCGCGACGGCGGCATCGTCGATGACGACGCCCGCCGCCTTTGATCCGGCCTTTCCGGCGGCGAGGGCGACATCGTCGAGCGATGCCGCCGCTACGCGCGCAATCGCGGCAACATCATCGAGAAGAGCTACGAGTCCTGTCGCCATGGATCTGCCTGCTGCCAAAAAGGGGGAATGCCGGTGCGTATAGGAGTTAGGGGCGTTTAGAGCGGTATATTATCATGCTTTTTCCATGGGTTTACCAGCTCCTTCGACCGCAGGCGGCGAAGACCCATTGCTATGCGGCGGCGGGTGGAGTGCGGCATGATGACCTCGTCGATGAAGCCTTTTGATGCCGCTACGAACGGATTGGCGAAGCGGTCCTCATATTCCTTGGTACGCTCCTCGATTTCTTCTTCGCTCTTGTTGCGGAAGATAATCTCGACGGCGCCCTTCGCACCCATGACGGCGATTTCGGCGGTGGGCCATGCATAGTTCAGATCGCCGCGCAGGTGCTTTGACGCCATCACGTCATAGGCGCCGCCATAGGCCTTACGCGTGATAACGGTGATCTTTGGCACGGTTGCCTCGGCATAGGCGAAGAGCAGCTTCGCGCCATGTTTGATGATGCCATTATGTTCCTGCGCCGTGCCGGGCAAAAAGCCGGGAACGTCGACCAGCGTGACGACCGGAATGCCAAACGCATCGCAGAAACGCACGAACCGCGCTGCCTTTTTCGACGACGCAATGTCGAGGACGCCTGCCTGCACCATCGGCTGGTTGGCGACGAAGCCGACACTGTGCCCCTCCACGCGGCCAAAGCCGGTGATGATGTTGGCGGCATGGGCGGGCTGCAATTCGAAGAAATTCTGCTCGTCACAGATTTTTCGAATGAGTTCATGCATGTCGTAAGGCTTGTTGGCGCTGTCCGGGATCAGCGTGTCCAGGCTTTCGTCCGGCTCCAGATCACCGATCGTGGGCAGGACAGGCGGCGCCTCTCGATTGCTGAGCGGCAGGAAGTCGATCAGATCGCGCGTCCGCAGCAGCGTTTCGATGTCGTTTTCAAGCGCGAGATCGGCAACGCCCGATTTGGTTGTATGCGTGACCGCGCCGCCCAGTTCGTCCTGCGTCACGACCTCGTTGGTGACGGTTTTCACCACATCGGGGCCGGTAACGAACATATAGCTGGAATCCTTCACCATGAAGATGAAGTCGGTCATGGCGGGGGAATAGACCGCGCCGCCCGCGCATGGCCCCATGATCAGACTGATCTGCGGCACCACGCCGGACGCGAGCACATTGCGCTGAAACACCTCGGCATAGCCGCCGAGGGAGGCGACCCCCTCCTGAATGCGGGCACCGCCCGAATCGTTGAGGCCGATGACGGGCGCGCCGACCTTCAGCGCGGTATCCATGATCTTGCAGATCTTTTCCGCGTGACGTTCAGAAAGGGCACCGCCGAAGACGGTGAAATCCTGGCTGAAAACATAGACCAGGCGGCCATTGATCGTGCCGGAACCCGTGACGACGCCGTCGCCTGGAATGATATTGTCGGCCATGCCGAAGTCGATGGCATTATGCTCGACGAACGTACCCACCTCCTCGAAACTGCCGGGATCGAGAAGCACCTCCAGCCGCTCCCGCGCTGTCAGCTTGCCCTTGGCATGTTGCGCGTCGATGCGGCGCTGTCCGCCGCCCATACGCGCCCGCTGACGCTTTTCCTCAAGCTGTTCGAGCACCTGTTGCATGGGACCTGACCGCCTCCTCTCGCTTATTCTTTGTCGCGCGCTGCCTAACCATGTGCACGTGCCCCTGTCACCTGTCGGATGTGGATATGTTTTCACCAGCTTTTTCGAGACGCAGCATTGACCGCGCCGCCCGAGTGCGCTTCTAGAGGCGCACAGGCGAGGGAGAAAGCGCGTGCGGCGCGGCTCATCTGGCCCGGACAACTTGACCTGAGGAGCATCACGATAATGGCAAAAGCACCGAACGCCCTGCAGCAGCCGATGAAACTTTCGCCGGAACTGGCCGCCGTGACCGGCAAAGACACACTGACGCGGGCCGAGGTCGTTAGCGCGATGTGGGTCTATATCAAGAAGAACGATCTGCAGAATCCGCAGAACAAGCGCGAGATCATCGCCGACGACAAGCTGAAGCCTATTTTCGGCAAGGACAAGGTCACGATGTTCGAAATGAACAAGCTGATCTCGCCGCACCTGACAAAGGCCTAAGAGCGAACGACCGTCCGGGCCGCGGCGCGGACATAATATCGACGTCAAGGGGGCGCGGTTTCCGGTTGGAGGCCGCGCCCCCTATGATTCACGCCCTGTTTTTCAATCTCTCCAATCGGTTCACGGCCGGTTCAACGCGCATTTGTCATAAGTGACGCTGGAACTTCGTGGGACCGCTCGGAGAGGAAATTATGAACAGACTGATCCGCGCCGCGATTATTGGTGTTGCCGGCATGTCGCTGGGCGCCTGCGCCTATGGCGATTTGGGACATGGCAGCGTCGGCATCTCCTCGGGCGGATATTATGGCAGCGGCTATGATTCCCGCTATTATGACAATTACGGCTATAACCGCACTTACCGGTATCCCGCTTATTATGGCTGGTACGACAATTATTATTATCCCGGTCAAGGCATCTACGTCTACGACCGGCGCGGGGATCGGCACCGCTGGCGCGACAATGATCGCCGCCATTGGGAAGGCCGACGCGCGGAATTTCGACGCTGGCGGAGCCGCAATCCCCATGTTCAACTCGATCGAATCGACCGGCGCATGGCACAGTTGGAGCGTGGCAATCGCCGGTTCGACGCCAACCGCGCGTGGGATAGACGGGGCGACAGATTTGACCGCCGCCGCGACCCGTCGGCTGCCGGTCGCGAGGCCGGGCGCGCCGTTCGAGAGGCACTGAACGGCGATCGCGCCCGCCGCGATACGCGGACGGGTCGGTGGAACGGTAACCGCGACGAACGCCAAATACGGGCAAACAACCGCCCGGAGCGGATGATGGACCGGCAGCGTCAGCGAAACGAACGCAGAGGCTCGCTTTCGAATGTGGACCGCGCCGCGGCAGCCGCCGCTCGCGCACGCGCGCAAACACAGCAGCGCGTTGCCAATCCGCCTAGCCAGCAAAGGTTGGAACGTCGGGGGAATCAGCGGATGGAGCGCACGAACAGAGGGCGTTCCCGGTCCGACAGGCGACCCAATCTCGACTCAAGATGATGGTCATCACCCCAGAAGCGCGCGTCACCCTGCCCGGTCTCTGAGCTTGGGTGGCCGGAGATATCGCTGCCTGAACGGAAATGAGTGGCGCGTGAAGATCGGGCAGGGATTCGGTATCGCCGCAAATGCTTGAATCGCGCGCGGAGGGCGCCCATTTGCGGCGCAACCCACACCCGCGAAGGAGCCCTCCATGTCCGAATATACACCCCCGAAAGTCTGGACATGGGACAAGGAAAGCGGCGGCCGCTTCGCCAGCATCAACCGGCCGGTTTCAGGCGCCACGCATGATAAGGATCGCCCGATCGGCAAGCATCCGCTGCAGCTTTACTCATTGGCAACGCCCAATGGCGTAAAGGTAAATATCATGCTGGAGGAATTGCTGGCCGCTGGCCACAAGGGCGCGGAATATGATGCCTGGCTGATCAATATTGGCGAAGGCGATCAATTTTCGTCCGGCTTTGTCGAGGCTAATCCTAATTCAAAAATTCCCGCGCTGATGGATCATAGCGTCGACGGAGCGCCCCAGCGGGTATTCGAATCCGGATCGATTCTGCTGTATCTGGCGGAGAAGTTCGGTGCGTTTCTGCCCAGCGATCACGGTGCCCGCACAGAAGCACTGAATTGGCTGTTCTGGCAGATGGGTGCCGCACCCTATCTTGGCGGCGGCTTTGGCCATTTCTATGCCTATGCGCCCGAAAAGTTCGAATACCCCATCGACCGCTTCGCCATGGAGGTGAAACGGCAATTGCACGTTCTGGATACGCATCTGGCGGACCGGCAATTCTTTGCCGGCGACGAATACAGCATTGCCGATATGGCGATCTGGCCCTGGTATGGCGCACTTGTGAAAGGGCTGGTTTACGACGCGGCGGAGTTTCTGTCGGTCGACGAATATAAGAATGTTATCCGCTGGACCGACGAGATCGCAAAGCGGCCTGCCGTGCAGCGCGGCCGCATGGTAAACCGCATGATGGGCGACCCATCGTCTCAACTGCGCGAGCGCCATGATGCATCGGATTTCGATACCCAGACACAGGACAAGATCGGCTCCGACGCCGACTGACCCGGCGCGCGCCGCTCTCCTACCCCGCCAGCCGACGCTGCCATATTGCATGGGAGCCTGCCCGTGATGCGCTCGTCATAATAGGCGTAGCGGTAAAAAGCCGTAGAGTTCGAGGGGTACGGCAATGGCGATGGACGAGGACAGTTTTCCGGCCTTTATCGATCAGTTGCGGCGCTGGGTGCGCGAACGGCTGGTCCCCGCAGAGGCGGAGGTCATTCGCCTGAACCGCGTTCCCGACGATGTGCGCGGCGAAATGGTGGAAATGGGCCTGTTCGGTATTACCGCGCCCGAACAATATGGCGGGGTCGACATGTCGATCAGCCAATATATCGAAACCATGCGCCAGATCAGTTGGGCGGCGCCGGCATTCCGGTCGCTGCTGTCCATCAATGTCGGGATGATCACCACCGCGCTCAAAACCGCTGGGACCGACGCGCAAAAGGCGGAATGGCTGCCGAAGACATCCAGCGGGACGATCGCCGCCTTTGCCCTGACAGAGCCGGATTCGGGTTCGGACAGTGCCAGCCTGAAAACGCGGGCTGTGCGTGACGGCGACCATTATGTGCTGAACGGCACCAAACGTTACATCACCAACGCGCCCTTTGCCGATATGATATTGGTGATGGCGCGGACAAATGCGGGCACGCTACCGCGAAACGCCCATATCTCGGCCTTTCTGGTGCCCGTCGACACGGCTGGCGTCACCATCGGGCCGCCGGACAAGAAGATGGGACAGACCGGCGCGCAGATCGCCGATGTGATACTGGAAGACGTACGCATTCCCGTCGAAAACTTGTTGGGCGGAACGGAAGGCCATGGATTCCAGACGGCAATGCAAAGCCTGGACAATGGCCGCCTGTCCATTGCCGCCTGTTCCGCAGGCTATGCAGCGCGCGCGCTGGAGAGCGGCCTGCGCTATGCCACGGAACGTAAGGCGTTTGGCAATCCTATCGCTGAATTTCAGCTGATCCAGGCGATGCTGGCGGATTCGAAGGCCGAGATATACGCATCGGAATGCATGATCAGGGACGCCTGCGCGAAGGCCGACACCGGCGCGCGCGTCACCCTGGAGGCTGCCTGCGCGAAAATGTTCGCGTCGGAAATGTGCGGTCGCGTGGTGGACAGGGTGGTACAGATTCACGGCGGCGCCGGATATTTGAAGGAATATGACGCAGAGCGCTTCTTTCGCGACGCCCGCTTGTACCGGATTTACGAGGGCACGACACAGATCCAGCAACTCGTCATCGCAAAGCAGATGCTGCGGGCCATGGATGCCGGATCGTAACGGCGGGGGCTTCTTCCTACGTTGGCTTCGCTACCCGGTGACTCCAGTTCCATTCGTACCTTGCAGCGTCGGATAAGGGGGTTCATAGCCCGCCGGAACATTGCCCTCCCCCCCTTACGAGCCGTGTAGTGACAAGCGAAACCTGGTGGTTATTTTTTGGTACGGTGTTCCTTCTGGCAGGGACGCCGGGGCCAAACATGCTTCACATCATGAGCCGTAGCGCCGAGTTCGGGTTGCGCAGAAGTATTGCTGCCATGGCGGGATGCCTGGCTGCAGTCGTTCTGATCCTGGTCGCTTCTGCGGGAGGGCTGACGGCTCTGTTGATGGCGCTGCCGGGCGCTTTCGAGATACTGCGTTATGCAGGCGCAGCCTATTTGCTGTTTCTGGGTGTGCAGGCATGGCGGGCGGACGTCGCCCCGCTGGATGTAGCGGAGGACACGCTGAAGTCGCATGAGCCCTTGGGAAAGCTGTTTCGCGGCGGCTTCATCATCGGCATCAGCAATCCAAAACTTCTTCTCTTTGCAACAGCCTTCCTGCCTCAGTTCGTCAGCCCCGATGCACCGCAACTGCCGCAATTTGCAGTGCTGGTGGTGACGTTCTCGCTCATCGAAATGCTGTGGTATCTAATTTATGGCGTTGCCGGTGGGTCGCTATCCCGCCAACTGAGAAAGCCGCGTCTAAAGCGCGCCTTCAACCGCGCGACAGGGACCATCTTCATGGGATTTGGAGCGATGTTACTGCGCGCACGGCCGGCCTGAACATATCGGATAACACGACGAAATTTCAGCGCGCGGGAGCGGCGGAGGGATCCGCCCATTCGCCCCCTCCTAACTTGACGGGCGTTTCGACGGCCCCCTCCGGTCGCTCGATCTGGAACACTCCAGCCGCCGGGGCCGCCATCCCCATCAAGAGCAGGGATAAGGTCCAAATAATAGTTTGAGGCCGCCTGGCATCGCGGATCTCCGACCTTCATATTCAAGACGCGCACGGATCTGCGCGCCGGGATGTCGCCCCCTCTACTAATGCTTCGATTGGAATCCCCCGGGGGGCCGGTTTTCGAAGACCTAGTCCGCGATTTCGATCCAGACGGGGGCATGGTCGCTGGCTTTTTCGCGGCCGCGATATTCCTTGTCGACCTGAGCGTCGAGAAGGCGGTCGGCGATGGTTGGGCTAAGCAGATGGTGGTCGATGCGAATGCCGGCATTGCGCGGCCAGGCGCCCGCCTGATAATCCCAAAAGGTATAGAGTTCCTCATCGTGCGGATGGACGGCGCGCAGCGCCTCGAGCCAGCCCTGTGAAAGGATCGACCGCCACGCGGCCCGGCTTTCGGGCTGCGTCAGCGCATCGCCCGCCATCGCGCGCACGGAGAATACATCGCGCGGTTCAGGGGCGACGTTAAAATCGCCGGTCAGAACGGTCGGCACCTCTGCGTCCCATAAGTGCGCCACACGTTCGCGCAGGCGATCCATCCAGCGCAGCTTGTAATCGAACTTTGCGCCCGGCACGGGATTGCCGTTGGGAAGGTAGATGGACGCAACACGAAGACCCGAAACATCCGCCTCTATATAGCGGGCGTGATCGTCCTTTCCGTCCTCAAGTCCGTCCTCTCCCGGCAGGCCCGCCATGACGAGTTCGGCGGGCTCCCGGCTGAGGATCGCAACGCCGTTGAACCCCTTCTGCCCATGCACCAGCGCGTGATAGCCAGCGTCCTGAAGATCGGCGACGGGTACATTTTCCGTGACCGACTTCAGTTCCTGCAGGCACGCAATGTCGGGCTTCGTCTCTTCCAGCCATTCCAGCAGGCGGGGTAATCGCGCCTTGATGCCATTGACGTTGAACGTGGCAATCCGCATCAGATCGAGAAGGACGTGCCGCAGCCGCAGCCGGAGGCAGCCTGCGGGTTCTTCACTTGAAACGATGACCCGCCAAGGTTCGACACGAAATCGACCTCCGACCCGTCGATCAGGTCGATGCTGACCGGATCAACGACCAGCTTGACGCCGTCGGTCTCGCTGATCAGATCATCTTCTTCGGCGGCGCTTTCCAGGCCGAATTTATATTGAAAACCGGCGCAGCCTCCTCCCTCTACGCTGAGGCGGAGCATGGCGGGAGCGTTTTGCTTTGCGGCAATGGTGGCAATGCGGGACGCGGCGGCGGGGGAAAGACTGACACGGGACATGAGCCAGATTTAGGGTGCCGGGGCCTCAGGTGCAATGCGAGCTGGCGGGACATGCGGACGCCAGGCGCCCAAAGGCGTTACTCGTCGCCGCCGCCAATGCCCGTCATCGTGCCCGAGTTATTGGCGGCGAAGTCGGCCGCTTCGAGGAAAGGCATGGGATTGACGGACTTGCCGTCGATGCGAACCTCATAATGCAGATGCGAGCCGGTGGAGCGGCCTGTGGACCCCATGCCGCCGATTTCTTCACCTCGGGTGACACGGTCGCCGGCTTTCACGCCCAGGCGCGACATGTGCGCGTAGCGGGTGGTCAGCCCCTTGCCATGGTCAATTTCGACCATATTGCCATATCCGCCCGTTCGGCCGGCGCGAATGACCTTGCCCTCTGCCGCCGCGTAGATCGTCTCTCCGACAGGACCAGCCATGTCGACGCCCTGGTGCATGGCGGTGGTGCCCTTGAACGGATCGAAGCGGACACCGTAGCCAGAGGTGTAGGTGTAGGCCTTCACAGGCTTGAAACTGGGAACTGCGCTGAGTTCCTTTTCAAGGAGGTCGAGCTTTTTCCAGCTCATGAACAATTGCGCGAAACGCGGCTCGGCGCTTTCCAGCGGGCCGCCCTGCGCATCGGCAGCGATTTCGGGTCCGCCCATGGCTTGCGACTGGCGCATAAAGCGTTCCGGGCGCAGCCCGAGATCGCGCAGTGACGCGCTCTTGTCCCGATACCGGGCCTCCGCAGCGGTGGCGGCCTGTTCGACGAAGGCGAGCTGCTCCTGCTCAAGCTTCTGGAATGGCTTCATCAGAGAAGCGGACTCAACAACCGCAGTCCCGGATTTGGGCATGATGGCGGCCAATTGATCGAGGCTGGCGTCCCCCTCGAACAGGCTGGCCAGGAATTGCTGGCGCTGTTCCATGCGCGCCGTCTGCATCATCACATCGTTTTCAATGGTGGCGACCTTCGCCCGCATGGCGCGCGCTTCTGCGCGGCTCTCGACGAGTTCCTGCAGCAGTGCCTCATCTGGCCCGGCGGTGGCAGCTAGGCCGGTTACCGATCCCAGAAGCGCTACGCCGACCGCGGCAGCGGACATTTGTGTCCGCGCGCTGATCTTCAGAACACTCATCCCCTTTTCGCCGTTATAGTGCAGGAATTCACGGTCCTGAAAAACCTTGCCGAGCAGCGACGAAATGGAATGTTTCATAAACAGGCAGTCCCCAAGTCGCGAACGTCGGTCCAGACGGCGGCGACATTTCCTCTCAAACAAATCGTAAATGACCCACATTCGGATCGGCTTACCGGTCAAACCTGCCCAGATGGTTAATCCGATTCAAGCGGCGCGTAGAATTCCTTCGTTAAACCGGCTGATTCGCGCGCCGAGTCGTTGAACGGCGGCTTCAACCGACCGGTGAAGTGCTTTTCGACCAATGCCCGGAACGTCGAAACGGGGTCGAGGCCATTCGATTTGCAAAGAAATCGGAACCAGTAATTGCCGATTCGCACATGCCCGATTTCATCCTGGTAGATGATCCCAACGATGCGGGCACTTGCCGCGTCGCCAGCGCGTTCGAGCCTTTCGGCTGTCGCTGGAGAAACATCGAGGCCGCGCGCCTCCAGCACCTGCGGTACAACGGCGAGGCGGGCCGGCAGATCGTGCGCGGTATCCATCGCCGCCTGCCATAGACCGTCGTGCGCCGGCAGGTCGCCATAAGCGCCGCCCAGGTCTGCAAGACGCGTCGCGAGCAGATCGAAATGGCGCGCCTCGTCATCACCGACGGAAACCCAGTCATCGGCAAATGCGCGCGGCATGGTGGCACCGAACCTGGCGGCCGCATCCCAGGCAAGGTCGATGGCGTTCAGCTCGATATGCGCAAGCGCATGGAGAAGCGCGATGCGGGAACGAAGCGACCCCGCTTTCCCCCGTCGCGGCATTTGCGATGGCGGCAGCAATGTGGGTTGCGGCGGACGCGCGGGCCTATCGGGCAGCGAGCCGGTAAACGCCCACTCAATCTCTCCGGCGCGCCACGCCGCCGCCAGACGCCGACTCTCCGCTGCCTTTTTGCCCGGATCGGCAATGCCGAGAACCGCCCGCGCCGCTTCCGAGAGCGTAGCGGGCAAATGCTTGCTCGCAGTCCGGCTCACAGAGCCCGCGCCGCCTCCAGCACCTGTTCGACATGGCCCTTCACGCGGACCTTTCGCCAGATGCGGGCGATGGTGCCGTCACGGTCGATCAGGAAGGTGGACCGTTCGATGCCCATATATTTGCGGCCGTACATGTTCTTTTCCACCCAGGCGCCAAATCGTTCGATCACTTCACCTTCAGGATCGGAACCTAGGTCGATGGCGAGGTCGTGTTTTTCCCGGAACTTTCCATGCTTGGCGACCGTGTCCTTCGACACTCCGAGTATGGCTGTATCGGCAGCGGCAAAGGCATCGGCATCGGCGGTAAACCCGATCGCCTGCTTCGTGCAGCCGGGCGTATCGTCCTTCGGATAGAAATAAAGAACGAGCTTTCGGCCCGAATAATCGGACAGGCTGAACGTCCGGTCACCCTCCCCCGCCAGCGTGAAATCAGGGGCCTTTTCGCCCTCTTGCGGTGCGGTTGCCATGGTCAGTCCTTTCCGAATTGTCGTTTCCATTCCGCAGCGACAGCGCGGCGTGCAGAGGCGATATCCGCCTTCAAAGATGTCCAGTCGCGGGCATCGCAACGGGCCGCCACCAACGCCCGCGTGGCGGCGGCGCCCGGTCCTTCTATCGCATCCCCGACCAGACGCGACATGACGAGGAAAGCAGACAAGGTCCGATGCGCGTCGAGCAGAGCTGCGTCCACTTGGCCGTCGGCGATCAGCGCATCAAGCGCTACGCCGAGTTCCGGCGAGAGCGCCACGCCCGTCAGCAACTGCCGATAGTGAATGATGAATTCCAGATCGATCAGCCCCCCGCGCCCCCGTTTCACGTCCAGCGGACCCGTTTCCGGGTGCGCAGCCATCATGTCGGCACGCATCTGGCTGACGTCGCGCCGGAGAACGTCTGGCTCGCGTTCCAGATCGAGAGCCGCTCGAATGGCAATACGCACCGCATCCTCATGCTGGTGACCGACGACGAGACGGGCACGGGTCAGCGCCATATGCTCCCACGTCCAGGCAGTTTCGACCTGGTAGGCCGCGAAAGTGTCGAGGCTGACCGCCAGCAGCCCCTGCGCGCCAGAAGGCCGCAAGCGGGTGTCGATTTCATAAAGCGGCCCGGCTGCAGTCGGCACGGTAAGAGCCGATACCAGACGTTGGAACATGCGATTGAACCACCCCGTAGCACCCAGCGCCTGGGGTCCATCAGATCTGGTTTCGTGCGCCCCGGAGAAAAGAAAGACGAGGTCCAGATCGGATCGTTCCGTAAGCGCCCTGCCGCCGTAGCGACCGAAGGCGAGCACGATCGGATCGCCATCCGCCACGCGTCCATGCGCCTCCGCGAAATCGTCAACGACGGCATTGGTCAAGGCGGCGATCGCCGCATCGGCAGTGTCGGCATAGGCACGCGCGGCCTCCGCCGGAGTCGCCCTGCCCTCCAGCAGCGACACACCTATGGTGAACCGCTGTTCGCCAGCCCAATGCCGCGCGGCATCAAGCGAACGTTCAAAATCCGGCGCCGCCCCCACAACCGCCGCCGCCCGCTCGCAAAGCGCGTCCCGCGTGGCAAGGTCTGCCGATGCGCCGCCGATCATGGCGTCGAACAGATCCGGTCGACGCGCGAGTTTGCCGGCCAATAATGGTGCGTGGCCCATGACGCGTGACAGAAGACCGGCCAGGCGGGGATTGGCTGCGATCAGCGCGAAAAAGCGCAGTGCGCTCGGCACCCGCCCCAGAAAATCATCGAACCGATTAAGCGCATTGCTGACGCTGGGGAGCGCGGCAAATGCGTCTATTAGCAGTGGCAGAGCCTGTTCCAGCTCCCGCTGCGCGGCATCGCTGCGAAGCGCCGGATAGGCACGGTCGCGCCATTTGTCGATCAAGCGCACCATACTCTGTCGAGACCCGACGCCCGCCTTCGCTACATATTCCGCGAGCGCCTTGCCACGCGGCACGGGTGGCCGTTCCGCACGAGCGGTCAGTTCGTCATAGGCTGCCGAGACCCGATCGAGACGTGGCTTCAATTTCGCCTCAAGCCTGGCATAGCTGGCCTCTCCACACAGGGCGGCAAAGGCGTTACGGTCCTCCTTTCGCGTCGGGATCGAGTGAGTTTGGGCGTCCTCCCGCATCTGCAGCCGATGTTCCGCGTTGCGCAGCAGTTCGTAGCTAGCCGACAGATCAGCGGCCAGCGCCCGATCGATCTGACCCGCATCCGCCAGCGCCGCAAGCGCACCAGGCGTATCGGGAATGCGAAGATTTTCGTCGCGTCCGCCAAAGATCAGCTGCTGCACCTGCGCAAAGAATTCGATCTCCCGAATACCGCCGCGGCCCCGCTTCAGGTCGAAGCCGGGGCCCAGCGTCTGCCGGTCCTCGTAATGATCGCGTATCCTCAGCGACATGTCCTCAATATCGCGGATCGCCGTATAGTCGAGGGAGCGGCGCCAGACGAAGGGATCGATCACGCGCAAAAACGTCTCGCCCATTTCCATATCGCCGGCCACGGCGCGGGCGCGGATAAATGCCGCGCGTTCCCACGTCAAAGCTCCCGACTGGTAATATAGCTCCGCCCTGCGAAGCGGGATCGCGACGGGATTGACCTCCGCGTCTGGGCGCAGGCGCAGATCGACGCGCGCAACATAGCCGTCTTTCGTCGGCTGCTGCAGCAATTCCGAGGTACGCCACGCGATGCGAACGGCCGCAGTGTCCGGATCGTCACCCTCTCGCCGGGCGATACGGTCGCCATCGTAAATGAAAATCAGATCGACATCGCTGGAATAATTGAGCTCGCGGCTACCGAGCTTTCCCAAAGCGATGGCCGTGAAGCCCCGGGGCGACGGTTCCCCAACCCGTTCCACAAAGGCCTGCCGAACCGCTGAATCTATGGCAACGTCAGCGAAATCGGACAGGGCGCGGGTGACCTGCACCAGATCGAATGCGCCCGACAGGTCCGCAAGCGCGGTACCAAGTGCCACCCGCTGACGCCGTTGGCGCAACTCCACGGCGACGGTTTCCGCCTCCACGGGGGCCGCGATGAAAGCGGCCAGCCCCGCGTCAGCAATCTCCCGCCCCCAATGCGGATGCCGCTTCATCAACGCCCGCAGAAAAGGTGCGTGACGTTCGGCGAGCGCAATGGCGTCGGCCAGTGCGGCTTCGCTGCAACAGTCCGCGAAGGATTCCGCCGTTACCATTCGGTCGAGGGGAACGCGCGGCTGTTCATGACGTTAGCATTATCATGGCGAGTGAAATTCCAGAAGAGCGCGACGACGCTGCAGGCCGGGATGCGCGGGAAGACGATAAAGAGCGGGAGAGGAAACGCGACATGGAAAACCAGAACAGGGATCGTATTTTCGGCGCATCGCTGCGGCGACTATATGATGATGCCCTCGACGAGCCGCTAACCCAGGAATTTCAGGAACTGCTCGCAAAACTGAAATAGCGCCGCCGGTGGCGCTGCCGGGGATATCCCGGCGAAACGGGCCATAGAATTCTACCGGCTGGAAAGATCGTCGACCTGCCCCATGATGCTTTTCAGGGGACCATCGGGATCCTGCTGCATCGTACTGTTGGTGCGCGACGGCAAATTCCCGTCAGCCAATATCGCCTCCAGCGCCGACCGGCCGCGAGCGACCCTGCTCTTGATCGTACCCACTGCGCATCCGCAAATATTGGCAGCTTCTTCATAGGCAAAACCACCCGCACCCACCAGGATCAGTGCCTCGCGCTGTGCCTGGGGCAGCTCTAGGAGGCCACGCTGCAGATCGGCGAGCTCGATCTGCTGGTCCTGACCCGCCGGTGCGGCAAGAATCTTCGCGGCGGTGAAATCGTCCCATTCTCCCTTGAAACGGGCACGCCGCATCTGACTGAGGAACAGGTTCCTGAGAATGATGAATGTCCACGCACGCATATTGGTGCCGGCCTGAAACCGATGTCGTGCCGCCCACGCCTTCAAAAGGGTTTCCTGCACCAGATCATCAGCGGTGTCGGCATTTCCGGAAAGCGAGCGACCAAAGGCACGCAGATGCGGAATGACAAGGGCAAGCTCCCCCTTGAAATCGGCGTCGGACAATTGCTCGGTATCGGGCTTCGCCGCCTTTGCGGGTTCGGAATGCAGGCGGTCCAGCAGTTGCTGGAACATGGGCGGCAACGCCTCTGCCGCCGAACCGGCGAATACTGAGCGGAGATAGCCCCCAACGTCCGACCCGAGAGCACTGCCCTCGTCGCCCGGTTTGGAAACTGGCTCCGAAGCCGGATGTGCTGACATTCTTCCCCCCAACGGTCGGTTCGAAACTTAAAATACTAGCTGGCGAAAACCAGCAACACACCCATGCCGATCACGATCAGGACAACCGAAATAAGGAGAACATAACGTCCAATACCCGGGGTTTCGCCCGCACGAGCTTCCTGCTTCGCAACTTCTTCATGTTCCTCTTGGCGCTCGTCCATGTGTCACTTCTTTCTTAAACCAGTTAATCAGATAGGGCCTTGAAAAGCCCTTCGCAACTTACGCCGGGACCGCTGCGGTCGAGCGGAAGAACAATGCCTGGGCGATCGCAGCCTTGACCGTCGACCGCTGAAAAGGCTTTGTGATCAGAAATGTCGGTTCCGGCCGTTCACCCGTCAGCAGGCGTTCGGGGAATGCCGTGATGAAGATGACCGGCACACTGAACTTTTCGAGGATATCCTTGACAGCGTCGATGCCGCTTGAATCGTCGGCAAGCTGAATGTCGGCGAGGATGAGCCCCGGCTTCTGATCGAATGCGGCGGCAACGGCCTCGTCGCGTGTCGTCGCGATGCCGGTCACATCGTGACCGAGATCGAGAACGATGCTTTCAATATCCATCGCGATGATGGGCTCGTCCTCAATGATGAGAACGGTCGTCTTCGTCTGGGCGTCGATCTCCGACAGAGCCTCCCGCACCAGCTTTGACACCTCGTCAGCGTCGCGGTCGATCAGGAAGGCGGTATCCTCGTTCGAGAAACCTTCCATGGCGGTCAGCAGCAGTGCCTGACGCGACAAGGGCGTTATATTCTTCAGCCGTTCATGGGCGACACGCTCGAACTCCGACCCGTCGCCGGGCTCGTCGCTGACTTCTACACTCGCAGATGACCAGATGGCGTGAAACGTTCTGTAAAGGCCCATTCGGGCATCAACGTCTTTAGGAAAGCTGTCAGGCGCGGCGACAATTGCCTCCAGCGCTGCACGAACGTAGGCGTCGCCATCCGCCTGAGAGCCCGTCAGAGCGCGCGCATAACGGCGCAGGTAGGGAAGATGAGGGGCGATTTCCGTAGCGAGCGACATAAGGTGATATGACTCCGTCAAACTTGGACTTCGAACTGGCGAACGCCGCCCTTAGACTAGCGTTCTCGGCTGAGGGCAACCAACAAATTCGGGCGCCCCGTTCGGAACGCACCCATAACCCATTTGTTGGCTGCTTGCCATGAGCACTTCCCCCGCGCCCGGACATAATGATTCAGAGACGTCCGGACCAGAGATCCACGGACGTTCGCTGTCGACGCAGTTTCTGCAGGCCCTCAGCCTTGCCCTATTGCCCATCGGGCTGCTGGCGGCGCTGCTGTCGGTCAGCAGCTTCATGAATGCGCGCGACGATGCCATCAAGCGCGTCGAGGAAAGGGGAACACAGCTGGCCCGTGTCGTCAGCGATGTCTTTCAGGATCGGGGCCTCGTCCTTCGCGCATTGGTACTGCAGCGGCCCGCGCGTGAGCGGATCGAAGGCGCGTGCGCCCGTGAATTGTCGCGCTTCGTGGAACTGGACCGGCTGTTTTCTGCGCTTTACCGTCTCGACCGTGATGGAAATGTGATTTGTAAGTCGACACAGGGAGGCGCGCTTTCGCCGGTAGAGATCGACAGGGTTCGATCCATCGAACTTCAGACTTCAGAGCTGGGCAGTGCGTTGTTCTTCTCTGAGCAGCGTAACAATATGATCTTCGCGGTAAGGGGCGGCAGCGACGCACCGCAGGGCGACAGCATCGTCGGCGTGGTGCCGATCAGCAGCCTGCGGGCGGAACTGGCTAATGTCGTGCGGCCATCGGGGTCGACACTGACCATTCAGGTGGCGGACGGCATGGAGATCACAGAGGAATCGACGGTACCGACGCTGCAGGAGGATGGCAGCTATGGCCTGATCGCGCCAACGCGCTTGGGTGGGCTGGCAGTAAATTATTCGGAGCCGTTGTCGCCATTCAGATGGAGCGTGATCGCGGGTATATTCGTGCCGCCGTTCATGTGGCTTGCGGCGCTGCTGATTTCATGGGCGACGCTGCGGCGAAGTGTCCTGAGGCCGCTGCGCAACATGCGAGCAGGGCTGGAGAGACGAGCGGCGGGCGATGACACCATCACCCTGGTCGATAGGGCGGGATCAACAGGCGAATTCCTCGAGTTCGCCGCCGCCTATGACAGGCTCGCGGCGGATCAGAAGGCAGGGCGCAAGCAACGCGAGGCGGCAATTGCCGCCCAGTCCCGCCTGATCCGGGAAGTTCATCATCGGGTCAAAAATAATCTGCAAATTATCACCAGTCTCATCAGCGTAAAATCGCGGGCAACGCTCGATCCGGGGCAGCAGCGCGCCTACGGCACCATTCAGATGCGCGTTACGGCGCTCGCCCACGTGCATCGGTGGCTATATGCCGACGATGTCACCAAGGGTGTGGATCTGGCCGCCCTGATAAACGATCTGTCCACCGGACTGGAAACGAGCGTTGAATCGACGGAAGGCGTCAGCACCCATATTTCGACATCGCTGGATGGTGTGTTCGTGGGGCAGGATGCCGCAGTCCCGGTATCCTTCCTGATCACGGAACTGATTGCCGCGACGGGGACCCGGTTGGGCGATGGCCATCAGATGAGCGTCAATATCGCCCTGTCGCGGACGGATGAAACCTGCGCCCGCCTTACCCTGACCAGCCAGGAATTTCGAGGAGCCGATATTTTTGCGGTAAGCGAACGCACGGCAAGTGCCCGCATTCTGCAAGGCATGGTCCGCCAGCTGCGCGCCAAGTTCAAGCATGATGCGGAGGCCGGACAATATCTCGTCGACTTTCCGACCGACCCTGTCTGATGAACTCGCTTCGGCTCACTTAGTCCCGCGCGGACAGGGATTGGGCGGAACAGCGCAAAGCTATTGCACGCCTTCGCCTGCCTTATACTTGATCTCCAGAAACCGGCCTTCGATTGCCAGGCGGTCGAGATCGCCGGCGGCAAGCTGTTCCGAAAGCCGCTTCAGTTCGGCAGAAATCGTCGCCAGCCCTTCATGCAATTGCCGGTCGGCATTCCCCCCTGCTTCACGATAGCTGGCAGGCACGTCGATATAGGATGTGACGAGCCGGGGCAGTTCCTCTCCGATCAATCTGCGCGCGTCCGTAACGACCGGCGCATCGCCGCCCACTTTTTCAAGCTGTGGGGCCAGCACCTCGAGACGCAGGAGAAGCTCGTCCACCTGAACGCGCGCGGTCGAGGGCAGTTCGTGCCGACGCGCAGCGAGCCATCTTTCGACGCGCACGGGGAGCGCGCCAAGTTCGGCATTACGGATAACGTCCTGCGTCACCTCCGGCTCCTGACGCGTGCGGTCGGGGATCAGGAAAGGAACGATGATCGCGGCGGCAAGCGCGAGGATCAGGAGGATGAACCCGTCAATGCCAAGACTGCCGACAAACATCGCGAAGAGCAGCGAAAGGAGCAAGACGCCAGTGAAAATCCACGCGGCGCGCTTTGCCTTCGTCCGTAACGGTGACCGTTCGCGCGCCTCTATCCGGCGGGTTGCCGCGCGTCCCGCATTGCTGCGTTGCAGATCGCGCAGCTGCCGGTCGGCACGGGTGGTGAAATCGTCATATTTGGAAAGAACCTGATCGACCGCGCCCGCCATGTGCCTATCCCTCAATCGCCGTGAAGGCGGGTTTCGAACCGTTGAGCTTCCCCTGCTCCACCCCCTCGGCCCGGGCGATATAGCCCCGGCTCTTCTCAACCTCGTCGGTCAGCAGGTTGACGGTCTGCTTCATCGAGCCCAGCGCCTCCAGCTTGAAGCTGTCGATCTCATCCATCGTGGCATAGACATTTTCAAAGGCACGCTTCAGCGTTTCGAGAGGGATGGTCGCCGATGCGGCCTGGCGGTGAATCTCGCCCGTCTGGGTACGCAGCATCTCGCCCGTCGAATCGATCACGCCGGCCGTCGTCGTGTTGAGTGCGGTGATCTGGTCGAGCACGAGTTTCTGATTGGTCATCGCCTGTGCGACAGTGATGCCGGTGCGAAGTGCGCTGACGGTGGTGGTAGAGGCGCGATCAACACCCTTCATCAGTTCGATATTGTTCTTCTTCACAAGATCGAGGGCAAGGTAGCCCTGCACGGTGACCGCCATTTGCGTCAACAGGTCGGTGACGCGCTGCCGGGTGTAGAACAGTGCCGTTTCGCGCAGCGCCTTTGCCTTTGCAGGCTCGCTGGCGTCTAAAGCGGCAGCCTTTGCCTCCAGCTTTCCGTCCAGCGTCTTGGCGACGAAGATCATCTGCTCCAGCTTGCCCATGGTCTTCCACAGGTTCTGGCGCTCTACATCGATCGCGGCATTGTCACGCAGCAACTCATCCTTGCCAGAGGCAAGCCGTTTCAGGATGGCGGAAATATGCCCCTGAGCGGATTCATAGCCGGCGAAATATTGCCGCGCCTTGCTGCCCATGGGGATGATGCCAAACAATTTACGTTTGGTCAGCATCTTGCCGCGCTTGCCGGGATCCAGATCCTCGACCGTGCGGCGCAGTTCGGTCAGGTCCTTGCCGATATCGCTTTCCGAATTCATCGAGCGCGTCGGGCGGTCGAGGAAGCGGTTGGAATAATTCGCCGCCTCCTCGATTTCGGCGCGGCCGAGGGCCGTCAATTGATCCACGCGGCGCCCGAATTCGGGCGAGTTGGCATCCTGCTGGCTCAGTTCAGCGATGAAGCTGTCGACATTTTCCTCAAGCTTCGTCTTTTTCTCATCATCAATGGGGACGAGACCGGCAGCCTTCTCCGCATCCACGCGCACGACGGGATCGGGAGCATCCAGCTTCAATGCGGCAGGAGCATCGGGAGCTTCCGGAGCTTCGGAGGAGGTGTCGCTAGCCATGGTCATGTCCGCCTTCGTAAATCAGCATAGATACGCGCAAACGCGTCGGAAGGGCAGTGCGGTTCCCACCGGCACTCATTCGCGCTGTCCCGCCACATCGTCCAGCCCTTCGACAAATTCGGACCCGGCGATAATTTCCGCGGAGCTGCCCTCAAAATCCTGGCCGATGGGTTCAACACGACCACCAAGGCACTGACCCAGAAATCCCTCCATGGCGGCAAAGAAGCTGAGCCTGTTCGCAGGCTCCTGAAAGCCATGCCCCTCGTCGGGATAGTTGATGTAGGTGACGGGCAGACCCTTCTCCTGCATGGCATTCGCGATCTGGTCGGCCTCTATCTTCGTGACGCGCGGATCATTGCCGCCCTGTCCGATCAGAAGCGGCACCTTGATCGCGTCGACGCGGGTCAGCGGCGAACGGGCGATCAGATCCTGGCGCGCATCCTCTTCAGCAGGATCGCCGATATGGCGGTAGAAGGTCCCCTCGAGCATGGGACGCCAATAGGGCGGGAAGCTTTCCATCAGCGTGATCAGGTTCGACGGACCGACAATGTCCACACCGCAGGCGAACTTGTCCGGGGTAAAGGTGACACCGACCAGGGTTGCATAGCCGCCATAGGACCCGCCGCCGATGGCGACCTTGTCCTCTATCGCGATACCCGCATCCACCGCCCAGTCGACGGCGTCGATCAAATCGTCGTGCATGGCGCCCGCCCATTCGCCGATGGCGCGGTTCACATGATCCTTCCCAAAGCCGGTGGAGCCGCGATAATTCACACTGAGAACGGCATAGCCCCGGTTCGCCATCCACTGATGGACCGAATTATAGCCGTATTCATCGCGCGCCCACGGGCCGCCATGCACCCAAAGTAGCATGGGCACCGGCTGATTGGGTCGACCGGTCCCTTCCGGATCGCTGCCCGGTGGCAGAGTCAGATATGAGACGAGGTCCAGACCGTCCCGCGCCTTAATTACCTTCGGATGCATCGGCTGCAGCGGAGCGTCCGCAAGTTCCGGCCGAGTGGTGAACATTTCGGTCAGGGTCCCGGCGTCGCGGTCATACAGCATGTAGGTGCCGGGCTGCTGCGCGGCGTCGTCAACGACCACCCACTTCCGATTATCGTCGGTCGCGGCGGCGATGTTGATCTGTCCGTCGAATCGCGATCGCAAAAATTCCAGGTCGGCCCGCACGCTATCATCGAGCGCGGTCCATTCCTCCTGCTCATAGTTTACCGCGTAAGCCAGCGGCTCGTACGTCGTCGGGTCGAACAGGATATCGGAAATGTCTGCGCGCTCGTCTGCTGCCAGAACCACCTGCTTTCCGGTTTCCAGATCCATTATGGCGGCCGCCGACGTGTTCCGGTCGCGACTGTCCGCAAGGTATAGCTGCGTTCCGTCCTTCGAAAAGGCGAAGGGCTGGGTATTGAAATAGTCCTCGCTGCCAACGGACATGAACTTTTCGCCCTTGCCGCCCTGTTCGTCGACGAGGAAATAGTCGGCACCGCCCCCGGCGCTGCTGACCATGCCCAGCCGCGGCCGGTTCTGATGATCGACGACCCAGCCGCCAAAGCCGGGATTTTCCGCCACCAGCCTCTTCTCGCCTGTAGCATAATCGATTTCATACAGGTCCATCAGCTGTGGATCGCGGTCGTTCAGGGCGACCAGCACGACACCCGGCCGCTCGCGGCTGACGGACTGGACCGCGGCGCGGACCCCGTCCGCGACCGGCGTCAGGTCGCGCGTGGTGCCGCTTTCCACGTCGGTTGCATATACGTGGAAATTCTCATCGCCGCCCTGGTCCTGCTGTGTCAGGACGAAACGGCTGTCGGGGGTCCAACTGTGGCTGGCGATGCCGCGCTTCGCGTCGTCCGTGATTGCCCTGGCCGAGGCGGGGTCGTTGGCAGGCGCGACCCATACATTCATCACCCCGTCGCGCGGTGCGAGCCAACTGACCCACTTGCCGTCGGGGCTGATTCGTCCCTGCGACTTCGTGGGATTGCCCAGAAGGGCATGGCGCGGGATGAGGTCTGCATCTTGTGCGGCGGCCCTGGCGGACTGCGCCGCACCGGCCTGGCCAAGTGAGGCGGCAAGAGCCACGGATGCGACCGCAGACATGCAAGAACGACGGAAACTGCGCAACATGCCGATACGACTCCAATGGTTAGATATCATACGGGCACACTAACCAAGGTGTCATACCAAAGCAATACAGGGGCTCTGCCCGGGCACTCGCGTACATGTGACCGGCGTCCGCACTTGTGGTCACCCTCGGCGCTCAGTTAAATCAAGCGCCGGGCCTATGGGAGCAGCGGCGATGGCGAAGAGGACGACCGGGGGCGGCCTGGTAAAGCGACACCGTCTGTCGACGCGCATCTGGCATTGGGTCAACGTGATCGCGGTATTCCTGCTCATCGGCAGCGGCGCCAGCATCTTCAACGCGCACCCGCAACTTTACTGGGGCAACTATGGCGCCAATTTCGACACGCCCTGGCTAACCATCGGTGCGCGTGCCGATGCGGGCGAGCGGCAGGGGTTCGTCAATATTGCCGGCATCGAGATCGACACGACGGGCGTGCTTGGCGTGTTCGAGAAGGACGGGGAGGTGAGAACCCGCGCATTTCCCCACTGGATCACCATTCCGGCGGAATACAGCCTGAGCGCGGGGCGCCGGTTTCACTTCCTGGGCGCGTGGATCTTTGGCGTGGCGGGCCTACTCTATTTCATCTGGAGCCTGTTCAACGGTCACATCTGGCGCGACCTGATTCCGCGCAGATCGCAACTGACCCCCGCCGCATTGTGGCACGACATAAGGCAGCATTTGCGGCTGAATTTCCTGCATGGAGGCGCAGAGAAATATAACCTGCTGCAAAAGCTCAGCTATGCCGGTGTCGTTCTCATCATCCTGCCGCTGCTGGTGGGAACGGGGCTGACCATGTCGCCGAATATGAACGCCGCCTGGCCCTGGCTGCTTGACATATTCGGCGGGCGGCAATCCGCGCGATCACTCCACTTCATCGCGGCATTCCTGCTGGTGGGGTTCATCTTCATCCATATCGCGCTCGTCATTCTGGCGGGGCCGATAAACGAAATCCGGTCGATGATCACCGGAAGGCTGAAAATGCCCAAGGAGGCTCCGCATGACTGACCGACGTACGATCCTTGCCGGACTGGGTGCCAGCCTGCTGCTACCCGGATGCGAACGCATCGGCGAGACGAAGCCGGTGAACAATCTTCTCTCTTCGGTCGAACGGCTAACGCTTGACGCGCAACGCCTGGTGACAGCGCGCGGCGCACTGGCACGGGAATATACCGAGGCGGAAATGTCGCCCGTCTTCCGCGCCAATGGCACGAGACAGCCGGCGTCGGCTAGCTATGCACGCCACGAGGCAGAGGGGTTCGCAAATTGGCGGCTGAGCATTGGAGGGCTGGTCAACAGACCACTCAATCTTTCGCTGTCGCAGCTACGCGCCCTGCCCGCCCGGACGCAGATTACACGTCACGATTGCGTCGAGGGCTGGAGCGCCATCGGCAAATGGACGGGGGTGCAATTGTCGCGGCTGCTGGACCTGGCTCAGGTGTCGAACCGTGCCCGCTATATCATGTTCCGCTGCGCCGACGAGATTGGCGGCGTCCCCTATTATGAGAGCATCGACATGGTCGAGGCGCGTCACCCGCAGACGATCCTGGCCTACGGCATGAACGACCGCACCCTGCCTGTCGCCCACGGCGCGCCACTGCGCCTGAGGTCGGAGCGGCAATTGGGATACAAGCACGCCAAATATGTGATGGCCATCCAGGCTGTTGAGGACTTCACATCAATCGGCGGCGGCAAGGGCGGATATTGGGAAGACCGCGCCGACTATGAATGGTGGGCGGGCATCTGAAGACAGGCGCCAGAACGCCGACGCGGGCCGCCTACTCGATGAGGGGTGGGAACCAACTTGTATCGATCTTGTAATGGCGGTCGTCAAAACTGGCGAGTTCCTTCATGCGGTCCTCCTGCAGTAAGGTGATGACACTGCCGGTGCGATCGATCAGGCCGATTTCCTTCATATACTTCAGGGTCCGGTTCACATGAATACCGGTCAGTCCGAGCATATCCCCGATCAGTTCCTGATTGATGAGGAGCTTCAGCCGGTCATGCATATTGTCCTCGGTCAGGCGAAGGCGACTGACGATCTGCAGCAGCAGGTAGGATAGCCGTCCCGTTGCATCCATGCGGGCGACTGCGCGGAAACGATCATCCTGCGCGACCTGCTCCAGCGCCTCGATCGAGTAAAGGAGCGCGGTCAGACGCGGGCTGTTACTGAACACATGGCGAAGACCGATTTTCTGAAAAGGGCACAGAATGCCGTCGGATGTCGCGGCGACATCATAGGTCGCCCGCTCGCACACGACCTCATGCGTGCCGATCAGGTCGCCCGGCAGATACAGGCGGTGCACCTGCCGCTTTCCATTCGGCAATGTCGTATAGCCGATGAACCAGCCCTTCTTGACGACGAACAGATCCTCAATCGGGTCTCCCTCCGCCCGGACGAGATCGCGCTTTTTATACTCGCGCTGCTCTTCCTCGAACCGGATAAGCAGTTCGTTATCCTGCTCCGAAAGCTCAACGAAATGACGCAATTTGCTGACGAGGCAGCTTTGATCCCCCTCCGTCGGACCCATTTTTTTGCCCCTGATTGCCCTGACCCGCAACATACCATTATTTTTATGGTTTCATAGCGAATTGCATGGCTAAGATTGATACAAATTATAACATAGGACATGTTGACGATCGGGATCCGACGGCCCATCGCAACGAGGCAGGATGCAGAAGGGCGGCATGCCCTGCCAGCACGAGAGGGCGCGATATGAAGCGGGCGGGAAAATTCACCAGAATAATATTGGTCGCGGCAATCGTCGCCGCCCTCGTCATCCTTCTTTGCGGACCGCTGGTACGTTTTGCGGGCATTCCGTTCCGTAGCGTCATGGCGCCGCTGCAATTCGGCACGGTGGCAGCCGGGGTGATCGCTCTGCTCGCTATCGTTGCCATCATTATCGACCGGCGTGCGCGGCGGGGTACGGGCCTGGCATTGCTGGCCCTGCTGATTGCAGGCGCACCTTTTCTGTTCATGATGTCGATCGTTCGCACAGGCGCAAACGTACCGCCGATCCACGACATCACCACCGATACGCAGGACCCGCCACAATTCGTGGAAATCCTGCCGCTACGCGCCGATGCGCCCAACAAGGCGGAATATGAAACCGCCTTTACGGCGCAACAATTAGAGGCATATCCCGATATCGAGCCGCTGCGCCTGCAAAGGGCGCCTGAAGCCGCTTACAGCGATGCGATGGCGGCGGTCGAGGACGAAGGGCTTGACCTGGTGGCGAGCGATCCCGTCGCAGGCCGCATAGAGGCGACCGCGACGACGGCCTGGTTCGGATTCAAGGACGATGTGGTGATCCGCGTGCGGCCCGGGGACGACGGCTCTTCACTGGTTGACGTTCGTTCGAAATCGCGGATGGGCATGAGCGATCTAGGAGCAAATGCAGCGCGCATCCGCAACTTGCTTGCCGAGATCAGGGGCGATTGAATGGATCAGATAAGATGTTGAATGACATAACCACTGATCTGGCGGACCCGCCGCGCTTCTTCCTGCAGGACGATCCGCCTGCAGACTTCGATCCGGCGACGGTAACAGAGCATGCGCAACGACATGAGACGCTGGGTTCCATCTGCCTGAATGTCGATGCCGCAACGGCCTATGCGCGGGCTTTGGCGGTCGCGCGGGGAAAGGGGTGGAATATCGTCGCCAGCGATGCGGCGCGCGGCCAGATCGAGGCTGTCGCGACAACGGCTTTCCTGCGCTTCAAGGACGATATCGTCATCCGACTAAGCCCCGACAATGGAGAGATCCGCGTCGATATGAGGTCCAAATCCCGCAAAGGGAAGTCTGACTTCGGCGTCAACGCCAAGCGTATTCAGGATTTTCTCGATACGCTGGACGCCAACTGAACCCCTGCCGGTCGTCAACCGCCGCCGGGCGCGCGGTGCGGTGAATGATGGCCATGCGCGGGCGGGGCCGCGGCCTTGCTCTTTCGCGTCCAGTCGATCCGGTAAAGGTCGAAGCGGCGGTCGGCGAGGTTTCGCACAGTCCCCTCCGCGCGTGCCCATGTCAGATCGTCAAGATTGACGTCGGCAATCGTAAGTGTCTCGATATTCTCGCTCGCCTCCGCCGCGATGCCGTCGCGTGCAAAGGGGAAATCGCACGGCGTCAATATGCAGGACTGCGCATATTGAATGTCCATATTGTCCACCCCGGGCAGATTACCGACATTGCCGGACAGAACCACAAAGCACTGGTTTTCGATGGCGCGCGCCTGGCAGCAATAACGCACGCGCATATAACCCTGCCGGCTGTCGGTGCAGAAGGGAGTAAAGATGATCTGCGCGCCTTCGTCGACCAGGCGGCGGGCAAGTTCAGGGAATTCGCTGTCATAGCAGATAAGGACGCCGATGGGGCCGCAATCGGTCTGGATGACGCCGACCTCGTCGCCGCCCTTTATGTTCCACCAATAGGCCTCGTCGGGAGTGGGATGCACCTTTTCCTGGGCATGGACCGAACCGTCGCGCAGGCAGACATAGGCGACGTTCTGGATATCGCCGTCGGCCGTGCGCGTGGGGTGCGAGCCGCCAATGATGTTCACATTATAGGCGAGCGCCAGTGTCGACAGCGCCTCTACCAAAGGTTCGGTATGCTGGCTTAGCCTGTCGATCGCCTGCATCGGGGTCAGCTTGTTCATTTCGAAGCTGAGCAGGGAAAGGGTGAAGAGTTCGGGAAAGACGACGAAATCTGCATCGTAATCAGCCGCGACATCGACGAAATATTCGATGTTGGAGACGAATTCCTCGAAATCCTTTACCGCCCGCGCCTGCAGTTGCACGGTCGCCAGACGGACACCGCGCACGCTGCGCTGAATGCGGAACTTGGGATCCTCACCCGGCGTCAGATATGGGTTGCGCCACACCATGTGGACCGCGTGTCCGCCCGACGGCTTATCCTCGGGCAGGTAATTTTCCAGAACGCCGATGGGTTCGAAGCCGTTCTTCAGCTGGAATCCCAGCGTCGTGTCACGCAACTTTCCGGCCTCGACGCCGGCCAGATAGTCGGCGGGGCTGGCAACGGGATTGCGCGAGCGTCGGTTCGCGCGGGCATAACCGGGCATGCGTCCTGCGAAGACCACGCCCTTCAGGCCAAGCCGTTCGACGAGAGACCGGCGCGCTTCGTAAAGCCGTCTGCCGATACGCAGGCCGCGCTGCTTTGCGGCCACCACCATTTCGATGCCGTAAAGCCAGTCGCCGGTGGGATCATGGCGGCTGCCATAGCCATTGCCCGAAATGGTTTCCCAGTCATGCGGCGCCAGAGCCACCGCCTCGTCGATGCGCGACGACGCGCAATATCCGACGATCTTACCCTCCATGATGACCAGAAACTGGCCATCCGGGAAATTGTTGATCTGCCCGCGGATCATGCCGGGCGTGTAGTTCTCGACACCGACATAGACTTGGCCGATCAGGTCTACGATGCCTGGCACGTCGGACGGTATGGCGTTCCGGACTTCCAATTTTGCGGGGCTCTTGCGCGACATTATACTCTTTCTCGAGAACGGGCGGGAATGACCGGACGGATGGCCCCGTCCTCTTTCGCATGGAAGTGTTTTGCAATAGGCCCTGCGAACATGAGTAGCGCCGACATGACCTATTCCGACTATCTGGGTCTGGACCAGCTATTATCGGCCACCCAGCCCCGTTCCGACGCGCATGACGAAATGCTGTTCATCACCATCCACCAGGCGTCCGAACTGTGGATGAAGCTGACCCTGCACGAACTGAATGCCGCCCGCGCTGCAATTATTGCAGACGATCTGAACCCTGCGTTCAAGATGATGGCGCGTGTCAGCCGGATTCAGCATCAGCTGATCCAGAGCTGGGAGGTACTGTCGACGATGACGCCGTCGGATTATTCCGTCGTGCGTCCGCATCTGGGCACCTCCTCCGGCTTTCAATCGGCGCAATACCGGCTGATCGAGTATTTGCTGGGCAACAAGAACCCGAAGATGACGGCAGTGCATGAAGGGCGCGGCACCGATTACGAACTGCTGCGCGCGGCGGAGCGGCAACCGAGCCTGTACGACGAGGCGCTGCGCCTGCTCTCCCGTCGCGGGCTGGATATTCCGGGGACGCATCTGCAGCGCGATTTCACCCAAGGCTATCAGGCATCGGCGGAGATAGAGGCGGCATGGCTGGCCATCTATCGCGAACCGGATCGCTATTGGGACCTGTACGAGCTGGCGGAAAAGCTGGTCGACCTGCAATATCATTTCCAATTGTGGCGTTTCGGCCATTTGAAGACAGTCGAGCGGGTCATCGGCTTTAAGCCGGGGACGGGCGGAACACCGGGCGTGCCCTATCTGGCCGAGGTCGTGGCAAAGACCTTCTTTCCGGAATTGCTGACGGTAAGGACCGCGCTGTGAAGTCAGCCATACAACAGGAAGGCTTGTGGTGACCGCCGCCGCCTTTCGCGACCGTTTCGAACTGCCAGAGGGCGTCACCTATCTGGACGGTAACAGCCTTGGCCCGCTGACTAGGGACGCTGCCCTGGCGATCCGGGAAATGACCTGGAACCAATGGGGCAAAGATCTGATCGCTAGCTGGAACAAGCATGACTGGTTCGGCGCTCCCGAACGCGTCGGTAACCTGATCGCCCCGCTGATCGGCGCGGCGGACGGGGAGGTCGTCGTCGCGGATTCCGTTTCGGTGAATATCTTCAAGCTGGCGGCCGCGGCGCTCGTCGCCCAGCCCGGGCGCCGCATCATCCTGTCGGAGCCCGGCAATTTCCCCACCGACCTTTACATGATCGAGGGGCTGAAGCGGCTGCGGCCTGATGTGGAACTGCGCCTCGTCCGGCGGGAAAACATGGCAGACGCGCTGTCAGACGAGGTCGCACTGCTGCTGCTGACGCATGTGCATTACAAGACGGCAGAAATGTTCGATATGGACGGCCTGACGAAGGCTGCGCAAGCGGTCGGCGCGCTAACACTGTGGGATCTCAGCCACAGCGTTGGGGCCGTACCTGTCGATCTGAACCATGCGGGCGCCGATTTGGCGGTAGGCTGCGGTTATAAATATCTGAACGGCGGACCGGGGGCGCCAGCATTTCTGTATGTTGCGAGACATCTTCAGGAGAAGCTTGCCTCGCCGCTGTCCGGCTGGATGGGGCATGCCGCGCCCTTTGATTTTACCGACGCCTATGAACCGGCAGCCGATATTGCCCGCTGGCGCGCCGGGACGCCGCCCATGATTAGCCTGACGGCGCTGGAAGCAGCGGTGAAGTTGATGCGAGAGGCGGATTTCAGCGATCTCGTGCATTGTTCGCATATCCTGACCGATGCCTTTATTGAGGGCGTGGAGGCCAAATGCGCCGATCTGACGCTGATCTCTCCGCGCGATGCGACACAGCGCGGCAGCCATGTCAGTTTCGCCCATGACCACTCCTTTGAGATCATGCAGGCCCTGATTGCCGAAGGCGTCGTTGGCGATTTTCGTACCCCCGATGCACTTCGCTTTGGCTTTGCACCGCTTTATAACTCGATGGACGATGTCGAGCGGGCGGTTGCCGTTCTGGCCGGAATCATGGATTCGGGCCGATGGCGGGACCCGCGCTTTGCGAAGAGGAGCAAGGTAACATGATGAAGATCCATGAATCCTCTCTGCGTGGCCGCACGCGGATCGACTGGCTGGACAGCCGACACAGCTTCTCCTTTGGCAATTTTCACGACACAGCGCGTATGGGCTTTCGCGCACTGCGGGTGATCAACGAGGACCATATCGCCGGCAAAAACGGTTTTCCGCCGCATAATCATGCGCATATGGACATCATTACCATCGTCCTGACCGGCGGTCTGGCGCATCGCGATTCTCTCGGCAACGGGTCGATCATCCATCCCGGCGAAATCCAGCACATGTATGCCGGGCCCGGCATCACCCATTCCGAAATGAACCCAGCGGACGAATCCGTGCATCTGCTGCAAATTTGGATCCAGCCGGACCGGCCTGTCACGAATGCAAGCTATAGCCAGCATGAGATCGATGCCCCCTCGGTCGAGAACCGCTTTGGCGTGATTGCAGGGGAGGGCAGCAACGTGCCTCTGCAATCCGACACACGGCTGCTGCTCGCCCGCCTGGGGGAGGGCGAAACGGCGACGCACGGGCTGGGCAGCGGACGCGGCGCCTGGGTTCAGGTGATGAAGGGTGACGTGCAGATCGACGGCCAGTCCCTGTCCGCAGGCGATGGCGCCGAAATCGAGGAAGTGGGCGAGGTTGCCGTGAAGGCCAAGGCCCCCGCCGAACTGCTGTTGTTCGATCTGGGCTGAGCAGCGCGCAAGCGCGGCGACCTTTAGCGAAACATCTGCAACTCTTCGCCGAACCGCAGGGCATAGCGGTCGGTCATGCCGGCGATGAAGTCGGCGATGTGGCGGGCGCGTTCGGGCTGCGCTTTTGGCAGGGTTCGTTCCCAACTTTCCGGCAGGCGGGCGGGATTGGCGCTTATTTCTGTAAAGAGGCGCGTCATCGTGTCCGCCGCCTCTGTCCGCGGACCGATGCTGGCGGGGTGACGATACATGTTGGCGTAAAGGAACGCTTTCATTTCACGCTCGGCCGCCGCCATTTCCGGCGAGAATGCCGCCGTCTGCTCCGGCGCGGCGCGAATGACGTCGGCATGGCCAGCCTCACCGTAGTCGGCGAGATTATGCTGCGTCTGGCGTAGCACATCCTCCACCATCAAGCCGATTTGCCGGCGCTTCATTTCGGCGATCAGACGGTCCTGCGGGGCGCGGGGATGGCGCTGTTCGACGGTGCGCCAATTGGCGGCGATGAAGGACACCTGCAGCGCCGCCTCCAGACTGAACAGGCCTGCGCGCAGGCCATCCTCGAAATCATGATTATCATAGGCGATATCATCGGCGAGCGCGGCGATCTGCGCCTCCAGCCCCGCCCGCGTGCCAAGGTCGAGCGGACAGGCGGCGTCGATCTGCGCCAGCGCCCAAGTCGGAGCCGTCACAGGGCCGTTATGCTTGGCCAGCCCCTCCAGCACCTCCCAACTGAGATTGAGACCGTCATGGTCGGCATAGGCGGATTCTAGCACGCAGAGCACACGCAATGTGTGAGCATTATGATCGAAGCCGCCAAAGGATTGCATTGCCGCGTCGAGCGCCTCCTCCCCGACATGGCCGAAGGGCGGGTGGCCGAGATCATGGGCAAGGCAGATCGCCTCTGTCAGTCCCTCATGCAGGTTAAGCGCACGAGCGAGCACGCGACCGATCTGGGCAACCTCCAGGCTGTGCGTCAGACGGGTACGAAAATGATCGCCGTCGGGCGCGACGAATACCTGCGTCTTGTGCTTCAGACGACGGAAAGAGGCGGCGTGGACGATCCGGTCGCGGTCGCGTTCAAAGGCGTCTCGCAGGTTCGACGGGTCCGTCGCATATTGCCGCCCACGCGAGAAGGCAGGATCGGCGGCATAGGGGGCAAGAAGGGGCATCGGGACGACGTAGGACTCCGGGCTGTCGGCGGAAAGGGGAAGTTGCGCTTGGACTTCTCCGCAGATCAGACGATCATCGCTTCCAAGGTAGCGACCTTGTCCGCCTCCTCCGCAGGCTTGTCGGTGCGCAGGCGATGGATGCGGGGAAATCGCATGGCGATGCCGCTCTTGTGACGGGTCGAGTGGTGAATGCTGTCAAAGGCGATTTCCAGAACGAAGCTTTTTTCCACTTCCCTGACCGGGCCGAAGCGGGCGATCGTGTTCCCGCGCACAAATTTGTCGAGTTGCCGCAACTCCTCGTCGGTAATGCCGGAATAAGCCTTGCCCACAGGGACAAGCTCGCCCTCCTCCGTCCAGCATCCGAACGTATAGTCGCTGAAAAAAGAAGAGCGCCGTCCAGAGCCGCGCTGTGCATACATCATCACACAGTCGGCCAGCAGGGGATCGCGCTTCCATTTGTACCACAGACCGGTCTTTCGGCCCGCGACATAGCGGCTGTCGCGGCGCTTCAGCATCAGGCCCTCTATGGCGGCATCGCGCGCGCGCTCGCGAATGGTGGACAGATGCTCGAAATGATCGGCAGCCACGACTGCGGATATGTCGAACCGGTCGGACGGCAGCCGCGCCACGAATGCCTCCAACCGCTCCCGCCGCGCCGTCCACGGCAGATCCCGCAAATCCTCTGCGCCGTCGAAAAGAATGTCATAGGCGCGCACAAAGGCCGGGGCCTCTGCCAGCATCTTTTTCGTCACTGTCTTGCGGCCTAGTCGCTGTTGCAGCGCGTTGAAGCTGGCTGCGCCGCCCTCCACACCGCCCTGAGCCTCGCCCCGGACCAGCAGTTCTCCGTCGATCACACCATGTTCGGTGAACGCCTCCGCCACGTCCGGAAAGCTGCCGGTCACATCGTCGCCGGTGCGGCTGAACAGCTTCGTGTCGCCCTTTACATGGTTGAGCTGCACCCGAATGCCGTCCCATTTCCACTCCGCCACATAATCGGCGAGGTCGACCTGCAGATCCTCAAGCGGGTGCGCGAGCATGAAAGGGCGAAAGACGGGAATATCCTCGTGCGTCGGCTGCGCTGTCCGCCCTTCCCCCCAGTCGAACAGTTCCGGATAGGGGGGCGCCAGGCCATGCCAGACCTCCTCAACCGCGTCGACGTCGAGATCGAACGCCTGCGCCAGAGCGGTTTTTGCCAGACGCGCCGACACGCCGATCCTCAATGCGCCGGTCGCCAGTTTTATCAGCGCGAAACGTTCGCTGGGATTGAGCACATCGAGATAATGCGCCATCGCGGCAGGGGCTTCGGCGCGGCCAAGGTGCATCAGCCGGTCAACGACCTCCGCCAGGCGCACATCCTCCACCTGCGCCTGCTCCCCCGGCGGCGGCTCCCACAGCAGGCTGACGGTCTCGGCCATGTCGCCGACATAGGCCCGGCTCATCTTGAAAAGCACCGGATCGACACGCTGTTCTGTCAGCGTCTTGATAAGGCCTGCCTTTACGGAACGGAAATCCAGATCGCCGGTAAGGGCGGCAAGCGCCCAACCGCGATCTGGGTCGGGGCTGCCGCGCAGATAATCGGCGATCAACTTTATCTTGGCGTTACGCGATCTCGTATAGACCAAGCGCTCCAGAAGGTCCGCAAAGGACTTCACGCCGACGTGGATCCGCAAATACCGTCAGTCCGGGTATTCGTCGTGAGGTGGCTGGTAAGGCGGTCGGGTCGTTTTCTTTTCACCGCCGATCAATGCGTGAAACGCCGCTTCGTTTCCGCCGCGCTTATTCCTCCCGCTCCGGCGCGAGAGTGAGAACGAAGCGGGTGCCGCGGGCGGAGCTTTCCTGGAAGAGTGTCGCCTGCGCTTCCCGCGCGAAGGCGTCGATCAGGCGCTGGCCCAGGCCGCCGCCGCCGCCGCTCTCTTCATCCTGGATGCCGACGCCGTCGTCGGTCATCACCAGGCAGATCTCCCTGTCCTCATTTTCCCGGAACACGATTTCTATGCGTCCGGTCTCCCGCCCCACGAACGCATATTTCGCCGCATTTGTCGCAAGCTCGTTCAGGATCAGTCCTACCGCAATAGCCCTGTCGCGCGGCAGCCATATCTGCTCCGCCGAGCATTGGAAAACGATGCCCTCCGGCAGGGTCAGGCTCGCCTCAAGGGAAGTGCAAAGCTCCTCCATATAGCTCTTCATATCGACGCGGTCGGGCAAGCCATCGCCGCGATAGAGCGACTGATGCGCACGGGCGAAACTGCCGACACGCATCGCGGCCTTGCCCAGTGCATCGGCGGCGGGGTCATCATCGTCCAGTTCCCGCCGCTGCAATTCCAGCAGCGAAACGATCATGCTGAAACTGTTCTTTACCCGATGGTCGAATTCGCGAAGGTAGAGGTCGCGCTTTTCCAGTGCGTCGGTGCGTTCCTGAACGGCGCGACGCACAGCGCGGCGAAAGACTTCCGCAAGGATCAGGATCAGCCCGCCGGAAACGACATTCACCGCCACGCGCAGCGGATTCCACGGATCCTCTAGGGTAAAGCTGCCCTGCACGGGCAAAACGAAATACCAAACGAACACTACGCACATGATGAGAGCGAGGAGACCGGACAACCAGCGTGCAAACAAAGCGGCGAAAAGAACCGACGGAAAGATCAGGGCAAACGGGCCGGCGGTGGGCATGACAAGGTCACTGCTTTCGCGGACGGCGAACGCCATTGCCGTGGCCGCGACCGCAACGAGGATTTGCGTAACCACCACGGGAACCCGGGGCGCGAAGCGATCCGGGATATCTAGTTCACCAACCCGCTTCATCAGGCGGGTTCAAGACCAGTCAAAAAGTTCAGAAACATCGCCACCCCCGCGATTAACATACCGCAACCCCTTGCAAGTCCAGCAACTATCCTAGTCGGAACCGCGCGCAAGGACTAGTCATCTTCGTCCTCCCGTCCCACAAGGCTGAGCGCCCGCGCCCTTATCTGGCGCGTCATGCACCAGTGCAGCAGCGCGTCCTCCCGCCCGTGAGTGACCCACACCTCCTTCGGCGCGATTTCCAATATCGTCTCGGTCAGTTCGTCCCAATCGGCGTGATCCGAAATGATAAGCGGCAGCTCGACATTGCGCTGCCGCGCGCGCTGGCGAATACGCATCCACCCTGATGCCATGGCGGTGATCGGATCGGGCAGGCGTCTGGACCAGCGATCGTTCAGCGCACCGGGTGGACAGACGATGATCCTGCCTTTCAATTCGTCCTTCTTTTTGCCCGTCGCCAGAACAAGCGGGCCAAGATTCACGCCCAGATCCTGATAGAGCGTGCAAAGCCGCTCCTGCGCGCCATGGATGTAGATCGGATCGTCATGACCCAGATCCCGTAAATGGCGGATGACTCGCTGCGCCTTTCCGAGCGCATAAGCGCCGACCAGGACGCAGCGCTCAGGATTTGCGTGAAGGGCATCCAGTGCCTTTCGCACCTCCTCCTCGGTATCCGGGTGGCGAAAGACGGGCAGGCCAAATGTCGCCTCCGTTATGAAAACGTCGCAGGGGACTGGCTGAAACGGCGCGCAGGTCGGATCGGGGCGCCGCTTATAATCGCCGGATGCGACGATCCGTTCTCCGCGATAATCCATGACAATCTGCGCGGAGCCGAGGACATGACCTGCCGGCACCAGGCTGACGTCCACCTCGCCGATCCGCTGCACCTCCCCCATCTCCGCAGGAGTTGCAGCAGGATAGGTACCGTAGCGCGTTTCCATGATCGCCAGGGTCTCAGGCGTCGCCAGCACATGCCCGTGGCCGGACCGCGCATGATCCGCATGGCCATGCGTCACGACAGCCATCGGCTGCGCCTCCGACGGGTCGATCCAGAAATCGCCCGGCTCCACGTAAATTCCGGTGGGGTGAGGTTTGATCCAATCGCCGAGCGTTGCCATGCAGGAATAGCGCCGGAGCCTCACCGCAGTTCCCGATCGGCGTGAGATTCACCTTAGGCGATGCAAGTGGTGACAAATGAAACTAATTGCTCCAAGGTAAGGTGGACGTGTAGTTTGCGCATATGTGTCGGTGCCGACAGGTGGTGACGTGCGTTGTATGAAAACGGGTGCTAGGCTGAGCCGATAATGGCCGTCAAAGCCCAGAACATCGAATTCTTGCCGGAGGGGATAGCGAATGAAGCTCGCAAGTTTGAAGCAGGGACGGGACGGACGCCTGGTGATCGTTTCCCGCGATTTGGCCTGGTATGCAGACGCCACTCACATAGCGCCGACACTGCAGCAGGCGCTGGACAGCTGGGATGAAACCCGGCCACAGCTGGAAAAGCTGGCGGAGGATCTGGAGCATGAGGCCATCCCGCGCGAACGTTTCCACGAACGCGAAGCCGATGCCCCCCTGCCCCGCGCCTATCAATGGGCGGATGGTTCAGCCTATGTGAACCATGTCGAACTGGTCCGCCAGGCACGCGGCGCACAGATGCCCGAAACATTCTGGACCGACCCCCTGATGTACCAGGGCGGCAGCGATGGCTTTCTGGCTGCACGCGATCCGATCCCCCTGGCGGACGAGGAATGGGGCCTGGACATGGAGGCGGAAGTCGTCGTCGTCACGACGGACGTGCCCCAGGGAATTACCCCCGCAAGGGCGCTGGATCATGTGGCGCTGATCGGCCTGACCAACGATGTGTCGTTGCGTAACCTGATCCCCGCCGAACTGGGCAAGGGGTTCGGTTTCGTCCAGTCGAAGCCCGCCAGCGCCATGTCGCCCGTTTTCGTAACGCCGGACGAGCTCGGCGATACTTGGAAAGACGGGAAACTGCACCACGCACTGAAGGTCGATTATAATGGTCGTCCCTTTGGCCGTGCCGAGGCGGGCGAGGAAATGACATTCGACATGGGCGTCCTGATCGCCCATCTGGCGAAGACGCGGAGCCTGTGTGCCGGAACCATCGTCGGATCGGGTACGGTATCCAACCGCGATCCCGACAATTCCCCCGGTCGGCCGGTCGCCGATGGCGGCAAGGGCTATAGCTGCATCGCCGAACAGCGCATGGTGGAAACCATTGCCAACGGTAAGCCAGCCACCGAATTCATGAAGATCGGCGACACGGTACGCATCTGGGTGGATGGCGACGACGGCAAGCCGATATTCGGCACTATAGAGCAGAACGTCGTCCCCCTGGAAACGAGCGCAATGGGCGGCCAATGAGTGGCGATCGGCTTCTTTACGATTATTGGCGCTCCTCCGCTGCCTATCGGGTACGTATCGTTCTGAACCTGAAGGGGCTGGAGTACGAACAGAAAAGCATCAACCTGGCGGCGGGCGCCCAGTCCGGCGTCGGGTTCAAGATGTTGAACCCGCACGGTCGCGTGCCCTATCTGATCGACGGCGACACCGGCCTGAACCAGAGCCTTGCCATCTGCGAATATCTGGAGGAACGCCACCCGGAACCCTCGATCCTGCCGGGTGACGCCGCCCGCCGTGGGCATATTCGCGCAGCAGCGCAGATCATCGCGTGCGACGTGCACCCGCTGAATAATATAAGCGTTTTGCGTTATCTAAAAAACGACCTGAGCCAGGAGGAGGACGCCCTGAACGCCTGGTATCACCATTGGATCGATACTGGGCTGCGACCGCTGGAGGAACTGGCGAGCGCGTCAAAGGGACCATATTTGTTCGGCGATACCGTGACACTGGCGGATGTGTGCCTGTCGCCGCAAATGTACAATGCACGGCGGTTCCGCATGAACTTGGAGCCCTATCCGGCGCTCGTCGAGATGGACAAGCGCCTGATGCAGTTGGACGCCTTTCAGGCCGCCCGCCCGGAAGCGCAGGAGGATGCGAGCTGATGGCGAAATGGCTGGTAAAATCGGAACCCTTCAAATGGAGCTGGGACGACCAGAAAAAGAAGGGGGTCGAGTCCTGGGATGGCGTCCGCTCGCCGCAGGCGCTGAATAATATGCGCGCCATGAAAAAGGGCGACGAGGTCATGTTCTATCATTCGAACAAAGGGCTGGAGATCGTAGGCATCTGTTCGGTCGCGCGCGAATTCTATGACGATGTCGATGATCCGAAATCGGGTCTGGTAGACCTGAAGACAGAGCGCGACATGCCCGCGCCCGTCACACTGAAACAGGTAAAGGCCGATGGGAGGCTGGACGATCTGGCCCTCGTCCGTCAGTCTCGCTTGTCCGTTATGCCGGTAAGCGAACAGCAGTGGGACATTCTGTTGGAATTGGCGACGGCCTAGATCAGCGCGTCCAATATGCCGAGCAGCGGCCGATCCGCGGGCGGCATGTCGAGCGAGAACATCTGCGGCACACGCGCCCATTGCAGCGCCTGCCCCTCTAGCCCGCGCGGCGTCCCCGTCCATTTGCGGCACGCGAACAATAGCAGGATAAGGTGGAAACTGTCATAGCGATGACTGGCGAACCCTGTCGGGGCAAGACAGGATTCCTGCGTGTTGACACCCAGTTCCTCGGACAATTCGCGGATCAGCGCAGCCTCTGGCGTTTCGGTGGCTTCGACCTTTCCTCCCGGAAATTCCCATGTACCGGCCAAATGCTTTCCCGGCGGGCGCTGGCACAGCAGCACACGACCATCGCGATCTATCAGCGCGGCTGCGCTGACCAGGACTGTCGGAAGTTCGGGCATGCCTATGCTTAACGCAAGCACCACCCTCAAGGCCAAAGGAATATTAAGAAACGCGCAATATGGCTGTGGCGAATGTTCGGACCATTCCCCCCGGAGGCTCCATGCGGCGCGTTCTAAGAAGACTGACAGGTGACGATTCCGGTGCCACCGCCATCGAATATGGCCTGCTGGCAGCTCTGATCTGCATTGCGGCGATCGCCGGCTTCAACTCATTTGGTGAGGGCCTGTTCAACATGTGGGGGCGCGTCAGCACCGAAACGACGAGCCGGATGGGCTGAACCCCCGCTCGACCGGGCACACGAGCGTTCGAGCGCCAAATTTCCTGCCTATTCGATGTCTAACAAGATTAACTTCTCAATAACCAACCGAGTTAAGAGATACGTAAGAGCGGGTCCGTATAGATTTACGTACTGACCCGGCCGAGGACAGGGTTGGAGACAATTAGTACGTACTAACCAGTTGGAGAACTCTGATGTCTTTCATTCGTAAATTCCGTCGCGACGAAGAAGGCGCAACCGCGATCGAGTACGGCCTGATTGCCGCCCTGATCGCCGTCGCCGCAATTTCCGCCATGAGCAGCCTGGGCAGCTCGATCAGCGGTACCATGACAAACGCAAGTTCCGCCATGACCAACGCTGGCAGCTAAGGGCGAAGACGCACGGCCTTAACGCCCTGCGAATTATCGAACCCTAGGGGCCAAATAAAAAAGGGGCGTCCGGATAACCGGGCGCCCCTTTCTTTGTCATCTGTTTACAACGGCGCTGGCCCGTTGCCCACCTGAACGGTCGTCCCGATCTCTAGCCGTTGACGACGATCTTCATCCGCTGCCCCGCTTGCAACTGGTCGCCTTCGCCCAGACTGTTGAGCACGCGGAAGCGTTCGACCTTGTAATCATCATACGCCATGCGCGCTGCCAATGAAGAAATCGTGTCGCCGCGCTGCACGGTTACAACATCGATAATTTTAGGTCGCAATTGCGCCGCCTCAGCATTCGAAAGCTTCCGGAAACTTTGCGCCGTCTGGCTGACGATGCGCGAATCGTCCGCGTTCGCGGGGCTGAGGAAGATGAAGTGATAGGCCGTATTGGCATCGAATTGATATGCGACGACGGTCACATTTGCCTGACCGCCCTGCACCGGCACGCGCGCCTGACGCGTGGCCGCCGACATCCCATTGATCGTCGTGGTCTGCACATTGGTAAACTGCGCCTGCGACGCCGATTGCCCCAGAAGGCCCTGGAACACCTGATCCACATGGTTCGAGATACTAGCGCCTGAAGCCAGGCGACCGCCGGAGAACTGGATCTGCGTCTGTGAAGATCCGCTGGTTCCCACAACTGCCTGAGAGCTGTTGTTGAGATAAAAACCGTCCGGAACTTCAAACGCCAGTTTCAATTGCGGATGCCGGAAGCGATGCTTGTCAACATAACCCTGAGTAGGCGAGTCGCCATAAAGCATTCCGTCGATCGCATTCATGAAGGGCGCTGTGCCCTCCTCCAGCTGATCGGGAGACAGCCCGGTTTCCTGAGCCTTTTGGTTTGCACGCGCGACGCGGTCGGAACTGAGCGGGTGAGAGCGCGACCAGGCAGGAATCTGCGCCGCTTCATCCTGGCCGCGGATGCGGGCCTCCAGCGCAGACTGTTCCCCGAGCGACGCCAGAATGTCTGCGGATTCATAGGGATCATACCCCGCCTCCGACATATATCGGATGCCCAGATCGTCAGACTGATATTCCTGATCACGCGAATATTTCAGCGTGGCGACCTGGCCCACCTGTCCCGCCAGCTGCGCCAATTGGCCGGAGCCGGTCAGGACACCCGCCAGAACGGAAAGCAATCCTGCGCCAAGGGCCGCGTTCTGGCGCCTCTGCGAATGCTGTGCAGCGACGTGCCCGACCTCATGGCCCAGGACGGAGGCGAGCTGCGCCTCGTTTTCCATTATCGCGAGCAGGCCACGCGTGACATATGTGTAGCAGCCGGGGATAGCGAAGGCGTTGACGACCTGGCTATCCAGCAGCGTCACGGTACATTCCTCGCCGGTCGTGGCGAGGCCGGATGCTACCGAAACCTGCTTCCCGACGCGCTGCACCATGTCGGTGCCCGGGCCATCATAGGCACCACCGAATTCGGCGAGGATCTGTGGATGCGCCTGCGCGCCCGACTGGCGTTCGGACGCACTGATCTGGCGCGGGTTGTTTGGATCGAAATTGCCCACGCAAGAGGACAGCGCCAGGGATGACACAGCAGCGAGGGCAACGAGCCGGGCTTTGCGGCCCTGCTGACGGGGTGCGGACATGACGATACTCTCCCTGTACGAATTTGTTGAAGCAGCAACCGGCCAGGGTGGCGGCTGGTTCCCTAAGGAGCCGTCGACGTCGCGGCGCCAGCCCAATCGGAAATTTCAACAGCAATCCGGTTCGCGGCCACGGTCAATGCCGCAGCAACGGCAGGCCCTGTTTCTACGGAAACCGGCTCAACCACCTCGAACCGGCGCGTCGCGATCAAACCCGCATCGGGGGTGGTCAGCGTGGCGTTGTACCCGACACGCACTTGCGGTGCGCCGCGTACATCGAGTTCGAATGCAGCAAGATTACCTGACAGCCGCGCCGCCGGAACGATATCGATGCTGCGCTCATCGAGCGCGGGGCGGCTGGTCCGCGCTTCGAACGTGTCGAGTAGCACACGTTGAAAGAGGATATTCGGCTGCTCGATCCAGCCAGCGGCAGGCAGATATTGGATCTCATTGTTTGTGGTCACCACGGCCACCCGCGTCGTCCGGAGTTTTCCGGGTACGTCTGGCAGTGTGATCAGGACCGGTGCACCGGTCGGCTCCGCGACGGTTGGCGCGGTCGTCGCAAGCGTCAGCAGACTATCTGGTACGGGATTATTGCCGCCCAGCTGAACCAACGGCCCGCAAGAGGCGGTGGCGATGCCGGCAGCCAGAATGACGGGAAGACATCGAACGGCGCGCATCATTCCGCCTCCTGCGGTTCATATGTGGGAAGGGTTCGTCCGCCCAGAAGCGCCCCGGCTGGATCTTCGTCCAGCTTGGCCGCAATCGCGCCTAAGGACGTGGACGCCTGCCTGAGATCACGGACGAGCAGGTTGACCTGAGGCAGGGTCTGCTGATTCACCTGATCCAGGCTGCCATTGGCGGTCGCGGCGGCGCTTTCGATCTCGGCAAGGGCTGTGTTCGCACTGGCAAGCGTCTCGCGCAGGTCCGCCATCATCGGCCGGCCTTCACTGTCGAGCAGCTCGTTGGTGGTTGCGGAAAGCTTAGCGATCTCGTCTGCGGCGCGCGACATGCTCGCCACGGCGGCGCGCGCCTCTGTCACCGTCTGCGCTATATCTCCATCACGCGAGGCAATTGCGCCGGTGATCGTTTCCGTATTCTTCAAAATGCCGGAAATCGTTTCAAGGTTCTGTTCGTCCAGAATGAGGGCCAGCCGCTCCGTCAGCGTCGATACGCGTTCCAACAATTGCGGAGCCGCGTTCAGCAGCGAATCAAGCGTGCCGGGCGCTGTCGGGATGACGGGAACGCCGAACGGCCCGTCACCGGTAATGGGCGGCGCGCCCTTTACCGCGCCCTCCAGCGACACGATGGCTACACCGGTGAAACCCACCGAAGAGAGCGTTGCGGTCGTACCCTCAAGGACGGGGGTGTCGCCGCGAATGGAAATGCGGACGCGGACAAATTCCGGAGAATTGGGAAGTATCGCGATTTCCCGCACGCTGCCCACGGGAACGCCGGAATAATTGACTGCGCTGCCCTGCGCCAGACCGCTGACGGAGGCGAAGAAGATGTCGTATCTTTTCTCATTGCCGGTATCGACGCGGGCGATCCACAGAATGAAGGCGAAGAGCGCGACGAAGAGGACGAGCGCCGTCGCGCCGACGAGGATATGGCTGGATTTCGTTTCCATCAGGCGGTTGCCGCTTCCCTGTTGCGATTGGCCGTTTTGGCGGCCGATGCCGCACGTCCGCGCGGGCCCTTAAAGTATTCCTGTATCCAAGGATGGTCGATTTCAAGCAGTTCCTCAATCGGTGCGGCGGCAAGGACGGTCTTGTCCGCCAGTACGGCGACGCGGTCGCATATCGTATAAAGCGTGTCGAGATCGTGCGTAATGAGAAACACCGTCAGCCCCAGCGCCTCCGACAATTCCAGGATTAATTCGTCGAACGCGGCAGCGGCGATCGGATCGAGCCCCGCCGTAGGCTCGTCAAGGAACAGCAGGCGCGGATCGAGCGCCAGCGCGCGGGCCAAAGCGGCGCGCTTTCGCATACCGCCCGACAGCTCGCTGGGATATTTCGGACCCGCCTCCGGCCCCAGACCCGTCAGGCCAATTTTATAGCCGGCGATTTCGTCCATCAATTCCTGCGACATCTTGTGAAATTCGCGCAGCGGCACCTGCACGTTCTCGGCAACCGTAAGAGTGGAAAAGAGCGCACCATTCTGGAACAGGACGCCAAAACGCCGGCGAACCTCCAGCTCCTCCTGTTCGCCGAGTCCTTTCACAGGCTTTCCAAAAATGTGCACGTCGCCTGCCGTAAAGCTTTGCAGGCCGAGGATCGACCGCATCAGCACCGTCTTACCGGTACCGGACCCCCCGACGACGCCGATGATTTCCCCGCGCTCCACAGTCAGATCGAGGCCGTCATGCACGACCTGTTCGCCAAATCTGTTGACCAGGCCTTTCACCTCGATGATCGGCCCCTCATGATCCTCAATGTCGGCTGTTTCGGCTGCCATGATCAAAGCCAACCCAGCACGGAAAAGAAAATCGCGAAGAAGGCATCGAGCACGATGACAAGGAAGATCGCCTGCACCACCGCAGCCGTGGTTCGAGAGCCGACTTCCTCGGCGTTCCCGGAAACCTGCATTCCCTGGAAACAGCCGGTGACTGCGATAATGATTCCGAACACCGGCGCCTTGATCAGGCCAACCCACACATCGGTGATTGGTACCACCTCCTGAATACGAAGAATGAACGTCACCGGGGGGATACCAAGCTGCAGCCAGCTGATCAGCGTACCGCCGATAATTGCCATGATGGCACCATAAAACGCCAGCAGCGGCATGGCGATCGTCGTCGCCAGAAGCCGGGGGAGGACCAGGACCTCTATTGGCGGCATGCCGATGGTGCGCATGGCATCCACCTCCTCGGCCAGCTTCATTGAGCCGATTTGTGCGGCAAATGCACTGCCGGAGCGGCCGGCAACCATGATGGCCGTCATTAGAACGCCAAGTTCGCGAAAGGTAATGCGACCGACGAGATTGATGACAAACACTTCGGCACCAAACTGCCTCAATTGTACCGCCCCCTGCTGCGCAATAACAATCCCGACAAGGAAGCTCATCAGACCGACAATGCCGAGCGCACTGACCCCTACCACCTCCGCCTGCCGCATGATGGCAAGCCAGCGCAGCCGTCGGGGATGGCGCAGATTCTTGACCAGCGCGAGCATCGTCATGCCCAAGAAAGCAAGGAACGTCCCGAACTGGTGGACGCCTCCTTCTATCCACCCGCCGATGCGGGCCAGCACCGCATATCGGCGCTGCATCTGTGGCGGTCGGATCTTTACGGTCTGATTCGCCTTGCCGACCTGCTCGATCAGGCCCTGAATGCGGTCATCTGCGCCGGCCAGTTCGGTTTCATACCCGTGCTCGCGGCGATTTTCGATAAGACGATAAAGCACCCACGCACCGGTCGTATCGACGCGCTTCATGTCTTTCAGGTCGAGAACGATGGGAACAGGATCATCTTCCATTTCCCGAAGGCGCGGCGAAATCTTTTCAATGAAACGCACGGTCAATCGTCCGTGCAGCGTTAGCCGCCGCCCCTCATCGGTTCGTTCATCGTGAATGGTCGCTTCGCCCATGGGATGAACGCTTTAACGGCGACACTGCGGTTTCACTAGACGGGGGCCGTGGAAAAAACATGGGACAGATTTGGCACGGGCTGCTGCCCACTTTCTGAACAGCACTTTAACTCGTGTTAACAAGGCGAACTGCCGAATTTATCGCTTGGAAAACGTAAACGTTTCGTTTACCTTTCGTTACCAACCCTCGGCTTCGACTCGCCTGGTAAATGTTTGACCGAGTAATAATAGCTTTCCAAAAGGGTGCGAAAAATGAAGTATTTGATTAGCGTAGCCGCGGCACTTGCCGCTTCAACCGCCGCTCAATCCGCAGTCGTCACGCTGGACGATTTCGAAACCGAGCTTTCCAATTCTCCGCTGGCAACGAGCGGCTCCACCGTTACGTCGAACGAGATGATCACCGTTGGTGGCAATCAGTTTGACCGCACGACGCAGCTGACGGTCGACGGCAACGCGAATGGCGCGCCCTCCGAAGCGTCGGCGCGTACGGTCGTGCGGGATGGCAGCTTCGAATTTTCCTTGTCCAACGACACCGGCGTTACGTCGATCCTGTCGCTGTCCTATGATGTGGCCGGCCTGTTTTCGGCTGGCGTGACCGGCCCCACCGGCGTCCTGACGCTTAGCGAACTGTTCGCGGATCGCCCGCGCACTTTCACGCTCAGCCTGAATGGCGTCGAGCAGGATACCGATGCCGCGCTCGTAGATACGGAATTCGGTTTCGTTCGCGACGTCATGCTGGAATTCGACACGTCCTTCCTGACGGGTTCGGATGTTTTCACGCTGACGCTCGACTCGGGCGCTGGCATCAGCCCCGGCGATGCGCTCGACCTGCAGATTGGCGAGCTCCTCCTGGATGTCCCGGGTGGCCCGTTCGAACTGCCAGTCGCTGAACCCGCCAGCCTCGGTCTCCTTGGCCTCGGCGTACTCGGCATTGCCGCCGCACGTCGTCGTCGCAAGGCGATTGCCAGCTAACCGCAACAAAACAGCCTTACTTCAATGGGCCATCTTTCCTTCGGGGAAGGTGGCCCATTCTGTTTCACACTCTCGGATATGAGGGTCGTCGTAGGACGGGACGAATAGCCGAAGGCATCGCGACCGGACAACAGACAGGGGAGGTCGGTCTGATCGCCTCCACGAACCGACGTCTCTGCCTGCCAAAAATTCACCCGCCGTTCGGAAAAATCATATCGCTTATGACCACGTTTTTCCGGAAAAGGGGGGCACGTCGCCTATCCCTCTGCCGACGTCGCATGGATCAGGTTTCTCAAGCGATTCTTGAGGGCGAGCAATTCGTGGGCCGTCATGCTGTCTGCTACGTGGGCCTCAACGGACTTTGCGGCGTCGGATAGCTCCTTGAGCGCCTCCCGTGCGGCGTCCGTGATCCACAGGGCATCGCCACGCCGCTCAATCATGCCGCGATAGACCAGCCTGTCGATTTCCGCTGTTCCTTCTGTCGCGGCGGCGGCCTCAATCAGATCGTCCATATCCGCCTCTGCCCAGCCATCCCGCGCAGACAGCGCAGACAGCAGCACATGATCCGCCTCGCTGAGCTTATGATGGTCGAGAACGACACGAACATCCTGATATATTTGGAACCGTGCCCGACCGAGCAAATGGCCGACGAAATCCTGATCGAAACTATAATCCTCGGTCGACATGCCGTCCGCCGAAAGGGCGTCGGCAATGCGCGCCGCCAGGACGTAATCGCCGCCATGGTAAATCAGCGGCGCCGACCCAGCCTGCGTGAACTCCAGCACCTCCCCGACAAAGATGACATGATCGCCGCCATCATATTGATGCGCCGTGCGGCATACGAAACGTGCGGCGCATCCGTCGATCAGGGGCACGCCACCGTCACCCCGCGATAAATCCAGCCCCGCGAACTTGTCCGCCTTGCTGGTCGCGAACCTGTTCGACAGGGACTGCTGCTGCGAGGACAGGATGTGAACCGCAAAATGATCCGCCTGCTTGAATGCGGGAAGGTTGCGGGAGGCTCGCGCCAAGCTCCATAATATCATCGGCGGGTCCAGCGAGACGGAATTGAAGCTGTTCGCCGTCAGGCCCACGTCGTGACCCTGGGCGTCGACCGTCGTCACCACCGTGACGCCGGTAGCAAAGCTGCCGAGAGCGTCGCGAAACGAACGCGCGTCAAATGTGGAATCTACCATTTCCGTCCACCTGTCATCTAAAACCCTGGCCTGAGACACGGGCCTAAACTGAATCAGGAACGCCCGAACGGCGTTTCCATGTCCCCGAAAGCAAGTTAGACGTTACCGCCATGAAAATCATCCTCGGCAACAAACGTTATTCCAGTTGGAGCCTGCGCGGCTGGTTGGCCGCCAAGCAATCCGGCCAGGCGTTTGACGAAATGGTGATTCCGCTACGGACGCCCGAATGGCAGGAAAAGGCCGCAGATCCGAATGTGATGCCGTCCGGGCGTGTGCCTACGCTTTGGGATGACGGCATCGCCGTCTGGGAGTCCTCGGCCATTATCGACTGGCTGGCCGAGCGCCATGCCGACCGCGGCTTCTGGCCGACCGATGAAGCAGCGCGCGCCTTTGCCCGCTCAATCGCGGCGGAGATGCACGCTGGCTTTACCTCCCTCAGACAGCAATGCCCGATGGACGTGCTCGCCCATTATCCCAGCTATCGCCTGACGGACGGTACGCAACTGGACGTGGAGCGGATCGTGGCTCTCTGGTCAGAGGCCCGGAGCAGATTCGGTCGGAACGGCGACTTTTTGTTCGGCGATTTTGGCGCAGCGGACATGATGTACGCCCCCATCGTCATGCGTTTTCGGACTTATGATGTAAAACCGTCTGGCGAGGCACAGGCGTATATGCACGCGGTCCTGGACCATCCATGGCTGGTCGAATGGTGCGCCGCAGCCGCCGAGGAGCCGGCGGACTGGATCATTCCGGCCTATGCCGAGCAAGCGGCGCAGTACGCCTGATGGCCATGTTTGCCGATCTTCGCCGAAAATGGCTCGCCGGGTCGCTGGAGCGGCAGGAAAAAACCGGGCGGTCGCGCCTGCCCGCGCGGGTGGCGGGGGTGCCACGATGGTTACTGGGCCTCGCAGCCCTGATCCTGTTCCTTATTTTCTATTGGGGCATCCTGGGGTGGATATTGGAGGACACGTCGACTGACCTGACGCTGCGCCCCTCCGTAGATGCCCTGCCGCCCGGCGGCAGCGTCACCGTCGGATCGCTGGCGGCGCTGACTGAGGCGGAGCTGGGTCGTGCAGGATGGAGCCCGAACAATAGCTGGCTGCGCCCAACCGCTTTCCAGACCGAGATGCCCGCCCTGCAAAGGGGAATCTATCCAGTCCTTGCCGGTGTCGCGACCGTGCTGGGGTCCAGTGGCGACGAAGATCTCATGGATGTTGCCGACGATTTTTCGGTCGGCCCCGACCGGGATTGGCTACACGGTGATTTTCCCTTCATCGGCGGCAGCACGGAAGGGCATATGCGCGACGCAGCCGAAGCACTGACCCGCTATAATAGCCGACTGTCGGAGGGCGATGCGGAGCGGCTGACCGGGGCAAATAATGCGCGCCAGCTGGTCACAATGATCGGGGGACGCCTGACCAACGACATTCGGAAATTTGACGCGGCCCTGCGCAGCGATGCCGGCATCGCTGCGGTCGATTATCAAGAGGTGCGCGGCAAGGCCTATGCTGCGGCAATCCTGCTGCGCGGCGTCCAGAGCGATTTCGAACCCGTTCTGCGCGACCGCGAACTGACCTCCATATTGGTGGAAGCCATAGAAACGCTGGACCGCGTCGCGAGCGAGGATCCGATGTTTCTGACCGACGCCGACCGTACCGAGCAGGCCTATCTGGTGCGTAGCGCGGTAAGCTCCCTGTCGCGAATCCGGGCCGGCCTGCAATGAGCGATGAGGACGTTCTGCACCCCGCCGCCCCCAGCCTGACGGGGCCGGGATATCTGCTGGTCGTGGATGGCAGCCAGGAATCGGCCCGCGCGTTGCGCTATGCCGCAGGCCGAGCGAAGACCATGTCAGGTTCCATCACATTACTGCACGTCATCGCGCCGCCGGAATTCCTGCAATGGGGCAGTGTTCAGGAAATGATCAAGGCGGAAGCGCAGGAAGACGCCGAAGCGGTGCTGGGCCGCGCCGCCGAGCAGGTCATCGCCATGTCCGGCATTCGTCCGTCTTTGCTGATCCGCGAAGGCAAGCTGGTCGATGAGGTGACAAAGGCTCTCGCCGACGACCCAACCCTGTCCGCACTGGTGCTGGGCGCAGCGGCGAAGGGCGCCCCCGGTACACTGGTACAGCATTTTTCCGGCGAACGTGCTGGCGCCCTGCCCGCCGTCGTCATCATCGTGCCGGGCGCCCTCGACGAGGAGGCGATTGATCGTCTGACCGGACACCGCGCCTAAACACCGGACGTGCGGAAGGCGCACAGCACCCGCCCGCTTGAAGCCGCCCTGCCAAATCGCCACATCGGGGCGAACGGAGATTTCATCATGCACGTCCAGACGCAGACCACACCGAACCCCGCCACCCTGATGTTCCAGCCAGGCCGGCAAGTCAGCCCTGCGGGGACCCATGACTTCACCTCCCCCGAGGAGGCGGCCTCGTCGCCATTGGCGAATGCGCTTTTTTCTCTGGGAGATGTGACCGGAGTCTTCCTGGGCGCCGATTTCGTTTCCGTCACCCGCGACCCGGCAGGCGCCGACTGGGCGCAGCTGAAGCCAGAAGTCCTTGCGATCATCGTCGATCATTTTGCAAGCGGCGCGCCGGTTATCATCGAAAGCGAAAGCTATGAAGCGCCCGCGATCGCCGAGGATCCAGACACGGCCGATATCCGCAATCAGATTACCGAACTGCTGGACGAGCGTGTGCGGCCCGCCGTCGCAGGCGATGGTGGCGACATCGTCTTCCACGGGTTTCAGGATGGCATCGTCTATTTGAAGATGCAGGGCGCCTGCGACGGCTGCCCTTCGTCCACGGCGACGCTGAAGAATGGCATCGAGAATCTTCTGCGTTACTACGTTCCAGAGGTGGAGGAAGTGCGCGCCGTTTAGGCCCGGTCGTCTAAATCTGGACCAAGCCGGTTGCCTGTGTCGGAACCTGTGGCTATCCGCGATGCAAAATCGAAACGGAGGCTTTCATGTCCGATCATTTGTTGAGCGACCGCGACCTAGACCTGATCTTTCGGGAGGCGCGTACCTATAATGCGTGGTCCGACAAGCCGGTCAGCAAGGTGGAATTGCACGCCATCTACGAGTTGATGCGCATGGGGCCGACATCCGCCAATTCCTCTCCGGCACGTCTGGTTTTCTGCCAGTCCGAGGAATCGCGGGAAAAACTGGCTCAGTGCGCCTCCGAAGGCAATCAGGAGAAAATCCGGTCGGCGCCGGTCACCGTCATTATCGGCGAGGACATGGAATTTTATGAAAAGCTGCCCCAGCTCTTCCCGCATGCCGATGCGAAAAGCTGGTTTACCGGCAGCCCCGAGCTGATCGAGGAAACCGCATTCCGCAATTCCAGCCTGCAGGGCGCCTATCTGATTATTGCCGCTCGGGCGCTGGGCCTCGATTGCGGCCCCATGTCCGGGTTCGACAAGGACAAGGTGAAGCAGGCCTTCTTTGAAGGCACCACCATTCGCCCCAACTTCCTCTGCTCGCTGGGGCACGGCACGACGGAAAACCTTTTCCCCCGGTCGCCGCGCCTCAGCTTCAACGAAGCCTGCGAGATTCAGTAGCCGGAAGGATGATTCTTGCGATTGGCACCGCACATCGGGCCTGCTCTCTGGCGCTGATCCAGGATTGCCGCGTCACGGCCCGCGTTCACGACGTCATCGGACGCGGACACGCCGAAAAGCTGGTGCCAATGATTGCGGATCTGGTTGGCGGCAATGCCATCGACCGCATTGCCGTCGAGGTAGGGCCGGGCAGCTTTACCGGGATTCGCGTCGGGATCGCCGCTGCAAAGGCGCTGGCCTTCGCTTGGGGCGTGCCGGTTAATGGATTTCTGTCGACGGAGGTGCTGGCGGCCCGCGCTGCGTCAGAGCTCGCCCGGGATAGCCGCATCGCCGTCGTGCTTGACGGCGGCAGGGGCGAAGTGTTCCTGCAATATTTTACGGGCACGTCTCCCGTCGGCGACATCCTTGCCATACCGGCGGCTTCCGTCGCGATCGATGCAGAGGTGGCGATTGGTACGGGTGTACCGCTGATCATGCTGCCTGCTGGCGTGCGCAATCTCGGCGCACATATTCCCGATGCAACTGATGTACGCCTGCTACCAGCCGATCGACTGTCGGCGCGCGATGCGACGCCGGTTTACGTGCGCCCGCCGGACGCGAAGCCCCCCGCCGCCCGATGACCATGCAATTCCGCCCCGCCACAGCCCGCGACACCCTGTTGCTGGCGTCTCTCGCCCGGGAGGCCTTCGATCCAATGTTTGGGGAGGGCTGGTCCAGTTCCCAATTGACGGGCACATTGTCGCAGCCTCACGCCTGGTCGGAAATCGCAAGCAGAAACGATACCCCCCTCGGCTTCACCCTCAGCCGTATCGCTGCGGATGAGGCCGAATTGTTACTTGTTGCCGTACATCCGAAGGAACGCGGCCAAGGCCTTGGTCGTGAACTATTACTGCGTGCTGCAGGTCACGCTGTAAATAATGGTGCCCGGTTCATGCACCTGGAAGTCAGAAAGAATAATTTGCCTGCACTCAATATTTATCGTGCAGCAGGATTTTGCGAAGTTGGTCAACGTACTGCCTATTACCGGGGCATGGATGGGCATGCACATGATGCGGTAACGATGAAACGTGAACTGCCGATCATTTCTGCTTGAATTAATATTTGCGTTTTTTCTCTGATGGAGACATATGCGCCCATTATGGGCCTTACCCGCCTCCATCAAATTGAATACAGGAAATTGCAATGGACGACGAACTGAACGCGCACGAAGATATGATGGGACTAACGGCGGAAATCGTTTCCGCCCATGTCGGAAACAATACGGTCGCAGTTAGCGATCTGCCTACACTTATCGAACAGGTTTACACGACGCTGGCGAAACTTGGTGGTGAAACGCAGGAAGAAGTTCAGCAGGAACCCGCTGTTTCTGTGCGTGCATCCGTCAAGCCCGACTATATTGTCTGCCTTGAAGACGGCAAGAAGCTGAAGATGCTTAAAAGGCATTTGATGACAAGCTACGGCATGACCCCCGACGATTATCGTCGCAAATGGAACCTGCCCTCCGATTATCCCATGGTCGCCCCCAATTACGCGAAGCAGCGCCGCGAACTGGCCAAGAAGATCGGCCTGGGCACGAAAAAGACGCGCGGCCGCGCCGCCCCCAAGAAGTAGCCTCATCTCGCGCCCCTAACCGTCCGGGTTTGGGGCGCGGATTTATCCCTGGCCGGATGCGCTGCGGAAAAAGCCACGCTTTTCTGCCGGACTAAGAAGCAGCCCTCCCTGCATCGGGGCGCTGAAAAAGGGATCGACCTGAACACATTGTGCGTTGAGCGAAGGGACTGTCCTGCGCCCCGCCGCCGGGGCATCCTGGCTTATCGTAGCGAAATGACGACCGCCCAGACGTCAAGAATCGGAAGCCCTTCTGACCGACACGACCGATCTTTTGATGGACCATCCTTCTGATCCTGTGGCGTACGATAGTGAGGCGCATCATCGTATCCCTTGGGAGAGGATTGCGCCTTTTCTCTTCATCGCACTGCTTCTCGTGCCTGCCAACTGGCTGATCAGGAAACTGTTTCCGCAACACCAGCCGTGGTTGCCGAAGGCGTTTCATCGCCTGATATGCTGGGCCTGCGGCATCACCGTGAAAACGCATGGCCGCCGCGCGCGTGGAACCGTCCTTTATCTTCCAAACCATATCAGCTGGGCGGACATCCCTGCGCTCGGTTGTCTGATGCGTGCGCGGTTCGTCGCAAAAGAGGAAATCGGCCAGAGCCGAATGATGCGCTTCTTTTGCGAGCAGCAGCGCACGCTGTTCGTGAAGCGGGAGAGCCGCCGCGATGCTGCGCGGCAAGCAAGCGAACTGTCCGCCGCACTGCATGCAGGCGACAGCGTTGTTGTATTCGCCGAAGGGACGACGGGGGACCTGCGACGCCCCCTGCCCTTCAAATCCTCGCTGCTTTCCGGTCTGACCGAGGGGCAGCTGGAACATGTACGCATCCAGCCTGTCTCCATCGCCTATACGCGCGTCAGGTCCATGCCGGTGGTGCGCGGCCGCTTCCCTCAAATCGCTTGGCTGGGGCATTTCGCCATTGAGGATTCGGTGAAGCAATTTCTCCGCCTGCGTGCCGTGCGCGTGGACATTATCTTTCATGAACCGCTGGACCCCGCCGCGTTTGAAGATCGCAAGCAACTGACCCGCGCCGTCTCAGCTACGGTCGCAAGGGGTTACAGGCGCGCAATGCGCGACTATATTAAGCCTGCATGACGAATCACCCTATTTCGACGGAGCCCGCGCGGCACCCGTGACTGCCCCCAAATCCTATTTTGTCAAAAGCTACGGCTGCCAGATGAATGTCTATGACGCGGAGCGCATGGGCGAGTTGCTGGAGGCGGACGGCCTGTCGCGCGCGTCGACACAGGGCGAAGCGGACCTTATCGTCCTGAACACCTGCCACATCCGTGAAAAGGCGTCCGAAAAGGTCTATTCCGAAATCGGCCGTATCGAGAAGGCGGGGCGGTCGCGCGAAGGCGGCAAGGCGATGATCGCCGTGGCGGGATGTGTTGCGCAGGCGGAGGGCGCGGAGATTGCAGCCCGCGCGCGCGGCGTCGACCTGATCGTCGGACCGCAAGCCTATCACCGCCTGCCCGCCATGGTCGGCAGCGCGACGCGCGGCGAGCGTCCGGTCGATACCGACCTGCCGACGCTGGCGAAATTCCGTGCGCTCGGCACCGCGCGCAAGGCGGCGCCCTCCCGCTTTCTGACCATTCAGGAGGGGTGCGACAAATTCTGCACCTATTGCGTCGTGCCTTATACACGCGGCGCGGAAGTTTCGCGCCCGGCGGCGACCCTGCTGGAGGAGGCGCGCAAGCTGGCGGACGGCGGTACACGGGAAATCACGCTGCTCGGCCAGAATGTGAATGCCTATGATGACGGCGCGGGCACCGGCTTTGCCGATTTGATCGCGAAAGTGGCGGACATTTCCGGCATCGACCGCATCCGCTATACCACCAGCCACCCCGCCGACATGACCGGGGAACTGATCGCTGCCCACGGCGAAATCCGGGAACTCATGCCCTATCTGCACCTGCCCGTGCAGTCGGGGAATGATCGCATCCTGAAGGCTATGAACCGCAGCCATACGGCTGAGAGCTATTTGGAAAGCATCGCTGCCCTGCGCCGGGTGCGCCCGGACATGGCGATTTCCGGCGACTTCATCGTCGGCTTTCCCGGAGAGACGGAGGCGGAATTCGAGGATACGCTGCAGATCGTCCGCCAAACGAACTACGCGCAGGCCTACAGCTTCAAATATAGCCCGCGTCCCGGAACGCCGGCCGCAGACATGGACGATCAAATTGCCGAGGAGGTGAAATCGGACCGTTTGCAGCGACTTCAGGCGCTTTTGAACGAACAGCAGCTTGCCTTTAACGCGGCCAGCGTCGGTACGCGGACAAGCGTGCTACTGGAACGGGCCGGCAAGCATGCGGGACAGTTGATCGGAAAGACCCCCTGGTTGCAGTCGGTTCACCTGCACGCGCACGGCGCGAAGACAGGAGAGATTGTCGACGTTCGCATCGAAAGCGCGGGACCCAATTCCCTGTCGGGCGTTCTTGCGGAAAGAAAGGCGGCGTAGTGACAATATCTGTGGTCATGCTGGACCGGCTTCAGCATCGAACAGTGTCAGGAAAGAGCAGCGCTCCTCGGCAGAACGGCCGTGGTTACGACCGCCCTTGTGCGGGACGAGGCCGATAATGGCAAAGCGGAAGGCCTCTTCTCCCGACGTCGTTACGGCAAATGATGCGGCACGGCTCGACATCGCATTTGATCGGCCGGAACTGCTCGGCCCGCTGTTTGGCCAATATGATCAGAATCTGATCGCCATCGAGAACCGGCTTGGTGTCTATATCGCCGCGCGCGGCGATAAGGTCACGATCGAGGGCAATGCCGAAGCCATTGCGCGGGCACGCGACGTGCTGACGGAATTACACCAGAAACTGATGCAGGGCAGCGACGTGTCGGTAACCGATGTGGAAACGGCCATTGCCATGGCGGACGCTCCCTTGCTGGAGGGTATTGAGAGAAAGCGGGAAAAACGCCCGCAAGTGGTCATTCGCACGCGCCGGAAAACGATCGTGCCGCGCACGCCGATGCAATTGCACTATATGCAGGCGCTCGCTGCAGAGGAGATCATCTTTGCCCTGGGGCCAGCCGGTACCGGCAAGACCTATGTCGCAGTCGCTCAGGCAGTTTCACAATTGATCACCGGCAGCGTCGACCGGCTGATCCTGTCGCGCCCCGCCGTCGAGGCCGGCGAGCGCCTGGGCTTTTTGCCGGGCGACATGAAGGAAAAGGTCGATCCCTATTTGCGGCCGCTATACGACGCGCTTTACGATATGTTGCCGTCCGATCAGGTAGAGCGCCGCATCGCCTCTGGCGAGATAGAGATCGCGCCGCTGGCCTTCATGCGTGGCCGCACACTTGCCAATTCGTTCATAATTCTCGACGAGGCGCAGAATACGACGCCGCAACAAATGAAGATGTTCCTGACGCGGTTCGGAGAAAACAGCCGCATGGTCGTGTGCGGCGATCCGAAGCAGGTGGATCTGCCCGACCCAGGCCGCTCTGGCCTGGCCGACGCCGTGTCAAAGCTGGAGGGGATCGAGGGCACTGCGACGGTTCGCTTCGGCGCGGCTGACGTCGTTCGCGCTCCCATCGTCGCACGCATCGTCGCCGCATATGAGGGCAATGATGCTTGAGGTGGAAGCGAGTACGGAGGGCGATGACTGGCCCGATTTAGCGTGGCGGGAACGCGCGGCGACCGCAGTGCGCGCGGCTCTCCTCGCCAGTCAGCACCCCCATCTGGTGGAGGGGCGGCTGACCACTGAGGTTTCCGTGAAGCTGTCGACGGATGCGGAGGTCCGGACACTCAATTCGCAATATCGGGGCAAGGACAAGCCGACCAATGTCCTGTCCTTTCCGCTGGTACAGGCGGATCTGCTGCCCGCGATGACCAATTCGGACGATGGCGAGGTTCTGCTGGGTGACATCATCCTGGCCTATGAAACCTGCGCGCGCGAAGCGGCGGAAAAGGACGTTTCCCTGGAACATCATGCTGTGCACCTGATCGTGCATGGGACGCTTCATCTGATCGGTTATGATCATGAGAATGAGCCGGATGCGCTCGTGATGGAGCGGCTGGAAACGGACATTCTGAAAAAACTGAATATTGCCGACCCCTATGCCGAACGCCCTGCCGCGCCGGACGAGGCAGAGGACCAATAGACATGGCATCGTCGCCGCCTGACCAGACCCCCAATCGCCCTGCAATGCGGTTCCTGAAGACATTGCTGTTCGGGCGCGGCGATGCAACGCTTCGCGAATCCATTGAGGAGGCGCTGGATGAACATGGCGCCGACGACACATCCGTCGCCGGCGACCTCAGTTCCGACGAACGCACTATGCTGCGCAACCTGCTCGATTTCGGCGAGCGTCGCGCGGGCGATATCATGGTGCCGCGCAGCGACATCATGGGCTTCGAGGCGTCCGGCAGCTTTGCCGGGCTGGTGCAGGCCTTTGCCGAGGCAGGTCACAGCCGCCTGCCCATTTATAATGGCGATTATGACAGCGTCCTGGGCATGATACATGTCAAGGACGCCTATAATGTTTTGGCTGCGCACGGACGCAATGCGGACCAGCGTCTCGACGCCATCATTCGGCCCGTCCTCTTTGTTCCCTTCGCCATGCGCGTGCTTGATCTTCTCGCGCGGATGCGGGCGGGGCGGACGCACATGGCTATCGTCATTGACGAATATGGCGGCACGGACGGCCTCGTGACAGTAGAGGATATCGTCGAAGAAATCGTCGGCGACATCGAGGATGAGCATGACGATCCGGAAGAGGAATCCATCGTCGCACTGCCGGATGGCGCGTATGAGGCAGATGCACGCCTGGACATTCACGTGCTGGAGGAGCGGCTGGGCAGCGATTTAGTCGATGCCGTCGACGGCGATATCGACACACTTGGCGGCCTGATCTTTATGCTGGCGGGAGAGGTTCCCTCCGTCGGTACGACGCTGAAACACCCGGAGGGCTGGAGATTTGAGATATTGGCCGCGGATGAGCGCCGCGTCGAACGTGTCCGGGTAACGCCCGATGCGTGATCAAAAGGCGATTAACCCGGTTGAAGCAGACCCCCCTTACGCTAAGTGAACCCACGAATTGCGACGCCCGGAAATAAGGGGCGGAACGCGCCCGACCAGCCAATTGAAAGGCAGATTGCGAATATGGCCCTGGACGACAATCCACCCCTCGACGAACGTCTGGAAAACGTCGGTGCGGGATTTATCGAGGCGCTGTATCGCAAATATGCGGAAAATCCTGTCTCGGTCGATGCGGGCTGGCAAGAATACTTTGCCGGACTGGAAAAGATCGCCGATTCGACTGGTCCATCCTGGCAGAAGAAAAACTGGCCGGTCGCGACGACCGACGAGCTGACTGCCGCGCTCGACCCCACGCAAATGACGCCGGAAGCAGCACCCAAGCCAAAACTGACCGGCGCCGTGGCGGAGGCTGACCCGCAAAGGCGGGAAATCAGCCATGAAGATATCCGGCGAGCGGCAACCGACAGCCTGAACGCGATGATGCTGATCCGTACCTATCGTGTACGCGGACATCTGGCGGCCGACCTGGATCCGCTGGGCCTGACGGAGCGGGAAATGCCGGTGGAACTGACGCCGGAACATCACGGCTTCATCGGCGCCGATCAGCATCGCGTCGTGCACCTTGGTGGTGTCATGGGGCTGGAGGCGACGACCGTTGCCGAGTTGGTGCCTATCCTGCAGTCGAATTATTGCGGCCATGTCGGCACCGAGTACATGCATATAAACGACCGGACGGAGCGCCGCTTCATTCAGGAGCGTATCGAAGGCCGCGACACGGAAATCACTTTTACGCCACAGGGCAAGAAGGCCATTCTCAACAAGCTTATCGAAGCCGAAGAGTTTGAGGGGTTTCTGGGCCGAAAATATGTCGGCACCAAGCGATTTGGCCTGGACGGCGGCGAGGCGATGGTCCCCGCGCTCGAATCCATCATAAAATATGGCGGCGCTGGCGGTGCCAAGGAAATCATCATCGGCATGTCGCATCGCGGCCGGTTGAACGTGCTCGCCAATGTCATGCAAAAGCCTTTCCAGGCAATCTTTCATGAATTTGCCGGCGGATCATCGAACCCGGAGGACGTCGGCGGCTCCGGCGATGTGAAATATCATCTGGGCACCTCAACCGACCGGGAATTTGACGGCAATCTGGTGCATCTGTCGCTGACGCCAAATCCGTCGCATCTGGAGGCTGTCGATCCTGTCGTCCTGGGCAAGACGCGCGCCGCTCAGCAGTTGCGGGGCGATCTGACGCGCGACGAGGTTGTGCCGTTGTTGCTGCATGGCGATGCGGCCTTCGCCATGCAGGGGGTCGTGGCGGAATGTTTCGGCTTTTCAGGCGTTGAGGGCTATAATACCGGCGGCTGCATCCACTTCGTCATCAACAATCAGATCGGCTTTACGACCAGCCCGCAATTCGGTCGGTCCAGCCCCTATCCGTCAGACATGGGCAAGATCGTGCAGGCGCCGATATTCCATGTAAATGGCGACGATCCGGAGGCGGTGACCTTCGTCACAAAGGTCGCGACCGAATTTCGCACCCGCTTCAACCGCGATGTCGTCATCGACATGTGGTGCTATCGCCGGTTTGGCCACAATGAGGGTGACGAGCCCAGCTTTACCCAGCCGCTAATGTACAAATCGATCAAGAACAAACCCCATGTCAGCCAGATGTACGCCGACCGCCTGAAGGAAGAAGGACTGATCGACGACAGCTGGATTCAGGGCGTCAAAGATCAGTTTTCGGCTTCACTGGAAGAGAGTTTCGAGGCTGCGCCAGGATACAAGCCCAACAAGGCGGACTGGTTCGAAGGGCGCTGGGTCGGTCTTGGATTACCGGGCGGAGAGGAAGGCGATCGCCGCGCCGCCATAACCGGCGTTGATGCCGACAAGCTGCGCGACCTGATGGCGAAGATCAGTGCGGTGCCGGAAAATTTCACCATTCACAAAACCCTGAAGCGCGTGATGGATGCGCGCGTGAAGGCGGTGAAGGAAAATGCCGGGATCGACTGGGCAACGGCGGAATCCCTGGCGTTCGCATCGCTGCTGACGGAAGGCTATGGCGTCCGACTGTCGGGGCAGGATTCCGGCCGCGGTACATTCAGCCAGCGTCACGCCGTATGGACCGATCAGGCCAGCGGCGAGAAGTACGTCCCGCTGAGGGAGGTGGATGACGCCTTCAAGGTCTATGACAGTCCGCTGTCCGAATATGGCGTCCTTGGTTTCGAATATGGCTATGCGCTGACCGATCCCAAGTCCCTCGTCATGTGGGAGGCGCAGTTCGGCGACTTCGCCAATGGCGCGCAGATCATCATCGACCAGTTCATCGCCTCCGGAGAGGCAAAATGGCTGCGATCCAACGGTCTGGTTCTGCTGCTGCCGCACGGATATGAGGGTCAGGGACCGGAACACAGTTCCGCCCGGCCCGAGCGCTTCCTGCAGCTGTGCGGAGAGGACAATATGCAGGTCGTCAACGCGACGACGCCGGAAAATTACTTCCACGTCCTGCGGCGACAGTTGCACCGCGATTTCCGTAAACCGCTGGTGATCTTCACCCCAAAATCGCTGCTGCGTAACAAGGCGGCGACCTCAACGCTCGACGAGCTTTCCGGCGATACGCATTTCAAGCGTATCATGTCCGACCGCATGGACATTCCCGATGAAAAGGTCGAGCGACTGATCCTGTGCACCGGCAAGGTCTATTACCACCTTGCGGAACGCCGCGACGAACTCGAGCTTGAGAATACCAGCATCGTTCGGATCGAGCAGCTATATCCCTTCCCGCTGGACCCGCTGGTCATTCGCCTGAAGCGGATGAAGAACCTGAAAACGGTGGTCTGGGCGCAGGAGGAACCAAAGAACCAAGGCTATTGGTTCTTTACCGAACATTATATCGAACGTGCGCTCGACGGCGCGGACAGTAAGCCCCAGCGGCCGATCTATGCCGGCCGCAAGCCATCCGCGGCGCCCGCCACTGGCATTGCCAGCCGTCATGCCGCACAACAGAAACAACTGGTCGAAGACGCGCTGACCGCCTGATCCAGAATATGGCAACCGATCCAAGGAATTCGAAAATGCCCATCGATGTCTCCATTCCCGCCCTCGGCGAATCCGTTACCGAAGCCACCGTCGGCGAATGGCTGAAACAGCCGGGCGACAGCGTGGCGGTGGATGAGCCGATCGTCAGCCTGGAAACCGATAAGGTCTCCGTCGAGGTCCCGTCGCCTGTCGCCGGCACCCTGTCGGAACAGCTGGCTGAGGTCGGCGACGAGGTCGAGGTGGGCGCCATCATCGCGCGCGTCGAGGAAGGCGCTGGCGGCAGCAAGGATGGGTCCGCCTCCGCGAAGAAAGCGGATTCACCTGCGAAATCGACATCCTCTCCGGAGGCCGATGCGGAGACAAAAGCAGCCGAGGACGACGACAGCGCTGCGGGCGACGACACCCTGTCGCCGGCGGTGAAGCGCCTCCTTTCCGAACATCAGCTTGACGCTGCCGACATAAAGGGCACCGGCAAGGGAGGGCGCCTGCTGAAAGAAGACGTGCAGCGCGCCATCGCCGGTGGAGACAAGGGCGCAGAGGCGAAGAAATCCGCGCCCGCAGCCTCTAGTTCCAGCTCTTCCTCGGCTGCACCCGCCCCTGCCGGGGGCCGCAACGAAGAACGCAAGCGCATGTCGCGCCTCAGGAAGACAATCGCCTCCCGCCTGAAGGAAGCGCAGAATACAGCAGCCATGCTGACGACTTTCAACGATGTCGACATGACCGCCGTCATGGAGGCGCGCGAGAAGTACAAGGACACGTTCGAGAAAAAACACGGCGTCCGGCTGGGCTTCATGTCGTTCTTCACGAAGGCATGTTCCCTGGCGCTGCAGGACGTGCCCAGCGTCAATGCGATGATCGACGGCGACGATATCGTTTATCGCGACTATGCAGATATCGGCATTGCCGTTTCCTCTCCGGGCGGCCTTGTGGTTCCGATCCTGAAGAACGCCAATGCTCTCACCTTTGCCGAAACCGAGAAGGCAATTGGCGATTTCGGCCGCCGTGCCCGCGATGGCGAACTGAAGCTGGACGAACTGCAGGGCGGTACGTTCACCATTTCAAATGGCGGCGTATTCGGCAGTCTGATGTCGACGCCCATTCTGAACGCACCGCAATCGGCCGTTCTGGGAATGCATCGTATTGAGGACCGCCCCGTCGCCATCGACGGCCAGGTCGTCATCCGGCCGATGATGTATCTGGCGCTCAGCTACGATCACCGCCTGATCGACGGACGCGAGGCCGTTACATTCCTGGTACGGGTGAAGGAAGCCATCGAAGATCCGACGCGGCTGGTCCTGGATCTCTAGAGCCCCATTTGGCGAAGGCTGCTCAGCTAGCACAGCCAAAGCCCTGATATCTGGTCATTCCCACATTTTTGGGGACGACCAGATATCAGGTGGCCCAGATATAAGGTGGCTTCCTTACGCTCCTGCTTTCCCAAGTCGCGCCAGCGCCTGCTCGCGGCCAATCAAGGGCAATAGCGCCGCCATCTCCGGACCGTGGTCCTGCCCGGTCAGTGCCTGACGCAGCGGCATGAACAAACCCTTTCCCTTACGGCCGGTTTTCGCCTTCAGCTCGGTGGTCCACCGCTGCCATATGTCATGGGACCAATCGAGCGCTGCGAGTGTCTCGCGCGCAGCGGTCAAGAATTCATGATCCTCCGCCGTAAATTGCGCATCAACGGGACCGGTGACGAGCTGCCAAAGCGCGGCGGCGTCGCCGACAATCTCTACATTCGACCTCAGCGCCATCCAGGCTGGTTTATCCATGCCGGTCGGCAGGCGGTCCGCTACCCGGTCATAATCCAGCCCGTGAACAATCTTTGCGTTCAGCGGGACCAGATCGGCAACATCGAACCTGGCCGCCGCGCGAGAGAAGGTGGTGAAATCGAAACCTTCCGCCAGCGCGCTCAGATCGTCGACCGGTTCAATAGACCGGGATGTGCCGATGCGCGCCAGCAAAGCAGCAATCGTTACCGGCTCGATCCCCAGAGCACGGATTTCGTCCATGCCGAGGGAGCCGGCACGTTTCGAAAGCTTGCCGCCCTCCGCGCCTGTCAGCAGGCTTATATGGGCGAACCGCGGCGGCGGGGCATCCAGCGCCGCGAACATCTGTAGTTGAACGCCGGAATTGGTGACGTGATCCTCGCCCCGCACGACATGCGTAATGCCCATGTCAATGTCGTCGACGACACTGGGCAGCATGTAGAGATAGGATCCGTCGGCGCGGCGCACGACGGGGTCACTTAGCGAGGCCGGATCGACATGCGCTGGGCCGCGGACCAGGTCGGTCCACTCGATCGCCGCGTCGGTATCCAACCGAAAGCGCCAATGCGGTTTCGTGCCCGCCTCTTCCAACTGCGCACGATCCTCTTCCGACAGGCGAAGGGCGGCACGGTCGTAAACCGGCGGCAGCCGACGCGATAATTGCACCTTCCGCTTTACGTCCAGTTCTTCCGCCGTTTCATAGGCCGGGTAGATGCGACCGGCCGCCACCAGACGATCGAAGGCAGCATCGTAAAGCGCTGAACGATCGGATTGCCGCACTTCACCATCCGGCGACAAGCCCAGCCAGCCCAGATCCTGGCGAATGGCATCGACATATTCCGGGCGGGATCGCGCCTGGTCCGTGTCATCGAGGCGCAGCATGAATCGTCCCGCATTCGCGCGGGCAAACAACCAGTTGATCAGCGCAGTACGCACATTGCCGACATGCAGGCGGCCCGTCGGGCTAGGTGCGAAACGCGTCACGATATTGCTCATTCGGCACATCCTTCAAAAACTCGCGGCACTGCCCTGTTGGCAGGTGCCAGCGCCACCTTTGCCGAGGACGAACGAAGCCGCACGCGGGTGCGCGACAGGTTCAATCTGGCTGGAATCATTTGCGAAGTCTTAAGGCACGTCTGTCACAGGCGAAAGCCATGTCTACGTCGCGCTTTGCAGTTGCCGTCGCCCTGCCCCTGGCGCTGCTGACGTTCGCGCTCATTCTGCTGCTGACGCCGGTCCGCTTCGATAACCCGGCCGAGGCGTCGGTTCCGGGCCGCTTCACCTGCGACGTGACTGGCGTTCATGATGGCGATGGCCCGATCTACTGCGCGAACGGAGCCAAGATACGGCTGACGGCAATTGCCGCTAGGGAATTAGACGAAACCTGCCGTCCTGGACATCCTTGCCCAACCGCCAGCGGCGCCGCCGCAAAGGCCGCTTTGAACAAACTTGCGGGCAGACAGCGCCTGCAGTGTGAAGCGACCGGTCGCAGCTATGGGCGCGTCAACGCCTGGTGCTGGCGACCCGACGGTACAGAACTCAACTGCGCGATGGTAGAAAGCGGCACCGCAATGGCATGGCCACGCTATGACCCATCAGGTCGTCTTTGCGACACCAGCAACAGCAGCACCTGATCGGACCGGTGAGCTATTCTATCGCTTTCGACGCACGCAGCGCGTTATATTCTTCCTCGCTCACCCCTGCCTCCGACAATATCTCGCGGGTAGCGCTGCCGGGTTTTGTCGGCGGCGTCGGCGCGTCGACCTGCGTCGACGAATAACGCGGCGCGGGCGCCGGACCCATTATGCCGCCAACATCTACAAAGGTTTCACGCGTGACATTGTGGGGATGAGCCGCAGCCTCCTCCATCGACAGGACGGGGGCGACGCAAACCTCTGTTTTGCTGAACAGCTTCTCCCACTCGTCCCGCCTCTTCGTCAGGAACACCGCCGCCAGCTTCTCCTTTAGCGCAGGCCAGCGGGCCGGATTCATTTGATCGTCCAGCGCGGCGTCATCCCCTAGGCCGATGATGCGGCGCAGTTCGGCGTAGAATTGCGGTTCTATCGCACCCACGGCGATATATTTGCCATCGGCGGTTTCATATGTGTCGTAAAAATGCGCCCCGGTGTCGAGCAGATTGACGCCACGGTCGTCGCGCCAGAACCCCGTGCCCCTGAATTCCCAGATCATGCTGGAAAGCAGTGCGGAGCCATCCGTCATGGCTGCGTCGATGACCTGGCCCTTACCCGTTTTGCCGGCATGCAGCAGGGCCGATACCATGCCGAAGGCCAACAGCATGCCCCCGCCCCCAAAATCGCCCACTATATTCGCGGGCGGCGTCGGCTTTTCACCAGCGCGCCCATAGCCGTGCAGCGCGCCCGACAGGGCGATGTAGTTGATGTCATGGCCCGCAACATCTGCATATGGGCCATATTGGCCCCAGCCGGTCACACGGCCGTAAACCAGCCTGGGATTATCCTGCAGCAGGGCGGCGGGACCGAGGCCCAGTCTTTCCATGACGCCGGGGCGAAACCCCTCGAACAGACCATCCGCGCTCGCCGCCAGGCGGCGGACCAATTGCGCACCCTCGGGCGACTTTAAATCGACAATGATGGAGCGGCGATTGCGGCCCAGAAGGGGCTCAGGCCTGGCACCGGCACGTTCGACGCGGATGACATCTGCACCGTGATCCGCCAACATCATGCCACAAAATGGCCCCGGGCCGATGCCGGCAATTTCAATGATGCGAAGACCGGAAAGGGGGCCGGGCATGGTGCGCTCCCTGAAACCAAATGCGAAACGGCGCCCCGATCAGGGGCCGCCCATCTCAATTAGCACGGGGTTACGCTGCACACCCCCTCCCCTTCCGGAGAGGGAGCAAAATAGACAGGGCGAACTAGTCGTTCACCTGTCGCTTGAAGAATGCGGGGATTTCCAGCGGATCATCACCCTTTGATTCTTCCTTTTCACCTTCACTTGTAAAAAGGTCGTCGCGGGAACGCTTCGCTTCCGTCTTGCCCTTGCCGATCGACGTCATGCGCTCGAACAGGCTGGGACCGCGGGTTGGCGCGGCGGGAGGGGCCTCACGCGTGGGACGAATATCCTCGGAATAGGGGCGCTCGGCTGCAGCCGCTTCTTCGTCTGCGGCCTCATCTTCGGACGCGCGCAGCGGGGTAACATTGGTGTGTACGAGGGGAGCATCCGCAATGGAGGGCGGAGCCTCCAGCACGATCTCTTCCTCGGAAACAGCCTGATCGACCGCGGCTTCGAGAGGCAGCGGTTCTTCCTCGGCGGTCACTGTCGGAGCTGCCATGGAAGCTGCTTCTGGCAGCGTCTCTACATCATCCCGATCTGGCATGTCCTCAGCAGCGGAAGGCTCGGCCACCGCCGGTTCCGCAGGTTTCGGCGCGGGCGTGGGCGAACTCGCCTTGCTAGCGGGCGCCATCCCGCCAAAGCTTCCCGCCACGGTCCCAAAGGCAGGCTTCGGCGTTGCCGCCGGCGCCGCCTCGTCACGCGCCTCGGCATCGATACCCGTGGCAACGACGGACACGCGCAGCTTGCCGTTAAGCTCGGCATTGAACGCAGACCCGAAGATAATGTTGGCGTCTGGATCGACCATGTCGCGAATATGATTGGCGGCCTCGTCGACCTCCATCAGGCCCATATCGTCGCCGCCCGTAATATTGATCAACAGCGCCTTCGCACCGCGAAGCGAAACCTCGTCCAGCAGCGGGTTCGAAATGGCCTTGTTCGCTGCCTCGATCGCGCGGCCTTCGCCTTCGGCTTCACCCGTCCCCATCATGGCCTTGCCCATTTCGGACATGACCGTGCGAACGTCGGCAAAGTCCAGATTGATGAGGCCCGGCATCATCATCAGGTCGGTAATGCCGCGAACGCCCTGATGCAGAACCTGGTCCGCCATCTGGAACGCTTCCTTGAACGTCGTCGACGGGCTGGCGATCATGAACAGGTTCTGGTTGGGAATGACGATCAGCGTGTCGACATGCTTTTGCAGTTCGGCAATGCCGGTTTCCGCCGCCCGCTGGCGCTTCGCGCCTTCGAAGTTGAATGGCTTGGTCACGACACCCACGGTCAGAATGCCGCGTTCACGCGCTTGCTGTGCGATGACGGGCGCCGCGCCCGTGCCGGTACCGCCGCCCATGCCGGCCGTGATGAAACACATATGCGCGGAGCCGAGAGCCGCCTCGATCTCGTCGAGATTTTCCTCTGCGGCGGCGCGGCCGATCTCAGGGCGCGCACCTGCGCCAAGACCCTGGGTAATCTTGTGCCCCAGTTGAATCCGCGTGGCAGCTGCGCTGGCGGCAAGCGCCTGTGCATCTGTATTCGCGACACAGAATTCGACGCCTTCCAGGCCGGAATCGATCATGTTCGCTACCGCGTTTCCGCCCGCTCCGCCGACGCCGACGACCGCGATGCGGGGCTTCAATTCCGTAAGTTCCGGACGCTCGAACTCAACCATGATGCGCTCCTCGTTTCCTGTCCTGGCAACCGTAGCAATTCCGCGAGTCGCCGTGAATCCCTAAAGTGAGCCTGTTCAAATGTTTTGCTTCAGCATTTTCAGCATTTTCCGGAAGCCCGTACCTTCGACGGGTGCGAAACTGGTCTGTTGGCGATCCCAGAAACGGGGCGCCTCCTCCGATGCTATCAGGGCAAGCCCGGTCAGGACGTTGAATGCGCTGGCCCGCTGCTGTTCCGGAAAGCCCGTCAGACCAGACGGAGAACCTACCCGCACGTGACGGCCAAGCACGCCTTCGGCATAATCGTCGATGCCTGCAAGGGCCGCCCCGCCACCGGTCAGGACCACCTGCCGTGCACGCGGTCCTTTGAACCCCAGTTCCTCGAACCTGTCCTCGACCAGCCCGAACAGCACGTCCAGGCGCCCGCGAATGGCTTGAATCAGTTCGGCGCGCGGCCGCTGATACAGCGCGCCGCCGCCCTCCAGCCCTTCTACGTCGATCCGTTCATGATTGTCGCGCGGGACCGAATTGGCGGAGCCCTTCAGCGCCTTCAGTCGTTCCGCCGCCACCAGCGGCGTGCCAAGCGCGCTGGCAATGTCCGCCGTCACATCCTCACCGCCCATCGGAATCGAGGAAAACCCCGCCATCATCCCTTGCGCGAAGATCGCGATGTTCGTGCGGCCGGCACCCAGGTCGATCAGGGCGCAGCCAAGATCGCGCTCCTGCGCCGACAGGCAAGCGCGGGCGGCGGCGACCGGCGCCACTACCAGTCGCGCGACATTCAGGTCCGCGCTTCTGACCGCCGTTTCCAGGTTCTGCATGGGCGCCCGGTCGGCGCTGAGAATGTGGATTGCAACGCCCAGCGTCTCCGCATGCAGGCCGAGCGGGTTCATTACCGCATTCTGCCCGTCGAGCGTATAGAGCGCAGGCTCGGCATGCAGGATGATCTTGCCACCTGGTTCGATCTCTGCCTTCGCCTCTGCATGAACATGATCGAGGTCAGCACGCTCGATCCGCTGCCCGCCAATATCGACCTCTACCGTCGCCAGATCGCTGTCGATGCCGCCTGCCGATACTGACACCGTCACATCGCTGACGGTAACGCCGGCATTCTGCTCGGCCTTGGCCATTGCCTGCCTGACAGCGGCCTCGACGGCCCCAAGGTCGGAGACGAGCCCGTTCTTCATACCGCGACAAGCAAGCTGGTGGACGCCGATCACGCGGGGGGCGTCCTCCTCCGGCCCCACCAGCGCGATGAGGGCGGCAACCTTCGAGGAACCAACATCCAGCACCGCGACGGTTTTTTCTCCGCGCAGCTTGGGTGCCTTGCGGCTCATATCTCCGTACCTTCTACCGTCATCAGCGGATCGCTGTCGGAATCTCCGCGGCGCACGATCATCTGCTTGGCCACCCGAAAATCGAGCGACCGAAAGCCGCGTCCGGTGAGGCCCGTGTCGCGTTCCAGGCGGACGAATGCATCCAGCGCCCTGCGAACCGATCCTTCTCCCTCGGGTAGCATGACCGTTTCGCCCGATTTCAGGATAATGTCCCAGCGGCGACCGCTGCGCCACACCGCGCTTTCGAAATGTTCGGCCACGGCAGGATATTGCGCCAGGATCGTCACCAGACCGCGCACATGTTTGTCTGCACCGTCATCGACGATCAAAGGCAGGTGCGTGAAACGCTCCAGATGATCGGTCGGCAGGACCTGCCCGTCCAAATCGATCAGCCGGTATTTACCGTCATTCTGCCAGATGGCAGCAGGCTTGCGTTCGGTTATGTCGATCAACAGGCGGTCGGGCAGCACGCGGCCAACGCTTGCCTGATCGACCCACGGCAGCAGTTCGACCTGATATTTCACCTCGTCCAGATCGACCAGCAGCATGGAATCCGAGGCGCCATCGAGCGCGGCCGTGTAAAATGGCAGCTGCGACATTTCGCGGGTGCCGGTCACCTCGACATCGCGCACCTCGAAACCCGCCAACGCAACCCCGCGCGCCGCCCCCAGCCAAAGCCTTTCGGGCAATTGATACAGCCACGCCCCGCCCAGCGCACCACAGGCGACGATGGTGGCGATCGTCGGCGCCAGCCAGGGGCGCGGCGACTTCACCTTGCGGCGCATCGGCGGTCGTTTCGCCGCAGTGGGCGCGCGGCGCGATTTCGGTGCGGGCTTTCCGCGTTTCAGAACGACGCGATCGCTCATGAGGCGCTTTCGCCCTTCAGCGCCTCCTCGATGATGCACTGAACCAGCTGTTCATAGGTGATGCCGCGATAGCGCGCTTGTTCAGGCACCAGACTAAGCGGCGTCATGCCCGGCTGTGTATTCGTTTCCAGGAGGAACAGCCCCTCTGGTCCGGTATCGTCATAGCGGAAGTCGGAACGGCTGACCCCCGCGCAGCCGAGCAGGCGATGCGCCGTCAGGGCATCGGCCATCGCGCGGTCGCGAACCTCTGCTGGCAGGTCGGCGGGGCACCGATGGTCGGTCAGACCCTCCGTATATTTCGCCTCATAATCGTAAAACCCGCGCACGGGCACCAGTTCTGTTACGGCAAGCGGCTCGTTGCCGAGAATGCTGACCGTCAGCTCCCGCGTGCCGACGAACGGCTCCGCAAGCAGTGTCGTGAAGTCCTGCCACGGGCCGGGCGCATCGCGAGAGATCGGCTGTCCATAATTCGATTCATCGGTGACGATAGCAATCCCGACCGACGACCCCTCATTGACCGGCTTCAGAACATAGGGGCGCGGCAAAGGATCACCCGCGAACAGCGTTTCTGAACGGACGATCTTACCCTGCGGCATGCGAATACCGGCAGGCACCAGCACGCGCTTCGTCAACTCCTTGTCGATGGCAACGACCGAGGCGGCGAGACCCGAATGCGTATAGCGCAGACCGAGCATATCGAGCATGCCCTGTACGGCGCCATCTTCCCCCGGAACTCCGTGGAGCGCGTTGAAAACGATGTCGGGGGCCAGATCGGACAATGTGCGCGCCACGTCCCGCCCCATATCCACTTCATGCGTATCGTGGCCAAGCGAACGGCACGCATCGGCCACGCCCTTCCCGGACGACAGCGACACCTCTCGCTCTGCGGACCAACCGCCCATCAGGACGCATACCTTCAGCTTAGCCGTCATCGCGTCCCCACCCGTTGGATTTCCCATTCCAGATCGACGCCGAACTCATCGCGAACGCGGGCGCGTACTTCCTCACCCAGATCCTCGATGGCATTTCCGGTCGCCGTTCCGGTGTTGATCAGGAAATTCGCATGTTTCTCACTGACCTGAGCGCCGCCTACCTCCAGACCGCGACAACCGGCGGCATCGACCAGTTGCCACGCCTTGCGCCCATGGGGGTTCTTGAAGGTCGAGCCGCCCGTCTGGGTGCGCGTCGGCTGAGAGGCTTCCCGCTGTTGCTGGATTTCGTCCATGCGGGCGCCAATAGCGGGAGGATCGCCGGGCCGCCCCTGGAAAACCGCCTCCACGACAATGTCCCCGGCGCCGAGATTGGAATGGCGATATTCATAATTCAGCCCCGCCGCGGCCAGCGTATCGACGCTGCCATCGCGTCGCACGATCTTCGCCTCCACCAGAATATCGGCAACCTCATTGCCATAGGCACCGGCGTTCATGCGGACCGCGCCGCCAACGGTGCCGGGGATACCCCGCAGAAATTCCAGCCCCGCAACACCTGCGTCGCGCGCGGCCGATGCGACGGAAATGCCCATCGCCGCGCCGCCCGCCCGGACCAGCATGCCATCGACCGCGATCTTTCCCATCGCCTTTGGCAAACGAATGGTGACCCCCGGAACGCCGCCGGAGCGGACGATCAGGTTCGAGCCGACGCCTACGGGCATAACCTGGACTGCGGGATCGAGCGCGCGCAGAAAGCTGCTGAGGTCATCCAGATCGGCGGGACGGAACAAATGTTCCGCCGGTCCACCTGTCCGGAACCAGATGAAACCCGACAGGTCGGCCTGTGCCTCCAGCGTGCCGCGTACGGGGGGAAGGGTGGCCATGATGCGCGGTGCGCCCTCCCCCCTTCAAATCGTTCCGGCACGCGCGAGGCGGATCGTGTCCGCAAGCCCCGCGGCCCATTTGGTGATGTCGCCCGCGCCAAGACAAATGACGCGGTCATCCTGTCGCACGACGCCGGCAAGCGTCTTGGCAAGATCTTCGGCGTTCTGAACGATGGCCACTTCGCGATGTCCCGCCTGCTTCAGTCGCTCGACCAGCGTTTCGGCGGATATTCCCTCGATGGGCTGCTCTCCCGCCTCGTAAACGGGCGTGACATAGACGATGTCGGCATCATTGAAGCAGGTCGCGAAGTCATCCATGTGATCGCGCAGCCGCGTATAGCGGTGCGGCTGGCACACGGCGATGACGCGGCCCTTCGCGGATTCGCGCGCGGCCTGCAGCACGGCCTTTATCTCCACAGGATGATGGCCATAATCGTCGATGATCAGCGTGCCATCGACGACCCCGACGCGGGTGAAGCGCCGTTTCACGCCGCCAAAGCGCGCGAAACCCTCCCGGATTGCCTCGTCAGTCAGACCCAGTTCCAGCGCGACGCCGATTGCGCCGAGAGCATTCTGGACATTGTGCCGGCCCGGCATGGGCAGGAAAATATCCTCCAGCTTTCGTGATTCTCCGTCACGTTCGCGGATGATCACATCGAAGCGATTGCCGTCGGGCTCCGGCCGGATATTCTCGCCGCGAATATCGGCTTGGGCGCTGAAACCATAGGGTACCACGCGGCGATCGCGCACTTGCGGCAGAACGGCCTGCACATCCTTGTCATCGATGCAGAGAAATGCAGCTCCGTAAAAAGGGACATGTTCGACAAATTCGACGAAGGCCCGCTTGATCGTGTCAAAATCGCCGTAATGATCGAGATGTTCGGGATCGATATTGGTAACGATGGCCAGCGTTGGCGGCAGCCGCAGGAACGACCCATCGCTTTCGTCCGCCTCCACCACCATCCAGTCGGATTTCCCGACCCGGGCATTGGTGCCGTATACGTTGATGATACCGCCATTGATGACCGTAGGGTCCATGCCGCCGGAATCGAGCAACGCTGCCACCATGGACGTCGTCGTCGTCTTGCCATGTGTGCCGGCAATCGCGACATTCGATTTCAGGCGCATCAGCTCAGCCAGCATTTCCGCGCGGCGAACGACAGGGATGCGTTTTTCCAGCGCCGCCTCAATCTCTGGATTGCCGCGCTTGATCGCCGTCGACACCACGACGACGCTAACACCGTCGATATTCTCCGCCTGGTGGCCGATATGAACGTGAATGCCGAGTTCGCGTAAGGATTCGACCTTCGAGCTTTCGGCTATGTCCGATCCCTGAACGTCATAGCCCAGATTCTTCATTACCTCGGCAATGCCCGACATGCCGATACCGCCAATGCCGACGAAATGGATCGTTCCGATCGCCTTTGAAAAGCGCGCCTGGGCGCGGCGTTCGACAATGGGTGCGGCAGTGGTCACAATCTATCCTTCATTTACTGGCCGAGCGCTTCGGCAATATCGGCGACACGCGACGCCGCATCCGGCCGTCCCACCGACTTGGCGCAGGTGGCGGCATTCGCCAGCGCCTCTGGCTGTGCCACCATCGCAGCAATCTGGGCAGCCAGCGCCTCTGGCGTGAATGCTGTTTGCCTGAGCATGGCAGCACCGCCCGCGGCAACCATTTCCGCTGTATTCGCAGCCTGATGGTCATCGGTGGCTATCGGCAGGGGCACAAGGATCGCAGGCCGCCCCGCCGCCGTCAATTCCGCAATGGTCGATGCGCCCGCGCGACCTATGAACAGATGCGCCCGCGCAAGCGCGGAGGGCACATCCTCCATATAGGTATAAAGGTCCGCGGGAATGCCGCTGTCGCGATAGGCGGCGGCGACATCGGAAATATCCTCTTCCCTTGCCTGCTGTGTCACGGTCAGGCGCTGACGCAGCGGCAGCGGCAGCAGCGCCAGCCCCTGCGGCACCACCTGCGAAAGGATGGTCGCCCCCAGCGATCCACCGAGTACCAATATACGCAAAGGCAGCAAGTCGTCGAAGGGCGGAAACGGCGCATCCGCGAGAGCGGCCACGTCCGCGCGCACGGGGTTGCCGGTCAGCGTCGCCTTTTCGACCGCCGCCAATTGCCGTGTTTCTGCAAAGCTGGTGGCGATGGCATCGACGCGCGACTGCAGGACGCGATTGACGCGGCCAAGAACGGCATTCTGTTCGTGAATCAGCGTCGGCACGCCTGCCTTGGCAGCCGACAACATGGCAGGCAAAACCGGATATCCGCCAAACCCGATAACGGCGAGCGCCGGATCGTCGGATAAAATCTTTTTCGCCTGGCGCCGTCCGCTGGCGATTTTCCACATGGCACCTGGCCATTTCAGCGGATTGCGACCGATGGTAGCGGCATCGACGATGTGCCGGGCGTTACCCTCGAACAGGCCGGGCAGTCGCGCTCCACGCGCATCGGTAATCAGGCTGACACGATGCCCGCGACTTTCCAGTTCGCGGGCAACGGCATGGGCGGGTACCATATGTCCCCCCGTACCCCCGGCGGCGACAAGGAAATGGCCGCTGCTCATGCAGGCGCAAGTCGGACGGAGGAAATCGGCTTCATGAATCGGCTGCGCCGGGTCAGTGACAACAACATGCCGGTCCCAATACAAAGCGCGATAAAGCTGGAGCCGCCATGTGATATGAACGGCAGGGTCATGCCCTTCGACGGCAACAAATTCGTCGAGACACCCATGTTGATGAAGGCCTGCAGGCCGATCTGCACTACCAGACCGGTCGCCGCCAGCGTCACAAAGGGATCATCCTCCTCGAACAATTGCGTCAGCACGCGCACGACGATTGCCAGGAACAGGCAGGCGATCAGCAGGCAGGCAATCATGCCGAACTCTTCACCGATCACCGCGAAGATATAGTCGGTGTGCGGTTCGGGCAGGCTGAACTTGGCCTGTCCCTCACCGGGGCCAGTACCGAAAAATCCCCCGGAGCGAATGGCGTCGACGGCGCGTTCGACCTGATAATTGTCGCCCTCCCCCGTCAGGAACCGGTCGATACGGCTGGTGACGTGCGGCACGAACAAATAGGCGAGGCCAAGGCACGCCACCGCCAGAACGCCCAGCACGGCCAGCAGGGTCAGGCTGAGACCGGCAATGAAGGCCTGCGCGATCCATACGGCGGAAAACAGGGCGGTTTGCCCCACATCGGGTTGCAGCATCAGCAGCGCGGCGACCAGCACCAGCGCCAGAGCAGAGGCGGGCAGGGCCGGCACCTTCGGATCGTCGAACCGCAGCGCCAGGATCCAGGCGGACGCAACGATGAACATCGGTTTCAGGAACTCCGAGGGCTGCACGTTCTGACCGCCGATGGTCAGCCAGCGTACCGCGCCATTCACCTCCGCCCCCACGAACGGAAGCACAGCCAGCGCCAGCATGCCGAGCCCCGTGCCGATGATCGCCAGCCTCTTTGTCCAGGCTTTTGGCAGCATGGAAACACCCAGCAGGACGGGCAGGCCCAGCAGCACCCACATGATCTGCCGCTTCAGGAAGAACATGGCGTCATAGGTGAAATTGGCGCCCGACAGCCGCTCGGCCGCAGCGGGCGACGCAGCGGCGACGGCAATCATGCCAATCGCAATCAGAATAAGCACCATGCCGAGCAGCGGCCGGTCAATGGTCCAGAACCACCGCCCCAGCACCGTCCGGTCGCTGCGACTGAAAATATCCCCCGGCTTCACGCCCCCAACCTTTCCACGAGAGTCCTGAATTCATCGCCGCGATGTTCGAAATCGCGAAACTGGTCGAAGGAGGCTGCGGCAGGCGACAGCAGGATCGTGTCGCCGGCGTCGGCCTTGGCAGTCGCGATCTGAAAGGCATTGGCGAGTGTCCCCGCCTCTACGATCTCTGGCACCTTGCCCCGCAGCGCCTCGGCGAAAACTGGCACGGATTCGCCGATCAGATAAGCAGTGCCGACATTCCCCAGGAACGGGATACACGCATCGAGATCGGCACCCTTCGCCCGTCCGCCGGCAATCCAGTGGACATGCTCGAACGCGGCGAGCGCAGGTGCCGCGCTTTCAGGGTTCGTCGCCTTGGAATCGTTTATGTAGCGAACGCCGTTGACGACGCCGACTTGCTCCATCCGGTGCGGCAGACCGGAAAAGCTGGAAAATCCGGCCAGTATCTCCTGATCTGAAACCCCCAGCGCACGCAGCGCCGCAATCGCCGCAGCCGCATTCTGCCGATTGTGCGGCCCGGCCAGGCCGGGCCAGTCCTCTTGCCGATCAAGAAGCGCCTCGCCCACCGGAAGGATGCGATCGTCATGTGCGCGCGCGATAGAGGTGGAGAACGGATCGCGGCCGGCCACCACTGCCCTACCCTTACCGCTCAGCATCTGGATCAGGCGCGCCTTCGACGCGGCATAGGCGGCCACAGATCCATCGTAACGATCCAGATGATCGGGTGTGATGTTCAAAAGCACGGCAATATCGCACGCCAGACTGCGCGTCAGGTCGATCTGGTAGCTGGACAGTTCCAGCACATAGACGCCCTCGCCCACCGCATTCGGGGTCAGCGGCTCCTGCGACAGGATTGGCAGCCCGATATTGCCGCCCATGATTGTCGGAAACCCCGCCTCTGCCACCACATGATGGATAAGGGCAGTGACGGTCGACTTGCCGTTCGTGCCGGTGATACCGACCACCTTGTGCGGCGGCAGGTCAGCGCGCGCCTGGGCGAACAATTCTATGTCGCCGATGATCGGCGCACCCGCGCGCCGCGCCCGCTCGCTGAGCGGATGCGTGTTAAGCGGCACGCCCGGCGAGACGACCAGCGCATCGTACGCGCGCAAATCCGCCTCCATCGGATCGACGGCATCGACGCCCTCAGGCAGCGCAGCGCGCGCCTCCTCCCGGCTGTCCCACGCATCGACGCTCGCACCCGATGCCGTCAGCGCCTCAATGGTGCTGAGGCCCGTGCGGGCTAGGCCGAGAACGTGAAAGCTCTTCCCGGAAAAGGCCGCGCTAGTAATCATCTGAGCTTCAGAGTCGCGAGGCCCGCGAGGGCAAGCACGATGGAAACGATCCAGAAACGGATGACGACCGTCGATTCCGCCCAGCCAAGCGCCTCGAAATGATGATGGATCGGGGCCATGCGGAATACGCGCTTGCCGGTCATCTTGAAGCTGGCGACCTGCACGATGACACTGACCGTTTCCAGCACGAAGAGCCCACCGACGACCAGAAGAACCAGTTCGTGATTGGTCACGACCGCTACCGTCCCAAGTGCGCCGCCCAATGCCAGACTGCCCGTATCGCCCATGAAGACGGCAGCGGGCGGCGCATTGTACCAAAGAAAGGCCAGACATGCCCCGATAATGGCCATGCAGAAGACGATGAGTTCCCCCGCATCCTCTACGTAAAGAATGCCGAGATAGTCGGAAAATCTGGTATTCCCCACCAGGTAAGCGATGACGCCAAATGTCAGAACCGCGATGATCACAGGAAATGTCGCCAGGCCGTCAAGGCCGTCCGTCAGGTTCACCGCATTGCCAAAGCCGGTCACGATGAAGGCCGCAAACAGGATATAAAACGGCCCCATTTCGAGACCCACGGAAAAGAAGGGCAGATAAAGCGCCGTGTCGGTCTTGTCCGCGATCAGCCAGCAGGCAATCCCGGCGATAATGAATTCGAACAATAAGCGGGTCCGGCCGCTGACGCCCTTGTGCGTTCCCTTGGAAACCTTGCTGTAATCGTCGGAGAACCCAATCAGTGCAAAGCCCAGCGTAACGAATAGTGATGTCAGAACGAAGAGACTGTCGAGCCGCGCCCACAGCAGCGTCGAAACCGTCAGCGCCACCAGGATCATCAGGCCGCCCATAGTGGGCGTGCCGCGCTTCGTCAGCAAATGGCTCGCCGGCCCATCTTCGCGGATCGGCTGTCCCTTACCCTGTTTGGAGGCCAGCCAGCGGATCATCCGCGGCCCGATCAACAGCCCTATTGCCAGCGCCGTCATCACCGCCGCACCACTGCGAAAGGTGATATAGCGAAAGAGGTTCCACACCCCCTCGAACTGAAACGCGTCGGCAATGTGGTAGAACATCAGGCATCGGCCCCCGTGAATGCCGCAACGAGGCGGGAGAGGCCGTGATAGTTCGACCCCTTTATCAGTACCGTATCACCAGCCTTCAGCGTATCGCGCAACCAGTCTTCCGCACCGGCTGCACTCTCCAGATGCTCGGCGCCGATCTCATCCGCCAGCGGGCGCATTTCCTCGCCCAGCAGCAGAACGGGACTGGCGCCGGAATCTGCAATCGGCTCTGCCAGCGCGCCGTGGATCTTCTCCGATTCTGTTCCCAGTTCACCGATCGCGCCGAGGACGGCGATGCGGCGTCCCGGCGTTGGCGCATCCCGCAAGACCTCAAGGGCCGCGCGCATAGAGGCGTCGTTCGCATTATAGCTTTCGTCCAACAATCGCACCTCGCCGCCCTGCCAATTGATGACATGCTGGGCGCCGCGCCCCTGCAGCCCGCGCATCTGCGCCAGTCCCAGCGCGGCGGCGGTCAAATCGGCACCTGCGGCATAAGCGGTGGCGAGCACGGCGAGGCTATTGCGCTGCCAGTGAAGACCCGGTTGCCTAAGCGTGAAGCCGATCTGCTGATCGTTGATCGATATCTGCAAAACCGTTCCCGTGTCGATTTCCGCCGACCGCAGCGGGCGCACATCGGCGCCCTCATTCAGGCCGAAGGTCAGGATGCGAGCGGCGTAACGTTCGGCATGCTGCTTCAGCCGTGCAAAGTGCGGACTGTCGAACGGAAGGATCGCCGTGCCGCCGGGTTCCAGCCCCTCGAATATCTCGGCCTTCGCATCGGCAATGGCTTCTTCGCTGTCGAAAAATTCCCGGTGTGCAGAGGCGATGGCAGTAACGATCGCGATATTGGGCCGGACAAGGCGGGTCAGAGCGGCCAGTTCGCCAGCATGATTCATTCCCATCTCGAATATGCCGAACCTGGTATCCGCCGGCATTCGCGCCAGGCTTAGCGGCACGCCGGTGTGGTTATTATAGCTTTTTACGGAGGCATGGGTCACGGCGGGAGCGGCCTCCGTAAGCGCCATTTTCAGTGCTTCCTTGACGCTGGTTTTACCGACGCTGCCGGTTACGCCGATGATCGTCGCATCGGTGCGCGCGCGGGCCACCCTGCCAAGGGCCTGCAACGCGGCAAAGCCATCCCCTACCAGGACATGAGGTGTTTCAATGGGTTGAGACACAAGACATCCAGCGGCGCCACGGGATACCGCGCTGGCGACAAAGCGATGGCCGTCCGTCTCGGCACCCTTCATCGCGACGAACAATTCACCGCCGATGACTTCACGGCTGTCAAAGGTCACGGCATCGACACTAAAATCGCCGTGTGCGGTCCCACCCGTCGCCGCAGCGATTTCGGTGGAGGTCCACAGGTCAGGGCTCACGACGCCACTTCCCGGGCGACGGCCACATCATCGAAGGGCAGGACGCGATCACCAACGATCTGTCCCTGCTCGTGTCCCTTACCGGCGATCAGCACGACGTCGCCGGCGGCAGCGGACCCGATGGCGGCGCGGATTGCCTCCCGACGGTCGGCAAACTCCTGCGCCGGCCCGGTTTCGGCCAGTATGGCCGCGCGGATAGTGGCGGGATCCTCGCCACGTGGATTGTCATCGGTCACGTAAAGCTCGTCTGCTTTTTCCCGCGCAATCGCGCCCATCGGGCCACGCTTTCCCGGGTCGCGGTCCCCGCCAGCACCGAATACCAAGTGCAGCCGGGCGTCGGTATGCGGCCGTAGCGCGTCGCACGCAGCAGCGATGGCGTCCGGCGTATGAGCATAATCGACATAAATCGGCACACCGGCCTTAGACAGCGCGACCCGCTCCAGACGACCGCGCACCGGCACGACACGTTGCAAATTGGCCAGCGTTGACCGAACATCCGCTCCCAACGCGATGGCCAATCCAGCGGCGACGAGCGCGTTGGCGGCCTGATATGCGCCGATCAGCGGCAGATTGACGGTGTGAACGTCGCCCCCTGCCTCGATCTTCAGCATCTGCCCCAGGTGCGTCGGTGTCTGTTCGCGCAGCTTTAACGTATCGCCATGTCGTCCCACGGAAATGATGCGAAGGCCACGCTCTTGCGCGATCTGCGACACCTTGGCGGAGCGATCGTCCTCGGCCCAGATCACCGCCGCGCCGCCGTCGCCGACAACCTCTTGGAACAGGCGCATCTTCGCCTCGAAATAGGCGTCCATCGTGCCATGATAGTCCAGATGATCGCGCGACAGGTTCGTGAATGCAGCAGCAGCGACCGGCAGGCCCTCAGTGCGATATTGCGACAGGCCATGGCTTGACGCCTCAAAGGCGGCGTGGGTCACGCCCTCCCGCTGCAAACCGGCCATGTTGGAAAGGAAGGTGACGATGTCGGGCGTCGTCAGGCCGGTCGAAACCTGTCCTTCGCTGGTCGTGACGCCCAGCGTGCCGATGCTGGCGGCATTATGTCCGGCAAAGCGCCACAACTGGCGCACCAGTTCCACCGTAGAGGTCTTGCCGTTCGTACCCGTGACGGCCACCGTGTATTCCGGAAACGGGCCGTAAAACCGCGCAGCCAGCCGGGCGAAACGCTCGCGCGGTTCGTCAGCTTTTATATGTACGGCACCTTCGACCGTGGCTTCCGGCCGCGCGACCACCGCCGCTGCGCCGGATGCCACCGCATCGGCGATGAAATCCTCTCCGTTGAAACGCGCACCCCGGAACGCCCCAAACACCGCACCGCGCGCGACCTTGCGATGATCGATCGCGAAGCCGGTGATCTGGGTTTCATCTTCGTTGCCGAGAAGTTTTCCCAGTTGCACCGCTCTACCCCGCTTCCTTCACGTCGCGCACCTGCGCCAGTACTTCTGCCATGTCGACGTCCTTCGTCGTGGACGGCGCCACATCCAGGATCGGCGCGATACGGCTGACCACCCTGCTCACGACCGGCGCGGCGGTCCAGCCCGCTGTGGCATAGCCGTATGTTTCCTTTATTCCCTGCGGTTCGTCCAGCATTGCCAGCACGACGTAACGTGGATTGTCCATGGGAAACGCGCCCGCGAAGGTCGTTATGAGGGATCGCCGTGCATAACCGCCATTCTTGGGCTTTTCCGCTGTGCCCGTCTTGCCGCCGACGCGATAGCCTTCCGCCTCTGCATTGCCGCCGGTGCCCTGCATCACCACCAGACGCAGGAGGGCGTTCATCTTTTTTGACGTTTCGGCAGAAAAAACCCGGCGCCCCTTCGGCTTGTCGTCGGCGCCGAGCTTCATCAGCGTCGGCTGATAATAGATGCCGCCGTTGACAAGGGCGCCATAGGCCGCCGCAAGGTGCAACGGCGTCACCGCCAGGCCATGGCCATAGCCAATGGTCATCGTCGAAATGTCACCCCAATTGTCCGGCCTCAGGGGCATTCCGCGCTCTGCAAGCTCAATCACCGGCTTGTCCAAAAGGCCCAGGCTGGCGAGATATTTCTGTTGCCGTTCCGGGCCGATTTCCAGCGCCATTCGAGCCGTGCCGATATTGGACGAATACATAAAGATCTCAGGTACGCTCAACCAGCGGTTCTCACCGTGGAAGTCGGTGATGCGGAACCGTCCGGCCTTGATGGGCGCGCTGGCATCATATCCCTGCGCCATGGAGGTGACGACGCCGCTTTCCAGCGCCATGGCTATCGTCAGCGCCTTGAAGGTCGAGCCAAGCTCATAGACGCCATAGGTCGCCCGGTTGAACCGTACATCATCCTCTCCGCCCGATCCGGTCGCGTCGGGGGAGTTGGGGTCGAAGACCGGCTGCGACGTCATGGCAATCAGTTCGCCGGTACGTACGTCCATGACGATTCCGCTGCCGCCAATAGCGGAGTGCTTCTGCATCTGCGCGGCGAGTTCCTGCACCAGGGCATGCTGCACGCGCGTGTCAATACTGAGGCTTACCGGTTGTTCCAGCCGTTCCGGATCAAGCAGGCGCGTATCCAGCTGCTGTTCCAGTCCCGCGGCGCCCTTGCCGTCGATATTGGCATAGCCGATCGTATGCGCGGCAAGCGTTCCGTTTGGATAGACACGCTCCCATTCCCGCTCGATTTCAAGGCCGGGATCACCCAGCGCCTGCAGCGCCATAGCATCGTCGGGGTGGACGCGGCGCTCGACATAACGCCACTTCCCTTCGTGCCGCAGCTTGCGTTCGATATCGGCGGGATCGCGTTCACCGATGATTGCGGCAATCTGGCGCGACAGCTGTGCCGGATCCGACAGCAGGTCATGCGGCCGGACGGCGAGATAATAGGCCTCGAAACTTTGCGCCAAGACAACGCCGTTGCGATCGAGGATGGGCGCACGGGGGCGCACCCCCTGCCATTGATTGACCACCTGTGCGCTGCCCGCCGGATCGGTGAGGGCAAGATCGGCAAGACGCGCGCCGGTCAGCAGGGTCAGCCCGCCAAACAAAGCGAGCCCCACCACCATTCTTTGACGGGCGCGCTGCAGCTGCGCCTGCCGTTTTCCCGCAAGCTGAATCCTTAAAGTGCGAAGCGCACCTGGACTCACCGTAGCACGACCTTACGGAATCCGGCGCGTTCCAGAGTGGCGGCGGTCTCGACTTCGGTAATGAACCCGTCAGAGAAGAGGTCGGCGGACGCGGGCGCCGCCGTCGACACCGTCGCGGCGGACGGCGCTCGCGTGGACAGCGGCGGCAGGTCCGCCGGATCGGAGGACGCGAGGACGACGTTGGCGGGCGTCTTTGCCTTGGCGCGAGCGGGAGCACTGGCCGGCTTGCTGTCGGTCAGCGGCTGGGGCACCTCCGGCTTGCGGTCCGCCAGCGCGATGGAGCGCACCACGGGCTTGTCGCTAACGGCGGAATCCTCGCCATCGCGGATAACGGCCAGCTGCATTTCGGGGGCCGCTTCGCCCGCCATTACGGCAGCGAACTGGACCGGACCGCCGACAATCTGACCGGGCTTGGGCGCGTGGTAGCGCCAGACGCTGGCGTTGATCGCCTCCAGCCTGTCGAGATTGGCAAGCGTGCCCAGCTCGCGCTCCAGCTTCGCAACCAGTTCGGCATCCTCGTCGATCTGCTGTTGCAGCTTGGCGATGTCCTCGCGCTTTTCGGCGACATGATAGCTCGACAGGTAAAGCCCCATCGTCGCACCGACGGTGAGCACTCCCAATCCGATGGTTCCGAACCTGCTCATGCTGCTCTCCCTGGCCGCCAAAGGGCCCTTGCTGGCGTCCCGCCATCATTTTCGTCGGTCCAGGCACGCGCATCGGTGCGGACGGCTGATCTCAAGGTTGCCGAGCGCGCGCGGGGATTGCGGGCCATCTCGGCCGCACCTGCGCGAACGGCGCGCGCAGGCTTTGCGAACGTCGGCGGCGGCGCGCTATCTTCTACCTGCGGCTGGTGACGCGACCCGCCCGGATCACCGCCGCTGCGCGTACGCAGGAATCGTTTGACGACACGATCCTCCAGCGAATGAAAACTAACCACGGCCAGGCGCCCGCCGGTCGCCAACAGGCGCTCAGCCGCTTCAAGCGCCATTTCCAGTTCGCCAAGCTCGTCATTGACGGCGATGCGCAGCGCCTGGAATGTCTTGGTCGCGGCGTCGGTTTTGGCACCGGGCTTTTGCCCAGCCGCCCGGCGCACGATCTCGGCCGTTTCATGCGTGCGTGTCAGTGGGCGAGCGCCGACCAGTGCACGGGCGACCCGGCGGGCGGCTCGCTCTTCGCCATAATGAAAGATGATGTCGGCCAATTCTTCCTCATCGGCCTCGTTCACCAGATCGGCGGCGCTCGGCCCCGACTGCGCCATCCGCATGTCGAGCGGCCCGTCCGCCTTGAACGAAAAGCCCCTCGCCGCCTGATCGATCTGCATGGACGACACGCCGACATCCAGCATGATGGCATCGACGTGGCTCACGCCGCGCGCGGCAAGCTCCTCGGTCATGGCCGAAAAGCGGCTCTCGATCAGCGTCAGACGATCGGTTTCCTGCGCGCGACCTGCCGCGATGGCATCGGGATCACGGTCGAATCCATACACATGCGCCGCACCGGCAGACAGGGCCGCGCGCGAATAGCCGCCGGCACCAAAGGTACCATCGACGACGACGGCACCGTCCAGCGGCGAGATCGCGGCCATCACTTCATCCAGAAGGACGGGCGTGTGCGGGGCATCGAAAGCGGCGGCGTTCATTTCGCGCGCGCCTTTTTCAGCTTGTTACGCACCAGCTTGTCGAAGATCGGCCGCTTATTATATTGCAGGAACAGATCGGGGTTCCACACCTGGAACCCACGGCTGCCGCCGCCGACGAACAGCACGAGCGCGTCGATTTCGGCGATTTCGCGCAGCTCTTCGGGAATGACGCAGCGCCCGGTTTCTTCATAGCCCTGATTATGGGCGAGGCCGAACGTGCCGAAGCGCGCCTCCTCCTCTTCTTCCGAAATCTCGTCGGCGGGGAAACGCTCCGCATGGGCGGCATCGATACGCGCCATGCCCGCGCTGTCGAAACAATCGAGGCAATCCTTGTCGGAACGGCTGGGCATGAACACGACGCGGCGGTCGCCGGCATTTTGCTGGATCACGTCGCGGAAAGCCGCAGGGATAGAAATACGCCCCTTGCCGTCCACGCTGCCCAGAAAGATGCCTTCATAACGACCCGCGGCCACGCGCATTACCCTCCCAATGGCCGGGACAATGGTAAAACGCCCGTGAAAACAGAGGCCTGCCGTCAGGCCCCCTGTTCACTGCCCTTGTTAAAGGGGAACGCACCACATCCCATGTGCACAAGGGACTATATGGGTAGGCATGGGAATTCAACTGGAATTCATGGGAATGAAAATGTTTTCTGTGGGCGCGATAACGAATACAATGACTTAGGCGCAAGACGGTGAAAGCCCCGGCCAAGCCGCAGCTTAACCATTGCCTGTGGATAAGTCTGTTAGAATTTATGCGGAGACGACTGTATTTCGCCGTGACGGATTAGATCTCCGTCACTTCCCCATCGGTCGATAATTTGGGCAGCGGCTCCGCATTCGGATCTTCCGGGATCAGCGGAAATTCGCGCGAACCGGGCGGCGTCAGCGGGTCGGCAACGATAGGCGGCGGCGGCACGAATTCGGGTTCGCCCTCCTTATCCTGATCCTTGTCCTCGCCACCCGGCACGACACCTATCGTCGCGAGCGTGTCGTTCGGCGATTCCCGCGGATCGACGAAGCCCACAGGTCCGAGAAGCGCCGCAAAAAGCAGCGCCATCAGAAAGACAAGGGCAAGACCCGTCAGACCCACACGAACACGGTTCATGTCGGGAAGATAATCTGTTTTCGGACGTATGCCACCCCCGCCCGCGCGCGCTAATCTATCCGATTGCACCGAACTGATGGGCGATCGCCGTCGAGATCATGACCACCACATCATAGGCACTGTCGATCGGATCGATGAAATCCTCGTTGATACGGCCATATTCCGGCGTCGTATCATCGGGATAATCGGTCGGCTCCTCAACATCGAACCGCGCCAGGGATGGTGCCTCCACCGGATAGGCGGCGCGTAACTGCTCCAAAGCATCGTCGATGCGCAGCGACAGGATCATTTCCATGATGTCGTCGCGGGATATGTCGTTGCGCCGGGAAAAGGGCGGGATAGCCGCCGCATTCAGGAAAATATGCTGCATGAGCGCCAGGCGAAGCGCGTGCAGGACGCCCAGCATGCGGCGGATGCCCTCGTTGCGGTCGGGCAGCGTTTCCGGCGGCAATTGGTCGATCAGGCGCCGCAGCTTCAGCCCGTCCACTCGCAATGCCGTCGCAAGCTCCCGGAAGGCCATGGTCCGGTCGTCGCCGGCCAGCCGTTCGGCAAGATCGAGACAGGCGATTTCCCGCTCCGGTTCGGCGCCGCGATAGGGGCGCGTCGCCCAATAGGCCCCGTTGAACATTTCGCCATAGGCAACCAGCGTCTTGATGCTGGCCAGACGGTCGGATGCCAGCACCATGCGGATCAATTCCTGCGCGCGGGGGGAGCGTTCGAACAGCGCGGCAAAACGGTCCGGGTCGCTGGCCGTCGCATCACCGATCCCCGCTATGACATTCACGGGATAGCCTAATTGCTGCAGGATTCCATTATGCGGAATGGCACGGATCCGCCGCAGCGTCATGTCGCGGTCGGCGGCAACGTCGGTTTGCCGGCGCGATTTTCGCGATCCGGTCTGCGGCAACAGCCCCAGCCCGAACGCCGTCAGCGCGCGATTATAGGAGCGGTCGTGAAACATGCGTGCCTGCACCCGCCGCACATCGCGATAGAAATCGAGCGAGACATCCGTTTCCAGATAGAAGGGGTCGGTTTTCGATGCATCCGGCGCCAGACCGATTTCCTCACAGGCGATGCGCGTCAATGTCGCCAACGCAAGCTCGTCCGAGCCAAAGAACACATAGCCGTCGCCGCCCTGGAAACTCGCCTCCGCGACCAGGCCGACCTTGTTTTCGGCAAAGCGCCGCCGGGTCCATGCCGACAGCGGGTATGACAGGCGCTCTTTCATGCTCAGCGGATGCGCGCCGCGCCCCATGCTTTCCCCGTGCGTGTTGAAAATGACGGCGTCCACGTCGGCTAGGCCATGCTTCGCCATCAGCCGCGCCAGCCGGCCCTGCAACCGCTCGATACTCAGGGAAGCGGGGATCTGGCCCATGAAACGGCCGGCATCCGAAAACCCCGTCTGGATCGCCACCCGCCCGCGCGTGCGGGCATAATCCTGATAGACCGGCTCGGCGAGCAGCGCGTCGAGGAAGCGGCCGCCATGTTCCAGTGCGTCCCCCGTTTCGAACAGCGGGGATATGTCGATCTGCTTGTCCACCCCGAACAGCTTCGCAAAGTAGAGCGCGGACAGCACTGTTGCGGGCTGCTCGGTTTCGGCGATCAACAGGCGAATGGCGCTGTCGCCATCGATATGCTGCAGGATCTGCGTAATGCCGATGAACTGGCGGATCGCGGTCGTGCTCTCGATCGCCAGCGCGGCAAAATTGACCTCCAACGGCTTCGCATCCGCAATAAGCTCCCGCAGTCGCGCGATGGCGGTGCGACTGCCCATGGCGAAGCCGGTATCGCTGCCCAGACGGCGGCGGATGGCGTTATCCAGTTGCGATGCGTTCATGCGGAAATGGATGGTGCCGACGCCCAGCCGCTCGCTGCGCATGGCGGCCGACAGGACGAGTATATCTTCAGCCAGTTGTTCGGGCGCCTGCAGCGCGATCGCCTCCAGATCGTCGATAACGGATGTCAGGCTGGTCAGGGCGCGCGGGTCCTCTCGCGTGGCCAGATTGGCGGCCGCGCTGATCTTTTCCGGCGTGTCGAGAGCGGGTTCGAACGCATCCGCAACGCTTTCCGCATGGGTCAACGCCTCGGAAAGCCGGTCGTTGATCTGCTCCAGCCGGTCATCCTCCAGATCCCGCAGGCGGACGAGATAGGTGGACAGCGCCCGCACCTTCTCCTGTAGGCGGAACCGAATGGGCGTCGCCCAGTCGATATCGGTACGCCCGTCCATGTCATAGCCGACCCAGGTGGCAAAACCGAACGGCGCGGGGCGGAGAGTTCGCCATTCATGGCCAAATTGCTTACGCGCGCTTCTGAACAATTGGCGGTTGATCTTGTCGCGGGCGCTCGTGGCACGTGCCAGCGCCGACTGAACCGCCATATGCTCGTCGGCAAGACTGGGTCCGCCCTCCGCCGCGTCTGCGGGCATGGGTTCACCCGCTGCCAGCGCTCCGTAAGCCTTTTGCGACAGCAGGAAGGTCGGGTGGGCGGTAAAAACGCACCCCAGCAGCTGCCGCTCCCACCGGGCGCGAAATGCAGCGAAGTTTTCCGCCATCAGGAAGGGGTCAAGGCTGGCGGCATCGCCCGATTTCAGGTTCACGAACTCGTGCAGCCGTGCGCCCCGCGCCTCGAATTCCTGTGCGGTGATCGCCGCCACCGTCTGCTTCAGCGTGCCAATGTCCGTTTCCCCGCTTTCAAGCGCGCGCGAAAGTTCATAGCCGAGCTGCGCCACCGGGTTGAACAGAGGCGTTTCCCGCGTCCGCTCATAAAGTTCGGCAAGCCGCTGCGTCAGAGATTGGGCTGAAACGTCCATATCCTTGTCAATTCCCTTAGCCGCATGTTGATGGGGCCGTTCGCCGGCGCCGTCCGGTACATGCACTGGTGTGCCATAGTTGCAACCGTTGACTTCATTGTGCGCGATGTGGCGTTTTGCAGGAACAAGCCCACAACTGGAACGATTGACCCACATCCAGCACATCTGAAGCCGCCAGCGACGAAAGCACATATTGATGAGCCGCAAGTCAAGCCTGATCCTGTTCGGTGCCACCGGTGATCTTGCCAAGCGGATGCTGCTGCCGTCGCTTTATGCACTGCACAAGGACGGGTTGCTGCCCTCAGGTCTGACGATCGTAGGCACCGCCCGCAGCGAGCTGACGGACGAGGAATTCCGCGCCAAGGCAAAGGACGCGATCGAAGTCCACCTAGCGGAGGACCGTTATGATCCCGCTGTCATGGACGGGTTTCTGGCGCAGCTGAGCTATTTACCTGTGGACGTGACCACGCCGGAGGGGTTCGACGATCTTGCGCGCGCCGTGGGCGGTGGCGGCGGCGACCTTTCCATATTCCTTTCGACGGCGCCGCAGTTCTTTGAACCGACCATCGCCGGCCTAAAGTCTGCGGGAATTGCTGACGGCGCGCGCATCGGCCTGGAAAAGCCCCTCGGCAGCGACCTGGAAACCTCGCGGCAGATCAATGCGTCGGTCTCGCGCGCCTTTGATGAGGCCCACACATTCCGCATCGACCATTATCTGGGCAAGGAAACGGTGCAGAACCTGATGGCGCTGCGCTTTGCCAATATGATGTTCGAGCCGCTGTGGAACGCGGCCAATATCGACCACATCCAGATAACGATTGCGGAAACGGTCGGGTTGGAGGGGCGCGGTGGCTTCTATGACGATACCGGCGCGCTGCGCGATATGGTGCAGAACCATATGCTGCAATTATTGGCGCTGACAGCAATGGAGCCGCCCGCCGATTTCGACGCGACCGCCGTTCGCGACGAAAAGGTGAAAGTGCTGCGGGCGCTGCGCCCGGTTGCGGATACAGAAATGGTGTTCGGCCAGTACGGCCCCGGATCGTCGGGTGGAAATTCGGTTCCGGGATATGAGGATGATCTGGGGAAAGCCTCCGATACGGAAACGTTCGCCGCGATCAGAGCACATGTCGACAATTGGCGCTGGCAGGGTGTCCCCTTCTATTTGCGGACAGGCAAGCGGTTGGCGGAGCGGCGTTCCGAAATCGTCGTCCAGTTCAAATGCGTCCCTCATTCGATCTTCGCGTCGCGCGGAGCCAAGCTGACCGCCAACCGGCTGGTCATCCGGCTGCAGCCAGAGGAATATGTCAGGCTGCTCGTCATGGCGAAGGAGCCGGGTCTCGATCGCGGCGAGGTTACGCTGCGCCAGGTACCCCTGGACCTCAGCCTTTCGGAGACCTTCAAGTCGCGCCCGCGCCGGATCGCCTATGAACGCCTGCTTCTCGATCTGATAGACGGCGACCCAACGCTGTTCGTGCGCCGCGACGAGGTCGAGGCGCAGTGGCGCTGGATCGACGATATCCGGGCAACGCGGGAAAAATCCGGCGTAGAATTGAAACATTACAGTGCGGGCGGCTGGGGGCCATCCGCCGGCATCGCCTTGACGGAACGAGACGGGGTTTCGTGGAATGACTGACGCAGTGTGGCATGAATATACGGACCCGGAGGCGATGGCATCGGCATCGGCGACGGCGGTGGGCGACATTATTTCCGCCGCGCTGGCCCGCAAGGGATCTGCGGTCGTCGCCGTGCCGGGCGGCGGCACGCCGCGCCCCGTCATGGAGCGTTTGAAGGACAAGCCACTCGCATGGGAGAAGGTCACAATCTTTCCCGGCGACGACCGCTTGGTAGCCCGTGACGACAGGCTGTCCAACTTCGCAATGGTCGACAAGATCCTGGGCTCTACCGGCGCGACGCTCGTCTCCCTTATCGGCGACGATCTCGATCCGGTGGCAGCGGCGGCTGACGCGGAAATCCGCCTCGCCGCGCTCGAATGGCCGCCTGACCTGATATGGCTTGGCATTGGCGAGGATGGCCATACCGCCTCCATCCTCCCCGGCCCGGACTGCCAGGCCGCGCTGCGGACCAAGGAGCGTGTCATGACAGTTACGCCCGACCCCCTGCCCCCAGAGGCTCCGGTAAAGCGCGTCACTCTGACAGGCTCCGCGATCCGTTCGGCCGGGACGATCATGCTGACCATAACAGGGCAAACGAAGCGGCAGATACTTGAGCACGCCTTGGCGGAGGGAGAGCGCAGCGCCTATCCGGTCGGCCCTGCGCTTGCCAGCACTAAGCCCATCATCCATTGGAGCCCATGATGAATTCCACCGTCGAAGCCGTCACCCAGCGCATCATCGAGCGGTCGAGGCCCGGACGCCAACGCTATCTCGACCTGATCGACCGCCAGCGAGAAGAGGGCATCCGCCGCTCTGCGCTCAGTTGCGGCAATCTGGCCCACGGGTTTGCCGGTTCCGGTGATGACAAGCAGGCGATTGCCGCGTCGCAGGCGCCGAATATCGGCATCATCACCGCCTATAATGACATGCTGTCGGCCCATGCCCCCTATTACCGCTATCCCGAGCAGATAAAGGTCTGGGCGCGAGAGGTTGGCGCAACCGCGCAGGTCGCGGGCGGGGTGCCAGCCATGTGCGACGGCGTTACCCAGGGCCAGGATGGCATGGAACTGTCGCTGTTCAGCCGCGACAATATCGCGATGGGGACAACCATCGGCCTGTCCCACGCCATGCACGAAGCGGTACTGCTGCTGGGCATATGCGACAAGATCGTTCCCGGTCTGCTGATCGGTGCGCTTCGCTTTGGCCATCTGCCGTCGATCCTGGTGCCCGCCGGACCGATGCCGTCCGGCCTGCCCAACAAGGAAAAACAGCGTGTCCGCCAGCTATATGCGGAGGGGAAGGCAAGCCGACAGGAACTTCTGGAGGCAGAGAGCGCCTCGTATCACAGCGCGGGCACTTGCACCTTTTACGGCACCGCCAATTCGAACCAGATGATGATGGAGGTCATGGGGCTGCACGTTCCCGGCGCCGCCTTTGTAAATCCCGGTACGAAGTTGCGGCAAAAGCTGACCCGCGCCGCCGTGCACCGGATTGCCGCCATAGGGCGCGACAGCGACGATTACCGCCCGCTGGGCCGCTGCGTCGATGAAAAGGCGATCGTCAATGCCACCGTTGGCCTGCTGGCGACGGGGGGATCCACCAATCACGCCATACATATACCGGCCATTGCGCGTGCCGCCGGGATCATCATCGATTGGCAGGATATGGACGAACTCAGCAGGGCGACCCCGCTGCTGGCGCGGGTCTATCCCAACGGTTCGGGCGATGTGAACAGCTTTCACGGTGCGGGCGGCATGGGGTTCGTCATTCGCGAATTGCTGGCCAGCGGCCATCTGCACCGCGATGTCATGACGGTGTGGAATTCGGACCTGTCCGCCTACGCGCAGGAACCCGCCATGGAAGACGACGAACTGACTTGGCAGCCGGCACCTGCGCAAAGCGCCGACGATGCCATGCTGAAGCCCGCCGCGACCCCCTTTGCCAAGGACGGCGGCATGCGCCTGATGAAAGGCAATCTGGGGCGCGCCATTATGAAAACCAGCGCCGTCGATCGGGACAGATGGACGATCGAGGCGCCAGCCCAGATTTTCGATACGCAGGAGGCGGTGATTGCCGCCTTTGCAGATGGCAGGCTGGACCGGGATGTCGTCGTGGTCGTGCGGTTTCAGGGACCGCGCGCCAACGGAATGCCGGAACTCCACAAGCTGACCCCACCCTTGGGCGTGGCGCAGGATCGCGGTTACCGCGTCGCCCTCCTCACCGATGGCCGCATGTCGGGTGCCAGCGGCAAGGTCCCAGCAACCATCCATCTGAGTCCAGAGGCGCTGGGCGGCGGACCGCTCGCGCGCTTGCGGGGCGGTGACGTGGTCCGCGTGTGCGCCGAAACCGGGTCGATAGAGGCTCTTGTCGACGCAGACGAGTGGGCGGCACGGCCGCTCGCCGAACCCCCGGCCACTCGCGATGGGCTGGGCCGGGAGCTCTATGCCCTCATGCGCGCCCATGCCGACGAGGCGGAAAAGGGCGGCTCCGCCATGCTTGCCGAGGCGGGCCTGTGACGACACGGATCGTCGTCGCAGACATTGGCGGAACGCATGCGCGCTTCGCGCTTGCCAAGGTGGAAAAAGGACGCGTCGAACATCTTGATGAGCCGCTGAAGATGCGCACCGCCGATCATGCCAGCCTGCAAATGGCGTGGGAGGCCTTTCAGCATCATGTCGGCGGCGACCTGCCCCGTGCCGCCGCGATCGCCATCGCTGCGCCGGTGCGGGGCGAGACGATCAAGATGACCAATAACCCATGGATTATCAGGCCAAGTCTGATCGCGGAGAAGCTGGATGTAGACCGGCATTTGCTCATCAACGATTTTGCGGCGGTCGCTCATGCCGTCGGCGCGGCGCCAGAGGACCAGTTCCTCCATCTGTGCGGTCCCGACGTTCCGCTGCCCCCCACCGGAATTGTTACCGTTATCGGTCCGGGAACCGGCCTCGGCGTCGCCCTGTTACTGCGCGTCGATGGCCACACGCACGTTCTTCCGACGGAGGGCGGTCATGTCGATTTCGCGCCATTGGACGCCGTTGAAGACCGGCTGCTCGAACGCCTTCGCGCGCAGCACAACCGCGTCAGTGTGGAGCGCATCGTCGCCGGCCCCGGCCTGCGCCCGATCATGGAAGTGCTTTCGGAGCGGGAGGGGGTAGCGATGCCCTCCGGCGACGACAAGGATCTGTGGACACTTGCGCTTTCCGGCACGAACAGCCTTGCGGCTGCAGCCCTCGACCGCTTCGGCATGTGCCTCGGCGCGGTCGCGGGCGATATGGCGCTCAGCCATGGACCGGGCCCTGTCGTCATTGCCGGGGGTCTCGGCCTTCGCATCGGGCAAAGGCTCGCCGATATCGGCTTTGGCCATCGCTTCGTGGCAAAGGGACGCTATCAGGCAATGATGGAACAACTGCCGGTAAAACTGATCACACATCCCGAACCCGGTCTCTATGGAGCCGCTGCCGCCTTTGCGAAACAGCATTGCGACTAGGGCCGACGGTCCCCATTATGTAGCCTATGACCAACACCGCTACTGCCCAAATCGTCGAAGTCGGCGCCCGCGACGGCCTGCAAAACGAACCTGAGATCATCTCGACCGAGGACAAGGTTTCGCTGATCACGCGCATGATCGATGCCGGTGCGCGCCGCATAGAGGTGGCCAGCTTCGTTCATCCAAAGCGTGTACCGCAAATGGCGGATGCAGAGGCGGTGATCGCCGCCCTGCCCGACCGCGAGGACGTGTCCTATATCGGCCTTTGCCTGAACAAGCGCGGGGTCATGCGCGCCATTGCGGCGGGCGAAGGAAACAAGCGCGGCGTTGACGAGGCCGGTTGTGTGCTCGTTGCCTCGGATACCTTCGGGCAGAAAAACCAGGGGCAGACCATTGCAGAAGGAATTGCCGAAAATCGCGATATGATCCGTCTGGCAAAAGAGCATGGCCTGACTGCGCAAGTCACCATCTCCGCCGCCTTCGGTTGTCCGTTTGAGGGGCCGGTGCCGGTGGAAACCGTGGTTCGCTGCGCCCGTGAAATGGCAGAGGCCGGTGCGGAGGAAATCGCGCTGGCCGATACGGTCGGCGTCGGCGTCCCCGCGCAGGTATCGCATCTGGTCGGCGCCGTGCGCGAGGCGATCGGGCCGGACCTGCCGCTAAGGGTGCATTTTCACGATACGCGCGGCATGGGTATCGCCAACGCCTGGGCGGCGTGGGACGCAGGCGTCAGAACACTGGATTCTTCCCTGGGAGGTCTTGGCGGATGCCCCTTTGCCCCAAACGCGACTGGGAATATAGCCACCGAAGATCTGATCTATCTGCTGGAAACGAGCGGCGTCGACACCGGAATGGACCTTGCCGAGGCCATTGCCGTCAACAAATGGTTCACCAGCGTCATCGGCAAGCCCCTGCCCAGCGTCGTGTCACGCGCTGGCCTGCCCGTAGGTTGGGGCGGGTAAAGGCTTCGCTGCCCATGACCCCGAACACATTAATTTCGCGGGCGGCGATTCATACTGAGTAAGCTCGGCGCCGCAGGCACTGACGACGAGGCGCAGCAGACCCCGACGCGGCTTCTTCGGCTGGCCGAGGGGACGCTCTTTTCCTGCTTCAATTCGGCAAATAGGCCGGATCGATCCGTACGACCGTATCGACCGATGGCACCGCGTCAGCAGTGAAGGGCAGCATAACGCGTTTTCCGTCTGCCAGCTCGATATCCAGTATATCGCCCGCGCCGTAATTCTCGACGGCATGGACACGGCCCATCTTCGTGCCGTCGACGGCCTCAACGGGCCTGCCAACTAGGTCGGCGACGTAGATCTCGCCCTCCTCGAGCGGCGGCAGGGCAGCGCGGTCAACCGTCAGCGCGGTGCCCCGCAATGCCTCGGCCGCCTCCCGCGTCGAAACGCCCTCGAAGCGCGCGACGAGCGTTTTCCCCGCGCGCTTCAGGTTCTTGAGGACGAGTTCCCGTTCCCCGGCGCGATAGCGACCATAGGCGCGGAACCCCGCTTCGCTCTCAGCGAACAGCTTCAGCCGAACCTCCCCCCGCACGCCGTGCGCGCCGGTTATGGCCGCCAACGTGATGGGGGCAGGATCGGTCATGATGCTTATTCGGACTTTTCAGCCTCTTCCGCGGGCGCTTCCTCAGCAGGTGCCTCTTCGGCGGGCGCTTCTTCGGCAGGAGCCTCAGCTTCGGCGGCGGCAGCTTCCTTGGCAGCCTCTTCGGCAGCAGCGGCCTTCTCGGCTTTTTCGTCCGCACGCGCCTTTGCGTTCGCGCCAGGCTCACCCTTCTTGGGGTTGTTGCGGGCTTCGCGCTTCATCAGGCCCTCCGCCTCCAGGAAGCGGGCGACGCGATCGGACGGCACGGCGCCGACGGACAGCCAATGCTTGGCCCGCTCCGTATCCAGCTTCACGCGCTCATCCGAATGCTTCGGCAGAAGCGGGTTGTAGCTGCCGATGCGCTCAAGATACTTGCCGTCGCGCGGGGAGCGCTTGTCGGCAACGACGACACGGTAAAAGGGGCGCTTCTTTGCGCCGCCGCGGGAAAGACGGATAACGACTGCCATTTGATTATTCCTTATTTACAATTTTGTCTGTGATGGTGCGAGTTGTGGAGAAGGCAAGCGAAGCAAAGGCGCCTCATTTGCCGAATTTGTCGAAACCGGGCGGCAATTTGGGCATCTTGCCGCCGCCCAGGGCGCCAAGATCCGGCATGCCGTCGCCGCCTGCGCCGCCGCCCATGCCGAGCATCTTCGCGAAGCCTTTAAGGCCACCCATTTTCTTGATCTTCTTCATGGCGGTGGACATTTCCTTGTGCATCTTGATGAGGCGATTCACCTCTTGCACAGTGGTGCCGGCGCCATTGGCAATGCGAATTTTGCGCTTTGCGTTTAAAAGCTGCGGCCCGGCGCGTTCCTTCGGCGTCATCGAAAGGATGATCGCCTCCATCCGCTTCAGCATATTGTCGTCGGCGCCCGACTGTTCCGCCTGCCGCTTCATCTTGCCGAGGCCCGGCATCATGGACATCATCGCCCCCATGCCGCCCATGCGCTGCATCTGGTTAAGCTGCTGGCGCAGGTCGTTCATGTCGAACTGGCCCTTGGCGAATTTCTTCGCCATGGCCTCCGCCTCGTCGGCCTGCACGGCCTCCGAAGCCTTCTCGACCAGGCTGACCACGTCGCCCATGCCCAGGATGCGGCCGGAAACGCGCGAGGGATCGAACGCATCGAGTGCATCGACCTTCTCGCCCGTACCGATGAACTTGATCGGCTTGCCCGTCACCGCGCGCATCGAGAGCGCCGCGCCCCCGCGCGCATCGCCGTCCATTCGCGTCAACACAGTACCCGTCAGCGGCACCTGCTCGGAAAAACTCTTGGCGACGTTGACGGCGTCCTGACCGGTCAGCGCATCAACGACCAGCAGCGTTTCGGCGGGACTGGCGGCCTGACTAACCGCCTGCATTTCAGACATCAGTGCCTGATCGACGTGCAGGCGACCGGCGGTGTCCAGCATCAGGACATCGAAGCCCTGCAACTTTGCCGACTGCAGGGCGCGTCGGGCGATCTCTACCGGCTGCTGCCCCTCGATGATGGGCAGGGTCGCAACCTCGACCTGCTCACCCAGAACGCGCAATTGTTCCTGCGCGGCGGGGCGATTGACGTCGAGCGACGCCATCAGGACCTTCTTGCCGTCCTTCGTCCTCAGGCGGCGGGCAATCTTCGCCGTGGTAGTCGTTTTGCCGGAGCCCTGCAGGCCGACCATCATAATGACGGCGGGGGGCGTAACACCGATTTCCAGTTCCGCCGCATCGCCGCCCAGCATGGCGGTCAGTTCGTCGGAAACGATCTTCACGACCTGCTGGCCCGGCGTGACGGACTTGGTCACCTCCGCACCGATGGCGCGCGCCGTTACCTTGTCGATGAAATCCTTGGCCACCGGCAGGGCGACATCCGCCTCAAGAAGCGCGATGCGCACCTCTCGCATGGCCGCACGCACGTCCGCCTCGCTGAGGGCACCACGGCCGCGCAGCTTGTCGAAAACGCCGCCAAGGCGATCGGAAAGCGATTCAAACAAGGGGTCCGTAATCTCCAACGCAAAAAACGCCGGTGGGCGAATCTCGCTGACCGGCGGCACCCGCAGGTGTCGGTTCCTGAACTTTCTTTCTGCGTAAAGCTGCCTCTACGCTCTCACGCGCCAATAGGGCAGCGGCAGGCTTGGGTCAAGGTCGGCCCGACCGTCATCGAACCGTGACAAAAGTGCAACACGCCGCGAAAACAAAGCTGGAGCATGCAACCTTGCGTAAACTGTCCCGTTTTCACTGCACGCGATCGACGAACGGAACATCCGATCCGACGCGAGAAAGTTGAGCACCTGCCGATCAGTGTATCTATCGGCGTAATCAGTAAGGAACCATCATGCATAAGAAGTTTATTGTGGCGGCGCTCGCCGCTGTCGCCCTTCCTTTTGCCGCAAGCGCGCAGGAAGCCCCCGACGGCAGCCGCGCGTTCGGTATCGAACCATATGTCGGCGTCGGCGCCGGCTATCATGATTTCGACCGCGACCGCTCCACCGCCCTCGGCGGCGCGCCGGATTCCACCGACGGCTCCCTGATCATGGGTCTTGCCGGCGTTAACGTGCCGCTGGGCGCGTTCTTTGTCGGTGCCGAAGGTAATCTCGCCTACGGCTTTGACGAGATCGAATGGGAATATGGCGCCGCCGGTCGTTTCGGTCTCCGCATCGGCGAATCCGGCCTGTTCTTCGGTAAGGTCGGCTACCAGTGGATCGAGGAAGAGCGCGGTTTCAAGGACGACCGGGGCATGCTGTACGGCATGGGCTTTGAGGTCGGACCGCAGGACATCGGTCTTGGCGGCATTACAGGCGAAAGCGGCGTGCGCCTGCGCCTGGGCGTGGACACGTTCGAGAATTTCGAATCCATCCGCCCGCACGCAGCGGTTATCCTGCACTTCTAGTAGAAGCGCATCCTATCGTGAGAAGGGCGGCATCCGAAAGGATGTCGCCCTTTTCGCATCTGCGCCATGCGCCTACAGTGCCAAGATGACCGATCTGCGCTACACCGTCCGCGATGAAATCCGCCTCGCCTATCGCCACCGCACAGGGAACGGCCCCACGATCGTCTTCCTGCCCGGCTATATGTCGGACATGGATGGTGGCAAGGCGACGGCCCTGGACGAATGGGCGAACGCGAGCGGCCAGGCCATGCTGCGGCTCGATTATTCCGGCTGCGGCGAGAGCGAAGGCCTGTTTGCCGACCAGACGCTCGACAGCTGGCGCGACGACGTAATCCATTTGATCGACGGGATCATCGGGGGCCCCGTCATTTTGGTGGGTTCTTCGATGGGGGGATGGCTGATGCTGTTGGTTGCGCTTGCCCGCCCTGACCGCATTGCAGGCATGGTGGGCATCGCCGCCGCGCCGGATTTCACCGGCTGGGGCTTTTCCGATGCCGATCGCGCAAGGCTGGCGCAGGGTGAAACCCTGTCCGAACCATCCGAATATTCCGACCAGCCCTATATCACTACGGCAGCATTCTGGCTGTCGGGCGAAGCAAATCGCAGGCTGGGCGGGCCTATCCCGCTGGACTGTCCGGTGCGGCTGCTTCACGGCCAGAAGGATGCCGATGTGCCATGGGAAATTTCGCTGCAGCTGGGGGAGAAACTCCGGTCAGCCGACGTACAGATCAGACTGATAAAGGACGGCGACCATCGCCTGTCACGCGATCAGGACATCGCCCTGTTGATCGATACGGTCGCAGCGCTCGTAAAGGACTGACCCAATGCTGATCCTCATGTCGCTTGCGCTTGCTGCGCAGACTGCCCCGACTACCGAAGCAGCCCCGCCGGAGCCGACGGCCCGGGACGCCTATGAGGATTGTATCCGCATGAGTGCCAGCGATCCTACGAATGCGGACCGTCTTGCCCGCCAGTGGATCTCGCAAGAGGGCGGCGCGCCCGCGCGGCATTGTCTGGCGATGACGCAATTACATCAGGAAAAACCGGATGCCGCGGCAGCTACGCTGGTGGAAGCGGCGCGCATCGCTGAAAGCGAGGGCAGTGCCTTTGCCGCTGACCTCTATGGCCAGGCAGGCAATGCCGCCCTGCTGGCAGGGGACGCCATCTCGGCCGAACAGCATTTCGATCAGGCCCTGATCGGTGCCGCGCGCGGACGGGACGATCTGCATGGGCGCCTGCTGATCGATCGCGCATTGGCACGAACCGAGCAGGGCAAGATCGTTGCAGCGCGGGCGGACCTGCTGGCCGCCACGCAGGCCGACCGCAATAATCTGGATGCATGGCTTCTGCTGGCAGCAACTGAGCGGCGCGCCGGTAATATGCCGGCGGCGGAAAGCGCGATTCAGCAGGCAATCCGCCTGGCACCCGACAATTCGGATGTGCTGGAGGAGGCAGCGCGCATCGCTGTAGAGGACGAATAGTCCACGGATAAGAGTAGAGTCTCGCCTGCCCCTTCCCTAGAGAGTCACGTCATGTCCAATCCCCCCCTGCCCGATCCCACAGCACCAGAACGTGCCGATTTGTCGCCCGGCCTACGATTCCTGCTGGATCTGGGGCCGCTTCTCGTCTTCTTCGCGGTCAATGCGCTCGCGCCCGGCGACGATATCGATCAGGCTGTCTGGGCCACCGGCGCCTTCATGATCGCCATCGCCATCACCATGGCCTACAGCTTCTGGAAAACGCGACGCGTGACGCCCATGCAGATCGTCACAGCGGTCATCGTCGGCGTTTTCGGCGGTCTGACCATCTATCTACATGACGAGGTGTTCATCCAGATAAAGCCGACAGTCGTCTATCTTCTGTTCGCAACGATTCTGTTCGTCGGACTGTTCACCGGCAGGCCGTTGTTGAAACTGGTGCTGGAGTCGGGTTTCCCGGACATGTCGCAGCGCGGCTGGGACCTGATGACGCGTAACTGGGCCTTGTTCTTCCTTGCCCTCGCCATATTGAACGAGGTGGTGCGCGCCATGTTCACATTTGACCAATGGGTTCAGTTCAAGGTGTGGGGCGTCACCGGGCTGAGTTTTGTCATGGCCATCGCACAGGCACCGATCATGATGAAACATACCGAGGAAAAGCCGAAGAAGTAGCCTGGCCATATTCTACCTGCCAAGCGCCGTCCCATCATGCTATGGCGCGGGGCATGCTCAACCTGAATGCCATCACCGTGCGCCTTGGCGGGCGCACCATTATCGACCGCGCATCCGCAGCGATTCCGCCGGGCGGAAAAGTAGGCCTGATCGGACGTAACGGCGCCGGCAAGTCCACCATGATGAAAGTCATGATCGGTGAAATCGAACCCGATGAGGGCGAGATGGCGCTGCCGTCCGGCGCGCGCATCGGCTATCTGCAGCAGGAGGCGCCGCACGGCACGTCCAGCCCGCTGGAAACCGTACTGGCGGCGGATAAGGAACGCGCGGCGCTACTGGAAGAATCGGAAACGACGACCGACCCCCACCGGATCGGAGAGGTGCATGAACGCCTGCTGGCCATCGATGCGTGGACGGCGGAGGCGCGGGCAGCGCGCATTCTGGTGGGACTGGGTTTTGACGAGGCCATGCAGGCGCGCCCGCTAGACAGCTATTCGGGCGGCTGGAAGATGCGCGTCGCGCTTGCGGCATTGCTGTTCACCGCACCCGACCTCCTGCTGCTCGACGAGCCGTCGAACCATCTGGATCTGGAGGCGACGCTGTGGCTGGAGAATTTCCTGCGCACCTACCCCTCCACCGTGGTGATTATCAGCCATGAACGCGATCTGTTGAACAAGGTCGTGACGCACATCCTGCATCTGGAGGGCGGCAAGTCGACGCTTTACACCGGCGGCTATGACGCGTTCGAGCGGCAGCGGCGCGAGCGGCTGAACCAGCTGGCCGCCACCGCCAGCAAGCAACAGGCAGAGCGCGAGAAATTGCAGGCCTTCGTCGACCGCTGGCGCGCAAAGGCGTCGAAGGCGAAGCAGGCGCAGAGCCGCATGAAGGCGCTGGAAAAGATGAAACCCATCGCTTCGGTCGTCGAGGACCCGACGCTGAGTTTCGATTTCCCCAGTCCGCAAGAATTGAAACCGCCGCTGATCACGCTCGACATGGCCTCCACCGGCTATGGCGATAAGACCATCCTGGAGCGGCTGAACCTGCGCATCGACCCGGACGAGCGCATTGCGCTGCTGGGGCAGAACGGCAATGGCAAAACGACTCTGGCACGGCTGCTGGCGGCGCAACTGCCCCCCATGACCGGCGAAGTGAATGCCTCATCCAAGATGCAGGTGGGCTATTTCACGCAATATCAGGTTGAAGAACTGGACGTGGATGCGACCCCGCTGGAACATATGACGCGGCAGATGGAGGGCGCAAAGCCCGGTGCGGTGCGCGGCCAGCTGGGCCGTTTCGGCTTTTCCGGCGAACGCGCGCTGCAGCAGGTCGGCAGCCTGTCCGGCGGCGAGCGCGCGCGGCTGGCGCTCGCGCTTATTACGCGCGACGCCCCCCATTTGTTGATCCTGGACGAGCCCACCAACCATCTGGACGTCGATACGCGTGAGGCGCTGGTGCAGGCGCTCAGCGCCTATGATGGCGCCGTCATCATTGTCAGCCACGACCGACATATGGTGGAACTGGTCGCAGACCGGCTGGTGCTGGTCGCTGACGGGACGGCACAGCCGTTTGATGGCAGTCTGGACGATTATACCGACCTGGTGCTGGGCCGCGGTGAAAATGACAATGAGCCCGAAAAGGGCAAGGCCGCCCCATCCGCCGCTGCCCGCAAGAAGGACCGCAAGCAGGCCGCACAGCAGCGCAACCGGGAAAAGGCAATTCGCCTGGAAATCCGCGATGCGGAAAAAGAGGTGGAGCGGTTGGCAAAGAAGCGTGCGGCTATCGACACAGCTCTGCTGGACCCTGCCATTACCGCCGACGGCAAGGCAACGGCCGACCTGATGAAACAGCGCGGTGCCATCGAAGCGGAACTGGAGCGCGCGGAGGCGGCATGGATGGCCAAGGAAGACGAATTGGAACAAATAGCCGCGTAAGGCCGGGAGTGCCCGCCCCGAAGACTATACCCGCTTTGCGACGGTGATCGCGGCGCGGCACCCAGCCCGGATCAACGCGCTGAGCAGCGGATAGCCCGCTGCCTGTTCGGCGCCATGTTCGATGGCTGTCGCCTTGTGCTCCGCCTCTTCCGCCTGGAAATCGGCGATATGGCCGGACAGCTCCGGATCTGTATCAGCGCCGAGAGCCGCCCTTTGCTCGCCATAGTGCCGGTCGATTTCCGTCTCCACCGCCGCAGTGCAGGCCATCGCCGCCTTTGGCCCCATCAGCGCCGTGGCTGCGCCAAGGGCGAAGCCGGCAGCATCCCACAGCGGGGACAGCAGCGTCGGGCGTACACCACGCTCCGTCATCAGCCGGTTAAACGTGTCGAGGTGGCGCTGTTCCTGCTGTTTCATATGGCCGATCTCGCCGCTCATGGGGGAGCGGTTCCCCATGACGGCCAACTGGCCGGCATAAATGCGCGCTGCGCCATATTCGCCCGCTTGGTCCACGCGGATCATCGATTCCGTGTCGATCGGGCGATCGCCGGGCAGTCGTCCGCCTATCTGTGTTTCAGGGTCATCCACAGCGCCGCTCCTGCACCTACCAGAGAGATAAGCGCGTTATAGCCAGCCAGGCTGATGCCGAACAGGCTCCAGGGTGCGGTATCGCAGCGCACGATGGGGGCGGACATGATATCGGCCAGAAAATCGCCGGAAACGGCGAGCGGCGCGGTGCAGGTGGTTGGTCCCGTCCACCAGCCATATTCCACCCCGGCATGCAGTATGCCAATGCCGCCGCTGACCGCCATTGCGAGCGCGGCGAGACCGATAAGAAGGCCGCGCGCCCTGCCCTGCACGAACAGCGCCAGGGTCGCGAGCAGGAGTGCCGCGACGTGCGGCCAGCGTTGCCACATGCACATCTCGCAAGGAGCGAGACCGAACAGGTGTTGTCCGGCAAGCGCGCCGCCAAGCAGCGCTGCGGGCACCAGAAGCACGATCAGATGGGCAAGGCGTTTCAGCGACCGACTCCCAGCGCCTTCATGTCTGCAGCCACCGCCTTCGACAATTCGCCTGCCAGGGCATATGCATCTTGAGGCATATATTGCGTCATCATAACGATACTGGTTCCTGTGGCAGGCTGCGCGAAGCCAAGCGTTCCGGCCGCCCCGCCCCACCCGTAGGAACCTAGCGGCTCACCGCCCGATCCGTCCACGACCACACGCCCGCCCGCACCATAGCCCTGCGCCGGTCCAGAAAGATCAAGGGCTGGAGACGCCAGGAACCGCACATTCTGTGGCAGAAGGTCGGACGTGGCCATTTCTATCGCCGCGCGGGGGAAGATCTGCCGCCCGTCCACCATGCCAAGGGCCGCGACGGCACGCAGAAAGCGCAAATAATCCTGTGCCGTCGACGCGAGACCGCCGCCGCCCGCAGGGAACGCCGCTGCGGCATTATATTCGCTGTCCGGCGGCGCATCGATGGGGATCAGCGTCTCGTCGGACACCGGCAGGCGCATGGCGGGAGGCATTTTGCCGGCGATGAAATAATTCGTTGTCAGCCGGTCATTATCCGCCTGCGGCACAACAAAGCCTGTGTCCTCCATCCCCAGCGGGTCGAAAATGACACGCTGCAGATGCTGGTCCAGCGCCTCTCCCGTCGCCTCTTCGATAATAGCGCCCATAAGGTCCATGGACACCGAATAGTGCCATTCCGTTCCCGGCTCCGCCACCAACGGCAGACTGGCGAGCCGTGTAGCAAATTCCGCCAGGCTTTCGGGCTGCTCGCCATCCCCGGGCAGGGCACCCACGCGGCGCTGTGCTGGCAATATGCCCGCCGCACGGTAGGCGCTGGCGACGCTGTTCGGCTGAAACTGATAGGTCAGGCCGGATGTATGGGTCAGCAAATGCCGAATTGTAATTGGTGTGGTTGCGGGACGCGTATCGCCAATGTCGCCGGCGCGGTCCACAACGACCCGCATGTCGGCATATTCGGGGAAGAAGTCGCTGACAGGTTGATCCAGCGCCAATTCACCCTTTTCTATCAGAAGCGCCGCGGCGACACCGACGATCGGCTTCGTCATAGAGTAAATGCGGTAGATCGACTGTTCGTCCGCCGCAGTGGGTCGCTCGAGACCCAGCGTGCCTGCCTGAATCCAGACGGGCGGCGCTTCGCCACGGGAAACGCCGATGACCATATTCGCGACTTTCCGCTCAGCGACATAGCGGCCAGCAAGCGCCTGCAGATTTTCGAAAGAAGTGGATACCGTTGCGGCCGGCGCTGCTGCGACGGCGGTGGAGGCGGTCGCAGAAACAGCCGATGACTGCGCGCCCGGGCTTGCGCAGGCAGAGAGCAGCGCAAGAGCGGTCAGCGGACCAAGCATCAGCGTCGATTTCATCATTCAGTGCCCAACCTTTCGCGACGCCGTACACATACCCCCCTTACGCAAAGGCGCGGGGCGTGCGTACTTAAAAAAGGAACAGGGCTAGCGGCGGCGCCCCCTACCGCGCTAGCGAGCGCGACCATGAACGAATGTCCCAAATGCGCGAACAGCGCGCCCTTCGACCTGTCATGAGCACACGAACCGCATATGAGGCGCTGATCGCGTCAGGCGAACTGCGTGAGGACAAGGACCAGGCGGCAGCGGCGGCACGGCTGGACCGGTTGCAGACGGAGCTGGAGGCGGGGCGGCAAAGCCCCGGGCTGCTGGCGCGCCTGTTCGGCAAGTCCGCACAGCCTGCGCCCGAGGGCATATATATGTGGGGAGAGGTCGGACGCGGCAAGTCCATGCTGATGGACCTGTTCTATGGCGAGGTCAGCATAGAGCGGAAACGCCGAGTCCATTTTGCCGAATTCATGCTGGAGGTGCACGACACCATGAAACGGGCGCGGGCAAGCGACCGCGATGCGATGGAGGTGGTGGTCGAAACCGTCGCCGGAGAGGCGCGCCTGCTGGCCTTCGATGAAATGCAGGTGACGAACGTCGTCGATGCGATGATCCTGTCGCGGCTTTTCACAGCGCTGTTCGCTGCGGGCGTTACTGTCGTCGCCACATCGAACCGGCCGCCCGAGGATCTGTATAAGGATGGGCTGAACAGACAATTATTCTTACCATTTATTGCGCTGTTGAACCATACGCTCGAAATTGTTGGTCTGAACGGTCCCACAGATTATCGCCTGGACAGGCTGGGCGGCATGGATATTTATTATGTGCCGAACGGCCCCAAAGCCACCGCCGCCCTGTCGGAAGCGTTCTTCCGATTGACGGACTATGATCCCGATGATCGCGAACATGTTCCATCCGCCGAACTGAACGTCGGCGGGGGGCGCACTTTATTTGTGCCGAAATCGCTGAAGGGCGTCGCCGTGTTCAGTTTTAAGCGGCTATGCGGAGAGGCGCGCGGCGCGGCGGACTATCTCGCCGTTGCCAGAACTTATCACACGGTCATCCTGGTTGGCGTACCGGTATTGGGACCGGAAATGCGAAACGAAGCCGCGCGCTTCGTCCAGCTGATCGACGCACTGCATAATCACCACGTCAAACTGCTGATGGCGGCGGACGCGGAACCTGACGCGCTCTATCCGTCGGGCGATGGCAGTTTCGAATTCAAGCGGACCATCAGCCGCCTGATGGAAATGCGCAGTCAGGATTATCTGGAGGCAAGCCACGGCACGTAGCGCCGCGATAAGATCCCGCGCCGTCTAGGCGGATATCGAGGCCAGGAGATCCCGCCATGCCGACCGCTGTGTGCGGCGGGCATGGCGGGCCAGTTTCAAAGGAGGTTAGGCGCCGAACGTGCGCTGCCACCACCCCTTCTTCTTTGGACCTGTGTCTTCGTCAGTATTTTCAGCGGTCGAACCAGCATCATTGGCCGCCGAGTCCGTGCCGTCCGATGACAGCGGAGTGGAGGCGGGCGCAGGTGCCGGGGCAGTCGCTGGATTAGCGGCAGGCGATTCATCGCCTTTCGCCACGGCATTTGCAGGCGCATCCGCCTTTACCGCCTTCTTTCGGGGTGCGGCACGCTTGCGCTTCGGCTTGGCAACGGGCTTTTCATCCGCGTCATCGCCGGCAGCGGTCCCCTCGTCCTTTGAGGATTTTGCGGCCTTCGCCGCCTTGTCGGCCTCGATCTCGGCCTTGGTGCGACGCTTGCGACGCGGCTTCTTTGCCGGCTCCTCCGCGGCCGCCTCGGCAGCAGGCGCAGCTTCCTGGGGCGCTGCTGCTTCCGCAGGCGCCGTCTCTGGTGCTGACGCTTCCGGTGCAGACGTTTCCGTCTTGGCAGCCGCGTCGCCGGATGCATCATCCCCAACGGCTACGTCGCTCTCGGAGGCCTCACCAACAGAGGCGTCGTCCCCGCGATCCTCGTTCCGGTCCGCAGAGGCGCCGCCAGAGCTTCGGCGGCCACGTCCACCGCGGCGACCGCGACGGCGACGGCTCTTTGGTGCCTCATCCTCTTGATCGACTTCCGGCGTTTCGGCCGCCTCGGTCGCATCGCTCGCATCGGTCTCGACGCGATCTTCCGAATCCGAAGCAGCGTCCTTCGCCACCTCTTCGGTGCGGCCGCCGCGCCCGCGTCCGCGGCCACGCCCACGTCCGCGCCCCCGGCCCCGACGCGAAGAACCGTTCGCCTGCTCGCGATCATCTTCCTCTTCGTCTTCGGCGCCATGTTCCTCTACCGGCTCGTCCTCAGTGGCTTCGTCACGCTCTACATTGCCGCGACCACGACGATTGCGACCGCCGCGCCGGTTGCGGCCGCCACGCTCGCGACGATTGCCACGTTCCTGGCCGCGATCGCCGCGATCTTCTTCCTCGTCGGCCTCTTCCTCGTCCAGGACGATGTCGTCCTCTTCTTCGGGCTCTTCCGTCGTCATATCGGGCTGGGAAATGTCCACCGTCGGGGTGGGCGGTCCGCCCCGCGCCTCGAGATCGATGTCGCCCGGCTGCATTTCATATTCCGGGCATACGGTAACGCGAATGCCGTAGCGGTCCTCAAGATTGCGCAGCGATGCGCGCTTCTCGTTTAAAAGATAGATCGCCGTGTCCGTCGGCAGGTGCACTGTATAATCATTGTTACGCCCCTTCAGCGCCTCGGCCTCGACGAGGCGCAGCGCGCCCAATCCGGCGGATTCGGTCGTGCGCGTGACGCCCGCGCCGTCGCACGTCGGACATGTGCGCGTGGATGCCTCCAGCACGCCGGTGCGCAGCCGCTGCCGGCTCATCTCCATCAGGCCGAACTGCGAAATACGGCCCACTTGGATGCGGGCACGATCGTCCTTCAGCGCATCCTTCAGCGCCTTTTCCACCTTCCGGACATTGCCATTGTGATCCATGTCGATGAAATCGATCACGATCAGGCCTGACATGTCGCGCAGTTTCAGCTGGCGCGCGATTTCTCGCGCCGCCTCCACATTGGTCTTGTACGCGGTTTCCTCGATCGAATGTTCGCGCGTGGACTTGCCGGAGTTGATGTCGATCGACACCAGCGCCTCGGTCGGATTGATGACCAGATAGCCGCCGGATTTCAGCTGCACGGAGGGATGGTACATCTCCGCCAACTGCTCCTCTATGCGATAGCGCTGGAACAGCGGCACCGGATCGGCATAGTGCGTTACCTTCTTTGCATGGCTGGGCATCAGCAGCTTCATGAAGCCGCGAGCGTCCTTGAATCCGGCCTCCCCATCGACGAGCACTTCCTCGATCTCCCGCGTGTAGAGATCGCGGATGGCGCGCTTGATCAGGTCCGAATCCTCATGGATCAAGGCAGGCGCGGACGATTCCAGCGTTGTCTTGCGGATACCGTCCCACAGGCGCGTCAGATAATCGAAGTCGCGCTTAACCTCGGTTTTCGTGCGGCTTGCACCCGCCGTGCGGACGATCACGCCCATGCCAACCGGCAGGTTCATTTCATTGACAATGCCCTTCAGCCGCTTGCGGTCGGCGGCGCTGGCGATCTTGCGGGAAATGCCGCCGCCATGCGACGTGTTCGGCATCAGCACCGAATAGCGTCCGGCGAGCGACAAATAGGTCGTCATCGCCGCGCCCTTATTCCCGCGCTCTTCCTTGACGACCTGAACCAGCAGTACCTGGCGGCGCTTTATGACCTCCTGGATTTTGTACTTCTTGCGCAGGCTCTGGCGTTTACGACGCAGGGCGTCGCTTTTCGCATTGTCGACATGATCGTCGTCGCCGCCGGCTTCCGAATGACCGGCGTCGCCATTGTCCTCACCAGTTTCGGCGTCATGCGCATCGTCGTCTAGATCGTCTGCATGTTCCTCTGCCGCGGCGCGTTCCTCGGCCAACAGCGCTTCGCGATCCGCCTTCGGGATCTGATAATAGTCTGGATGAATTTCGGAAAAAGCCAGGAAGCCGTGCCGATTGCCGCCATAGTCGATGAAGGCTGCCTGCAGCGACGGTTCGACCCGCGTTACCTTCGCGAGGTAGATATTACCCTTGATCTGCGCCCGTTGCGCCGATTCAAAGTCGAATTCCTCAATACGTGTTCCGTTTGCGACCGCGACCCGGGTTTCCTCCGGGTGGCGCGCGTCGATGAGCATGCGCGTTGCCATTATACTGTCTCCGTGATCCGGCGGAGCGCGCTTCTCTGACGAGCGCGCGCCGGATATGTGATGGGGCGGGCGCATGGAAATGCGCGCCGCCATTGGTTGAAAATGCGGGTGCCAGCGGCGGCGGCGCGCACGTCGCGAAGCCGGTCGCCCGTTTCTTCGCGTAAGTGTGCTGCACCGTCATGCCGTCTGGCCAAAACCTTCGAATTCGACCCGTGAAAGAACCGGATGGTCCGGGGCCGAGGGAATGGCGATAATTCGCCCCCCAGATCAATCTGGCTAGCAGCAAACTGTTACCCAAACAACATGCAACCCGGCGTTAATTCCGCACCTGCCTTGCAGGTTGCAGGGGCCGGCTTTAGGATTCCCGCCCAAGATCGAGAAAAATGCTGTGTTTCAGTCACCTTCCGGAGCGGGTATGTCGGAAATCCTGTTGGCGCGCCTGGCGATTGCGTTCGCTGCGTTTGTAATGGCGGTGTCGTCGCCCCTGATTGTCAGCCCCGCTGCGGCAGCTTCGCTGAATTCAGTGTCTGCCATGAAAACGGGCGCGAGTGTCGACGTGCGAATCCACTTCGACGGTGCATTTGAAGCACCACAAAGCTTTGCCCTCGCCTCGCCCGACCGGCTGGTCATCGATCTGCCGGGTGGCGCCGCAGGCGGCACGACCTACCCGGGGGCCGGTGAGATTCGCCAGATCAGGACCGCGCAGTTCGACAACCACAAGGCGCGCATCGTTCTCGACCTGAACGCGCCCATGAGCATCGGCAAAAGTGAAGTAGACGGCCAGACGCTGACGATCCGCCTGCAACCGATGGAGGCCAGCGCGTTTGCGGCCCTCGCGCGGAAAGGCCGCAAGACCCTGAAGGGGTCGCGGCAGATCGAGGTTGCCGCCGCATCCCCCCCGACGAATGCCGTTCGCACGAGCGCGACACCAACGCCGATCGGCACCGCCGCCACGGCCGCGGCCACCAAGACCGCTGCCAAAGCGGCGCGAACGCGCCACGCGCCACCCCAGCGTAGCCATACCGGACTGCCCGTCGTCGTCATCGACGCAGGTCACGGTGGACGCGATCCGGGCAGCCCCTCAATCGACGGCAAGCGCGAAAAGGACGCCGTTCTGGCCATCGCAAAGGCCATCAAAAAGGAACTGGATGCGTCCGGCCGGGTGCGAACCATCCTGACGCGCGATGATGACCGCTATATTCCGCACCGCGCACGAACCGACGTTGCGCGTCACAATGGCGCGCAATTGTTCATGAGCATCCATGCTGACAGCTTTCCGCAAAATCCCGAAGTCAGCGGAGCGACCATATATACGCTGAGCGAAACCGCGTCCGACAAGGAGGCGGCGCGCCTCGCCAGCCGGGAAAACCGCTCCGATCTGATCGCAGGCGTCGACATGACGGCGGAAAATGACGACGTTACATCCATCCTCATTGATCTGGCGCAGCGCGAGACGATGAATTCCAGCGCGCAGTTCGCGGCCCTGTTGCAACGGGAAATGGTGGGGGCCGGCGTACCCTTTCGCAGCCATTTTCATCGCTTTGCAGGATTTCTGGTCCTGAAAGCCCCCGACGTTCCCGCCATCCTCTTGGAAACCGGCTATATGTCGAACGAAAGGGACGCCAAATATCTTTTCTCTCGTGCGGGACAGGAGGAAATCGCCAAGGGCGTCCGCCGCGCGGTGGAGGCCCATTTCCTGCGCCGACTGGCGCAAAGATAATCCCACTTTGCAGGTCGGCACCGCTTGACGTTCCGTCGGCTTATCGCAACAAGCGCCCGCAACATTCCGGGAGGCTTCGCTTGATCAAAAAAATCCTGATCGCCAATCGCGGTGAGATTGCGTGCCGTGTCATCAAGACCGCACGCGCGATGGGCATCAAAACAGTCGCCGTCTATTCCGATGCCGATGCAGGTGCCCTGCATGTACGCATGGCAGACGAAGCAGTTCATCTGGGTCCGCCGCCCGCCAGTGAATCCTATCTGCTGGCGGACAAGATCCTGGAGGCGTGCAAGACAACCGGCGCGGATGCCGTGCATCCCGGCTACGGTTTCCTGTCGGAGCGCGCCTCCTTCGTAGAAGCGTGCGAGAAGGCGGGTATCACCTTCATCGGCCCGCCGGCGACGGCCATCGCCGCCATGGGCGACAAGATCGAATCGAAAAAGCTGGCGAGGGAAGCCGGCGTTTCGATCGTCCCAGGCTTTGTCGGCGAGATAGAAAGCGTCGACCACGCCGTCGAAATTTCGGACGGAATCGGCTATCCCGTCATGATGAAGGCATCCGCCGGCGGCGGCGGCAAGGGCATGCGGCTGGCCTATAATGCAGATGAAGTGCGCGAAGGCTTTCCGGCAACCAAGTCCGAGGGACTGAACAGTTTCGGCGACGACCGTGTCTTCATCGAAAAATTCGTCGAGGACCCGCGCCACATCGAAATTCAGGTGCTGGCCGACAAGCACGGCAACACGATTTACCTGGGCGAGCGCGAATGCTCGATCCAGCGGCGGCACCAGAAGGTCATCGAGGAGGCCCCCTCCCCCTTCGTCACGCCGGAAATGCGCAAGGCCATGGGCGAGCAGGCGGTACAACTCGCCTCTGCGGTCGGCTATACCTCCGCAGGTACGGTTGAATTCATCGCGGGCGCGGATCGCAGCTTCTACTTCCTGGAGATGAACACCCGCCTGCAGGTAGAGCATCCGGTAACGGAACTAATCACCGGTCTCGACCTGGTCGAACAGATGATCCGCGTGGCGCAGGGCGAGAAGCTTACTCTGACGCAAGACGAGGTGAAACTGAACGGCTGGGCCATCGAATCACGCGTCTATGCCGAGGATCCCTATCGCTCCTTCCTGCCGTCCATCGGCCGTCTGACCACCTACCGCCCGCCGGAAGAGCGGGAACGAGAGGTGCGCGTCGACACGGGCGTGGTCGAAGGCAGCGAAATTTCGATGTTCTACGACCCCATGATCGCCAAGCTGGTGACCTGGGCGCCGACCCGCGAAGAGGCGGCGGCGCGTCAGCTTCAGGCGCTCGGCAGCTATGTTATTCGCGGCATCGGCCATAATATCGACTTCCTGAGCGCAGTGATGCAGCATCCCCGCTTTCTGGAAGGGAACATCACCACCGGCTTCATCGCCGAGGAATATCCCGAAGGTTTCGAAGGGGCACCGCTGACCGGCGCGCAAAAGGACGCGTTGGTTGCGGGCGCTGCTGCAATGCAGGCGATGCGGACTCTTCGCGCCAGCGATATTTCCGGACAGCTGAACGGCGGGATTCATTTCGGCGACGACTGGGTCGTGGTCATCGACGGTGACAGCACACCCGTCTCGATCACGGGCAACGCGCCGGAATGGGACGTCGCGATCGGCAAGCGCACCCTGGCGCTAACCACGGGATGGATGCCGGGTGACAAGTTGCTGACGGGTACGCTGGACGGCGAACCCATCGCGATCGAGGTCGAACCGCATACGGTAAGCGACCGTCTGGGTATCGGTGGCAGCCGTCACGATGTTCGGACGCTGGCGCCGCACGTGCACAAATTGTCGGCGCACATGATCGAAAAGGTCGCGCCCGACCTGTCGAAGTATCTGCTGTGCCCGATGCCGGGGCTGGTAGTCGCCGTACATGTTGCCGAAGGCGACAAGGTCGAAGCGGGCCAGCCGTTGGCGGTGGTCGAAGCGATGAAGATGGAAAATATCCTGCGCGCCGAAAAGGCGGGGACGATTGCAGCCATCAAGGCAGAGGCGGGCGCCAGCCTGGCCGTCGACGACGTCATCCTGGAGTTCGAATAGGCCGCGCGCGCCTCTGCTCCCTGCCGAGCGTCTGAGGTCGCCTGCTTAGCAACCTCAGACGCTCGCCGTGGATCGGCCATTTCCTGCTAGCCGGTTACGGGTTTCGGGCCGTAACCCGCTCCTCCCCGGGGTGCCGGGTCATCAGGCTGTGACCAGATCATTTCGTCGAAGGGCTTAGCCAACAGCAGCTAGAGCACGTATTTCGACAGGTCTTGGTCCTCCACGATCTCGGCAAGTTGCTTGTCCACATAGGCGGCGTCGATTTCGATCCGCTGGCCGGCCTGTTCCGACGCCGAGAAACTGATTTCCTCGACCAGCTTTTCCAGAACGGTCTGCAACCGCCGCGCACCGATATTTTCCACCGACGCGTTCACGTCCGCTGCCAGCTTGGCGATGCGGTTGATGGCATCTTCGGTAAAGACCAGGTCGACGCCTTCCGTACCGATCAGGGCACGATATTGCGTGATCAGGCTTGCCTCCGTGTCCTTCAGAATGTGGCGGAAATCTTCTTCCGTCAGCCCCTTCAGCTCGACCCGGATCGGCAGGCGGCCCTGTAGTTCAGGCAGCAGGTCCGACGGCTTGGCGACGTGGAACGCGCCCGATGCGATAAAGAGGACATGGTCCGTCTTTACTGCGCCATGCTTCGTCGACACCGTGGTGCCCTCAATCAACGGCAGCAAGTCGCGCTGGACGCCCTCGCGGCTAACGCTGCCGCCGCGCACATCGGACACGGCAATCTTGTCGATCTCATCAAGAAAAACGATGCCGTTCTGTTCGGCGGCCTCGATGGCCTCCCGCGCGATCTCCTCGTCATCAAGGCGCTTGTCAGATTCTTCGGCCAGCAGCACGTCAAAGGCCTGGGCAACGGTCAGCTTCCGCTTTTTCTGCTGCTTGCCCATCTTGCCAAACATGTTGCCGAAATCGATCATGCCGACCTGACCGCCCATGCCGGGCATTTCGAACGGCATTGACGGCGTTGCCTCCACGTCGATCTCTACGCGCCGGTCGGAAAGCTCGCCATTCGCCAGCTTCTCGCGCATCTTCTCGCGCGTACCGCTGGTGGAATCCTTTCCTGCCAGCGCATCGATCAGCCGCTCCTCGGCGTCCTTCTCGGCATCCGCTTTAACGGCGGCGCGCTTCTGCTCGCGGACCAGACGGATCGCCTCCTCCACCAGATCGCGGACGATCTGTTCAACATCGCGGCCGACATAGCCGACTTCCGTAAATTTGGTGGCCTCTATCTTGATGAACGGCGCCTCCGCCAGCTTGGCAAGGCGGCGGGATATCTCGGTCTTGCCGCAACCCGTCGGGCCGATCATCAAGATATTCTTCGGATTGACCTCTTCGCGCAGCCCCTCGTCCAGTTGCTGCCTGCGCCAGCGATTGCGAAGGGCAACGGCGACCGCACGTTTCGCCTCCTTCTGGCCGACGATATAGCGATCCAGTTCAGCAACAACGGCGCGCGGGGTCAGTCCCTCGATCGATCGATCGGGGACGGTAAAATTCTGTTCGGACATCAGGTGGTAGCTTCCAGCGTTTCTATGGTCAGATTATCGTTCGTGTAGACGCAGATTTCCGCGGCGACGGCCATGGCGCGGCGGGCGATATCCTCTGCCTCCCGGTCGGTCGCCTCCATCAGGGCGCGCGCGGCGCTAAGGGCGTAATTGCCGCCTGATCCGATGGCAGTGACATTGTGCGTGGGTTCCAGAACGTCGCCCGTACCGGTCAGGACCAGCGTCACGTCCTTGTCGGCGACGATCATCATCGCCTCCAGCTTGCGAAGATAGCGGTCGGTGCGCCAGTCCTTGGCAAGTTCGACGGCGGCGCGCTTCAACTGGCCGGGAAAACGCTCCAGCTTGGTTTCCAGGCGTTCCAGCAGGGTAAATGCATCGGCGGTCGCGCCGGCAAAACCGCCAATGACGCTGCCGTCACCCAGCTTGCGTACCTTTTGCGCATTTCCCTTCATCACCGTCTGGCCCAGGGACACCTGGCCGTCACCCGCGATAACGACTCTGTTGCCCCGGCGGACGCAGCAGATCGTCGTGCCGTGCATCGATTGTGGTTCAGACATTTTGCCTCTGTCATGATGGATAATCGACTATCGATATGGGCCTTGGTAGAGCGGTTTCAATTCACCGCCCGTTTCGATACCGGAGACCCGTCATGCGCCGCCACCTTACCCTTGCGTCGCTGATCGCCCTGCCGCTGTTCCTGGCAGGCTGCGGCGACAGCGCAAATCTAAGCGTCAGCGAAGGCACCGGCGCCATCCGGCATTGCCGCAGCCGAATGAAACCCTGTTTCCCACCGTCAATACCGCTGAGCCTGGCAGTTGGGGTGAGGGGGAAACACCGACCGCCGCGCCCGGCTTCACGGTTAGCGAATATGCCGGAGGACTGGATCATCCGCGGTGGCTGTACCGCCTGCCGAACGGCGATGTGCTGGTTGCGGAAACCAATGGTCCGCCGAACGAAAAATCGGGTTTCATGGCGTGGATTGAGAAAAAGATCATGTCGCGCGCCGGGGCGAAGGTGCCGAGCGCCAACAGGATCACCCTGCTGCGTGACGCCGATGGCGACGGCACGGTCGATGCCCGCCACGAATTCTTGACGCAGGGGCTGGCTTCCCCCTTTGGCATGGCGCTGGTGGGAGACACGTTCTACGTCGCGAACTTCGCCGGGCTGCGGGCATATCCCTATGAGGACGGTGCAACATCCATCACCGATGCCGGGACCGACGTTCTGGAATTCCCGACCCTTGGAAAAAATCCGGGTCATTGGACCCGCAATCTGATTGCAAGCCCCGACGGTACGAAACTCTATGTGGCGATCGGCTCCGTCTCCAACGTGATGGAAGAGAACCCCGAAGTCGAGGAAGGGCGCGCACGCATCATCGAATATGACATCGCCACAGGGGCTGCGCGTCCCTATGCCACAGGGCTACGCAATCCCGTTGGGATGGCCTGGAATCCGATCTCGGGCGAACTGTGGACCGCCGTCAATGAGAGAGACAGGCTGGGGTCCGACTTGGTCCCCGACTATATGACCAGCGTAAAAGATGGCGGCTTCTACGGCTGGCCGTACAGCTATTATGGCCAGAATGTTGACGACCGGCCAGCCGACAGCCAGCCCGAGCTTATCACGCGGGCGATCAAGCCGGATTACGCCCTGGGGCCTCACACGGCGAGCCTGGGCCTGGCCTTCACGCCAAAGGGAGGCGGTGCGGTCGTTGGCCAGCATGGATCGTGGAACCGCGAACCGCGCAGCGGATACAAGGTTGTCTATGTCCCCTTCGACGGCGCGCAGCCGAGCGGCCCACCAGAAGACCTTCTGACTGGGTTTCTCGTTGGAGATATTGCTAAGGGAAGGCCCGTCGGAGTGGCCTTTGATGAGACGGGCGCCCTGCTGGTGGCGGATGATGTGGGCAACAAGATATGGCGTGTCGTTCCGAAGGTGAATTGACAATTTCTTATTTTCAGCGATGAAACTTGTTCCCGCAGAGGGCGTTGACCCGGCGGAATGTGCAGTATGACCGCAAGCAAAGGGACAGTGATCATGACCAAATTTTTTGCAGCAAGTGCCGTTGTTTTGGCGATTGGCCTATCCGCTTGCGGAGAGCCGGAAGTCGCCGACGACACAATGGTGACCGACGACCCCATGATGACGGACGACACCATGACCGATGACACCATGATGGACGACGGCATGATGACCGACGACACCATGATGGACGACGGTACCATGACTGACGACACCATGATGGACGACGGCACCATGACTGACGACACCATGATGGATGACGGCACCATGACCGACGACACCATGATGGATGAGCAGCAGCCGTAAGGCGGTTGTCGCAAAATGCCGCTCGCCGCGAGGCGACCGGCATACGGTTGAGGCAGCCCGGAGTTTGTGGCCGGTCGGTGTGACACCGGGCACACCCCTGCTCCGGCGGGTCTCTCCTTGGAGGGCCGTTCGCGTTGCGGACGGCCCTTTTCATTTATAGATACCCCGCATGACCAGAACCGCTGAGATCGTCCGCACGACGAAAGAGACCGACATCCGCCTCGCCATCGATCTGGACGGCAGCGGCAAATACAATATTTCGACCGGCATCGGATTTTTCGATCATATGCTGGAGCAATTATCGCGACATTCGCTGATCGACATCGATCTGGTCACGAAGGGCGACCTTCACATTGATCAGCACCACACGGTCGAGGATACCGGCATCGCGTTGGGTGAGGCGGTGAAGGCGGCATTGGGCGACAAGGCGGGGATCAGGCGGTACGGTCAGGCCTATGCACCCATGGACGAAACACTGACGCGCTGTGCGCTCGATATTTCCGGGCGTCCCTACACAGTTTACAAGGTCAGCGTTCCGCAACAGCGGCTGGGGGAAATGGACACCGAATTGTTCCCGCATGTCTTTGAAAGCTTCGCGCTGGCGGCAGGCATCACTCTGCATGTTGAAAACCTGTACGGTGAGAATTCACATCACATTATCGAATCCACCTTTAAGGCGGTCGCACGCGCCCTGCGCATGGGGATAGAGGTGGACCCCCGTCTGGGCGGCGCCATTCCCAGCACCAAGGGGCAATTGGGCTAGGAGAGGGCTGTCATGGCGCAAAGGATCGCCGTTATCGATTACGGCGCGGGCAATCTGCGTTCCGTTGCCAAGGCATTGGAAGTTGCCGCGAAGGACGCCGGCAGGGGCGGACAGATCGTGGTAACCGATTCCGCCGATGCCGTCGCCGGGGCCGATCGCATCGTTCTGCCCGGCGTCGGTGCATTCGGCCAGTGCGCCACAGCCCTGCGCTCCGTAGAGGGCATGATCGAGGCACTGACGGAGCGCGTTATTCATGGCGGCGTTCCGTTTCTGGGCATCTGTGTCGGCATGCAGTTGATGGCCCGCCGCGGCCGCGAACATGGCGTACATCAGGGATTGGGCTGGATCCCGGGCGAAGTGGTGAAGCTGGACCCGCCGGATCCCACGCTGAAAATTCCGCATATGGGCTGGAGCCCCATTTCCCTGAAGCTTGCAGGCCTGCGCCATGCGGCGCTGGGAAAGCTGGAAAATAATGGCGAGGCCTATTTCGTTCATTCCTATCATTTCGAACCCAAGGAACACGCCCATCTGCTCGCCACCTGCGACTATGGCGGGCCGGTGTCCGCGATTATCGGGCGCGACAATATTCTGGGGACGCAATTTCACCCCGAAAAGAGCCAGCATTACGGCCTGGACTTCCTTCGCACATTTCTGGACTGGAATGTCTAGCGGGAAGCCCTAGGTAGCCGGGGTCCTCTCCCGACCGGAACCTGCGAATGCCCTTTACAATCTATCCCGCCATTGACGTGAAAGGCGGCAAAGTCGTCCGCCTCGCCGAGGGCGACATGGATCGCGCCACGATTTATTCCGACGATCCCGTGGAGCAAGCGCGCGCATTCGGAAAGGCCGGTGCCGAATGGCTGCACGTTGTCGATCTGGACGGCGCCACCGAAGGCCGAGCGAAGAACGCCGAAATTATCGAGCGAATCGTGAAGGCGTTCCCCGGACGCGTCCAGCTGGGCGGCGGCATCCGCAACAAGGGCGCCATTCGCAATTGGATGGACATTGGCGTCAAGCGCGTCGTCCTGGGCACAGCCGCCCTGAAGGACCCCGAACTGGTAAAGCAGACCGCCGCCGACATGCCAGGGCGCGTCGTGGTCGCGGTCGACGCCCGTGGCGGCTTCGTCACCACCGAAGGCTGGGCGGAGGCATCCGACATGCCGGTCCTGGACCTCGCGCGTCGGTTTGAGGATGCGGGCGTCGCCGCCCTGCTGTTCACAGACGTCGGCCGCGACGGGCTGCTGACCGGGGTCAATCTGGAGGCGACGCAGGAACTGGCGGAAGGCACCAGCCTTCCCGTCATCGCATCAGGGGGCGTCGCCGGGGCCGACGATATTCGCGCACTGAAAAAGGCATCCGCGACGACGAACATCACCGGCGTCATCGTCGGGCGTGCCCTGTACGATGGCCGGCTGAAGCTGGCGCAGGCGCTGAGTATTGCGGGATAGAAATAGCATCGGCTTCGCTTCCCGTCTGTTCTTCGCTAGGACATAGAAATGGCTGCGGTTCGTATCATTCCCTGCCTGGATGTCGCCGAGGGGCGCGTCGTCAAGGGCGTCAATTTCGTATCTCTGCGCGATGCCGGCGATCCGGTTGAGGTCGCCCGCGCCTATGACGCTGCGGGCGCCGACGAAATCTGCTTTCTGGACATCGCGGCAACGCATGAAAATCGCGGCACCCTGCTGGATATCGTCAGTCGTACGGCGGACCAGTGCTTCGTGCCTCTGACTGTAGGAGGTGGGGTCCGGGAAGTGGCGGATGCGCGCGCGCTGCTGCTGGCCGGCGCCGACAAGGTCGCGGTCAACTCTGCCGCGGTACGCGATCCTGACGTCATTGCGCGGCTCGCCGCCGGCTTTGGCGCACAATGTATCGTATGCGCGATCGACGCGAAGAAAGTGGCCGACGGCCGCTGGGAGCTCTTCACTCATGGCGGGCGCCGCGAAACCGGCATCGACGCCGTGGAATTCGCAAAAATGGCTGTGGCGAAAGGCGCGGGGGAAATCCTGCTGACCTCCATGGATCGGGATGGCACGAAGGACGGCTATGACCTCGACCTGACGCGCACCATTGCCGACAACGTTGCGGTTCCGGTGATCGCATCGGGCGGCGTCGGAAATGTCCGTCACCTGGTCGATGGCGTGCGTGAGGGGCATGCAAGCGCGGTTCTGGCTGCATCCATCTTTCATTTCGGGGAAGTCTCCGTCGCCGAAGCGAGGGCTGCCATGGCCGCAGCCGGGATTGCGGTTCGCAAGGGCGCGAAGCAAAAGGCCGCATGACCGATATTCTGAACCGCCTTGCCGTCATCGTCGCCAGCCGTGCCGATGCCGATCCGTCCGAAAGTCATACCGCCGCCCTGATTGCCAAGGGACGCGCCAAAATCGCCGAGAAAGTCGGCGAAGAGGCCATCGAAACCGTCATCGCCGCCGTTCAGAATGACCGCGACGCCCTGATCGCCGAAAGCGCCGACCTGCTGTTCCATCTTTCCGTCCTGTGGGCGCACGCCGGCATTTCACCGAGCGATGTGGATGCCGAACTTGCCCGTCGCGAAGGGGTAAGCGGTATCGCGGAAAAGGCGGGCCGTACGCGCTGAATGCGCGCAACCGCGGCTTATCATCTTTCCAACCGAGGAGGCTGATCATGACACCCGTACCTGCCACCGGCACCTATGATGAGGACAATGTCTTCGCAAAGATTCTGCGCGGGGAAATCCCGTCGACAAAAATTTACGAAGATGAATGGGCCTATGCGTTTCCCGACCTGAACCCGCAGGCGCCCACCCATATTCTGGTCATTCCCAAGGGAAAATACATATCGTGGGCCGATTTCTCCTCGCGCGCTTCCGATAGTGAAATCGCCGGATTCATCCGCGCAGTGGGAAATGTGGCACGCTCAGCGGGCCTTGAAGAGCCGGGCTACCGTCTGTTGGCGAATGCAGGTCAGGACGCACATCAGATGGTGCCGCACCTTCATGTGCATATATTCGGCGGACGCGCGCTCGGCCCGATGCTTGCAGGCGGCGCGAGCGGCTGAGCAGCACCCTTCAATTGTGAAGGAAATACTGTAAGCGGAGCCCCGCCACACCTCAGGGGGAGATTCATCTATGGCAGGGGCAACCCAAATAAAGGCGCCTGACGGCTGGTCCAGTCGCTCCGCCTTTGTGCTGGCTGCCATCGGCGCCGCCGTCGGCCTTGGCAATGTATGGCGATTCCCGACGATTGCGGGACAGAATGGCGGCGGCGCCTTTGTCCTGTTCTATTTCGGTTGCGTCCTGCTGATCGGCCTTCCGCTGGTCCTGTCGGAAATCATGATCGGCCGCGCCGGTCGGAAAGACGCCGTGGGCAGTGTACAGGCAATCGCCAAGAAATCCGGCGTCAGCCCGCGCTGGGCATCATTTGCATGGATTCAGATTACGGCCGCGTTCCTGATCCTGAGTTTCTACAGCGTCGTCGCCGGCTGGGTGATTTATTATGCGGGCGTGATGGGCGCAGACCTAGTGGGCGCCATAGCCGATGGCACGCCCTTTGTCGGCGCGCTTCAGGGCGAAAGCGTGGAGGCGGTACAGGGACGCATGACCGACCTGTTTGCCAATGTCCCCCTTCTGCTGGGTATGCATCTGATCTTCATGGGGCTGACCTATGCCATTGTGGCCCAAGGGGTAGGAGACGGGATTGAAAAGGCGGCGCTGTACCTGATGCCTGCCTTCTTCGTGCTGCTCGTCGGTATTACGCTTTATGGCGCGACGGTCGGTAATCTGGACGCGACATTTGCCTTTTTGTTCACTCCCGATTTTTCCCGCCTGACCCCCGTTGCCATGAATGAGGCGCTGGGTCAGGCGCTCTTCTCGATGAGCCTGGGTTCGGCCGCGCTGATGACCTATGGCGCCTATGTCGACAAGGGTACAAAGCTTGCGCCCACGGCGGGCATGATCGCCATTGCGGACACAGCTGTCGCGCTGCTTGCCGGTCTGATGATCTTTCCTATCGTCTTTGCGGTCGGACTCGACCCTGCCGCAGGCCCAACCCTGGTCTTTCAGTCGCTGCCCGTGGCGTTCCAGCAAATGCCGGGCGGATCGCTGATCGGCTTCCTCTTCTTTATTCTGATCTTCTTTGCAGCACTGACCAGCTCGATCTCCCTGCTTGAGGGACCAACATCATGGGCGGTCAATGAGCTTGGCTGGTCTCGGCCAGTGGGTGCCGCCATCATCGCGGGCGCCGCATTTCTGGTAGGCATCGCCTGTCTGCTGTCGTTCAATTACTGGAGCGAGGTCCGCCTGTTCTCCTTTTGGCCGATCTTTGAAGACGCAATTATTTTCGACGTGGTCGATGGTTTCACCGGCAAGGTAATGTTGCCACTGGCAGCATTCTTGGTCGCGATCTTCGTCGGCTGGCGCGCCGACAGGAGGCTGGTGCAGCATGAAACGGGCTTGGATGGGCCTCTGTTTGCGCTCTGGCGCTTCCTCGTTGCCTGGCTCTGTCCGATCGCGGTTGGGCTGATCCTGCTATTCGGGCTCTTCCCCAGCCTGCTCGTCTGATTTTTGCTATTTGCCGACGCGACGCAATCGCATAGTTACGCCCATGAAAGGGTCAGTCCCATATGTTTCTTGACCGCGTAAAGCCGCTTGATGCCATTCTCGCCACGGCCGAGAAACATGCCCTCACCAGAACTCTCGGCGCCGTGCAGCTTACGCTGCTGGGTGTCGGCGCCATCATCGGTACCGGCATTTTCGTGCTGACGTCGGAGGCCGCGCAAAAGGCGGGGCCGGGCATGATGTGGAGCTTCGTGATCGCAGCCTGCGTCTGCGGAGTCGCGGCCCTTTGCTATTCCGAGCTGGCGTCGATGGTGCCGGTCGCAGGCAGTGCCTACACCTATACCTATGCGGTCATGGGCGAATTGCTCGCCTGGACCGTCGGCTGGGCGTTGATCCTGGAATATGCCGTCGCCGCCAGCGCGGTTTCTGTCGGCTGGTCGGGATATTTTGTGGGGCTATTAGCTAGTTGGGGCGTGGAATTGCCCAAAGCCCTGACCGTTGGCCCCTATGCGGGCGGCATCGTCAACCTCCCTGCCCTTATCATCGCGCTCCTCGTCACCGTGCTTCTGATGGTCGGCACAACGGAAAGCGCGCGCGTCAACGCCGTTCTCGTCGCGATCAAGGTGACAGCGCTTACCGTCTTTATCGCGCTGACCCTGCCCGTTCTGAACGGCGCGGAGTTTGAACCGTTCATGCCCAATGGAGTGTTTGGCAATGGCAATGGCGCCGGCCTCGGTGTTGTCGGCGCCGCGGCATCCATCTTCTTTGCCTATGTCGGGTTCGACGCAGTTTCGACGGCCGCCGAAGAGACCCGTAATCCCCAGCGAAACGTGCCAATCGGCCTGATCGGTTCGCTGGCCATCTGTACGGTTTTCTACCTGTTGGTCGCCGCCGGTGCGATTGGCGCCGTGGGCGCACAGCCCGTCCCCGGCGCTGACGGCAGCGTTATTCAGCCCGGCACGGCGGAATTTGCTTCGCAATGTCAGGCGATGATCGCCGCCGGTACCGAACCGCTGGTTTGCAGCCATGAGGCGCTTGCCTTCGTACTGAGGGAAATTGGTTGGGAACGGATCGGCGACCTGATCGGTATCGCGGCGTTCCTAGCCCTCCCCTCCGTCATCCTGATCATGCTGTTCGGCCAGACGCGCATATTCTTCGTGATGGCCCGCGACGGGCTGTTGCCGAGCAAGCTTGCCAGCATCCACCCGAAATGGAAGACACCGCATGTGGTGACCATGATCACCGGCGTTGCCGTCGCGATTTTCGCCGCCTTCCTTCCTGTCGGAAAGCTGGCCGATATTTCCAACTCCGGCACGCTGTTCGCCTTTTTCATGGTGGCCCTTGCCGTCCTGATCCTCCGCCGCGCACAGCCGGACCGGCCCCGCCCGTTCCGAACGCCTCTTGTGTGGCTGGTCGCCCCTCTGGCGATGCTGGGTACATTGGGCCTGTTCTTTAACCTGCCATTAGAGGCCAAGATGGTCCTGCCCGTTTGGGGCGGCCTGGGCCTGATCGTTTATTTCCTTTACGGTCGCCGCAACAGCCATGTGGGTCAGGGCATTACCGACGTTCCCGAGGACGATGCGGACGCGCCCCCCGTGCCCGTCCCGCCAATGCCGAACGCCCCGACCCCGGGCCGCAAGGACGCCTGATCCATTCCAGCCACGGTTTGCCGTCGCAGCCGGGGCTGGCATCGGGACGGGTGACTACGCATATAGCCGACATGACACATCCCGACCCGAGCGCGCTGCTATATGGCGGCACCGACCTAGACCCTGCCCGCCTGCCCGCCCTTGTCGGCGATGTTCTCGCCGGGACCGACGACGGCGAGCTTTACGTGCAGAACGCCGTTTCGGAGAGCTTTGCCTTTGACGATGGCCGGCTGAAGAATGCCGGTTACGATCATATGCGTGGATTTGGCCTGCGCGGACTGGCGGGAGAGAAAACCGCCTTCGCGCATTCGAACGTCATGTCAGAGGCCGCGATCCGGCGAGCGGGCGAGACGGTGGGCCTAGCCGCGAAAGGCCATGATGCCATCGCCGCAGCGCCGCCGCCGCGTACCAATCGTAAGATATATGGCGATGAGTCCCCGATCGACGCGACACCCTTCGCGGAAAAGGTCGGCCTTCTTGCAAAAATCGATGCAGCCGCCCGCGCGCGCGATCCGCGCGTTCGGCAGGTTTCTGTGTCCATGTCGGCGTCCTGGTCAGCGATCGAGATCGTGCGCGCCGACGGATTCACCGCGCGTGACCTGAGGCCACTCGTCCGCATGAATATCGAGATCGTGGTCGAGGCGAATGGCCGACGCGAGCGGGGCTATCACGGCCTTGGCGGTCGCTACGATCTGGAACGCCTGATGGCGGAGGAAAGCTGGCAGCGCGGCATCGACATCGCACTGGCGCAGGCGCTGACCAACCTCGAAAGCGTTGCCGCCCCGGCGGGGGAGATGAACGTCGTCATGGGTCCTGGCTGGTGCGGCGTCCTGCTGCACGAGGCAGTCGGCCACGGTTTGGAGGGAGATTTCAACCGCAAGGGGCAGTCCACCTTCTCTGGCAGGATCGGCCAGCAGGTAGCGGGAAAGGGCGTGACGGTCGTCGACAATGGCGCGATGGAGTCCCGGCGCGGATCCCTGAGCATTGACGACGAAGGTACGCCCACAAAGGAAAACATCCTGATCGAGGACGGCATCCTGCGCGGCTATATGCAGGACCGGCTGAATTCGCGCCTGATGGGGGTGGACGCCACCGGCAATGGCCGCCGCGAAAGCTATGCCCATGCCCCCATGCCCCGCATGACCAACACGTTCATGCTGGGCGGGAACGAGGAGCCGGAAGAGATCATCAAGCGGGCCGGAAACGGCATTTATGCAAAAAGCTTTGGCGGCGGTCAGGTGGACATCACATCCGGCAAATTCGTCTTTAGCCTGACCGAAGCGTACAAGATCGAGAATGGCCGCATCGGTGCGCCAATCAAGGGCGCCACCCTGATTGGCAACGGCCCCGACGTGATGACCCGCGTCACCGCCATCGGCAATGACTTCGCGCTGGATGAAGGTGTCGGCATTTGCGGCAAGGGCGGACAGTCTGTACCGGCAGGGGTTGGTCAACCGACGCTGCTGGCCGAGGGCCTGACCGTCGGCGGCACGGCCGCGTGAAGGTTCCTCCACGGGGTGTGGACCGCCCGCGCGCGGAACGCTAACGCCGGGCCATGAACACCACCGCTGCTACCACCGCCGCCATCGAGATTCGCGATCTGGAGAAGACCTATTCGGACGGCAAACGCGCGCTGAAGGGCGTCAGTTTTGACGTGCCGCGCGGCCAGATATTCGGCCTGCTGGGGCCGAATGGCGCAGGCAAATCCACCTTGATCAACATCCTGGCGGGCCTGGTCAACAAAACCGGCGGCAGCGCGAAGATCTGGGGCTTTGACATCGACAAGGACACGCGCAACGCAAAGCGCGCCATCGGCATCGTGCCACAGGAAGTCCTGTTCGATGTTTTTTTCACTCCCTATGAGGCGCTGGAACTGCAGGCGGGGATGTACGGCATCGCGCCAAAGAACCGGCGGTCCATGGAGATTTTGAAGGCGCTGCGGCTGGAGGACAAGGCAAACGCCTATTCCCGCACCCTCTCCGGCGGCATGAAACGGCGGCTGCTGATCGGCAAAGCGCTGGTTCACAACCCGCCCATCCTGATCCTCGACGAACCGACCGCCGGCGTCGACATCGAACTGCGCCAGCAATTATGGGAATATGTGCGGCGCCTGCATGCGGAGGGCACGACCGTCGTGTTGACGACCCATTATCTGGAGGAAGCGGAGATGTTGTGCGATCGTATCGCCATCATCAATCACGGCCAGGTTATCGCGAACGACGAGACATCGACCCTGCTGGCGACCGCACAGGAAAAGGTACTGATCGCGGTCCTCGATGCGGATCTGGCGGCCGTTCCGGAAGGTCTGCCTGTCAAGAAGGCGGAGTTGAAAGGCACGCGGGAGTTGATCCTGACCTATGATCGCAGCCAGGTAACTGCGGGGCAATTGCTCAGCTCTCTCGGCGAACGCGGATTGACGGTCGCGGACGTGACCACGCGGGAGGCAGATCTGGAGGATGTGTTCCTGCACCTTACCCAGGCGGGCATCGTCGATGGCCACTAGGCCGCAGAGCTTCGATGCCGTGATCATCGGCAGCGGCGCGGCGGGCCTTACTGCTGCGCTGAACCTTGCGCGCACGATGAAGGTCGCCGTGCTGTCGAAGGGCGATCTGAACGCCGGCTCCACGACGTGGGCGCAAGGGGGGATTGCCGCCGTCCTGGAGGCGGGGGATACATTCGAATCCCATATCAGCGACACGATGATCGCCGGGGCCGGCCTGAACGATCCGCGCACCGTTGAGTTCGTCGTGGAAAATGCCCCCCGCGCCATTCGCCGCCTGGCGGAATTGGGCGTCCCCTTCAATCCCGACGAGAATGGCGAGGAAGGTTGGCACCTGACGCGGGAGGGGGGACATTCCGCCCGCCGCATCGTGCATGTCGACGACGCGACCGGCTGGTCGGTTCAGGAAGCGCTGGAGCGAGCGGCCCGCGCGGAACCGAACCTGACCCTGTTGCCCGACATGGTGGCCATCGACCTTGTTACCGGCAAACATTCCCCATCCGAAGAAAATGACGGACGTCAGGTCTGGGGCGTCTATGCCTATAATCGGCGAGCCCGGCGGGTCGATACGATCGTGGGCAAGGCGACGGTGCTGGCAACAGGCGGCGCCGGTCGCACCTATTTGTTCTCGACAGCGCCGCGCGGCGCGACCGGCGACGGGATCGCCATGGCATGGCGTGCCGGATCGCGTGTATCCAACATGGAATTCATGCAGTTCCATCCCACCTGCCTTTACAATCTGGAGGTCAAGAATTTCCTGATCACGGAGGCTGTGCGGGGCGAAGGCGGGCTGCTGAAGCTGCCACCGGGCGTGGAAGGCGGCGGTGAACGTTTCATGCCGAGATTCGACATGCGCGGCGAGCTTGCTCCCCGCGACATCGTCGCCCGCGCAATCGATCACGAAATCAAGCGTCTGGGCCTGGACTATGTCCACCTGGACATCAGCCATAAGGGAGATTCGTTCGTCGAGCAGCATTTCCCGACGATCCACAAGAAGCTGCTGGGACTGGGCATCGACATGACCAAGGAGCCGATCCCCGTGGTTCCGGCGCAGCATTATACCTGTGGCGGCGTGCTGGTGGATCGTGCGGGACGAACGGACCTGCCGGGTCTTTATGCGGCGGGGGAGGTATCGCAGTCGGGACTGCACGGGGCCAACCGTCTGGCATCGAATTCACTGCTGGAGTGCCTGGTCTATGGTGAGGCAGCCGCGCAGCATATTCTGGAACATCGCGCCGACATGGCGGCGCCGCCCGACATCCGCCCCTGGGATGAGAGCCGGGTTCGCAATCCTGACGAAGAAGTCGTCGTGCAGCACAATTGGCGCGAAATTCGCCGCTTCATGTGGGATTATGTCGGCATTGTACGCACCGACAAAAGGCTGGAACGCGCCGCCCACCGCGTTGCCATGCTGAAGGCGGAGGTCGAGGAATATTACGGCAATTTCCGCGTGAGTCCCGATCTGATCGAACTGCGCAACCTGATCACGGTCGCGGACCTGATCGTTCGTTCCGCCCGCGAACGTCCGGAAAGCCGCGGGCTTCACTATAACTTCGACAATCCGCACAGCCTGCCCGTGGCATCGGACACGGTTCTGGTACCCTAGGGGGCTCGTTAGCGCACACGCCGATAAAAGGCGGCGAGCCGTTCGGGCGAAACCCCCAACATCCAGCCTGCCAGCATTGCCTGGTTGATTGCCGTCGTCCGCAGAACGCCCTTCGTGCGCCAGCGCCGGGCGGATGTTTCGACACGCTGGGGTAGCGTCACAATGCGCCCCAACCGCCTTGCCCGGCGCACGAGGTCGAAATCTTCCATGATGGGCAGGGCGCCGAATCCCCCCAGCACCTCGAACGTGCGTCGGCGCAGAAACAGGGCCTGATCCCCATAGGGAAGACCGAAGAGGCGGCTGCGGATGGTGGCGGCGCGTGCGATCAGACGTTCCGCTGGCCGGGCGTCCGCTATGCCCAGCGAGAACGCCCCCAGCGCCACCGATGGATCGGCAAGCGTCTGCCTGACACAATCCTGCCAATCAGCAGGCAATTCCGTATCGGCGTGAAGGAACAGCAGCATGTCGCCCGCGCATTTGCTGGCGGCAAGGTTGAGAGCCGTCCCCCGGGCGCCGTGCTTGACGATCACTTTGGCTCCCGCCGCTGCCGCGCTTTCCGCAGTACCATCCCGGCTGCCACCATCTGCAATAACGACATCGTTCACGTCCAGCGCGGCCAGAGCGGCCGCGATCCTCTTGCATTCATTGAAGGCGGGAATGATGACCGCAATCTGGCTCATGCGTTGCGCAGTAGATCTGGCCAACGCGCGAGATCCTCCGGCCGGTCGCAATCGGCAAGTTCCTCCGCCAGCGCCACGCGAAGATTTGCGGCCGCTGCATTGGCGAGAACCTGTGCCAGCACCGTACCGCTTCCCCATTCCACGCCCGCGAACAGCCGCGCATCAGGTCTGCGCATCGCCACCAGCCAAAATCCCCCGTCGACCGCCGGCCCCAGAACCACGGGCGCCTGATCCAGCATGGCCGCCGCACGCGATACGAGCGCTGCATCCATGTCAGGCACGTCGCTGCCGACGACGACGGCAGGCCCGGGTGTCAGCGCCGATAGCATATGCGCGCCGAGGTCCGCGCCTTCTTCCCGCCGAAGCGTCAAACCCCCGCCGAACCGCTGACGCCATGCAGCATCCGACTGGCCTCCCGTGACAGACAGGATCGGCGAAAGTGACGCCAGCCGCGCCAATGCCCGGCGGATCAGACGCGCCTGCAAGTCCGCCGCCCCCTCAGCGCCCAAGGCAGCAATCATGCGCGTTTTGCAACGCCCCGCCTCTGGGTATCGGGCGAAGATGATCGGGCGTAGCGCGGCTGTCACAAACCCACCCTAGCAGCGCGCCATCGAAACCGGGAGTATGTGCATGAGCCTGAAGATGCGTCGCCGTCATTTCCTTGCCGCGGGACTTGGCGGGGTTGCCGCACTGTCGCTGCCGGGCTCCCTTTTGGCCGCCACCCTGGGCCGGGGTTTTACCCACGGCGTCGCCTCTGGCGAGCCGTCCGCCGCATCGATCCTGCTGTGGACGCGCTATGTTGGAACGGGCGATAAGACCAAGCTTGCCGTGGAACTGTCCCCGGACATTGATTTCACGAACCTTGTCGCCGAGAGTGAGGCGGTTGCAAGCGAGGAAACCGGCCACTGTGCGAAAACGACGGTCGCAGGCCTCTCGCCGGCAAAATGGTATTTCTATCGCTTTCGCGCGCCCTCTGGCGAAGTTTCCCAAATCGGCCGTACGCGTACGTTGCCAGCTGGCGGCATGGATCCATTCTCCATGGCCGTGATGAGCTGTTCCAACCTGCCCTTCGGCTATTTCAATGCCTATGCCCATGCGGCGGCGCGCAGCGACCTGCATCTGGCGGTGCATCTGGGCGACTACATTTATGAATATCGCGCTGGCGCATATCCCACCAAGGAACAGATCGTCGGCAACCGTCATGTCGATCCTGCGACGGAGATCGTCAGCCTGAACGACTATCATCGCCGTTACGCCATCTATCGCGCAGACCCGGACCTGCAGCGTCTGCACCAAAATCTGCCCATGATTACCATCTGGGACGATCACGAATTCGCCAATGATGCATGGACCGACGGCGCGGAAAATCACGATCCGGCCACCGAGGGCGACTGGGACGCGAGAAAGGCGGTCGCAAAGGCCGCATATCGTCACTGGATGCCCGTTTCCGACGAACCTTATGCGACCTATCGCATCGGCGACCTCGCGACACTGTTCCGCCTCGACACCAGAATCGAAGGTCGCGACGAGCAGATCGACGTAGCCCGCATCGCGGCGGAGGCCGGCAGTTTCGAGGCGGCGCTGAAACGCATGACAGAACGCGACTGGGCGGATCCGGAGCGGACGCTTTTGGGGGCCAAGCAGGAGGCATGGCTGGCGGAAGCGATGGCTGCGTCCCGCGTCGAAGGTATCAGATGGCAGGTCCTCCCCCAGCAGGTGGTCATGGGATCGGCCTATACGCCACCTGCCGTGACGGAATGGATCGACCCCGCCGCGCCCCCCTTCGTTCAGGAACGGCTGAAAGGTGCGCTTGGCATGGCCAGCGTCGGCATTCCGTCGAACCTGGACGCGTGGGGCGGCTATCCAGCGGCGCGCGCGCGCCTGCTCGCAAGTGCACAGGCGGCAGATGCGAATTTGGTGGTCCTTGCCGGGGACAGCCATAATAGCTGGGCTTTCGACCTAGCGCAGGACAATGCGCCGGCGGGCGTTGAGTTCGGCGTCTCCTCCGTCACATCCCCCGGGTACGAGGCATATTTTACCCGGACGGATCCCAAATTGATGGCGGAGGCGCTGGTCGGATCCAGCCCGGAGATGAAATGGGGGGACATGTCGCGCCGTGGCTATGCCGTGGTCACGCTGACGGGGGAGGAGGCAAGTTGCGACTGGACCTATGTCGACACGGTCAAAAGCCGCAATTCGGCTGCCAGTGTTGGCAAGCAGCTGTCGGTACGCGCCGGTGAGAACCGTCTCGGCGTATGACGGCCTACACCGCAGCGAAATAACGGCACCATTTCGTCGCTACGACGTTCTGCACCGGTAAATCCATGTAGTTGGCGACCGATCCGTCGCCCGGTAGGCCGCAGCGATGTCATCATCAGATCATTCCGAAAAGCTGGACCACGCACCAGCTTTGGCAGCATTCATACGAGACGAGGGTTTTCCCTGCGTCGGCGCGAAAAGCGCGCTGGCCAAGGACAATATCGATATATTGAATGCCCGCGACATACGCTCGGCGTGGGACGATCTGGTCATCCTTCGTCGCCTGCACGAATTCGCTGCTCGCTATGTGCGGGAAGGCGAATTGTTCACCAGCTTTGCGGTCATTTTCGATGGTCCGCTCGATCTGGACGAGCTGGCATTCGAAACCGCCCTCTGGGATCGTGTGCAGTCCCTGCACGACAAGGACGAGTGGAAGGGAAAAAGCTGGGACGAGTCGGTCGACAGCAATCCCGGTGCTTCGGATTTCAGCCTCAGCCTTGGTGGGCAGGCCTTTTTCATCGTCGGCCTGCATCCGAACGCCAGCCGTGCCGCGCGACGGTTTTCGCAGCCGACGCTGATTTTCAATCTGCACGACCAGTTCGAGCGGCTGCGCGCCGACGGTCGGTACGAAAAGTTGCGAGAGACGATCCTGGCGCGGGACCTTGCCGCGAACGGCTCCATCAATCCCATGCTGGCCCGGCACGGCAGCGTTTCGGAGGCGCGGCAATATAGCGGCCGAGCAGTTGGCGAGGATTGGGTCTGTCCCTTTCAACCACACCGGCTAAAGGCCATGGCATGACCGAGCCTACCCGTATCCCGCCGCGGTCGGGGGCCGCGTTCATCCTGAAGCGCGGCGAATTGCTGACCATTATCGATCCCGAGGGCGAGCAGGTCGCCGATCTTGCCAGTTTCAGCCTGGAAGATCCGAACGAAGCGATCTCCAATGGTCGCACGATCGACTATGCATCGAAACTCTATTTCACGACCGGCGACGAGATATATTCGAACCGCAGCAATGTGATGTGGACGATCATGCGCGACGATGTGGGCACGCATGATTTTCTGCTGACGCCCTGTTCGGCGGAAATGTTCCGGAAATTATATGGCGAGGAGGAGCCGCACCGCGGCTGTTTCGGGAATCTTGCCGCCGCTCTTGCCCCGCACGGCGTCAGCCCGGACGCTATTCCCGTAGCCTTCAACGTTTTCATGAACGTGCCCGTCGACGGCAAGACGGGACGGATCAGCGTCGATCCGCCAAAGTCGAAGCCCGGCGACCGCTTCACTCTGCGGGCGGAGATGGACCTGATCATCGGCCTGACCGCCTGTTCCGCCGGACAGTCGAACAATTTCCGCTACAAACCCATCGATTATCTGATCCACTCATGATCGAGATTCTGGAATGGTACGGCGCCATCGCCGGTGCAATCGCTGCCTTCATGATTTCCCTGAACCCAGGCACCCGCAAAGTAGGCTGGGCATTCGTGATTTTCGTGACATCGTCCATTGCCCTGATCGCGTGGGGTTTCCTTAGCGACAAGGGCATAGGCATCGGTGTTCAGAACTGCGTGCTGCTGGTCATCAACCTGATCGGCGTATGGCGCCATCTGGGGCCGGGGAAACCGCCGGAGCCGACAGCAAGCGGGGGCTGAGGGGACGCTATTCCGCCTCGCCGGGCATGATGAACAGGCAGGCGAACGCAGCAGCGATATCCGCGGAAATCTCCTCATGCGGCTCGTCGGTGGCCAAGCCGATCCAAAGCAGGCCGTCGGACATCGCCGACAGGGCTTTTGCCGTCTGCAGGGCCGTCATCTTCAATTTGATTTCGCCCTTCTCCTCCATTGCGGCCAGATGCTGCACAAGCATCGCCAGAGACGTTTCCATAAGCGGCTTAACCAGTTCGTGGAACGCGCCTGGTCGTGTAGCGCCCGTAAGCAATTGCAGCTTTGCCCGCGCGACCGTTTCGATGCTGAAGCCCATCTGATCGTCGAGACAGCTGATATCGCCCTGCCATTCCCTCCAGCTTTTCGGCAGCATTCCCTCTGTCATGGCCGCGAACTGCAGCGCCTGTGTGACGATCTCGTCCTTTCCTGCAAAATGCTTGTAGAGCGCCCCGGCGCTTAGCTGTGCCTCCTTGCAGATTTCCGAAATGGAGGTTCGCTCCAGCCCGACATTGCTGATGCAGTGGATTGCGGCGCGAAGTATTCGTTCGCGCTGGGCGTTCATATGGGCTGCGTCCCGCTTCGGCATTGCATTTCCCTGACAGAGCTGGATTTTCACCCGCCCATATAAACGAAGTTGACAGTTAGGCAAAAAAAGCGGACGATCATTCTCTAATTTTAAATCATCGTCGCCAGGCGGTATCGGAGATGGGGATGGCTATGACCAGCAACGTCAACAGCAGGACGGAAAGCGCACCAGTGGCAAGTCTGGCGCGAACGAACCGTAAATGGGCACATGCTTGTGTGGCCATCGCCCTTGCGCTGTTCGCGGTGTCAGTCTTGGGCGGTTTCCCGGGGAAGGCGTTCTGGCAGGATACGGCTGAGGCCCCCTCGACGACGGCAGTCGCGCCGCTGCCCCCGGCAGACGATGAAGCTCAGCAGGATCTGCCGCAAGACAGCGACACGCTAACGGCTGACGATGTAGAGGCTTGGCTGGACGGCATGTTTCCTGCCGCGCTGGAGCAAGGGAAGGTCGCCGGCGCCGTGGTCTCTGTTGTCAAGGACGGCGAGGTGCTGCTGTCCAAGGGCTATGGCTATGCAGACATGGAAACAGAGGCACCGATGACGGGCGACCGGACGCTCGTTCGTCCGGGCTCGACGTCAAAGCTGTTCACCTGGATCGCGGTCATGCAGCAGGTCGAACAAGGCAGGATCGATCTGGACGCCGACATCAACACCTATCTGGATTTCGAAATTCCGGAGCGGTTCGACCGTCCCGTGACGATGAACGACCTGATGACGCACACCGGCGGCTTTGAAGAGGGCCTGAAGGATGCCATCGTCGACCAGCCGGAGGACTATCAAGCGCTCGACGTGTTCCTGAAGGAGCATTTGCGGCCAATGATCTTTGCGCCCGGAAAGGTGCCGGCCTATTCGAATTACGGCACCGCCATCGCAGGATATATTGTTCAGCGCGTATCAGGTGAGCCGTTCGACGATTATGTCGATCGCCATATCTTCACGCCGCTGAACATGAACCGCTCAACATTCGTACAGCCCCTGCCCGCAGACATTGATGCGGAAATGTCGAAGGGTTACATGTCTTCCGACGGCCCGGCCAAGCCGTTCGAGCTGATCAGTTTCGGCCCGGCCGGCAGCCTGACGTCGACGGCCGACGACATGGCGAATTTCATGATCGCGCTGCTGCAATATGGCCAGTTTCAGGATTCACAAATCCTGCAGCCGCAGACGATGCAGCGCATGTACACGCCTGCTCGCCCGATGGGGGAGGGCTTCACCGACATGGCACACGGCTTCTTCCGCGCCACGCAAAATGGCCGCACGATCCTGGGGCACGGCGGCGACACCATCGTCTTTCACACCGACATGAACATCGTTCCCGAAGAGAATGTCGGCCTGTTCGTCAGCTTCAACAGCCGCGGCCAGGGCGACGCGGTCTATGGCATTCGGCAGCGGCTGTTCAGCAGCTTCATGGACCGCTACTTCCCCGCACCGGACGAAGCGGCGGACCTGCCAGCCATCGCAACGGCGCGGCAGCACGGACAGGAAGTCGCCGGACGTTACGAAACGTCCCGGCGTGTAGAATCAGGTTTCATGAGCCTGTTCTATGTCCTGATCGGACAATCGGATATCATCCTGAATGCGGATGACACGATCAGCATGGCCTCTTCTCCCGACACGAAATATCGGGAGGTCGAGCCCTATTTGTGGCGAGAGGTCGGCGGCACCGCCATGTTGAAGATGGAGGTCGTGGACGGCGTCAAGACGATCGTCAGCAGCGACAACCCCGCCGGGGTGCTGCAACCGGTCCCGCCGCACCGCAATTCAAACCTGAACCTGTTCATATTCGCTGTTTCGGTACTGATACTGATCGGCGGCGTAGTGGCGTGGATCATCGCAGAGGGGGCGCGTCGAACCTATCGCCAGCCGGCCAGCCTGACCGGGCGGCCACTGCTGATCCGCAGGCTGGTGCGGATCGCGACGGTACTGGACCTCGCCTATCTCGGCGCGTGGTTCATCGTCATACAGCCGATCCTGAGTAATAACGTGGCGTTCTATACGGCGGCTCTGGATCCTGTGATCCGCACTCTGCAAATTGCCATGATCATCCCAATCTTCGGTGCGGTCGTGGGCGTTTGGAATGCGGTTCTGTCCATACGTTCCGGTCGCAGCTGGATCATCAAGCTGGGCAGCATCCTGATCGCGGCAGCACTGCTGGGAATATTGTGGATCGCCCATATCGGCGGCCTGATGAGCCTTACACTCAACTATTGACGATCCTGCCGGGTTCGCCCTCAACAGGGCGGACCCGGCCTATTTTCCTTAGATGCTAGGCTCAGGCAGTGCTGGCGTCAGCGAGAGCTATCCTTCGATACCAATCGATCTGCGCTGACCGCTTCGCCGCAACAAACAGGTCAATTTCCGGGCCTGTCACTGACATTACTTCGCTCGCCTATGGATTGCGTTTGCGCTCGATCAGGCGCCGTCGTGGTTGCCTGTAAGTCTGCGGTGCTTTGCGAGGCACCCGCTCAGATCACGGCAAGCTGCCGATTGCTGAGCGTTCCGCCATATTGCCGTTGCAGGCGCACCTTGCGCTCCAGATCGTCGACGATGGCGCCTGAAAAATCGACGCCGCTTAGATCCTCGATAAAGTTTATGCCGCCGGGCGTGTCGACGTTCAGTTCCATCATCTTGTCGCCCGCAATGTCGAGCCCCGTCAGGTACATGCCGTCGTCTATCAACTTAGGGCCGATGATCTCTGCGATGCGCAGGGCGGTCTCGTCGGGCGTGACCATTTCCACGCTGCCGCCGGCGGAAATATTGCTACGATGGTCGTCGGTCTCGCTGAACCTGTGCAGGCAAGCGTAGGTGCCGTCGACTTTCAGTGGCCTGCCGTTCAGCGTGATCATCCGCAGATCGCCATCTTTTGCGGCGGGCAGATATTCCTGCACAATCGCATAGCCGTCGCGAATGACTGCCTCTACGATCTGATTCAGATTTTCCCGGTTTTTCTTGTTGATCAGGAACACGCCCTGCCCGCCCGAGCCCTGCAGCGGCTTGATGACGCCCTTGCCCGAATGAGCATCCAGGAAGCGGGCGATTTCCGCCGGCTCCCGCGTAATGGTGGTGGCCGCACGAACCGCTTCCGGAAAGCCCTGGAAATAGGTCTTGTTGACCGCGTCGGTCAGGTGCTTCGGATCGTTCAGCACGATTGTGTCATTCAGCGATGCAAGCTGTGCGAACAGCAGGCTGGACGATGGCGCCCAGCTACGCGGAATCAGCTCTTCCGCCGGATCGCTGCGCAGCATCAGGATATCATATTCCGCCAGGCGGATGCGCGTACGCTCCATTTCCGGATCCTGCAGATGCGCCAGATAGGTCTTGTCGTCGTCGAATTCGGCAACCTTGCTGACGGTCGCCATCGCGCAGATTCCATCCTGCCAATCGTATATGAAGTCGCCAAGCCCGATCAACGCCACCTCATGACCTCGCGCCACAGCCTTGCGCGCCAGGCGGATGGTCGTGAAATCGTCCTTCTCAGTGGCAACCTCGTTCACGACGAAGGCGATCTTGATAGTGGTTTCCGGCATTATTCGGGGCTTTCCTGGTACAGCGATGCGAGAGGCACGGTTCGGACATGTTGCAGCCTTTGCAGCGCGGCTGGGTCCTCGAGATAGGAAGGGATGATTTCCGGCGCGTGCAAAATGCCGTCGTCGATCAGTTTTTCCAAGCTGTACAATTGCTTGAGTGCAAACTTGCCAAGGAAAAGAATCTCCAGATCGCCATCGTGGCTAAGATAGGCGAGCAGTTCGGCCAGCCCCTTCAAATAGAGGGCATCCTTTGTCAGTCCACCGCCGCGCTTTGCCCGCACGGCAGTATCAAATGCCGCGTCGGCGCTCAGGCCGCATTCGTCCACCAGACAGGCGTAGATTTCCGCGCCTTGTGCCTCCTGCACAGCCATGTGCGCGGCGACCACGCGTGCGGCTAGCGTACGCAGACGACCGGCAGGTAGATAGCCGGCCAAGTACTCGCCCAGAACCGCAAGCCCCTCCTGAAGCACGTCATAGTCAGCCAGTCCCCCAGCCAATGTGTGCAGGGGTTGCCTATCACCGTTGTGACGAGTGACGACGTGTGTCCCGATCTCGTGCTGGATCAGCGGGTTCACCCGGCTTCCAGGCGCGCGGTAGTCGAAGGCAACATGAAAATTCCCCGCCGACACGTACATGGACGTGCCGGGCGTCGGGTCCACGATTACGTCACATGTAAAATCGGGATAATGCTTGCGATAGCGATCAACCGCAGCGCGCGCGGCGTCGCAAACGCCCTCCGCATCCACGTTGCATTCGTCCGGCGGCAGGATCGGCACCGTGGCCAGCAATTCACGGGCGGTTTCCAGCAATTGTTCGCTGACATGACCGAAAAGATCCACGCTTGCCACGATGAACCCCTCGCGACCGCGCATGCGCACGAGTTCGATCTGCCGGTCCAGTTCGCGTTGTTTTTCAAGAAGCAGCGCTTCGATCAGCGGATTTTCGATTTCACGAACGGGTAGTGCGAAAAGCTCCCTTCGCATTCCCGGCGCATCATCGGTCAGCCCTTCGCCGAAGTGACTGTCGGGCATGTCACGAAACCCAGATGCCTGGAAACCCTCCCAGATATGATCGATATTGGTGGGGGTCAGGCGCGTCAGCCAATCAATTTTGCGATCCATTTGCGCAAGTTCGCGATCGACGGAAATCGCAGCATCGCAAAGGCCGGACGGTCGGTCATCCTGTCGCTTATCGGTCGCCGTCACCGTCATCGAGCACTCATCCCGGCGAGGCAGTCGCGCGCTTCCGACACTCCTGCAAGAAAGCCGTCGCGTAAATCCTGCATGGCAAGAATGTCGGCGCTCCGCCCCCATTCATCCATAAATATCTTCTTATCCCCGGGCGCTCGATATCCCGCCTGCTGAGGCATCCATTTGGTCAGCCTGTCACAGGCTTCTGCGGCCATTTCAGTTGTTACAGCATAGCTGAACCGTATGAAGCGGCGTCCATGTTCCGGATCGAAATCCAGTCCCGGGGCGGTGGCGATTCCCGTTTCCGCCAGCAACTTCTTACAGAACGCCAGGCTGTCGTCCGTCAGGTGGGCGATCGATGCATAGACATAAAATGCCCCATCAGAGGGCGCGATGTCGGTGATGCCAAGTTGCGCCAGCGTCTCGATAAGGAGGGTGCGGTTACGGCGATAGACCTCCACTCTCTTGTCCAACTCGTCGGTGCAGTCGAACGCTGCCAATGCGGCATGCTGGCTGAGCGCGGGGGGCGTCAAAAGGAGGTTGCCGGCGCGCGCGCGGGCAGCCGCGACGAATTTCTGCGGACATATCAGCCAGCCGAGGCGCCATCCGGGCATTCCGTAATATTTTGAGAAGCTGTTGACGATGAACGATTCGGGGTCGTGCGTCAGCATCGACTGCGTTTCAATTTCATAGCTTAGACGGTGATAAATCTCGTCTGAGATGATTTGAACATTCCTTTCCCGGCATGCCGCCGCGATGTCGGCAAGCTCCGCCGGAGGAATGATGGTTCCGGTTGGATTGGCAGGGCTGGCGACGATCAGCCCGTCGGGCGCATCGGCGGCGTCGCGGATATGGCGGGCGTTAATCTGAAACCGGTCTTCTTCACCGCAGGCAATTTCAACCGGATTCATGTGGAGCGCACGCAACGAGTTGCGATAGGCCACATATCCCGGGCGTGCCGTCATTACCCGGCTGCCGACATCAAAGGCGCTGAGAAGCGCCAACACCAACGCCGGCGACGCTCCGCATGTAAGCAGGACCTGCTGCGGTTGCACATCGACGTCATATTCATCCTGATAATGTTTCGCGATCCGTTGGCGCAGCGGCATGCTTTCCCAATAACCCATGTCGCCGCCGTCCATCGCGCCGCGTGCAGCCTCGATCGCGCCCGCCGGTGCGCCTTCGGAAGGCTGACCGAATTCCATGTGAATCACGGATGCACCTTGTGCGCGCAATTCATGGGCAAGCTGGCTCACCTCTATGGCGCGGAAGGGATCAATGCCCTTTGTGTCGCTGCTGATGTTCATGGTCACATGTCCAAGTTTGATGGGCCGCAGGCCGCTCGCCCAATTACTGGCGCTGCCCGACCCCGATGGGTGAGATGATTGGCCCGCCCCCGGTTGGAAAGCGGCGCAGCGGGGCGCTGCGGTCAAGATTTTTGCTGTCCTTATCCTTTAGGCCAGCCGTAAGGCTAGCCCGCCGATGCAGCAGAACGCCCTCAGGTCAGATTGCGTCGCTGGGCCTCGATAGCGACCTCCGCGCGCGAGGAAACGTCCAGCTTGCGGTAGATCGATTTCAGATGGTCCCGCACCGTATGTGCGCTGATCTGAAGCTGTTCTGCAACTTCACGAGCACGAAGGCCCCGTCCCACCAATGACAGAACTTCACGTTCGCGGCCGGTGAGCGGGTCCTCGGCGGGATCGTGGACAGGGCGAAAGCGAGCGAGCATCATCCTGGCGATGGCGGGCGACAGCGAAGGCTCCCCCGCCATGAGGCGTTCGATGCGAAAATGCAGCATGTCGGGTTCGGCATCTTTGATGAGATACCCGTCGGCCCCCGCTGCCAGCGTTGCCTCAACGCTGGAACGGTCGTTCATCACCGTGACGGCGGCAACGATGATGTTCCGCCCCGTCTTCAGGCTGCGGATAATATCCCACCCACGCCCGTCCGGCAGATGAAGGTCGACGAAAGCAAAATCGAATTCCTGTTCGACGAGGACCATTGCCTCGGCAAAGGACGCCGCCTCCACGATTTCACTATCCCCCAGCCCCCTTTGGGCAAGAACTCCGTTGATCGCCTGAATCAAAAGTTGCCGGGCGGGCAAAAGGTCGTCGATCACCAATATACGCAGACGGTCCTGTCTGGTCATGATCCTGCCGGCATGTTCAAGGAGATGCGGAAACCGCCCTCTGGCTGCGACTGATGTTGGAAATAGCCATCAATTGCCGTCATGCGCGCGCGCATATTACGTAGGCCGTTACCGTGCCGCATATCCTGACAGCCCCGACCGTCGTCGGTAGCCACTATGTAAAGGCGGCCGTTGTCCACTGTCACTTCGATACTCAGCCGGTCGCAACCGGAATGTTTGATGCAGTTGGTAACCACCTCTCGCAACACCGAGGTGAGCGCCTTGTGCGCCTTATTATCAAGTCGTCCCGGCAAGTCCTTGACTGGCCAGTGCAGCGATATGCCTGATGCCTCAAGCCGTTCTGCCGCCTCTGCACGGCAGTCAGCGAGGATATCCGCAATCTGCCCCTGATCACCTTCCTCCGCCGTCACGATGGCCCGCACCTCCGCCAGGGAGGAACGCAACACCGATTTCAGCTGGACCGGATCGTTCAACGTCAAGCCCGATACCAGGCGTGCCGAAAGATCGTCGTGCAGATCTCGCGATATGCGGCTTCGCTCCGTGCTGACGCCTTGTTTGAATGCTTCCTGCTGCCGCTTCAGGCTGGAGGCGAGGTCGATCAGTCGCGCAGCCAGGTGCCGATCGCGTTCCTGGAACAGCCGCGTACCGCGATTTTTATAGCGGATCGTGAAAGCCGGACAGTCGATGGCGGCGGGCAGGCGCAGCGCCAGTCCATCTTCTGCGATGGCGACATCAGCCGATGAGGAGTGCCCCTGTTCTTCTATCTGAAGCGGGGAGAAGGCCTTGTCGAAAAATGTTTCGCCACTGCTGGGCACGCAGGGGGACGTCCCGGACAAGCGCGATATGGGCCACTTCCTCCAGTAAATCTGCAATATGGGCGCTGCCCGTCAGCCAGCGCTGCACAAAGCTGCGCCAGGGCAGGTAGAAGAAGGGGAGGAGCAGCAACAGGGTCAGTACAGCTGCGCTGCCTACCGAACCGAGCAGCGTGATCAGCAATATATCGACGCTGATCAGCAACAGGCCGAAGGATACGGCGCGGAACATGGTGATTGCCCATTGTTCGCTTTGGAAGAGCGCGTTGCGGCGCAGTCCAAAGGCAACGCCCAGATGCACAATCAGGAAAAAAGCGAAGGCATAGCTTTGGTCGATCAGCGGCTCCATGCCCAGCACCACGGGAATTGCGGCCGCGCTGATGAACAGACCGGATCCGACCAATGTGGAGACGCCGACCCATCTTATTGCCGCACGATGCAGTGGATTCTTTCTGGATTTGAAGGATTGCAAAACCACCAGCAGCAAAATCAGCAGCATTTGTGTGGCCGTCAGAAGCGGCACCTCCGACGGCGGCGATCCCATCAGGTCGAATAGGCCGAGTAGAAACCAGGCACCGAAAACGGCGCCCACCCAGATGAGCGCGCGATTGCTTACGATACGTACCGGGTAGATCAGAAACAGGCTGATCATTGCCGCGCCATAGGTCATCGCGCCGAGGCCATTCACCGTACTCAGCGGAAGAAAGAGCGATGTCGGCAGGGCCAGCCAGCGGGTGCTGTACAATGCGGCAGTGCTGGCTGCGAGCCAAAGGCCAGCGCCCGCGAGACCGAACAGGCGGTTGGGCCAGGCGCGCGGTTGAAGCGCCCAGACCCAAGCGGAAATCACGAAAATTACGAAGCCGATCAGAATCTGCATCCAGAATTCAAAGGGCAGTGCGCGCGACGGCGTCATACGAACCGAGGTCTGCTGCCCGTCTTCGGCCATTAGCGGCATCGTTGCCCCTTCGAGCTGCCTCAGCCAATCGGCGAGTCGTTCCTGACGCTGAAAGAAGCGCTTCTGGTCCGCATAATTGCCGATCGTGTCAGGTTCGGGCGTTAGGTCCAACCGTTCCACATGTGACGCGATGCCGCCCGGCGCGTCAGGCAGGACAGGCTGTCCCAGCATCTTCCCGTCGTCGGTATGGAGGACAATTTTCTCCCCTTCTGCGATCGGCTGTTCGACGAAACGCGGCTGCGCGATGGCCATGAGGGTAATCAGGGCGGTAACCAGGAAGCCGCCGGAGATTGCAAGGGTAAGCAGCGTACCAGGCATGGCCCAAAGGCTGCTACGCGCGAAGTTTGGCATCACGGTCCATTACGGGAAAAAAACGACGGTGGAGCCTTCCGCCTCACTCGTCAAGATTGGTAAGCCTTGGTGCGCGCTCCTTCGAAGAAGAGATCGTTACTCGACCGCCAATCAACCTAATGCTTGTCCATCCCCTGAACGCGGGATGGTCCCCCCAGGCGCATCTTCCTAACCCCCGAGCCGGTGATCCAGTCTCCGATCAGGAAGGATGTTCTCGCTTGTTCAATAAGTTATTTTTGCTGTCGGCCGGATGTGTTCTGGCCGCTACAAGCGCCGCGCAGGCGGAAGTCGATAATCTGGTCAGTCAGGCGCTGGACCTTCATTCCAAACAGCAAGCAGACGCAGCATATCAGCTGCTGGAGCCTGCGCTGGAGCAACGAAGCACCGACCCGGACTATAATTACATCCTGGGCCTCGCGGCCGCGGATTCCGGGCATGTGGCAGAGGCGATCATGGCCTTTCAACGTGTTCTGGCGACCAATCCGGACCATGCGCAGGCCCGTGCGGAGCTGGCCCGCACCTATGCCATGGCGGGCGACATAGACACGGCGCGTGAACAGTTCGACACCGTGGTGAACGACCCCAGCCTGCCCGATCCGGTGCGTCAGCGTTTCGACAGGATCGTGCGCGACTATGACCGGCAAATCGCGGGCGGCGGCAGCTCGGTCAGCGGCTTTGTCGACGCAGCAGGCGGATATGACAGTAATATCAACGGTGCCACCGATGCCGACACCATTGTCATTCCGCTGTTCGCTGCCTTCGGACCCGGTGCGCTGGGCGCCGCAGCGCGAGAACAGGACAAGGCTTTTTACGAAGTTCTGGCTGGCGTGTCCGGTGTCACGGCGGTTTCACGCCAGACACGGCTATTTGCCTCCGTGCTCGGCAATTGGCGCGACAATATCGACAGCAGTGCATTCGATCAGTCGGCAATCACCGGCACGGGTGGCGTGGGACATACTCTCGCCAATCGCGACGTGATTTCCTTTTCGCTTCAGGGTCAGCAATTCTGGCTGGGTCAGGACAGTTTCCGCCAGAGCTACGGCGCAATCGGGCAGTATACCACCCGGCTGAAAAGCGGCGAGGCACTGAGTGTGTCGGCGGAAGCCTTCCGGTTGAATTTCGACAATGATCCCCTGCGCGACGCAAATCGCTACAGCCTGGGCGTTTCATATGCGGCGCGCACGACGATCGTATCGCTGACCGGCGGTCATGAAGAGACGCGACGAGGCGCCGGCGATCACCTCTCCTTCGACTATCTTCGCCTGAATTTCGGCATTGAGCAGCCGGTGGGCACCAACGTGTCCGTTATTGCGGGCGTCGGTGGACAAGTGCGCCGGCACGATGCTGCGGACCCCCTGTTCCTTGGAAAACGCAAGGATGAACAAGTCGACCTGTCCGCAGGACTGAAGTTCCGCATAGCAGAAAATATCTATGCGCGCCCGCGCGTTACCTACACCCGCAACTGGAGCAATTTCGCGCTCTACGACTATGAGCGCGCGACCGTCAGCGTCGGCGTCCGGCACGAATTCTGATTTGGAGAGACCTGATGTTCAACAAGGCAATACTGCTCACCACGGCTTCGCTCCTCACCTTCGCCCAACCGGCAGAGGCGGCACGCTACGTATTCGGGCAATCGGGCCCGGTGCCTGAAAATGCATGGCAAACGCGCGAAACGGGCGTCACCCAGATACGATTTGACGATGGCGCAACCGTCAGTCTGGTGGGAAAATCGCGCTTCCTGCTTACCGGCACCGAGGTCACGATCTCCGAAGGCGCCGTAACCGTCATGTCGCGTGGCGAAAATCCCGTCACGCTTCGTTTCGAAGGGAAAGGCGCTGCCACCGTCCAGGGGGCTGCGAGCCTGACCGTTCACGGCGATGGGGTGCGGGGTCATGTCCTGCAAGGGGCGATGACTGTGGCCGCAAACGGTAGCAAGCAAAGCTTTGACCTCGGTTCGGCATGGAGCATGGCCGCCAATGGTACAACATCGCGCGTATACGCCAATCCGGCGCAGCCCGCCCCGACCGCAACCGTTGCTTCGCTGAAGCGAGAGGGCATCAAGGCTGCCGCGGAAAATGGTCTGCCCGTAACGCTGGGCTTCGCGTTGAACGCAATTGGCGCTGCGCGCGACGTCCAGCAGGCAGCACGCGCGATAGATGCCCGCGCATTCAACACGGCCCTGGGTTCCCTGCCGTCGGGCGATGTGGAGCGATTGCTGGCCTATTCGAACCGCCTGGTGGCCGCGCTCGCCACGGCGCGGACCGGCGATACCGCGTCGCTTTCATCCCCCCTGATAAATGCTTATCTTCGTTTTCTGGCAAATGACGGTGCGGCAGCGGAATTCCAGAATTCCTACAATGCCATACTAACTCAGTACCTCCAATTACTGGCCGCCGGCGGATCTCCTTCCAGCTTTGCAGGCGCCGATCTGGCCTCGGTAAACGCTTATCTGCAGTATCTGCAGAACAGCGGTATGTTGGAACAGATCACGGGCATTCAGCCCGCTCTCGTGACGGCATATCTTGATTACCTCGCCGGCGGCGGAAACCCCGCCGGCTTCTATTACGGCGAGGGCATCGATTCAGAACTGCTCAGCCAATATGCAGATATCGTCTCGGCATATCTGACCTACCTTGCGCAAGGCGGGGACATCGCCGGTTATGACGGCGCCACCTCCGCGCAGATCGCTGCCTATCTTTCCGCGCTAGAAAGCTCGGGACTGCTAGACAGTCTTTTCGCCAACCAGGCATCCGCCCTGCGGGCCTATCTTGCCTTTCTGGACGACGGCGGTGTCCCCAGCGAATTCTCCGGCTTTGATGGGCTGAACCCCGGACTTTCCGATGCCCTCGCTCAGCAATATGCGGCGGCCCTGGAGGCCTTCATCGCATATATTCAGGACGGCGGACTACCCAGCGAATATGGAGTGCTTTCACAGCAATTATTGCTCAGCTACCTACAGGCGCTCAATGATGCAGGCCTGCTGGACCAACTCGCCGGCGATCAGGCGGATTTTCTTGGCCGCTATCTCGCCTTCCTGAACGATGGCGGCGACATCGACGCATTTCCCGATCTTTCTGCAGGACCGAGCAGTGCGGAGCAGCTGGCGATCGTCGACGGCTTCCTCGCTCATATCAAGGCCAATGGCCTGCCGAGCGGCTACACTGCTGCGGATTTTGAAGCTTTGCGTAGCTATTTCGACAATAGCGTCAGCCTGGCCCTCCAACAGGCTGGGCGGACCGAGGATAACACCCTTCTCAATACATATTTCAACTATGTGCGGTTCAGTAATGCAGATGCCGACGCCTTCCCAGGCCTGCCTGCGCTAGGGGGCACAGTGGCCATCTACGCCACCGCGCAGTCGCTGAACCTTCCGCTGGACGCCAGCACCGGTGCTGTCAGCACGGGTGGTTATAACGGTCCGCTCGTCCTGAATGCGGAGGGCGCGCCGGTCTACATCTCCAATGATGTTCTGGTCCGTGGTCCTGTCGTTGCGGAACGGGTCGAAGGTGCGCAGACGGTCTCCACCCGCGTCTATGGCGATCGCTTCACGCAGAACGGCCAGGGCTTCGCCCTCGGGGAGGATCAGGGGCTGCATTTCACAACCGCAGCGCCGGTCACGAACGTGCCGGCAGATGCGACGATCAATTACGTCCTCGACAGCGCCACCAACCCAACCTTCAACGACGGCTCCTCCGCACCGGGTACGTTCAGTGCGGACATCGCCGTCAAATATTCCGGGTCACAGGCACGAATGGCCGCAGAGGGAAGCGTCGTCATGCCGGGCGACACGACCTATACCTTTGCAACGCCAGGTGGCATCGAAGGTCTAGAAAGCCTCACCGGCTCATTCTCTGTCTCTCCCGACTGGTACCCACTTCAGCAGAATGCCGACCTGACCGGTACAGGCAAAGCCTGCGTGTCTGGCGCATCGGGATGCCAGCTTTATCTGGGCGCCACCCCGGCTGGCGACGGAGCCAACGCGCTCGTGCTGGCCTATGGCTCGCGTAATGGCGGCGATGGCAGCATCGGGTTCACCGGCGCGGCAGGCTTTGTGGCGGATACGGGTGGCGACAATGGCGGAAATAATGGCAGCGCTGGCCAAGTCTACGCATTGAACGCGACCTCATACCAGGCGGCAATCTATTCACGCAACGGATTTCGGTTCGCCGAGGTGACGTCTTATACCGGATCAAGCGAACTGGCGGATGATGGTGCCATTGCGACGGTAACGCGCGCTGGCTCAGCCGTCTTCGATCGCGGCACAATGTCCCTCGTCGACCAACTGGGGGATGAGGACATTCTGCTAAGTCGTTACGGGGCTGGCACGTACTCCTCTTACGGTTCGCAAAACACCGTAGACGGCACGTATCACGACCTGGTCACAGTGGCGAAAATAGCTCCTGTTCTGCCAGTAAGCGGCACGGCCACCTACACACTGACAGGCGGCTTCGCCCCGCAGACGACCACCGGGCTGACCGACACCAGCTTCGATCTCAGCCTCGCACTTTCCTTCGGCTACACGCCGCGTATCGCCGCAGAAGGTGTACTCGGCCTCGATACGACTTACACCTTTTCAACTCCCGGCGGGTTGGCCGCCGTTGCCACGGACGGCGTGCCCATGACGGGCTCAGGATATTTAATCTTTGCGCCATTCACATCCGGCACAGGTGATTTCTGTGCATCTGGCGCATCATGCAACGTCCGCCTTAATGCCCTGTTTTCTGAGGATTTCAGTAAGAGTGCAGGATCATTCCGCACTCTTGGTTCGACGGATGTAGCCACCGGCATATACCGGCTGGAGACAGACGACCTAGCCAATCTGTCGTTCGACGGCGGGGCGGGCGTTACATCCGGCACGCTGAATGCTGCTTTCGCCCATGCCTCTTTCCTGCCGCTGACGGTAGATGGCGGCGGCAGTAATATTGTGCGCCGCGTAAGCTCCATTGCTGCCGTCTATGGCGGAACCTTTGATGGCCGGGGCCTGGTGTCGCTCGCGAACGACACCTCCATTCCGAATGCGAATGGGCTTGTCTATATTGACCGCGGCACGTTGCAGACGGCGGACCTTGCCGGTGATGAGGACTGGCAGGTTGGCCGTTATACTGGCGGCCTTCTCGAAGGGCGGGGCACCATCTATGGCGCGGACAACGGCTTCAGCTATGCGCTGAAGGGTGCCACAAAGCCGGTATATTCCAATGAAGGAACGGCACCGGGCACTTTCGCCGGCGCGATGGCGGTGAAATTCGGGTCCACGCCATGCGTGGGCGTGGATGCGACCGTCACAATGCCCGACGCGACGTACAGTTTCCAAACACAGGGCGGCACGGCTAATCCCGCCGGGGGTCTCAATCTAACCTATAGAGAAAATGAGGATCGCCCACAGTTGTATTTCGCTGGCGATCTGCCGGTAACGGTTAGTGCGGATGGTGTGACCTGCTCTATCGGCAGTTCCTGCGATGCCAGCATTACGGACAATGTCGGCGGTGCCGATGGCCGCTGGGCATCGCTGGGCTATATAGTCTTTGCAGATACTGCGGGCGGCATCCCCACCCTTTCAGGCAGCGCGGTTTTCGAAGGCGGTGCCCTGGTGCCCGAGGCTCCGCCGCTGGAAGGGACCGCCGTGGCCGACCAGATCACCACCTACGCATCCTCCATAATCGGCATCGACCGGCGCCAACCAACCACGGTCACCTATGAAGATGTGTCAGGCGCCCCGATCGGCTACAGCTTCTCCCAACCCGATGAAGAACCGACCATCGGCTCGGCTACGCTGAATGAAGCAGGCAGCGTTGCGGGGATCATCGGATGGGGACGCTGGGCCGGCGGCACAACGGGCGGAAACTATTACCAGTTCGGCACGGCGGATCTGCCGGTCAACGGCGGCTGGCATGTCGTTTCCGGCGAACCGGCCAGCAATCTGCCCACGTCCGGTTCCACCACCTATGCACTGATCGGGGCAACGGACCCGACGATCCGCGATGGTTCCCTCGCTCCCGGCAGCGTAACGGGTTCGGCCGCAGTCGCGTTTGGCGCAACCCCGCGCGTTGGCGTGGATCTGAGCGTCACTATCGGCGGGTCAACCTATGGCATCTCCACCGCCGGTGGTGCCGCAAATCCGGCAAGCGGGATGGAGGTCGGGACCAGCGGCAACGCTAATATGACGTTCCAGGATTATAATCTGACGGCCACCGGCACCGGACCTGTGTGCGGTGGAAGCGGCAATTGCGGCGCGATCTTCACCGGCTTCCTGGCGGGCGATGGTGCAAGCCATATCGGCATGTCCTACACCTTTGGGAATTCCGGCTTTGACACCCAGGTCGATGGCGGGGTGGTGTTCGGCAAAAACTAGGACTTCGGGTAACAGCGGCGTTCAGGTCCGGTCATGGTGCGCCATGGGGACTGAGCGCCGCTGCGATTGGTGCAGGCGAGGCTTCCCTCAGCAATAGCTGAATTGATTCAATTGGCTTTTTTCCATTAGCGGTCTTGCGCCGTCTTTAAATTCGATTAGCCACTAGCCGGACGGAGCGCCCACGCAGCAACAAGCGCAGCGATCTGCCGTTTTGCGCGCCGATGCTGATCCATGGGGGACCGGCAAAGGAGACAGAATGAACCCGGCTTTCGCAATTTTGACCGCAGCATTGCTGACAGGGGCGTCGGCAGTTCAGGCGAGCATTCAGGAACCGAACCAGGATAGTGCGATTGGCGCACCTGATTCCACGAGCGCAGATGGACGTTTACGGGCTCTCTACGAAGCGGACTGGCAATGGCAGCTGCAGGAATTTGACCGCATCGAAGAGGCCGATGGCAGCACGTCGCCGGGCGCTTCCCTGCCCTCCGCGACGCCGGCGGCGCAGGCGCGCCGTACCGAGCATGCAAGACGAATGCTGAGGGCCCTCGACACCATTCCGGCGCAACAACTGTCGCAAAGCGAAAAAGTAAACGCTGCTGTTTTCCGTACCTTACAGGAAGAGGCGATCGGCGATGCGAAGTTCCGCGAATGGGAGATGCCGTTCGACAGTGACAGCTCTTTCTGGAGTTACCTGAACGCCCGCACCGGCTTCGACACTGCCGAAGAATATGAACGCTATATTTCCCGCATGCGCGACATTCCGCGTTATTTTGACGAGCAGATCGCCAATATGCGCGCCGGCCTGCAGCGAGGTTTCAGCGTTCCGCGTGTGACATTGGAGGGGCGCGACGCGTCGGTGGAACCCTATACCGCCACCACTGCAGAGGAGAATCCGTTCTGGGCCGCCTTTGCGGACATGCCGGCACGCATTCCGGCAGCGGAGCAGGAGCGCCTGCGCGAAGAGGCGCGTACCGCCATCCGGGAAGCCGTGGCGCCGTCATATGCACGGCTTCTGCGTTTCCTGCGGCAGGAGTATCTGCCCAATACACGCACCGATCTGGCCGCCGAGAAGATGCCCGAGGGGCCATCCTATTACCAGCAGCAGATCAGGCAGTACACGACGCTGGACCTGACCGCAGAGGAGATCCACGCGACCGGCCTGAAGGAAGTCTCGCGCATCGAGGCGGAGATGCGGGCGATCATGGACGAGGTAGGGTTTGAGGGGACGTTGAAGGATTTCAATGCGTCCCTACGCACAGATCCCCGCTTCATCGCCGATACGCCCGATGAGTTGATGGGGGTTTCTGCATACACAGCCAAACGTGTCGACGGAAAGATCGCGGACTATTTCGGCTTTCTGCCGCGATTTCGCTTCACGATCCGTCCCGTACCCGACTCCATTGCGCCGTTTTACACAGCCGGTCGCGGCGGGCTGGAAGCCTGCCTGATGAACACGCACGACCTGTCATCGCGCCCGCTTTATAACATCCCCGCGCTGACGCTGCATGAATGCTCGCCCGGCCATAGTTTTCAGGCGGCCTTCGCACTGGAGCAGGAGAAGGCGCCGGCATTCCGCCGTCAGACCTATTTTTCCGGTTTTGGAGAAGGGTGGGGCCTCTACACGGAATATTTAGGGCGGGAGATGGGCATTTACCGCACCCCCTATGAACGTTTCGGTCAGCTATCCTACGAAATGTGGCGCGCCGCGCGCCTCGTGATCGATACCGGTGTCCACCATTATGACTGGGACCGTCAGCAAGCCGTGGACTATCTGGCGGACCGAACCGCCCTGTCACAGCACGAAGTCGAAACCGAGGTCGACCGCTACATCAGCTGGCCCGGCCAGGCGCTGGCCTACAAGCTGGGCGAAATGACGATACGAAAATTACGCGCCCGGGCGGAACAGGCGCTCGGCGCGCAGTTCGATATCCGTAAATTTCACGATGTCGTCCTGTCGCTCGGCTCAGTCCCCCTGCCCGTGTTCGAAACGCGCATCGACCAGTTCATAGAAGATGGCGGCGATGGCCTGCCGGGCGTGGAATATGAATAATTTCAGCCATTCGTGAATGGTGCGCCCCAGCTTCGTATGAAATTCAACGCTCCGACATGGTGTTGAACGGAGTTATCAATGCGATCCGCCCTCAGTACCGACCGGCTTATTTCTCGTCGCGGGCGGCATTTTCACCTGAGCTGCCGCCAAGAAACAATAATCGACCCCCGTGCCAGTTAAGGCGCTCTCAGCACCCCGGCGATACCAAATTATAAAATATGCTTTCGCATATATGTTTTACGCTTATAGTAGCACACGGAGACAGGGGACACGAGAGCGAGGGGGAGGTTCATGCATCCTTTTAAGCTATTGGGAACAGCGCTTTGCCTGCTGGGGGCGCAGTTGATGCCGGGCTTGGCCGCGGCGCAAGACACCAGGGTGCCGGACAGTACCTATAATCGCGATGTCCCGACGATACAGGACGTGCTCGACTTCGAACCTCCCGAACGATTTGCGAGCTTCTACGAGACCGAGAAGTTGCTTCATCGGTGGGCCGCGAGGATTACGAGGGCAAGAAACTCTACATGCTGATCGTCAGCAGCCCGGAAAACCTGGCGGCTTTGGACACTCATGTGGGAAACCTTAGCAAGCTGGCTGATCCGCGCACCCTAGGTAGCGGAGAGCTCGACGCCATCGTTGAAAATACGCCGGCCACAGTCATGATCTCGACCATCGATACCAGCGAGGCCTCTTCTGTCGAGGCCATGCAAATTGCCGCCTATCAATTACTCGCCGGCAATGATGCACGAACCCTGCGCATTCTCGACAATGTGCTGACCTATATCATCCCCGTCGAAAACCCATCGCCGCGGGACCGGTATGTCTCTTGGTACAATACTGTCCGCAGCCGCATTCCGAAATCCGATCCGAACGCGGCCGAACACAACCCGCCCTGGGGTGTCGGCAACGATTCCAACCATTATCAGCTCGACCCAAATCGCGACATGGTACCGCTGCAAATGCGCGAAGGCCGGGCCAAGGTGGAACTGATCAGAAAGTGGCGACCGGAACTCGCGCTGGACATCCACGAAATGGGCGCTGAATCAACGTTCTTTTTCCCGCCATATCCCGAACCCTATAACACCAACCTGCCCAATGACACGCTGAAGAAGTGGTGGGAAATCTACGCGCAGGACATGCGTAAACAGTTCGACGAGCGCGGTTGGCAATATTTTTCAGGCGAGTCCTTTGGTTCGCCTTTTCTCGGCATGCATACCCTCTACACCCAGTATCATGGCATGATCGGGATACTTTTCGAGCAGGCGGCTGGCAGTGGTGGCCTCGTTCTGGAACGGGAAGATGGCTCCCTGTTGACCCTGCGCGACCGCATACAGCATCACGTCACGGGCATCATGTCCTACCTCGACACGACCGTGGAGAAGCGACCCGAATTGCATCGGGACTTTTACGAGTTTTTCAGGTCGTCGATGAACGGCGTGCCCGATGTCGAACATAAGGCCTACGCCTTTCCGCCTGATGACGACCCAAACAAGATGTCTCAGTTCATCCAAAGTCTGCTCGCCCACGGCATAGAGGTGCAGCGAACGACGGAAGCGTTCTCGGCTCCACGAGCAAAGGGATATTATACCGAAAATACGGAACGCCACGATTTTCCAGCAGGCACGTATCTGGTTTCTCTGCAGCAGCCGCTCAGCCGATTGGCAAACGCCGTGCTGGAGAAGGAGCCATATCACTCCATCCCGGTCTTCTACGACATCTCCGTCTGGGCGCTTCCCTATCAGTACGGGATCGACGGATACTGGATGAACGACGTGCCCCGTGTGCCGACGGAACCTGTTGCACAGCCCCCGAAGCTTCGGGGGGAGATAGCTGGCGGCAGGGCGGGCTTTGCATATGTATGGCCCTATCGCGGCGCACTTGATGCAGCAGCGGCGTATCGCCTCGCCGAAAGCGGCGTCAGCCTTTATCTGCAGCCAGGGCCCACCGTGCTGGACGGCACCTCCTACGATGCCGCCTTCGTTGCCCCGGTGGCCGACAATGACGAATCTTTCCACGATACTGTAAAGGCCGTCGTGGAAGAGATTCCTGTGCAGGTCAAAGCTGTGTCGACCGGGTATTCGTCAGAGGGTTCGGACCTGGGATCGGGCAGCATGCAGCCTGTTGGCAAACCTGCGGTCGCAGTGCTTACCCGCGACGGCACGGATACGTCGGCGTGGGGCAGCTTTTATTTCTTCTTCGACGAAATGTACCGTCTGCCCTTCACGCCAATCACTGCCCAGCAACTCTCGGAGGCCGACCTGAGTCGGTACAATACCATCATCATCCCGGATGGCGGACAAAGCGTTCGTCGCGGGGAAATCCGTGGCAAACCCTACGAATGGTATTTCCGAAAGGAAGGCACCCAGCACCTGAAGGACTGGGTAGCGCGCGGGGGCACGCTGATCACCGTCAAGGGCGGCACCGCCTTTGCATCTGGGGAGGGCGGCGAGTTGACGAGCACGAAATCGCTAGGCTTGACCAAAGAGACGCCGGGCGCGATCTTGCGAGTTGAGGCCCGGAACCAATCGCCGCTGACCGCCGGTTATCCGTCCAACTTCCACGTCCTTTCCAGAAACACCCGGCTGTTCTCCGCCGGCGACGCTGGCCGTTCGGTCCTTTCATATGTGGACGCGGGCGCGATGAATGTTGCAGGATATCTACTCGAAGAGGACGAAGCCAAACTCGCCGGAACCGATTTCCTGATGACCGAAACGATAGGCAAAGGGCGGGTCATCATGTTCGCCGAGGATCCGAATTTGCGTAACCAGTGGACGCATTTGCATCAGCTGATCTTCAACGCCATCTTATTTGGGCCGTTGGTGCGATGATAAGATCCAAGCGATGCAATAGAAAACACAGGGAGGAAAAAGGCCAACGCTTGAAACCGGGACGAAATGGACGATTTACGCAGCTGACCTTCCCGAACGACCTTGTCGCTTTGTCATGCCGTCTTAGGCCAGGCCTTGGGCGGTCAAAATTGCCGGAATTCTAACTTAACCCCACCTCTAGCGGTCGGGCCTAGCTTTCCGTCATCGTCACCAGCGCGTCATGGATCCTGGCCAGTTCGAAATCGAACGCGCGATCCGCATTGTCTTGTTCGGATGACATGCGCTGGATGTCCTGCACGATCTCTCTCATCGGTGCGTCGATGGCCGCGATCTCGTCGCTGGAAATCTGCTGTTGCTCGTCGCGAACGCGCAATTCGTTGTGGATCATGCCCATGATCGAATTCCACAACCAAGACAGTGAACGCGCCAATTCGTCCCCTTGAAACCCTAGTTCGGTCAACGCGGTCGCAAGGGGCGCCGAACGGTTCATCCACGCGATCGAACCGTGCCCGCCCTCCCAAACCAGCATATCGATCAGCTGGGGGCGTTTCTGGAAATGGCTGCGGACCAGCCGAGCCCATGCCATTACGCGCTCGACGGGCGGTTCGGCCTCCAGTGCAGTAATATCAAGACCGGCAAGCATCCGGTCGGTCAGCGCCTGCAGCAGCGCGTCCTTATTGTCGAAATAGGTATAGATCGCCATCGGCGTCATGCCTACTGCGCGTGCCACCCCGGCCAGGGAAACGGGCACGCCCGGCTGCTGCTCGGTCAGCGCGATTGCAGTCTCAAGAATGTGATCGTGCGATATGCTGCGCGGCCGGCCGCGCTTCGACTTCTTAATCACCTTGCTCATTTCGGGGCGTTGCCAATATGCCTCTTGACTGTCATCGCCCGCGCTTACGCGCTTCCGCCCCGAGAACCAAGTCGGCTGCGCCTCATCCGCCGTGGGCCATGTTGATGCCTCCCAATATGCGTCTAAGACTGCGCTGAGATTAGCCCGCCCGCCCGGGCATCCCCATGACAACACGGTCTTTCACTTACTTAATTTGAGAAGTGTTCTGTACGCATTTCGTCGCTTGACGGTATTCCAAAATGCCTTAGAGAAATTCACTGGCAGACGAAAACCTTCGCGATCGAGACGAGGGTAACGTTTCAGGGGGAGTGACAGCCAACATCCGGCCAATGTGCCGGATCGCAAAAAATCCGTTTTCCTTCGCAAAACCCTGCTCGATCCGCGCCCACTGTGGAGCGTGCGACGGGAATTGCGAGCTCACTCACGGATATTGGGGAGGATCAATATGCGTAACAGGGCAGTGACGACCTTGATGACAACCACCGCCGCGTTCGCGGCGGTGCCAGCACTGGCGCAGACTACGGGCGATGTGGCGCCCGATGCCGGACCGGCCGGCCTAACGGAGATCGTCGTGACTGCGCAGCGCGTCGAGCAGAATCTGCAGGACGTGCCGGTCGCGGTGACGGCGATCGGCGAGGAAGAGATCGGGGACAAGCGCGTTACCAGCGGCGCCGATATTGCCGGCCTTGTCCCGAATCTGAATTTCACTCAGGCGGGGGTTCCCTCAAACCCCACCATACAGATCCGCGGCATTTCCTCGGGCACCAGCAACAACGCGGTGGATCCCAAGGTCGGCGTCTATGTCGATGGCGTCTATGTCGGCCGCACCGTCGGCGCGCTGTTCGACCTGGCCGATATTCAGCGAATCGAAGTGCTACGCGGCCCACAAGGCACCCTGTTCGGTCGTAACGCCACTGGCGGCGCCCTTTCGATCACCACCGCAACTCCTTCGGGTTCTCTTGGGGTCAAGGGCTCGATATCCTATGGAAACTTTGACGCCTGGCGCGGTAAGATAAGCGCCGATCTGCCACAGTTCGGACCGTTTTCGCTTCGTGTGTCATACCTCCATGACGAAATCGGCGGCTACGTCGATAACGCGCTTGGCGGACAGACCATTGACCTTCGTCCCCGCGCCGAAGATTTCGGCGTTCTGACCTTTGCGAATGAGTTGGGCACGCGCAACGTGGATGGCGTGCAGGTAGCATTGCGGGGTGATTTTGGCCCAGTAACTGCAGACTATAAATTCGATTATACCGATCAGAATGGGTCGCCACAGCCATCCCAGACCTTTGGCCCCCTTCCTGAACCTGGCGGGGATCTGCTTCTCGGAATTCTCTCTCTTCAGCCCCCCGGCAATCGGTATAATTTCTCGCCGGACGGCGATCGCCTCAACCCGGTATTCAATGCTACGAGCAACGAGCATATCGTTGCCCAGGGGCACAGCCTGACGGTGGAGATCCCCACCGACTTCGCAACTATCAAGAATATCGCTGCCTATCGCAAATTCAGGCAAGATCCGTATATCAACGATCTGGCCTCCTCGGGCGGCTTGCTGTTCACCACCGCGCAGTTGCAGAACCTGTTGACGGGAAACATCGGCGGGGTTCTCGATGCGGCGAACGCTCCCGGACCCAATGACCAATTCTTCACGCTCCTGACATCGCGCGCGACGGAGCAGTGGCAGGTCTCGAACGAATTCCAGATCCAGATGCAGCGCGATTTCTTTGACATGACCTCCGGCGTCTTCCTTTTCCACGAAGATAGTCCGGCAACCGACGTTTTGGGTATCTACCAGCCCGTCGATAACGGCGTCATCGTTGACGGGTCGCAGGTCGGTTTGATCCCGGGCCTGCCCCCTGGCTCTTACGATTTTGACGGCGATGGCGTGCCTGAAACCGTTAATCCAAGTCTTGATGGCACATTTGGCAGCGGCACCACGCGTGGCGATTCTATCAATGACAGCGTTGCAATCTATACGCAGGTCACGTTTAAGCTATCGCCAAGCTTCGACGTGTCGCTCGGCGCGCGCTATACGTGGGATGACCGAGAGACAAACATCACCGAGGTCGCAGGAGCGCAAGGAACTGTGCTGGGCCTTGGCACTTACAAACAGAGCTTCGAGAAGTTCAATTATACCGCGATCGTGAACTGGGAGCCCGTGAGGGACATCCTGGCATACGCCAAGATTGCCACGGGCTATGTCGCGGGCGGCATCCTGTCGGGCATTCCCTATGATCCGGAAAGCCTGACGTCTTATGAAATCGGATTGAAATCGCAGCTGTTCGACGATCGCTTACGGTTCAACGCAGCCGCGTTCTATTCTGATTACACTGACCTACAAACGCAAAACTTCATCAACGGGCGCCAGACATTCGACAATGCTGGCGAGGCTGAAGTGAAAGGTTTCGAGATCGAAACCACTGTTGTTCCATTCTATGGCTTCGTACTGACCGGAAACATCGGCTACAACGATCTCGACTACAAGACTTTCATTCTAAATGGCGTGGATGTCGCCGATGTTGCGACAACTACGTACAACTCCAAATGGACGGGACGAGTCGAGGCCGCATATGAGAGCGACCCGTTTGCCAATGGTGCAAACTTCTTCGCACGCCTTGGTGCAAGCTATCGCGGATCCTATTTCCTGGTTTCGACGCCGATCCTGGACCTGTTGGGCGACCCGACCGGTCAGACGCTGTCGCCTCTCGAGGACAGTCGAAAGCAGCCCTCCTACTGGCTGGTCGATGGACGAATCGGGGTCGGAGCGATTGATTTCGGAGGCGGTAGCGTCGCGATCTCTGCCTTTGGCAAGAATCTTACGAACGAGACCCGATTCAATTTGGAGCGCCGACCCTTTCGCTCACCGGAACCAGCCTGCGCGGCCGTCAGTATGGGCTTGAGGTCACAGCTGCGTTTTGATCGCGCGAGCGGATGACAACCGGTTAGCCCATCCTCGTTCGCGTGCCCACCAGAGGTAGGACATTGCGGGAGTTGAAGGGCAAGCCGTCCTGACCGTGAGGTGGAGGCGCGGCATCGGCGCCTCGCATTTATCACGATCAAGCCCGGCAAGTGGCGATGGCCGCAAGGCCATCAGCGTAACTTCCGGTTGTCACCGGCTCGACACTCAGGTATAAGTATAGGGTATAAGAAAATTACCGCTGAGCGTAGTTTCGAACTAGGGGAGAGAAGGATATGACGGACAACATCGCATCTCGTGTCAGCGAAGCCGATGTGGCTTATTTCAATCAAGGGCAGGTTCATCACGAGACCCAGAGTTCTGTCTTGATCAGCTCCTCGCCATACCTCAACGATCCGGAACTGCGCGACCTGATCGCGCAGGAAATGCTCCGCCGCAATGGTCCGGACTTGCCATCGACGGCTTATATTCCGCACGTTGTGAAATGTTTGATGAAATACGAGGATTGGCCTCGGATCTTCCAGCTTTTCGAGGAAGAAAAGCAGCGGCTGCCGGAATTCAAAGCCTGGTTGGAAGGTCGCAAGGTTTCCCTCTTCAAACCGGAGGAACTTGAGGATCCCAAAGCGGGCACGCTGAAGGAGGTGGTGCACGATTTCGTCGTCAACTCGCCCTACAATATGGACTTCTTTTACCAGGGACTAAAGATCGAGAACGACTTCGATTTTTACCAGAAAGAGCGCACCCACTCGCACGATATCGAACATATGATCACCGGTTTCGAGACAAATCACGCCGGTGAGATCGCCTTGCTCGAAGCGAACGAGGTGGCGGTCTACAATTATTTCGTTCCTGAACTCGCCGCTTTCTTCAATCGCACGGGCGCCTATCTCAAGGCGAAGACGATGATGAAGAGCGGGCTCCACTATCCTGAAAGCTACGCCATCGAAGTGAAGGCGCGGCAGGTTGGTGCGGCGCAGGGCGCGAACTGGAAGCACCCCCTATTCCTCATCCCGTTCCGCGATATGCTTGACCGCCAGCTAAGCGATATTCGCGAAGAATTCGGAATCACGAACCCGCCGCCCCCGGGCGAGTGGGCGTATACCACTGCGTTGTCCGAGGACGAACGCCTGCCTGACAATGACGTCGCCGCTCACGCCCAGGCTGCCGAATAGGGCTCGTTTGGATTTAGGCGCTCTGGGACAAAACTGAGTTCACGGAGCGCCTACGCCGCCTTGGGCACTCCAAGGCGATCTGCGGCCGCGCCGCCAAATGCAGATCGAGTGGGTGACTGCGATAGTCACGCCAAGCCACTCTCGAAAGCTATACCCGTAATAATCTGAAACCCGGTCGCCGGTCAGTCGCTCGACCAGTGAAACGCCGTTCTCCAGCCGCCGAGACCAAGTGATCTCCCTGTTAGCTTGAGGAAAAGGCCGGTAAAGCTGAGAGCCGCACCGTGTGCCGCAAATCGCTGACGCCCCTTGTCCGCCCCAAGACCGGCTGTGACGAATTACATACCAATTAGATTGGCCTCTTCACGGAAGGCATCGGATGTCCTGTTTTGGTAGCGGCGACACAGACCAATCTTCTCGAATCCCCTCGCCCCGACTTCAGAAAAAACCCGCCCGGCAATGACCGGGCGGGGAGAGTGTAGCGGCTATGCGCTTACAGGGAGGGGAATAGCGGAGAAGCTTTATTCAGCCGCTTCTAGAATTCTCTCATTCTCATTAGCCAGCGCCGGAACGAGATATTCTCCCGGACGCGCATCCGTCTGCTTCCCGTCGCGGAAGGTTGCTACGCCGTTAACGAGCGTGAGACGCATGGGCGCGGCCGGACGCGTAAAGCGCCATGTCGTGCCCCCCTTGCCATCGGGCATGTCCCATGCCTTTTCGATGGTCTGGTACTCGATCTCATCGAGGTCGAAGACTGCGATGTCGGCGCGCTTGCCAACTTCAAGCGTTCCGGTTTCCTGAAGATTGAAGAACCTTGCTGGTTTGCCAGTCAAATAATGGACCGCCTCTTCCATCGTCAGGTGGCCTTCCGCCACATATTTTGTGAAGGTGAGGATATTCTCGCCACCACCACACAACATCTGGAGGTGGGCGCCGGCGTCGGAAACATTGCCGAGGGCCTGCTCGCTCTTCATGAGCTCGACGGTCAATTCCTCGTCCTTCGGGAAGGGTGCCATGTGCACGGTCGACTTGACACCGTTATCGAGAATCCAGTCGGCCATCGCGTCGCTGCGGTGCTGACCGCGCTCGTCAGCATATTCCTTCAGCGTTCCGCCAACCGGCCCCTTGCCGTTTTCCGAATCCAGAAGGAAAAGCTCATCCGGATTCTTCAACGGGGAGTGATCCCAGGCCTTTGTGTCCCAGCTGTTGCGAGCACGGACACGCCAGTCTTCGTCAGCAAGCAGAGCCCGCTTCTCGTCATCGCTATCGGCCAAGACGACTTCGTGCCAAACGTAGTCGTTCGATTGCGCGAAGATCAGCGATTTGGTCAGGCTAAGTGTGCTCGTTGGCGAAACATGAGCAAATCCGGGCCATACGTCGGCCCCGGCTTCACGCATGGAATTGAGCGTTTCCTGGCACTTGGCCAGAATAGGCTTCTGGAATCCCAGCGTCGGCACCGCGCCGGCAATCTGCATTCGGATGCCACGGCCACGCGTCAGACGTTCGAGACGCGTCATCTGATCAGGCGCGGTCATGCGCATGAAGGTATCGACGATAACCTGGTATGTGGTTTGCGGATACCGCGCCATCACATCGAAAAGGGCTTCAAACTCTTCATCCTCCGCTTTCAGTGTCGGGATCGGACGATCGTCGCCGTCATGGTCGTGCAGATTGTCCGACAGGCCAAGCGCGCCTGCATCCAGTGCATCTTCCAACAATTCCGCCATGCGCTCGATTTCCTGCGCGGTCGCAGCACGTTCCCAGGCTTCAACACCCATGGCGGCGAGGCGGAGCGCAATGTGCCCGACATAAGCCGAATAATTCAGGGGGATTTTCACCTTTGTAGTCATGGCGTTTTTGTATTCGGACCATTTTTCCCAATCCCACGGCACGTGCTCCAGGAACGGCCCCATCGGAATATCCTCGAAAAACGAGAAGATTTTGATCATCTCCATCTGCGCGGCCTTCTCCTTCGAGAGCGGCGCAGCGGTAAAACCACAATTTCCCAGGATGACGGTGGTCGCACCATTGCCTGGCTGCGGATCCAATTCCGGCTGCCACCACATCGAGGCATCATAATGTGTGTGGGTTTCGATAAAGCCGGGGGTCACGTGACATCCCTTTGCATCGAAGACCTCTTCGCCGTCCCTGGCGTCTAGGGAGGGCTCGATTGCTGCTATGCGGTCGCGCTCGATACGCACGTCGGCCTTTCGCGCCGGCCCGCCGGTTCCGTCAACAACGGTGCCGTTCTTGATCAGGATAGATGTCGTCATCTCGGACTCTCCTTAGTTTGTCATCGCATTGTCGGCCTCTCGGGCTTCCCGATGAGGCACGTTCAGGGTTCAGTGATTACTCGGCTGCCTGCGCCTGCATCTCGGCGGCAAGTTCGGGCGTAAGGAACTCGCCCGGCAACGCATCCGTCTGCTTTCCGTCTCGGAAAGTCGCCACGCCGTTGACCAGCGTCAGTTTCAGGCCGCCTGCGGGGCGCGTATAGCGCCACGTGGTACCACCCTTTCCATCGGTAACATCGAAGCGCTTCTCCATGTCGTGCTGCTGAATATCTTCCAGATTAAACACGACAATATCCGCGCGCTTGCCAATGTCGATCGTGCCCACATCGGCAAGGTGGAAGTGATCGGCGACCTTGCCGGTCATCGAATTGATCGCTTCCTCAACTGAAATCGCTTTCAGTTCCTTCACATATTTGGTGAGATAGATCACATTTTCGCCACCGCCACACAGCATCTGCAGATGTGCGCCGGCGTCGGTTATGTTGCCTACCGTTTTGGGATCGCGCACCATCTCCACAACCGCGTTATCATTCATTGCCATCGGCTCCATCCGGATGGATGAAGAGACGCCGTTTTTCAGCAGCCACTCGGCCATCGCGTCGGAACGATGAACGCCAAGTTCTTCGGCATATTCGGCCAGTGTACAGAACGGACCGTGTCCGCTGTCTGAACCCAGTTCGGTCAGCAGCAGCATATGCGGCTGGCTCATCGGAGAGTGGGCGTAGACCTTATTGTCCCACGATTCGCGTGCCCGGGCGCGCCAGTCCTCGTCGCGCAGGATTGCCGCCTTGGCTTCCTCGCCTTCGGCCAGCACGGCTTCGTGCCAGACATAGTCACCCGATTGCGCGAACAGCAGTGATTTGTAGATCGACAGCTGCGCGGTAAGCGGTACGTGACCGTAGCCAGGCCAGACGTCGATCCCGTCCTCGCGCATCGCACTGATGATGCCTATCATCTGGTCCAGCCGATAGGTCTGATATTCAGAGGTCGGGATACCGCCGGTCAGCTGGATGCGCACATTCCGCCCTTTGAGCAGGCGATGCATGCGTTCCGCCTGTTCGTGTCCATTATCGCGCATCAAAGCGACATCGATGATGCACTGCATGGTGGAGGCCGGGTAGCGTTCGAGCACATCGAATATCGCTTCGAACTCGGCATCGTCGGCCATCAGCGTAGGAATTGGACGGTCCTCGCCGTCATGGTCCAGCAGGTTGGTAGAAAGCCCGAGCGCGCCGGCATCGAGCGCATCGACCAACATCGCCTGCATCTTCTTCCGCTCTTCAGCCGTGGCCACGCGCTCCCACGCCTCCATGCCCATTGCCGCAAGGCGAATGGCGATGTGCCCGGCATAAGTCGCCTGATTGACCGGAAGCTCAATGTTCCTTTCGACCGATGCCTTGTATTCGGACCATTTGCGCCATTCCCAAGGCACGTGCTTCTGAAAAGGTTCGAGCGGGATATCTTCGAAGAATGAGAAGATCTTTGCCATCTCAAGCTGCACTTCGGGATCATCATGGATCGGTGCTGCTGTGAAGCCGCAATTGCCGGTGATGATCGTTGTCGCGCCATAAGCAGGCAGAGGGTCAAGATCGTTCTTCCACCACATTGTCGCGTCGTAATGGGTGTGCGCCTCAATAAAACCGGGCGCTACGATGGCGCCATCCGCCTGGAACACCTCTTCGCCATCCCGCGGCGAAAGATGTTCGCCGATCTCGACGATGCGACCATCGGCAATGCGCACGTCGGATTTGTATCCCTTCGCACCGGTGCCATCAACAACAGTGCCGCCCGCAATTAGCATATTAGACATAAAATGATCCCTCCTCCCAATAGTGCCTCGCTCTGTGAAGGAATCACCACGATTCCCGCCCCGCTCAGCTTATTTTCTTATAGCTTATAGAATATAGCTGCAAGGCTCGCAAGCCAAAGCGGCGATCCGTCGCGATCGTGCACGATCACCGCCCTGAGTGCGGCGGGGAATGCGCATCTTATATGGCGCTCTTGCCAGTCGAATTCTTCGTTCGCCGCCTTCCTGCCCCTGACCAGCGCACCAGCCTTCCGACCCCGGCGGGCTCGCTACCGGTGGCTGCCACAATGACCGAAGGAATGGCGGACGACACTGTCACCGCCCCGCCGCCCCGACTTCGACTGCGCGACCGCACCGGACTCTTTCTAGGGGACCGCGCCTTCAGGAATTTCAGTGAAGCCCGAGCAGCAGGTGCGACGCCCGCCTGTATCGGCAATCCGGGTACAGTTTACATATAAACCGGGATGGCGACGGAGTGGGCACAGATGAGTGTCCCGCCTTCCTTTTTATGAAGGGGGGTGGAGTGCGGTCATCCCGCACTCAAGACTTGATTGCTTGGATTAGCCGGAAGCCTACGCCCGCAATGATCATAAAAGCGAACTGGTATATCGGTAAAAAAAGTGCGACCAAATGGTTGCTGAGGCCGGGGTTTATCGCCAAACCCCAGATTAGAATCGGAGCACCGGGCACAAGTAATATAGCTTGGAGGGCACAAGTAATATAGCTTGGACAGTGAGCCAGAAAGGCGATCCTTTTGCATCTGATACCAACAATACTAGAAGCCCAGAGACTCCTGCCGGAGCAGCGGCCCAGGCAAGGATGCCAAGGCTTCCTGTCGGAATGAGCAGACTTGCCAGTATCGTGTAACCAATTGCCGCTAGCAGTGCATAAATACGAAGAGAGTTGTTCCTCGGCACCACAATGCTAATCCGACCATTTGAATTCATCGACTCTTCGATGCCCCGAGAAAATGTATGCAATTCAGGCCGCCTGTACAACGCGCGACGAGCGCTAGTTGTCAATTCCAATACAGCTCGATTTCTTGGTCCAGCAGCCCGCCAAGTTTTCATGCGGGAGGTTGCTGGCGGGCCACTCGCGATGAAAATGCGAACTATGTCTTCGCTATAGCACTATGGTGATTTTGCATTCGGGGCCCTCACTCGCGGTTTGTCGCCCTCTGCCGATGGGCCGATAGGCCCCGCAACGGTTCTGACCATATAAGATCGAGAATCGGGGGACTGTAATGTTCTTCTTTCCCAATCGTCTAATAGGAGATGCGCGGCATCTTTTTGAGAAACTGATTTGGGAAGGAACATGCAGGTCTTCGCAGAGGCTCTTCGGCACAAAATATCGCGTGGTGCTCTGAAGCGACGATTAGCTGCGACGGGAAATTTTGCCCAGGTTCCCAGTCCAACGGGCCACGTCGCAGCGAGCGAGTGATATGCCGTTCAATATGCGTCAGCTTCGATACGCGATCGCGGCAGCGGATCACGGTAGCTTCTATCGAGCGGCCCGCGCATTGGATGTCGAGCAATCCACCCTGAGCCGGGCGGTCCTCAAGCTGGAACGGTCAATTGGCAGCGAACTGTTTATCAGAACGCGGGCCGGGGTGAAGATTACCAAGATAGGGCGGCAATTCCTGCACAGTGCCCGGCCGATGGTCGCCAATGCCGACCGGATGATCGCTACGACACGTGCAGCCGGCAAAGGCCGCGCCGGCAATCTGACCGTTGGATTTAACAGCTCGATATCGGCGGGAAACCTACGCGCGACCCTTGTCAGCTCTCAGCGCGATAATCCGGACGTCGCCATAGAAGGTGTAGAGGCGGATCGAAGCGTTCTGTTTGCAGGCATCGATAGCGGCGAGATCGATATCGCCATCTTGATAGGGGAAGTCGACCGCGACGACTATCGCCACGTTTCGTTCTGGAGCGAGCATGTCTATTTGGCGATTCCAAACAATCATGAACTCGCTGAGCGTGAAATCATCAATTGGACGGACCTGCGCGAACAGCGCTTCGTACTTCCGGCAGCCGATCCTGGTCCCGATATTCGCGACATGCTGATCGGGCGGTTATGGCAATCTGGTGGTCATCCTGACGTGTGTCTGCATCCGGTCAGTCGCGAGACGATCCTAAGCCTGCTTGGTGAAACCGGTATGCTCTCAGTTGGCTGTGAGGGCGTTACCGGCGCGCATTATCCAGATGTTGTCTATCGTCCGGTGCAAGGCGAACAGGGACCGGCACTTGTTGTATATTCCGGGTATTGGCGGGCGGACAACGCGAATCCCGTGCTCAAACAGTTCCTCGGCTACGTTCGCAATCGCTATGCTTTGTCGTTCGAACTCGACACGGCTGCGATGGGAGCCCGCCGCTCGGGAGAGTCGACATGACGCAGGGCAAGACCATAGTCATCGTGCTAGTCCTCCTCGCCATCGGGTTCGGTGCTGGGTTCGTGTTGCGACCTGTCCTTGCTCCAGTCGAAGTGACCACGGTCGAACCGCCGGTTCACTCAGCGCAATCGAGCGATGCGCGCGGCGTCCAGTATTTCGTCGCCAACGCCGAGGAGGCACGGCAGGTAATCCAAGGCTGCCGTGACGGTTCGGTACGCGGCGCTGAATGCGCCAGTGCGGAAGAAGCGATCATCAAGATCGAGGCCGACGAGCGCCGCCGCCGGTTCCTGGGTGATTAAATGAGAAGGATTTTAGACCTTGGTGGCCCGCCGATGCTTTGCGAAACCGCGATCGGTCGCCATGAACCGTGCGACCATCGGCGCAATGAGCTTTTCCGCCGACACGGCATCGCCACCCGTCTCTGCCGCCAGAGCGGCGGCATAGGCAGTCAGATCGCGATGGACGGATGCGGAAAGCTCTATCGTAAGCTTGACCGGCTTGTCGTTTACCAGCGGCCCTAATTTCAGCTTTGTCATCGCATTGCTCCAACAGGCTCGAGGATCAGATCGCGGGTCAGGATCACGCGAAGTGGGTGGCCAGGCCGGATGGTGAGCGTCGGCTGGATATTCAGCTGCCGATCGACGATCCGCTGGCCGGTCTGATTGATTGTATCCTGGCTTCCGCGCCTTAGAGCACGGATGAGGTCGTCGTCGCCATCCGCTCCGAGTTCGGCACCGACACCGAGCAGCGTCGAGATGGCAGCAGCGCGCATCAGATTGCCCCAATGCTGATCCACGCCGTCCTGCAGCCCGGCGAACCCGGCTCCGTCAGCGGCAGGCTGACGATCCAGTGCGATCGAGCGACCGCCGGGGAGGATGAGGCGATCCCAAGCGAGCAGCACGCGGGTCTGCCCGGCGGCGATATCGCTGTCATACTCTCCGATCAGGCGCGACCCCTGCGGGATCAGCAAGATACGTCCCGTAGGGCTATCATAGACATTCGCGGTCACCTGCGCGGTGATCTGGCCGGGAAGATCGGAACGAATTCCAGTGATGAGGGCGGCTGGAATGATGCTGCCAGCCTGAAGGATGTTGGGCGATAGGGGCGTTGTCAGCTGTTCAACGCTCGCGATTCGCGGGTCGGAAGTGCGCTCTAGAAATGCGCGCTTACCGGCCACATTGCTCTGCGGTGCAGCTGGAGGCTGCGGCCCGGCATCCGGGACTGCAGGAGCGGCCGTCAGGCTCGGGAGCGATGGACTAGCTGCCGACATACCCCGTCCGCCACCGGTTCCACCGAGAAATACATTGCTCGTGCGCGCGGCGTCGCGTTCTTGTTCAGCACGTTGACGAGCGGCCTCGGCAGCCTGCGCACGAGGATCAGGCTGGGCCATCTGTGTGCCGACCGGCGGAAGCAGCACGTCTTGCCCACGTTCCTGAGCCGCGACGATCGGCCCACCAAGATCGCCGGGAAGCGGCGGACCGAGCTGAGGGACATCCGCATAGTCGCGCGGCCCCGAGGTAATTGTCTCGGCCTCAGAACGGCTCTCGGTATTGTAGAGTTCTTCCGAGGCGCGTTCGTCCGCCGGTACAAGCGCGTAAATGAGCGAACCGCCGACACCGAGCGCGGCGATCCCGCCGACCACCGTCAACGCTTTTCGCGACAGGCGCACGACGCGCGGTGCGTCACCGCGCAACTGGAAAGGCCGCGGATCGGCCGGCGTCGGTTGCGGACTTTCGGACGGTTCGATGGCGTGGGTTGCTGCGATGGCGGGTTCCTCGCTCATCGACGACGCTCCCGTCCATCGTCGCGCAGGACCCGTACGCGCTTCTCGCTGCGCTGGTCGCCCAGACGCAGTTCGGCGGCGGCGAACAGACGATCGACCACCATGTAGCGGCCCTGCACGCGATAATTGACGAGTTCGGCATCGCCCGCCGCGCCGGTCACGAACAGCGGCGGCATCTCGCCCTGAGCGATCCCCGCCGGAAATTCGATGAACACCTGCCGTCCGTCGTCGAACGCGCGCAAGGGTGTCCAGGGCACGCGATCGCCCTCGATCCGATAGCGAAAATTGAGCGCGGACAGGTCAACGCCGCTCGCAACCGGCGCGGCGGAGGCTGCTGCCGCATTGGCGCTGCGCAGCGCGATCAATTCATCCTGGGGATAGGTCCAGGAGACCGATGCCATATAGGTCGAGGGCGTCGCGCGCAGTTCGAGGTGATAGGTGCGCCGGTCCGTGTTGACGACGAGATTGGTGGCGAGATCCGGACGGGTCGGCTTGACGAGGATATGGACGCGCGCTGCGGGTCCGCTGCCACTTACCGTATCACCGATGATCCAGCGCACGGTATCGCCCGCCGCGACCGGTCCCGGCCCGACCAGTTGTTCGCCTTCCTGCAAGGCGATGTCGGTCACCTGCCCGGGCGCGGTGTAGATCTGGTAGAGCGCGCCGTCCGCCCAGGGGTAGAGCTGGATGGCGTTGAGGAACCCTTCGCGCACCGGCTGCATGCGCGCGGCGTCGTTGGCGGCGCCGATGCGGCGGCGCGGATCGGCGGGTTCTGATTCCGGCTCGCCGTCCGGCACGGGTTTCAACTGGCCGGGCAGCGGCAGCGGTTCGGGAACCGCGACCACCTCGACGGAGCGCGACAGTTCGGGTGCGAGCGTCGCCTCGATTGTGCGTGGCGGATCATCGTAGGCGATGTTCGGAAGGTCGGAAGTGGTGGCGCAGCCCGCCAGACCGAGAGCGGCGGCAAGCAGGGCTGTGGGGGTAGCGCGATGGGTTAAGGCTTGCGTCATTGCGACAGCTCCTTCGACCAGTTGAGGGCGTTGACGAATATGCCGAGAGGGTTCTTGCGCAGCGCATCGGGCGTGCGCGGCGGCTGCACGACGATGGTGAGGATCGCCGACCAGCGTTCGGTGGCGGTGAGGCTGCCGTCCTGATAGCGACGCTCGGTCCAGGCGACGCGGAAGCTGTCGGGCGAGGCGCGGATCACGCTCGAGACGTCTACCGCCACCTGTACCCGCCCGACACTTACAAAGGGGTCGTTGGCGCGCGCATAGTCGTTCAAGGCCATCGCGCCGCGATCGGTGGTGAAGTCGTAGGCGCGCAGCCAGTTCTGCCGCACGATGATCGGATCGGCGGGGACGGAGCGCACCTGCTCGATGAAGCGCGCGAGATGGAACGCGATCTGCGGATCGGTCGGGCTGTAGCCAGTTTCCGCGGGCGCTACCGCCTGCGCCTGCCCGAGCGCATCGACCTCGACCACCCAGGGCACGATATGCCCGCGCGCGGATTGCCAGACGAGCCCGCCGGCGAGCGCGCCCGACAGAGCAAGGGTTCCGAAGAAAGCCAACCGCCAGTTTTTCGCCTGCACACGCGCGGAGCCGATCCGGTCGTCCCAGACCTGCGCGGCGCGCTGATAGGGCGTGACCGGTTCGGGCGTCTGGCCGTAACGGATGGTGGGTCGTCGGAACATTAGGCTCAATCCTTCTCTCTGACATCGACCGACGCCCCGCCGCCTCCGCCGTCGCCAGAGCGCAGCGTATGTGCGGCAACCGTCGCGCCATGGGTCATTGTCTGGCGGCGCTTCATCGCCGCCGCCCAAGCGGGCTGGCCGTCCGGGGATGATGCGGCGGTGGGCGCCCCGTTCGAGAATGTCGCGCCAGCGGCGGTCGCGCCCGCGCGCGCGCCGGAACGATAGCTGTCCTTGAGGGACGACGCGGCCTTACGCAGCGGCGAGGTGGCCGCGCCGAACGCGGCCTTGCCGACGCCTGCCGCTCCGCCCGCCACCGCCGCACCACCGCTCTTCCCGGCCGAGCCAAGGGCATAGGCGCTCCGCGCACCGCCCGCGGCAAATGCGCCACCCCTCGCGATTCCGGCGGCAGCACCAAGCGCCGCGCCGGTGCCGAGGGTAGCTGCTGCGGCACCGCCTATAACCACACCGCCTGCGGCGAGCGCGGTTCCCGCAGCCGCACCCGCGCCCAGCGCCGGGCCGCCCGAGACGATGCCGTTGGCGATCGATGGGCCGAAGATGCCGAGACCCAATAGGCAGAGCGAGGCGAGCACAATGGTCATCGCGTCCTCGATCGTCGGCTGCACGCCGCCGAACCCTGCGCGGAATTCCTCGAACAGCGTGGAGCCGATACCGACGATGACAGCGAGCACGAGCACCTTGATGCCCGAGGATATCACCAGCCCCAGCACCCGCTCGGCCATGAAGGCGGTCTTGCCGAACAAGCCGAACGGGATAAGCACGAACCCCGCCAGCGTCGCGAGCTTGAACTCGATGAGTGTGATGAAGAGCTGGATCGAGAGGATGAAGAAAGCGAGGATGACGAACATCCAGGCGATCAGCAGCACGGCAATCTGGATGAAGTTCTCGAAGAAGGCGACCCAGCCCATGAGGTCGGAAATGGATTCGAGGATCGGCTGTCCGGCGTCGAGCCCGACTTGCGCGACGCGGCCGGGCTGGAGCAATTCGGCCGCGGAAAAGCCCGTGCCCGAGGCCTTCAGTCCCAAGCCCGCAAAGCTCTCGAAGACAATGCGCGCGAGGCTGTTCCAGTTGCCGATGATGTAGGCGAAGACGCCGACGAAGAGCGTCTTCTTGATAAGACGCGCGAGAATGTCGTCGTCCGCACCCCAGGTCCAAAAGAGCGCCGCCAGCGTCACGTCGATGACGATCAGCGTGGTGGCGATGAACGCGACCTCGCCGCCCAAGAGGCCGAACCCGCTATCGATATAGCGGGCAAAGACATCAAGGAAGCGATCGACGACGCCGGTCCCGCCCATGTCAGTTGTCCTCGGACAGCGTTTGGTCGATGCGCGCCATCGGCCGAGCGCCGGGTGCGAGAAAGCGCCGCCGGTTCTCGGCCCAGGCGCGCATGCAGTCGCGATCATCCGCACCCGCGGCACCCAGCGCTTGGCAGCGACGTAGTTCGATCAGCAGCGGATCGATTTCGGCGGGTTGGACCTGCGCGACAGGCTCCTCGCGCGATGGTTCGGGCGCGCGACTCATCTCGATCGCAGTCATGGTGATCGCGATGGCGACGAAAATAACGGCGCCGATGCGCGCGATGAGCTTGGGTTCCATGACGCGTCTCAGTCGCGGAACATGCGAGCGTTGCCGGGCTCGTAGCCGACCGCCGGAGTGAGAAAGCGGCGAAGCTGCTCGCGCGCCTGTGCCTTGGCGGCGGCGCGCTCGGCCATGCCGAGCGCCTGCGCGCGACCCTGCGCCGCCATCAGCGCGGTGAGGTCGGCGAGTTGCTGCGATTGCAGCGCGACGAGTTGATTTCCCGCCTGCGCGGCCTGGAGCGCACCGGTTGCCGACTGGCTCGCGGTAACGAGCCGTTCCAGGCTGATGCGCGAACCATCGATATTGCCGACCACGCCCGCCTGGACCTTGAGCGCATCCTCGAACGCGGCGACGCTCGTCTGCCAACGCGCTTGCGCTTCGGCGACGAGTTGCCGGTCCGAGCCGGACAGATTCGTCCCGCGATAGCTCTGGGCAAAGGTCTGATCGATCTGCTGGACGTCGTAGGCGAGCCGCTGCGCCTGCCCCAGCAATTGCTGGGTGCGCTGGAACTGGGTCTGCACATCCTGCAGCTGGCTCAGCGGCAGCGAGGTGAGATTACGCGCCTCGTTCAACAGCGATTGCGCCTCGTTCTGGAGGCTTTGGATCTGGTTGTTGATCTGTTCGAGCGTGCGGGCGGCGGTCAGGACGTTCTGCGCATAGTTGCTGGGATCGTAGACGATGCCGCCGAACTGGGCGTGCGCGGGTGTGGTCATGGCGACGACGCCGAACACGCTGGTCGTGGCAAGGGCGCCCGCCATCAAAGCGCGGCGCAGCAGGGATTGAGTCATATCTGGGGTTCCTTTTCGGGGAGCGGGTGCGCGTCTTCCCGGTCGCGCGCCGGCGATGAAGGTTCGGATGCGGGAAGGAGGTCGATCGCCCAAGCACAGCCGCGGTGGCGCAGCCATTCGGCAGCGAAACCATCTGAGCCGTGGGTCTCGATCAATTCGGCTATCTTGAGCTGGTCGGTCTTCGAAGAGGCCGCGGCGAAGGCAAGTGCGACCTCGCCGAGCCCCAGCTCGAACAGCCGGTTGCCCCGCCGTGATTGACAATAGTAATCGCGCTTCGGAGTAGCCCGGCTGAGTATCTCGATCTGCCGCGCATTAAGCCCGAACCGCTCGTAGATGGCGGCGATCTGCGGCTCGGACGCGCGCTCGTTTGGTAGGAAGATACGCGTCGGGCAGCTTTCTATGATGGCCGGAGCGATGCTTGATGTCTCGATATCGGCGAGACTCTGCGTGGCGAAGACAACGCTGGCGTTCTTCTTACGCAGCGTTTTCAACCACTCGCGCAGTTGCGCAGCGAAGGCCGGACTGTCGAGCACGAGCCAGCCTTCGTCGATGATGATGAGCGTCGGCGAACCGTCCAGCCGGCCCTCGATACGGTGGAACAGGTAGGACAGAACAGCGGCAGCCGACCCGGCACCGACCAGGCCCTCGGTCTCGAATGCCTGGACCGATGCTTCGCCCAACCTCTCGTCCTCGGCGTCGAGCAGCCGGCCCCACGGCCCGCCGATGCAATAGGGCTGGAGCGCTTGCTTCAAGTGCTGGCTCTGCAACAGAACCGCGAGGCCGGTCAGCGTCCGCTCGTGCATAGGCGCAGACGCCAGCGAACCGAGCGCCGACCAAATATGCTCCTTGGCTTGCGGATCGACCGCGACGCCTTCGCTGCCAAGGATCGCCGCGAGCCATTCAGCCGCCCATGCGCGCTCTGCAGGATCGTCGATGTGAGCGAGCGGCTGCAACTGCACGCCATCGCCGGCCTCATCGGCAAGCATCCCGCCCAAATCCTGCCAGTCGCCGCCCATGCCGAGCGCGGCCGCGCGGATGCTGCCGCCGAAGTCGAAGGCGAACACCTGTGCGCCGTCGTAGCGGCGGAACTGCATCGCCATCAGCGCCAGCAGGACGCTCTTGCCGGCGCCGGTCGGGCCAACGATCAGCGTGTGGCCGACATCGCCGACGTGAAGGGAAAATCGGAACGGGGTCGAGCCTTCGGTCTTGCCATAGAGCAAGGGGGGAGCGCTGAAATGCTCGTCCCGTTCCGGCCCCGCCCATACCGCTGACAGGGGAATCAGGTGGGCGAGATTGATCGTGGAAATCGGGGGCTGGCGGACATTGGCGTAGGTGTGGCCGGGCAGGCTCCCCAGCCATGCCTCGATCGCGTTCATGCCCTCGGGAATGACGGTGAAATCGCGGCCCTGGATGACCTTTTCGATCAGCCGCAGCTTCTCGGCGGCAATCGCCGAATCACGGTCCCACACCGTCACCGTCGCGGTGACATAGGCCATGCCGGCATAGTCGGCGCCCAGTTCCTGCAGGGCGGTGTCGGCATCGGCGGCCTTGTTGGAGGCGTCGCTGTCGAGCAGCGTCGAGGCCTCGTTGGTCATGATCTCTTTCAGGATCGCCGCGACCGATTTGCGCTTGGCGAACCATTGCCGGCGTATCTTGGTCAGCAGTTTGGTCGCGTCGCTCTTGTCGAGCATGATCGCGCGGGTGGACCAGCGATACTCGAAGGCCAGCCGGTTCAAGTCGTCGAGCAGGCCGGGAAATGTGACGCTCGGGAAACCGATAACGGTCAGCGTCCGCAGGTGATGATCGCCGAGGCGCGGTTCGAGCCCTCCGGTCAGCGGCTCGTCGGCAAGCAGCGCGTCGAGATGCATCGGCGTTTCCGGCACGCGGACGCGCTGGCGGCGGGTCGAGATCGTGCTGTGCAGGTAGGCCAGCGTCTCGGCGTCATCGAGCCAGTGGACTTCCGGCACGAAGCCTTCGACCAGATTGAGCACGCGGTCACTGCGATCGGTGAAACTCTTGAGCAGTTCCCACGGGTTGACGCCGGAGGTCGAACGGCCCTCGTAGAGCCAGCCCTCGGCGCGCGCGGTGTCTTCGGCGGGCGGCATCCAGAGCAGCGTCAGGAAATACCGGCTCTCGAAATGCGATCCCTCTTCCCGGAATTGCTCGCGCCGCTCCATGTCGACCAGCGCCGAGACCGGATCGGGAAATTCCGAGTCAGGGTAGTCGAGCGCGGGTCTGCGTTGCGCCTCAATGAAAATGGCCCAGCCCGAGCCCAATCGCCGTAGCGCATTGTTGAGCCGCGCCGTAGTCGCGACCAGTTCGGCGGGCGTCGCGCTGTCGAGATCGGGACCGCGAAACTTCGCGGTACGCTGGAACGACCCGTCCTTGTTGAGCACCACGCCGTCGCCGACCAGTGCAGCCCAGGGCAGGAAGTCGGCCAGATGCGTGGCCTTGCTGCGATATTCGCGCAAGGACATCATGGCCGCGTCCACGCCGGGTAGCGCAGGTGGCGGCGCGCGACGTCGACGAATTGCGGATCGCGGCGCGCGGCCCAGACGGCGAGCGCGTGACCGACGACCCAGATGACGATCCCGGCGATCCACAGACGCAGGCCGAGGCCGATCGCGCCGGCTAGCGTGCCGTTGACGATGGCGAGCGCACGCGGCGCGCCGCCCAAGAGGATCGGCTCGGTTAGCGCACGGTGGACCGGCGCAAGGTAGCCCGGGATCGGCTCACCGCTTTCCATCAGACCAGCGCCCCACCGCCAAAACTGAAGAAGGACAGGAAGAAGCTCGACGCGGCGAAGGCGATCGACAGGCCGAACACGATCTGGATCAGCCGGCGCGCGCCGCCCGACGTATCCCCGAACGCGAGCGTAAGGCCGGTAATGATGATAATCATCACCGCGATGATCTTAGCCACCGGACCTTCGATGGACTCGAGGATCGACTGCAGCGGGGCTTCCCATGGCATCGACGATCCGCCGGCGTGGGCCGGAACGGCAATGGTCAGAGCTATCAGGCTGGCGGCGACGGCAAGCATGGCGCGGTTCGCGCCATTCCGAAGGGCATGGGTCATTGGTGGTCTCCACGGTTTGGGGTTGTGAGGGACGTCAGCCGGTAATCTCCGGTGGTCGCATCAATTCCATCGACGCGGGCCAGTTCGGCGAGGCGGCGGCCATGACCGTCGCGTGCGAGGACAGCGACGAGTTCGATGGTCTCGGCCAGCAACGCGCGCGGGACCGTGACCACGGCCTCCTGGATAAGTTGCTCCATGCGCCGCAGTGCGCCGAGGGCGGTCCCGGCGTGGATCGTGCCGATTCCGCCCGGATGGCCTGTGCCCCAGGCTTTCAGAAGATCGAGCGCTTCCGCGCCGCGTACCTCGCCGATAGGGATGCGATCGGGACGAAGGCGTAGTGACGAGCGGACAAGATCGGACAGCGAGACGACGCCATCCTTGGTCCGCATGGCGACCAGGTTGGGCGCGGCGCATTGCAGCTCGCGCGTGTCTTCGATTAGGACGATGCGGTCGGCGGTCTTCGCGACTTCGGCCAGTAGCGCGTTGACCAGCGTCGTCTTGCCGCTGCCGGTGCCGCCGGCGACAAGGATGTTGGCGCGTGTCTGCACGCCATCGCGCAGCGCCGCGGCCTCTGCCGGCGACATAATGCCAGCCTCCGCATATTCGTCGAGCGTGAAGACGGCGACGGCAGGCTTGCGGATGGCGAAGGCAGGCGCTGCGACCACGGGCGGGAGCAGACCTTCGAAACGCTCCCCGCCTTCAGGTAGTTCAGCGGAGACGCGCGGAGAACTGGCGTGGACTTCGACACCGACATGATGCGCGACCAGGCGGACAATCCGTTCGCCATCCGCGGCGAACAGCGTCATCCCCGTATCACTGATGCCTTCGCCGAGCCGATCAAGCCAGAGCCGTCCGTCCGGGTTCAGCATCACCTCGATCACGGCGGGGTCGTCGAGCCAGGCCGCGATGGAAGGCCCTAGCGCCGTGCGCAGCATCCGCGCGCCGCGCGTTTTCGCTTCGGATGGGAGCGGATGGACGGTCAAGGTTCGGCCCCTGCTTGTCTGCCGGGCGAATTGCCGCCCGGCTGTCGGGGCACATCAAGAGAGCCAGAAAAGCACCAAGCGCAACAGATAGTTGGCAGCGTAGTGAGGGCGGCGGCAATTACTTACTTACGGCGCATGACCTCGCAAGGTAGGCCCGCGTTGACGAACTCGATTCAGCACCAGTGGCGTTGGATGAACGGGTGGCGGGCTTCTGACGGTCCTATATTGCAGCGCGCGCAGCTCAACGCCCAAAGTTTTCCGAGTTTTCGTGAGCGGCTTGTCGGTCGGTCCTAGGAATTCGTGTTTCGACCGCATCTCGCCCACCTTCGCTTGAGCGAGGTGTAATGATCTCGTTCTATCGGCGTCTCTTAATGCGGACAGGAAATATGACGAATTCGAGCAAGACAGGCGAGCAGGAGCCCGAGAGGGACGAACTGGAGGCGGCAAGGCCTGCGGACGCTGCCGTTCGCCGAGCGCTGATTGAAGCGCGCGAAGAATTCTTACAGTTCTTATACCGACGGGTTCATGATCGGTCCGACGCGGAAGAACTGTTGCAGCGCTTCTCGCTGAAGGCGCTCGAACGCGCCAGCCAGCTTCGGGAAATTCGCAGTGTTCGCGGTTGGCTTGGACGGATCCTTGCGACAACGATCATCGATCATCATCGTCGCGCCATCCGGCAGCGTGGGCGGGAGGTCGATGTGGATCCCGGCGATATCGACGGACTGGCTATCGAGCCTGATGATGAAACGGATGAAGCGATCTGCAATTGCCTCCACCGCATCCTTCCGACCCTGAAACCGGAATATGCCGATGTCCTGTGGCGTTCGGATATCCTCGGTGAACCAAGGGATCGCATCGCGGCTAGTCTGGGCACGACACTCAACAACGTGAACGTGCGAATTTATCGAGCCAGGCAAACGCTTCGCAAGCGGCTTGAGGAAATGTGTCTTTCCTGTCCGACACACGGATTTCTCGATTGCGAATGTGAAGAGATCGAACAATTCCGCCAGCGCGCTGTCGACGCCAAGAAGACGATGAAGAACATTGAGGAGAAGGACGTTTGACCGGACGCATTGCAATTGTCACCGGCGGGACACGCGGGATGGGCGCTGCGATTTCGAAGCGCTTGAAACGAGCCGGCCACACCGTGGCGGCCGTATTCCACGGAAACATGGCCGCTGCGGAAGAATTCCAAGCCGAAACGGATATCCCGACGTTCCATTGGGATGTGGCTGATTTCGATGCTTGCCATACGGGGGTGGCAGCGATTTGCGAGGCGCTGGAGGGACCGGCAGACATACTGGTCAACAACGCTGGCATCACCCGTGACGGCATGCTGCATAAAATGAGCGCACAGCAATGGAACGAGGTCATCGCTGCCGATCTGACGTCGTGCTTTAACATGTGTCGAGCAACTATTGGCTCTATGCGGGAGGCGGGCTTCGGTAGGATCGTCAACATTTCTTCGATAAACGGACAGAAGGGGCAACTCGGGCAGACGAACTATGCTGCTGCGAAAGCCGGCATGCTCGGATTTACACGAGCATTGGCGTTGGAAAGCGCAAGCAAGGGCATTCGTGTGAATGCTATCGCCCCGGGCTATGTCGCGACCGATATGACGGCGGCAATGCCGACCGGCGTACTCGACTCCATTACGGGACAGATTCCAGTCGGGCATCTCGGAACGCCCGAGGAAATCGCTCGAATCGTGGAATTCCTCGTAGCTGACGAAACCACCTTCATCACCGGATCCACCCTGACCGCCAATGGCGGTCAATACATGATTTAACATGCGACCGAGGCAGCGCTCAGATGACCACCGAATCCCAAATCGTTCTTTGCGCCGCTGTGCGGACACCGATCGGTACCTACGACGGGACGCTCAAAACCATCCCGGCGCCTCAGCTCGCTGCGATTGCTGTCGAGGCAAGTCTCACACGTGCCGGCGTCAATCCCGAGACGATCGATACAGCGATACTGGGCCAAGTGGTGCAAGCGGGAGCGAAGATGAATCCGGCTCGGCAGGCAGCGATTACGGCCGGCCTTCCCGTCTCGGTTCCCGCAATGACCGTAAACCGCGTGTGCGGCTCGGGTGCGCAGGCAATAGCGACGGCTGCTCAGGAAGTGATGCTCGGCTTGGCGCAAAGCGCAATCGCGGGTGGAATGGAGAATATGGACCAGTCGCCATATCTGATGACAGGCGGTCGTTGGGGTTACCGAATGGGGGACGCGCAGATCTATGATTCCATGCTGCGAGACGGGTTGAACGACGCCTTCACCGACCATCACTCGGGCTGGATTACGGAGGATCTCGCAGACCGGTTTCAAATCTCGAGAGATACGCAGGATCGCTGGGCTCTCCGCAGCCAGCAACGCTTTTCGGCAGCGCAAGCGGCCGGCAAGTTCGTGGACGAGATCGTGCCCGTTGACGTCCCATCAAGAAAAGGCCCGGTCATCTTCGACAAAGACGAGCACAACCGGCCAGGCACGACATTGGAGACACTTGCGCAGTTGAAGCCGGCTTTCCGTAAAGACGGCACGATCACGGCCGGGAACGCACCCGGACTGAATGCCGGCGCGGCTGCGATGATCGTGGCGGGAGAACATTGGGCCGAAAAGCACGGGGTGGAGCCGCTGGCGCGGCTCGTGGCCTTCGGCGTCGGCGCAGTCGAACCTGGGATGTTCGGACTTGGGCCGGTGCCTGCGGTCCGCAGAGCGCTGGAGCTGGCCGAATGGACGCTGGCGGATGTCGAGCGCATTGAAATCAACGAAGCATTCGCCGCGATCGTTCTCGCGGTGATTTCGGAACTCGGTCTGCCCGAGGATATCGTCAACGTCGAGGGTGGAGCGATCGCGCATGGGCATCCCATTGGGGCTACCGGTGCCGTGCTGACAACTCGCTTGATCCACTCGATGCGGCGTGACGGTGTGAGGCGGGGACTTGTCACCCTTTGCATTGGCGGCGGCCAAGGAATCGCGCTCGCACTCGAAATCCCTCGTTGAATTTTAGGGTTTGCCGCTCGGCGAACACCGCATGATCTCGGAAAGGAAAGACCCAATGACCGACAGTAAAGAGACAACGATTGCAGGATTTGACCAGTTGAAGGACCTCATTGCTTTGTGGAGTTCGCCCATCACTAACGGTGCGGGGGTTGCGGAAGACAACGTGCGACGGGGCCAGGCCTTGGCTCAGGATCTTCAGAAGATATTGACCGATGGCTACGGAGAAGAAATGAAAGCCGTTCTAGAGGGCAACGAGCAGATCCGCCGATCATTCCAGGATTTACTGCAGATCCGACAGCCTCATGACCTGCTTGCTGCCCAAACCGAGTTTCTAGCCCTCGTTATGGAACGCGTATCGCAAAGAGCGAAACGCTGGTCGGAGACATCGCAAAAGATCGGCGACTGTTGCTGTGCAACGGCGAATGAAGCGGCAGATGAGATGCGTCGCCAGGCTGTCGAATCCCAAAAATAGGTCGCGAACGCCCAAGAGCAGACGGACCGGATAACCGGAACGGCATATCGTCTCTCGCTTCGGCACAGTTTCGCAATTGCCGGTGCCGGATGCGCCGCGCTCATTTTTCCTAGGATCCAACTTTCGGACGGCACGAACAGAACCGAGGAGCCAAACATGACCGACGTCAAGCAGGCACAGCCGACAGGTCACGGGGAAGCGAAAACTTCACGTTCCGCTACCGAAACGCTGCCGGCCCGCGTGCAATCGATAACGGCCCTTCCAGCGGTCATTCCTCGTCAGGACGACCGCGCGGACGAAAACCCATGGCAAGGCTTCTGGGCGTATCAGCGAGACGCATGGGAGCGCGGCATCCTGTTCTGGGACACGCTTCGGCAGCGCGCGGTCAATATGATCGCGCACGAACGCGCGGGAAAACCGCCGTTGCTCGATTTCGAATATGAAATGATCCTCGATGCGCGACGCTTCGACCAACCCGCGAACTATGCGCTGTTGCGTATCACGCGCATCGACGAGGCCTGTCTCGAAGACTGTTTCGACCCGAGCAAGCCACCCGTCGTGGTCATGGATCCGCGGGCCGGGCATGGCCCCGGCATCGGCGGGTTCAAGCGCGATTCCGAGATCGGCATCGCGATGCATCAGGGCCATCCCGTCTATTTCGTGTCCTTCTTTCCGGAGCCGTGTACCGGCCAGACGCTTGGTGATGTACTCCATGCACTGCGCCGCTTCGTCGAGGAAGTGGTACGCAGGCATCCCGGCGAAGCGCCGATCCTGTACGGCAATTGCCAGGCAGGCTGGGCCGCTACGCTGCTGTCGGCGGATTGCGAAGGTCTGGTCGGTCCCACCGTTCTCAATGGCTCTCCGCTATCCTACTGGGCCGGAAAATCGGGCGTAAACCCGATGCGGATCGCGGCAGGCTTCGTTGGAGGCGCATGGATGACGCATTTCCTCGCCGACCTGGACGATGGCCGCCTCGACGGTGCGTGGTTGATCGCGAATTTCGAGAATCTGAAGCCCGAATCCGTATGGGACAAATATGCCAATCTGTTCACGGACGTTGACACGGAACGCGAGCGGTTTCTCGAGTTCGAACGCTGGTGGAATGCCTGGTATTTTCTGAGCCGCGAGGAAATCGTGGCGATCGTCGAGAATCTGTTTATCGGAAACAAGCTCGAAGAGGGCAAGCTGCACGTTTGCGACGGCTGCACGGTGAACTTGCGGCATATCCGCAATCCACTGGTGATATTCGCCTCATACGGCGACAACATCACGCCGCCACAGCAGGCGCTTGACTGGATACCGGCGGTCTATCGCGATACGGCTGATCTCAAGGCTGCCGGGCAGCGCATCGTCTATCTGACCAATCCGCATATCGGGCATCTCGGCATCTTTGTGTCGGCGAAGGTCGCGCGGTTCGAACACCGTGCGATCCTGGAAAGTATCGAGGAAATTTCGGCGCTGCCGCCGGGCCTCTACGAGATGAAGATCGACAATCCTTCGGGCGATCCTGATTGCAACAAACCCTCATATACCGTCCATTTCGAAGAACGGGACGTCACCGATATCGAAGTGGATATTCCAAGCCAAGCCTTCGAGAGGGTCCGAGAGATGTCGGAGGCGAACGAGGAATTCTACAGCACCTTCATCAGCCCCTTCGTTCGGGGTCTTTCCAACCCCGCAACGGCTTCGATGATCGAATGGCTGCATCCCATGCGGACGAGCCGCTATCTTTTTTCGGAGGAATTCAATCCCTGGATGCGGGCCATCGCGGCGCTTGCGCCGATGGTTGAACGTGGCCGGACGCCGTTGCCGTCCACTGACCCATTCCGTGCAGCGGAACGGGAAGCAAGCGAACGGATATCCAAGATGATCCAACAGGCTCGCGAGCATCGCGACGCTATGGAGGAGGAAGCTTTCGCATTGGCTTATGGCTCCGTAGCGGGCAGGCCAGCGGATCCGGTGGAGAATCACTGATTATACGAGAGTGGCACAGGGCTTTGTCTCTGGACCTGAGAGCGGGTCCTGCGATCAGTTCCGATCTAAGGTGGCCCTTTCCGATGTCGAAACTATCAGTCCTTCGCCGCTCTCACCGCTGGATGTGAAACGCGCCAACTATAGTGCGCACCAAAGCCGACCCCACATTGCGCGAAGGCTGGAATTATCGCTTCGAGCTACATCTCACATCATTCGCGCTGCTCCGCCGCAAACATATAATCGCGCGTACGCGGAACAGCATCGCGCTGAAGAGCGACCTGAAGCTGGAAGACCATGAGATCCCCTTGCCGGAACGCCATTTCGCAGGCAGCCAGATAGAACTCCCACATGCGGCAGAAGCGCTCGTCATAAAGAGCTCGCGCTTGAGCACGGTTCTGCTGAAAGCGAATATACCAATGCAGCGTAAGCGTGGCGTGGAGGCCGCCTGGTCAGCGTGATTTGTTGG